>Ga0187892_10009680_pt1 | contig 12570 bp, 7 predicted proteins | sample MA1701073metaG_FD_139345 | JGI IMG/M metagenome (GOLD analysis project Ga0187892, IMG submission 139345) | Bio-ooze microbial communities from a basaltic lava cave in the Kipuka Kanohina Cave System on the Island of Hawaii, USA - MA170107-3 metaG ...
ATAACCCCAGCTTTTCCCACAGCGCCGGCAACGGCAGCAGCCCGCCGTAGGGTGTCAAGACGCCGCCCCCCAAAATCGTACCGCGTCGAGGCCCCGATCTTCCTTGCCTTCCCAGCCCCCTGCGCCCCACCGCGTCCAGACCCCTTTTCACGCCGCCCGCCTTGTGCTGTCGTTTCCATTCGGGAGTGCTCCTTCTGCTTGACTGCTAATCAAGTTCGAATAGTCTGCCTGCGAAAACGGCCTATTCTAGGCTAGGACGTTCCCAACACTTTCCTTCAGCGGAACTTTCTCCTTGTTAGCCCAAGCGCCCCGAAGTGCATAATCTGGGTCTCAAGCCTTCATCCTCTCCGGGTTGGGACGAGGGGAACTGAGGTCGATTGAGTTTCTCGAGAGACAACGAGTTTCGCGACTATAGTCTGCGATCTTCAATAGGCAACAACTAAACGCCCAAATGACATCTTCACGCTGGCTGGGTTAGACTCCAGGCAGCAGAACTTGAGGAGGACGTGCATGGAGAAAGTGCTGAACTATATTGACAAGAATCAGGATCGGTTTCTGGAAGAGCTGAAAGACTTCCTGCGCATTCCGAGCATCAGCAACAACGCCGAGAACAAGAAGGATGTCTTGCGCTGTGCCCACTATGTGGCGGACCAACTTCGCCAGATTGGCATGCAGCAAACCCAGCTGTTTCCGACATCAGGACACCCCATCGTCTACGGAGAATGGCTGGGGGCTCCCGGTCAGCCGACGGTCCTCTGCTATGGGCATTACGATGTGCAGCCCGTCGATCCGCTTGATTTGTGGATCTCGGGACCTTTTGATCCGACCATCCGTGACGGAGAAATTTTTGCGCGCGGTTCGGTGGACGACAAGGGCCAGGTGCTGATGAATTTCAAAGGTGTGGAAGCTCACTTGAAGTCTGAAGGCAAGCTGCCCGTGAACATCAAGTTCTTGATCGAAGGAGAAGAGGAGGTGGGCAGCGCCAATCTCGACAATTTCATTGCCGATCATAAGGAACTCCTGAAGGCCGATGTCGTGTTGATTTCCGATACGCCAATGTTCGACCGAGGGGTGCCGTCGATCTGCTATGGGTTACGTGGGCTCGTCTATTGCCAGATTGATCTGAGAGGGTCCAACAGCGACCTGCACTCCGGCTCGTTCGGTGGCACAGTCATCAATCCGAATTTCGCCTTGGCAATGATGATCATGTCGCTGAAAGACAAGGATGGGCACATTCTGATTCCGGGATTTTATGATGACGTCTTGGAGATGACTCCCGAGGAGAAGCAGGAGCTGTCTAGACTGCCGTTCGACGAAGAGAAATACCGGAAGGATCTCGGAGCCCCAGCACTGTTTGGCGAGAAAGGCTATAACTCATTGGAACGGATTTGGGTGCGGCCGACGCTCGAAGTTAACGGACTCTGCGGCGGGTTCATTGGCGAAGGAGCGAAGACGGTGATCCCGGCCAAAGCCATGGCCAAAATCAGCATGCGTCTGGTGCCCAACCAGGATCCCGACAAGATTGCCAGGCTTTTTGAGAGCTATGTGAAGCAGATCGCCCCGGCAGCAGTGGAATTGACCGTCACCCGAATGCACGGCGGCAAGGCGTGGGTTGCGCCAATCGACCATCCCGCCATTCAGGCTGCCTCACGCGCTTTCGAGAAAGCCTTTGGCAAACGTCCGGTCTTCGTCCGCGAAGGAGGCTCTATTCCAGTGGTCGCCACTTTCGCCGAGCTGCTTGGACTGCCGAGCGTTCTGATGGGCATAGGCTTGCCCGACGAGAACGCGCATGCACCGAACGAGAAGCTGGATCTGTACAATTTCCAAACGGGAATCGCTGGCTCGGCTCATTTCTTCAACGAAATGAAACAAGGGTGACCGACGAAGGCTGAAGTACGAAGGGCGAATTTCGAAGTACGAAGTGAAAAGGCGATTGATCTCAAACACTCACATCTCCAGTTTGAGCTTCGCATCTCGAGGTTATCCTTCTCCAGTTCGAACTTCGGCCTTCGCACTTCGAACTTCGCACCTCTCACTTCAACGCCGAGCGCAGCCGCTCTAGAACTTCCGTCATCTGGAAGCTGCTGGTCACCTTCTCACGCTCGCGAGTTTGCACGTAAAACACGTCAAAGGCATGGTGGCGCTCCGTTGCGAGTTTTGCCGAAAGAATATTCAGCCCCAAGTCAGCCAGCGCCTTAGCGATGCGGTAGCCCAGACCCGGACGATCCTGGGTTTGCACTTCAATCACCGTGCTCTGAGAAGCAATTTCATTGTCAATACGAAGCCGGGGCGCCGGCGCACCAGCCGGCAATTCATCAGAATCCTTGCGGCGTGACGCCAGCATCTCCTCCAGATCCCGATCGCCGCTGATCACACTGGCCAGCAGACGATCCACACGTCTCCACACTTCCGAATCCACAATCGCTTGTCCTTGCACATCACTCACCTGAAACGTGTCGATGACAACAGCATCATCGCGGGTATTCAACTGTGCGCTCAGAATACTGATGCCCTGGGATGAGAGCGTGCCCGCAATCTGGGCAAAACGCCCGGGGAGATCGCGCGTGGATAGAACCAACTCGGTATAGCCGGCCCGTGGATGAGGAGTCCATAACGTCACCACCGGTTGGTCCTGCAGCCTTTCGCAAAGCCTGACGTGCGAGATAATCTGCGGCATGGGCGTGTAGAGCGCATACTTCTCCGGCAGCAGGAGAAAATGGTGCAGTACGGCGTCCGTTTCAAACTCGGTGCCTAACTGTTCCAGCGCCTGTTGCTGGATCACGGCCACTTGTGCGTATTCCGGCTCGCTGATTTCGTCTCCAAACATGAGCCGATCGAAGACCTTAAAGTAGAGCGACCAAAGCAGAAAATCCTTGCGCTCGTTCCATCCCTCCTCCTCGCTTGATTGCAAGCCGACGTAGGTTAACAGCAGCAACATGTTCAGATTGTCAGCTGTCTCCACGGCGTCGCAAACCTCTTGCAGGATGAAGGGATCATCAAGATCGCGTCGTTGTGACACCTCAGTAAGCAAACGCTGCTCGCGTACCATCAACAAGACTTTCTCCTGGCTTTCAGCCTCCACATTGAGACGGCGCAATGCACAGGCTGCAACCGCTTCGTGGCGCGGCGCGCGGCGCGGATCAAGACGATATCCCGAATAGCGCAACAGCAAAGCAAGATAGATCAGGGAAGGATCAGCCACCTGGTCCAGCACACGCTGGTAGTCGTGCATCGAGACGCCCGGTGAGGCTGCCATTTCCTCCAAAGCGTCAATGGATCTGAACACCTGCTCGTCAATCGTGTATTTCCGGCAAGGGTCAAGCTGAGGGAGACAATCCAGCCGCCCGATCTCCGGCAGATACCGCCCCAAAAATCCAGTCTCGCGCATTCTCCGCAAGATGCTTCCGACCCGGCCCTTCTGCTTGAGCAACAGCCGAAACTCCGTGTGCATTGCGGGCGAGCTAAACGCATCGAAACCCCACGTGGCAAATTGATCGAGCAAAGTTGCTTCAAGTTCATCGCTGAAGAGCGCTGGCTCGGTCTGTCCGAAACGGAACAGCTTCATCCAGCGTTCAGGCGTTGCCGAAGCCTCCTTCCCGTCCAAGAGATCCTTGGATGCTGGCGCAGCGAGCTTCAGATACCGGACTTTGGCCTTGTCGGACCCCGCATTCACATGCTGCTTGGCCTGCCGCAAAAAGCGAGTCACGATTTGGTGGACGTGTCGGCGCCGACGCACAGTGTTACGGACCAGGAATCCCGCAGCAACTTCGGGCTCGCTGGTTGAGCCGGCCAGAAACTCGGCGACCTGCGGAAAGTGGCCGCTCAGGAGGCGATCCTGCCTCCGTCCCTCCATAAAGTGAAGATGATTGCGAACCAAGATCAGGTGCCGGCGCGCCTCCTGCAGCCGCTGCCAGTCTCTGGGTGCAAGGCTCCCACTGACGGGACGCATCAAGGGATCAGTACTCCCCGTCATCACTTTCAAGCAACCCTGCAGGCCGGAGAGATCTACCAGGCCACCTACCCCGAGCTTCAGGTCTGACTCCGTCAAATAGACACTGGGACCGTAGTCTTCGTGCAGGGCCTCCAGGTAGTCGGCCATCTCAGACAGAAAAGCCATTTGGTTTTTGAACAGGTTTGTCCAGAAACGCTGAGTCCAATCCTGGAATGCATCCGTATGACCTGAGACACAGCGTGCTCCAAGGCAAGAAAAGGCAAAGGGAAACTGAGCCTGCGCCCGGTGCAGGCACTCCCTCGCGGTCAGCACAGAGAGCCTAATCTCAAAACCAAGGGAGCCGAGAACCGCTCGCGTTGCAGCCTCCAGGCTATCGCCACCCTCCAGCTTGGCCTGCGACTTTACGAGCAGCAAAACATCGACAGGTGAGTGTGGAGCCAGTTCCAGCCGACCGTATTCTCCCAACGCAATCCACGCAGCATTCCGCAGTACGCTGACAGGCTGTAGCCCCGCCACCGGAAGCTCCCTGCGAGCGGATTCAAACACTGCTTCGATGATCCGGTCTACCAGCGCACTGCGGCCAACCGCGACAGCGGAGCCTTCTTCTCCGTTCCAATGCCGCCACTTCAGCCGCTGCATCTCAAGCTTGTAAACCCTCTGGCAGTGCCGGACCAGCGAACCGTCTTCCAGGCGCAGCGAATTCGAATCCTCTGGCATCTTCAATCCTGTCAATGGTGAATTGAGAGTCATCTCGGAACGGTAGAGGAGCCTCCTGCTCAGCCTGGCAGGAAGACCTTGCCGCTCGGAAAATAAACTACGCTTTGTGGGAAGGCAAACAGAAAACGAAGGAAGGGCGTAGTCCACGGGCGGGCAGCCCGAACTCTCCACGCAACCGAAGGATCAGCGCTGCTTTCTCTCTGCGATGCTGGCGGAATCATTGGCCAGGAACGCAGGCGCAACATACGTGCTATCGGCCAGCCCATTCGAGCGACCCGCTACTTGAACGCAGTTTCTGCCCGAAGCCTTGGCCTGGTAGAGGGCTTCGTCGGCTGCTTGAATCAGCGGCTCAGCGTCCACCTGATTGAGCAGGGCGCTCGAGGTCACTCCGAAGCTCGCAGAAATCTCAATGGCTCCACTGCGAGTCTGGACGGGCTCTGCGAGCAAAGCCAGGCGCAACCTTTCAGCAACACCGACGACGTCCTTAAGGCCGCATCCCGGCGCCACGATGAGAAACTCTTCTCCCCCGTATCGTCCCAGCCGGTCGTAAGGCCGGAGAGCCGCAACCATCCGGCTAGCAGCCTCACGGAGCACGGAGTCTCCAACGGCATGCCCGTGGGTGTCATTGACCGACTTGAAATGGTCCAGATCGGCGAGAATCACTCCCAATGGAACATGCTGGCGCACCGCCCGAACCAGTTCACTTTGCAAGGTCTCGAGTACCGCCCGACGGTTCCAGACCCCCGTCAATGAATCCTGAGTCGCCTGAATGTGCAAGCCCTCGCGAGCTGCGATCAGTTCCGATTGCAGATCCAGGATGCGACGGCCAGTGCGCAGCCGTAGCTCGAGTTCCTGTGGATCCATAGGCTTGGTGAGGTAGTCGTCTGCTCCAGCATTGAGTCCGGTCAGCAGGTCTTCTTTCAGGCTCTTGGCCGTCAGCAGCAGAATGTAAACGTAAGGTTGCTGGGTGCGCTTGCGAACTGCCTGACAAACCTGGATGCCGTCCATGCCAGGCATCATCCAATCCAGAATTGCCATGCGTGGAGCCTCGGGCTTTCGCAGCTCACTCCAGGCTTGGAGACCGTCCGCACACACGACCACGTCATATCCCCACTTCTCGAGGTTGAGTTTCAAGATGGCTCTTGAAACCCGATCGTCTTCAGCAATCAAGACTCGCAAGATTCCTTTGCCTTTCCGCTTTGGGGCCCCCTCAACTGGCTCCGAGACCAATTCAACATGATTTATCGACATACTGCTGTTTTCTGTTATTTCATTTTAGTTTCTGAGTCTTGTCAGTTCGCTCCTGCGACGACCAGTGGTTAGCTTGTGATTAATACGCGCTGTCTCGCTTTGCTGTGCATTTCGCCTGAGAAGGCTTCTCACCTGCGTTTGGTAGTTGAAACTGCCATCCGGGTTCGAGGCACTACTGTCAGCAGTGACTTTTGCTTTTGCTGTGCTAAAGTCGCGAGACTGCGCCGACGATGGTTCCCCTGATGAGTCTGAAAACGGAGATGGAGTGATTCGAACCCACAACAGGTCTTCCACTAAGAGAGGCAGTGCCACGCGTTGTGTTTTCTCCATCAATCGCCTGAATCAGGCCCTCTCCCTTCTACTGTGCATCGTCTTTGTCCACGCAGCAACAGCCGACGTGATTCACTTGCGAAACGGCAAGAAGCTGAGTGTCGAGCGTGCCTGGGAGGAAGGAGACCGGGTTCGCTACGAACGTAATGGAAACATTTTTGGTTTCTCAAAGGAATTGGTAGAGCATATAGAGTCGGGACCGTACCGTCCGGAACCCAGGGACGCTGTGGCGTCAGGCGCCACTCAACGCCAGCAATCGGTTCCCGTTGAGGTGCTCGATGAAACGCTGAACCTAGGAGATGCAACGGGCCTTGACGATCCGGAAGTGATCCGCGATGGACAACTCGATCCGAACCGGTTGATGGTGATCGGGAATGAGTTCCAGCTTCAACCTGAGAACGCAGAACGAAAGCTTCGTTACCAGAAAGCATTGCGGGACGCCATCCAATGGCAAATCAAACGCAACGAGCTCGCCGCGGCATTGTCCTCGATGGATTCCTACCTGCGCCTCGATCCTGGGAATTTGCAGGCAAACTTGACGCTGGGTTGGTTGCTCATCAAGCGGGGTCAGTACCCTCAAGCTGAAAACGTCTTGTTGAAGTCCCGCGTTCAGAACAACCACTCCGCAGAATTGCACTATCTGCTGGGCAGTGTTTACTACCACCAAGACAGAAACGCCTTGGCCGTCCGGGAATTGCAGCAATCTCTGGACCAGCGCTATCGGCCGGAAGTCGAATCACTCTTGAAGAAGATTCAGCAGGAGAACCTGGCAGAGAATGAGTTCAAACAAGCGAATAGTCTGCATTTTGTTGTTCGGTATGAAGGGAGCGAAACTAACCAGGCGCTCGGTCAAGGAATTCTGGCTAGTCTGGAACGATCGTTCACGGAACTGGAGAACCAACTGAACTACTCCCCGCGTGATTCGATTGCGGTGGTGCTTTATCCGGATGAAGTGTTCCAGGATGTGACTAAGATGCCCGGCTGGGTGGGGGCTCCGAACGATGGCAAGATCCGTTTCCCAATCAAAGGCTTGACCTTCGTGGACGACACAGTTGGAGGCATTCTCAAACATGAACTTACGCACTCTTTCATTCGACTAAAAACCGCAGGCAATTGCCCGCTCTGGCTCAATGAGGGCTTGGCGCAGTATTTCAGCGGCGAGTCAAGCCGCTCTTTTCTGCCGCTCGCCAAGCAAGCCATCTCCCAAAAACGCTTCCCTGACTTGAGCCATCTCGAAGGCCCATTTATTGGGATGGACGCCGACCGGGCGGCTTGGGCGTACCAGGAATCCCTCTTGGCTACGGAGTTTTTGATGAAGTCCTACGGACTCAGCGATGTTCAAAAATTGCTAGAGAATAGCGGAAAGAGTGGAAACTTCGTGACAGGACTAAAGACCGCGCTGCGGCGGGAGTATGCCCAACTGCAAAGGGAATTTGAGGAGTATGTCCAAAGACAGTAGCTCGGCCATTCAATCTCAAACACGACTCCAGTGCATCAACACGACCGTTGAGCCAGAACCCGCCTGCGCAGGGCCGACTTGCACCATTCGAATCTGCCTGCGGCCAACGAAAGTCAACGGCCGTTCAACTACTTCAAATCAAACTACCGCCCCCAATGCCTTCTTCCCGGCCTCGAGCGTTTCAATAATCGTTTCGACATCAAAAACGCAGCCACCCCAAGTTCCTCCGCTCGCGTTTTGAAGCGCTGCCCAGAGGCGCGTGTCGTCGGGGATCTGCGAATCTGGCAACAAGTCGGGACGCGGGGGTCTCGCTGCCAGTATCCGGGTCCCTTCCTCTGCACCAAACATCTTCCCGGCGTGACCTACCAGATCAATACTGCCCTCCAGCTTGTTTCGATCGACGACAATCTGAACAATGTCTCCGTCAATCATCTTGCTGATTGGCCCTCCAGCGAGGGCTTCAGGACCAACATGTCCGATGCAGGCGCCCGTCGAGACACCGGAGAAACGGGCATCGGTAATCACCGCGATCTGTTTGCCGAAAGATAGATGCTTGAGTGACGACGTGATCTGGTAGATCTCCTCCATGCCAGAGCCAGCGGGACCGCGACAAATGAGCACAAGAATTTCTCCGGGTTTGATCCGCTCTGGTCCCTGGCTCTTGATCGCCGCAATCGCCTCCCGCTCGATGGTGAAGATGCGAGCAAGTCCAACCTTGCGGTAAACCCCATCTGCATCGACCACGGTAGGATCAATGGCGGTGCTCTTGATGACGGAACCTTCCGGAGCCAGATTTCCGGTCGGGAAGGTCACCGTGCTGGTCAACCCACGCTGTCGGGCAATCTCTGGGCTCATGATCACGTCGTCCGGATCGACGCCGTCTTGCTCTTTCAGCTTTTGCCGGACTAGCTTGCGGCGCTCGGACTGCTCCCACCAGTCCAGCATCTCGCCCAGTGTCTCTCCCGACGCCGTCAATACATCCAGATGCAACAAGCCCAGCCTGCGCAGATGCAGCATGACTTCCGGAACTCCACCCGCTAGAAAGACGCGAACGGTTGGGTGGTACTTGGGCCCGTTGGGCAATACATCCACAATACGCGGAGCCTGACGGTTGACGTCCATCCAGTCCTGGATGGCGGGTCGCTTCAATCCGGCAGCGTGAGCGATGGCTGGAATATGCAGAAGCAGGTTCGTAGATCCGCCAAACGCCGCGTGTACGGTCATGGCGTTGTGGACAGATTTTTCCGTCAGCACCTGCCGTATCGTGAGGCCTCGCTCTTCCAAGCGGATCAGCGCGCGCGCGGAGCGCCGGGCCATATCGAGCCATATCATCTGCCCGGAAGGCGCCAGGGCTGTGTGTATGAGCGACAAGCCCAGTGCCTCGCCCACCACCTGTGACGTAGCTGCCGTCCCCAGAAACTGGCATCCACCGCCGGGGGAAGCACAGGCAGTACAGAGCCATTCAGCAGCCTGGTCCAACGTAACCTCCCCATGCGCGAAGCGCGCGCCCAGCGATTGAACTGCACCGGCATCTTCTCCAGATTCGGGAGGCAGCGTGACGCCCCCTGGAACCAGGATGCAAGGTAAGTTACGAGTGCCAGCCAACGCCATCATCATCGCAGGCAATCCCTTGTCGCAGGTGGCCACACCCATCACTCCGTGGCGAGTGGGCAAAGAGCGAATCAGGCGGCGGAACACTTGAGCCGCATCGTTACGGTACGGCAGACTGTCCATCATTCCTGTTGTCCCTTGGGTGCGCCCATCGCAAGGGTCAGTGCAAAACGCCGCAAAGGGCAGGCAGTTTCGCATCTTAAGTTCCTCGGCAGCCGCCTGCATCAACAATCCAACTTCCCAGTGACCGGTATGGTAGCCAAGCGCCACCGGAGTTCCATCGGCGTTCCGAATACCGCCCTGTGTGCTTAGAATCAAGAATTGTTTCCCGGTGAGTTGGTCCGGACTCCAGCCCATGCCAGCGTTCTGGCTGTACGCAAAGAGATTGCCGCTCGGCGAATTGCGGAGCATATCTTCGGTAACAGGCACCCGGCCCTGCGGTCCGGGAGACTTCGTTTCGAGGTCGAAGATTGCGGGATTCTCAGAGTCCAGAATGTTGTCTAGCGTAATGCCAGCAGGGTTATTTTTTTGCTCGTTCAATGGCTGCACTCCTTGCTTAAAACGTGGGGATTGCCGAACCGATGCGCCGACGGCATCAAACTACCAAAATCCCTTGACTTTGTCAGGCGGTAGAGTAATTTTGCTGCGCCTTCGCGGCAGCATCCCTGTGGATGCTGGCAGGAAAGACGACAACGATTCTTAACGAACTCTCATGCTCTACTTTGCAGTCGACTCCGGAACCACGAATAGCCGGGTCTGGCTGATGCGCGACCGGGAAGTGCTGGCTAAAAAGCGGGTGCCCGTGGGCGTGCGAAACACCGCCATCGATGGGAACAATCGTGCGCTGGTAGAAGGTATCCGGGAGACTATCCTTGAGCTGACGCGGGAGAGCGACGCGCGCGAACGGCCCCAGATCGTCATCGCTGCGGGCATGATCACGTCAAACCTGGGCCTGCATGAGGTTAAGCATCTCCAGGCTCCGGCTGGCCTCCTCGAATTGGCCTCAAGTGTTCAAGAGAGGCACTTCGAAGATTTGAAGGGGATTTCGTTTCACTTCATTCCTGGGGTGCGTTCCGGTCCCGGCAGCGCCGATTTGTGCAACATAGACTCCATCGACATCATGCGCGGAGAGGAAACCGAAGTCATGGGTGCGCTCGAAGAGATCGGGCAGATCCAGAAAGGTCCCCTGCTCTACATTCATCTCGGCTCGCACACCAAGATGATTCAACTCGATGCCTCTCGACGAATTTCAGCCGGGGCCAGCACGCTGGCCGGAGAGTTGACACAATCCATCGTGGAGCAAACCATTTTGCGAAGTTCTCTTCCAGAGACTCCCTTCGACACTTTCAATCCAGCGTTCTTCTCCCAAGGCTGGGAGCACTGTCAGCGAGTCGGGTTTACTCGAGCCCTCTACGAGGTGCGCATTCTCCAGCTCAATTCGGAGTTCCCCAAAGAAGATCTCGCCTCGTTCATGCTGGGTGCCATTCTTTCTGAAGAATTTCGCTGCCTCGTGGCCCTAACGTGTGACGCCACCCACCAGCAGGTCCTATTGAGCGGTTTACCTCATCTCCAACCAGCCTGGACGTTCGCCCTCGAAAGTCACGGTTTCTCTGTCCGACGGCTGAACGCAGAAGAAACCGAGCGCTGTTTCTTAACCGGAATGCTTCGCATCTTCCAGCAGCGCCCGGCGTTGCCTGCTTGATCTCCCCATCCAGAACCCACGCCGCTTTTCGTACTAGAGTCATTCTTTGAACCGAGCTGAAGCGACGGACTCCTCGCGACGATAGGCTTGACTCGGCGGGTTTCATGGTCGCGTTCGTGCGGCGGGCACTACATGTTCAATAGTTCGGAGACAGATCTACCGAATTTTGGCACTTTTGCGTGACTCGCCACTTGCAGATCCAGGCAAGTTCAACGATATCAATCGGTTCTTGCTTTGGCCAAGCAAATGCTTGGCTATTGTTCAGGGTGGAGGTGGTCAATGGGTATGAGAAGGATTGAAGGTGAAACCAAGCCACAGTCGCCAGCGGTTAAACCCTTAAAGCGGGTTGCCGACTTTGACGATAGCTCCATCAGGAAAATGTTACGAAGTGCCTACACTGACTTCGTTGGTGAAGAATTGGAGATCCAAATGAATCAGGACGCCTCATCCTCGACAGTGCCTAGCATGAGTTTCACTGCCGACAAGGGATGGGCCGATTTGAGTCAATTGCAGAACCGCGCTGAACTCAAGCTGTTCTGGGACATGTTCGTTCAAAAGCAGATCTTTGTTTTCGAACAAGAATCTGCCCTCCTCATCGAAGTCTCCAAAGAAGAGAATTGGTAACGCCATCCTGTCTTAGCCTTCCCTTCAACAAGCCATACCGAAATTAGTCCTGTGAACGTTTGGCCCTTTCAGCCCCTGCCAAGCCAACACACCCGCGCAAGTGAACAAGCAAAGCGAGGCGAAGACATCGCCGTACTGAGCATAAAGCGTCATTTGGGTCTCGAAGCCGAAATGTCCTTCCAAACCGATGCGCTGGTTTCGTGCGACGGCTTTCACCACATGCCCGTTCGGACTGATAATTGCGCTAATCCCGTTATTCGCAGCCCTCAACAGATACCGATGATTCTCAATGGCGCGCATTCTTGCCATGGCCAGATGCTGAAAGGGCGCGGCCGACTCGCCAAACCAGGCATCATTGGTTACGTTGACAAAGAGTTGGCTTCCGTCCCTCGCGAACCGCCTCACAAGGTCTGGAACAACTGCTTCGTAGCAAACGAATGCGCCGACCGAACCCTGGTTGTCGAGCGGTGCCACTACAACGCGGTCGCCAGGTTTGAAGTTTCCCGCCTCGGTAGATATCTTATCCACGAAGAAGAAGAGTTGTTCGTAAGGAATGTACTCGCCAAAGGGTACTAGATGAATCTTGTCGTACTGCGAAATTGCCCGGCCATCCGGAGAAAGCATCGCTACGCTGTTGTAAGGATTCCGCTCGGAGCCGCCTTTGGAGTGCGGCCGGAAATCAACAAAGCCGAATAGAAAGTAGGCTCCTGCCGATGTGGCAATGCTCTGCATGCGACGCCGAAAGTCTCGGTCGTGGTTAAAGTAGAACGCCGCTGGCGTCTCGGGCCAAATAATGAGCCGGACCGACTCTGATTGAGGGTTGAACCCTCCCTGTTCCGATGGAATAGACAGCTGTGCGAGCTCATCCAACAGTAACGTCCGTGAAGCAGTGTCCAGTTTTTGGTCCAGGTCGATGTTGGTTTG
>Ga0187892_10009681_pt1 | contig 12567 bp, 12 predicted proteins | sample MA1701073metaG_FD_139345 | JGI IMG/M metagenome (GOLD analysis project Ga0187892, IMG submission 139345) | Bio-ooze microbial communities from a basaltic lava cave in the Kipuka Kanohina Cave System on the Island of Hawaii, USA - MA170107-3 metaG ...
GAGCATCCAGGGCAATCGCGTCGTAATTGATCTCCATCCCGAGGACGCGCATCCGCTCGATTGGCGTCAGGGAATGTCCATGTTCCAGCGCATCCATCTCGTCAAACTCCCAGCGAACGCCACCGGCGACGACTTGAACAATGAAGCGATGGCCTGGCAGCGTCCGCCCATCGTGACGGTTGCTCCCGACGTGTATCGCGCCGCAGGCTGGCGGATTCCATTCGAGTACAATCCGAAGCAGTTCCCGAAAACCGAAAACAAGTTCCGCGACCTGTTCGGTTTCCAATGGTATCCCGGTACGTTCTACTGGGGCGACGAATCCGACGATCTCTCCATTGGCGAATATCTGGCGCTCCCTCCCGAGCAACGCCCGCGCGCACGACCGCGCAACGGCGAGTACGACATCACCGCGGCGGCTGCGAAGGAGCACGCGCGCACCGGCCAGGGACAGTTTCTTCGCATGTGCCGAAATGCAGCGGAGCATCTGATGTACACCGATTTCGTTGCCGTCTCGGACGATCCGTGGAAGGAAGGCGGCGTGCCTGCGCACACGAAGAATCACACGTCGGGCGCTGCGTATCCGAGCCACATGTGGGTCGAAGGTTTGACGCTGTACTATCAACTCACCGGCGACCCGAACGCGCTGCGTGTCGCGCGACGCATCGGGCAGTTCATCGTCAAGTACGCGCGCGACCGTGGCGAGATCATGTGGACAACGCCGCGCGAAGGCGGTTGGGCGTTGATCGCGCTCGGGGCGTTGTACGACCTGACACGCGACGAGGAGTTCCTCGATGGGATTCGTCTCATCGTGGATTCCTGCCTGCGTCACGAACCAAAGGATCTCTGCCCGACGGCTGGCAGTTTCATGACTGCGATCGCCATCGTCGGCCTCGACCGGGTGCGACCGTTCTATCGCGACAAGGACATTCGCAAGTTCATCCCGCGCGTGATGGATTGGCAGATTCAGAACCGCATGTCCCCGAACGGCATCTTCGATTTCCATTTCGACGCCGAGCGGGAATGCGGCCATCGCATCGAATCGGTCGTGCCCGAGGCGTTGAACGTCACGTACAAGATCACGCGTGACAAGAAATATCTGCGGCTGTCGGGGCGACAATTTCAGTTCTGGGATTCCGGAGTGTTGTTCCACGTGATCGGCAACGATTCCGACGCACACGATTCGCGGCTCGCCGCCTGCGCGCACCTGAGCTGGATGGGCTCGCTGGCGTCGTTTGAAGAGAAGGGCTGGCTGCAAAAGGCGCAGTTTGACGAACCAAAGGGGAAAATCCGAAATCCGAAATCCGAAATCCGAACCAAGTCCAAATCTCGAAATCCGAACCAAAGATGATCACCATTACCAGTTGGAATCGCTGCTCGTTTCGGTTTCTGCGAGCGCCGGTGGTTGAGTGGCGTCCCGTGCGCGGCGAGGTTGCGTACCGGGTCGTGGCGCGGTCGCGATTGAACGAGCGCGTGTTGCGCGCGACGGTCCGCGAGCCGCGATTCGACTTCGGGCGATGGTGGAAGGAATTGCCGGTTGGGTTCGTGCAATGGGCCGTCACCGCGCACGATCGTCGTGGGCGAGAGCTGGATATGTCGCATCTGCTTTCGTTCTGCAAGGCGGAGGACCGGTTCGTTCCGCCCACGAAACGTGCGGACTGGCTCGGCGCGGTCGAGCGGAACATGCACTGGCTGATGACCGTCCGCGGCCCGAAGCTGCCCTTGCCGAAGGGCGAGAAGCCCCCGCGCTGGGGCGTCGATCGCAATCACGACCCGAAGTTGCCGGTGTGGGTGTGGCACGCGGACATGATGGACCACAAGTTTCTCAAGTGCGCCAACTTCCCGCCGTTGCAATGGCCGATGCTCATCCGGTTGTTCTTCGAGTACGCGGAGACCGGGAAAGACGCACGCTATCGGAAGCTGTGCCTCGCCTACGCGCCGATGCTGGGCCGGCTGCTGCGGAAATTCTCCTGGCCGGCGTCGTATCGCCTCGGGGGCATGCCGGCAACGATGATCGGACTGGGAAAACTGGGGCATCCGCCGCCGTCCGCGAGGTCGTACAGCACGGCGTACACCTTGCCATCGGCGTCGCGAACAGGCTCGGCGTTGCTGCTTCTGTTTGCGAAGACAGGCCAAAAGGAGTTCCTGGATCACGCGCTGCACATCGCGACGAAGACGCTCGGCTTTCAGCGCGCAGATGGTGGATTCCCGGCCCGTGTGCATTGCCGGACAGGAAAGGTTCTCTGCGAATTCGCCACGGCCACGATCGCAATCGTGAACTTCTTCGAGGAACTCGCCGCCCACCGGCTAGTCGAGCGTTCTCAGCGGATCCGCTTCGCAACGTCGTGTAACCGAGCCGTGGATTGGCTGTTGCGCAATCCGGTGGCGACGAACCGCTGGGACGCGTTGTTCGAGGACATGGAAATTATGGAGCCGTACACCAACATGTCGTGCTTCGACGCGCTCGATGTGGTCCGTTACCTCGCGCGCCATGCCGATGAGGATCGCTCGTTCCTGCCGACCGCCGAGCGTATCCACGACTGGGTCGAGGACCAATTCGTCGTCTTCGGGCGCGATGATTCCTTGAAGGTCAACCCGCCGCTGCCGTCCATGTACGAGCAGTACCATTGTCCATATCCGATGGAAGCGCACACGGCGAACTGGCTCGACACGTTGCTGGCGTTGCAGAAGGCGACCGGCAAGGAAATCTACCGGCAAAAGGCGTTGGCCGCGGCGAACGCAATCGTCGAGTTTCAGGGCGCCGACGGACGGTTCTACACCTTCGGCCCCGATCGTTACCTGAAACAGTCGCCGGTTCGCTCGGAATGGTTCGCGTGCAACGCGTTCGCGAATTGGATGCTTCTGCGGTTTGCGAATGGGCGCTGACTATGATCCCACTTCTGCATCGTGCTACGGTGCACAGTACTCGCACCGCCATCGTCGGCCGGGAGGGTGCGTTCACATACCGGCAACTTCTTGAGGCTTCCAGTCAAGTCGCTTCCAGCTTGCTTCAGGGTACGGACGACTTGCGCGAAGCACGTGTCGCCTTCCTGGTCCCGCCCGGCTTCCACTATGTAGCTGCGCAATGGGGAATCTGGCGCGCGGGTGGCGTGGCGGTGCCGATGGCGGTGAGTCATCCGCCGCCCGAGCTCGACTACGTCATCGGCGATTCGGAGGCGAGCATCGTGGTGGCGCATCCGGAGTTCGAGGGGCGGCTGCGGCCGATCGCGGACAAACGTGGACGCCGGTTTTTGACAAGCGCTGCAGCGTTGGACACGGGGCCCACCAAGTTGCCGGACCTGGATCCGCAGCGCCGGGCGATGATCCTCTACACGAGCGGCACGACGAGCAAGCCCAAGGGCGTTGTGACAACGCACGCCAACATCCAGGCACAGGTCGAGAGCCTGATCACTGCTTGGGGATGGACGTCCGAGGATCACATCCTGCACGTCCTGCCCCTCCATCATTTGCACGGAATCCTCAACGCACTGACGTGCGCGCTCTGGGCTGGGGCGAGGTGCGAGCTGCTACCCCAGTTCGATGCGGACGAGGTATGGAGACGTTTCGTACACGGGGGCGTGACGTTGTTCATGGCCGTGCCGACGATTTACGCGAAGCTCATCGCTGTGTGGGAAGCCTCGCCTGCGGAAAGGCAAAGGGCCATGAGCGCGGCCTGCGCCAAGATGCGTCTGATGGTTTGCGGTTCGGCGGCATTGCCGGTCACCACGCTGGAGAAATGGAAGCAGATCAGCGGGTACGTGTTGCTCGAACGCTACGGCATGACCGAGACGTGCATGATTCTTTCCAATCCGCTGCACGGCGAACGTCGGCCCGGCTCGGTGGGCGCGCCATTGCCGGGAATCGAAGTGCGACTTGTGGACGAGAGGGGAAACGATGTGGCTGCCGGCACGCCCGGCGAGATTTGGGTGCGTGGCCCGGGCGTATTCCGCGAGTATTGGAGGAAACCCGACGCGACCGCGAAAGCATTTCGGGACGGCTGGTTTCTGACCGGCGACGTGGCCGTTTTCGAGAACGGCATGTATCGGATGCTCGGCCGCAGTTCGGTCGATATCATCAAGACCGGTGGCTACAAGGTCAGCGCGCTGGAGATCGAAGAAGTGCTGCTCACGCATCCCGGCATCAAGGAATGCGCCGTTGTCGGCGTCGCCGATGAGACCTGGGGCGAACGAGTGTGCGCTGCGCTGGTGTTGAAAGCGGGCAAGACACTCTCTCTGGAGGATCTTCGCGGTTGGGCGAAGGAGCATTTAGCCGTGTACAAGATTCCCTCCCGCATCGCCGTGTTCGGGACGCTGCCGCGCAATGCGATGGGAAAAGTTGTAAAGCCGGAATTGGCGAAATTATTGGCGAGGTCTTCGTGACAGCCAGCACGGTGTCAAACGCACTCCCCGAGGAATCGAACACCGCGATCCCATCCACTGGTGCCACCCACTTCAGCCAGACCGATGCTCCCACTCCTTCGTTGCACGGTTGCGGCTCGCCATCTTCTATCGTGGCGTTCTTGCTGTTCGCGCTGCCGAATCCCGCGAGCGATGTGAGCACGCTGATGCGGCCCCGCGCTGCAAAGTTGTCCGCGAACGGCAGCGCTGGCGAGATGAGACGCACGACGGCGCTGCTGCTTTTCACCATGCCCGCGCTGTTGTGCACGATGACCTGGTACGCGCTGCCGTCGAGCAGAGCCACATTGATCAAGTTCAAGATCGACCCGGTCGCCCCAGGCAGCACTTCGCCGTTGCGGGTCCATTGGTATTGCAGGTTCGAACCAGTCGCGCCCACTGACAGCACGACCGTCACGCCGGGCAACACGAGCTGGCTCAACGGCTGTTGAGTGATCGTCGGCGGCGTGTCCGCGGCGAAAGCGGACCAGCTAAGCGTGAGACCGACTGCCAGAAGACCCATTTTCGTCATGCTGCGGTCTCTTGCAATTGGTATGCCGTCGCGGACCAGCAGAGCAACCCAGCACGAGAATGCATTATTCCAGCCCACTGGCGGTGTTTTCCATTACGGGCTTGGTTGCATCATCCTATCTCGTGGTCCGGTTGGTCCGCTTTGTGGTCCCCGCCCGGACCAGTCCGCACAACTGGTCCGAACAGACACTTCAACTGCTCATATGCACGAAGCATATGCGCGAAACGACCACAGCAAAACTCACACAACCGACCAGGCCAGCCCAGACGACGGATGGGTTCCGTTGCCTGATTCTGGAAGACGACCAGAGCGTGGCAGACATGCTCGCCCAAGCAGTCGAGACTGCCGGCGGCGAACCCATCTTGCCGGCACCGTCGAGCGCGCGGCTGCGCTGTCGGCGGACCATGACTTCGATGTCTGCGTGCTCAATTACGTCCTGCCCGACGGCAAGGGGAGCGCTTTCTATTCTTCACTGCGCGAACGAGGCGTGTTGACCCGTGCATCATGCTCACCGGGGCACCCGAGATCAACGTCGCCGTCGAACTGACGCGCAACGGCTTGTTCGAATATCTGACCAAGCCGGTGGCTTTGCATCGGTTGCTCGAATGCTTGCAGCGGGCCGTGGCGCATTCGGCTGCTACGCAATCCAGCCTGCAGGGGTTCGGTCTCGGCGATTCTTCATGCAGCATGCATGCGGTCCGCGAGCGCGTGCGTCAAGCGGCGGCCAACCCGCACGCTACTGTTCTGCTGACGGGCGAAACCGGTGTCGGCAAGGACCTCTTCGCCCGGCTCATTCACCAACTCACTTTCCAGAAGGAAAAAACTCTGCCACCCATGGTCTCGCTGAATTGTTCGACGCTGCCGGCAGAAATGTTCGAAGCGGAATTGTTCGGAGCGGCCAAAGGCGCGTACACCGGCGCTCACGAGAATCACATCGGGTTGGCGGAGGCGGCGCAAGGCGGCACGTTGTTCCTCGACGAGATCGCGGACGTCCCGCCGTTCCAGCAAGCCAAGCTCCTTCAGTTTCTGGAGACACGCGAGTACCGTCGCCTTGGCCACGCGGCCACGAAGCAGTTCGACGGCCGCATCATTGCGGCAACCAACAAGTCCCTCGAAGCCGAAGTGCATGCCGGACGTTTCCGTGCCGACTTGTGGTACCGGCTGGACGTGTTCCACATCTTGATCCCGCCGTTGCGGCAACGGAAGGAGGACCTCAACTTCCTGACCGAGTTCTTCCTGGACGCGCTTTGCAAGAAGCATGAACGGTCTCGTCCGATCCCGAAGCCGGAAGATCTGCTCGCGTTGCAGTCGCATGATTTCCCCGGCAACGTGCGCGAGTTGCGCAACATCGTCGAGCGTTCCTTGCTCCAAACCCCTCCGAACGCAAGATGGCTGCACATGGACCGCTCCTGTCTCCGGCGTATGACACCGTCCACCGAGGCCACGTCATCGCCCCAGACGCCCCGTGCGCCGGCGCCTGGGCGAAGGTTGAATCCGATCGAAGAACAAGAATACGCGCTCATCCGCAAGACGCTCGCTGAGGAAGGCGGAATGATCCGTCGCGCGGCGGCCAAGCTCGGCATGTCCCATCAAGCGCTATTGCGCCGCCTGGATAAATGGCCGGAATTGCGCGACGCCCGAGGATGAGATTTCCCATCCAGACCACTGCGCGTTCTGCGGCCTTCGGGTTGGTTCTGCTGGCGCTCGCGTCGGCCGCGATGTCCGCCGAGCCGCAAAGCGAAATCCTGACCATCGAGAACAAGGTCTCGTACATGGCGGCCAAGTCCGCTGACTGGCAGCCAGCGAAACCCGGCCAGGTTCTGAAAATCGGCGATAAGGTGCGCACCGGGAAGGACAGCCGTGCCACGGTTCGACTGGCAGATCTCAGCGTGCTGCGAATCAACGAGCAGACGACGTTCGAGCTCTTGCCTAGCTGCTACACAAGGGCACATCAAGACCGTGGAACTGCTTTTGACAGCGGGAGCGGAAGTTGACGCGGTAACCGTAAGGATTCTCATCACCAACAAGGTGGATGTGAACGCTAGGATGGAGCGCGGCCAGACTCCGCTGTTTTGGGCCGCCGGCGTGGCTGATGCCGACTCCGTTGCGCAGCTTCTGGCGGCTGGGGCTGAAGTTAACGCCAAGGCAGAGGATGGCGAAACCCCCTTGAGTGTAGTCACAACATTTCTCCAAATGAAGGAAGGCGAAGGCCCTCCTCCCGAAGCTAGAAAGGAGTACGAGAAAATCAAGCGACTGCTCGAGAAACGTTGAGGCCAAGCTAACTGACCAGATGTTTCATGCGCTTGATTTCTGCCTCGCGGCGGCGGTAGCATTCAAAGCGACTCAGCAACGAGGTAAACCATGGCTCTCCTCATCAAGAACGGACGTATCGTCACCGCCAGCGAATCGTACACGGCGGACATTTTCTGCGAAGGCGAAACCATCACGCGCATCGGGAAGAATCTCGATGCGCCGCCGGGAGCGACAGTCATTGATGCAACCGGCAAGTATGTGTTCCCGGGGTTCATTGACCCGCACGTGCACATCTATCTGCCGTTTATGGGGACGTATGCGAAGGACACTTACGAAACCGCGAGCAAGGCGGCGGTGGTGGGCGGGACGACGGTGATGATTGAGATGATTTGTCAGGCGCGCAGCGAGCAGCCGCTTGCGGGATTCGAGACGTGGCTGAGCAAAGCGGAGGGCAAGAGCGCGTGCGACTTCACGTTCCATCAGGCGGTGACGCGGTTCGACACGGAATGCGAGAGTCAACTGACCGAGATTGTCAAACGCGGCATCGCCAGCTTCAAGATTTTTCTCGCATACAAAGGCGCGTTCGGCATCACCGACGAGGAGTTGTATCACACGTTGCGCGTCGCCAAGAAACTCGGCGTCATCACGACCGCGCATTGCGAGAATGCCGACCTCGTTTTGGAATTGCAAAAGCAGTTGCTCGCCTCGGGAAAGACCGGGCCCGAATACCATTATTGGAGCCGGCCACCGCGCGTGGAAGCCGAGGGCGTGCATCATTTGCTGACGTTTGCCGAGATGCACAACGCGCACGTGTACACCGTGCACACGAGTTGCGAAGAAGCGCTCAACGAAGCGCTGGCCGGGATGCAACGCGGCGTGAAGGTCTGGGTCGAGACGCTCATCCAATATCTCGTGCTCCACAAGAGTCACGCGGAGTTGCCGAACTTTGAAGGCGCGAAGTTCGTCATGTCACCGCCGTTGCGCGACAAGAAGAATCAGGACGTGTACTGGAACGCGCTCCGGCAACGGTTCGTCTCGACAGTCGCCACCGACCATGCGCCGTTCGATTTCAAGGGCCAGAAGGAGATGGGCAGGAACGATTTCACCAAGATCCCCAACGGCATCCCGTCGCTCGAAGATCGCATCAACGTGCTCCACACGCACGGCGTCTGCGAAGGCCGGTTGGACTTGAGCACGTTCGTGGATGTCGGCAGCACGCAAGCCGCGAAACTGTTCGGCCTCTACCCGCGCAAAGGCACAATCGCCGTCGGCAGCGACGCCGACCTCGTCGTGTACGATCCCAAATACAAAGGCAAGATTTCCGTCAAAACCCAGACGATGGCGGTGGACTACAATCCCTTCGAAGGCTGGGAAATCAAAGGCCGCCCGCACGTCGTCACCGTCCGCGGCGAAATCGCCGCGAAAGACGGCAAGTTCGTCGGCAAAGTCGGTCGCGGCAAACTGATCAAACGCGAACCGACGCATTTCTAGATTCTTCCAGATCAAGAAGGGACTCGCGATGAACGGAGAACGAGATTTCAGCTACGAGAAGTTGCCCTCCGGGAAAGCAATCATGCGAAGATTCGCCACTGACGGTTCACTGGTCGAAGAAACTCAAGCGTATGGAATTCTCGAAATCGGAATCCAGTACTCGTTCGAAGCTGGGAAGAAAAACGCTGAAACGTATTTCCTAAAGCGACGGATGGTTTCCCGTCGGACTTACGAGAAGGCACGGGCCAGCTATGCGGACATGCCGCCCGCGGACAGCACAGTTGAAGACTTCGGCGCTGATTTACTTCGAGGAGTGCGCGCGCAGCAACGTCAGAACAAGGCCGAAGCGGAGAAGCGCTTCGCTCGGTCAGAGGCGTTCCGTTTTCCGAAACCGGACAGCACAAATTGGATTCGAGTGATTTCGGGAAACAAGTCACATGCAGTCATCTTCGCATCGCGAGATTGGAAAGTCTTGGCTCGCGAACGAACGATTCGGACGGGACGTGAATGGATGCAACTCTTTGGTTTCCTTCCGCCGTCCAACACACCCAGCATTCACAAGGGGCTAGAAGCTGGCTTCGAGGTAACAGCGAACAGGCTGGCTCTGCTCAAGGCGTCACGAGCATTGCTTGAGGAAGTTAATTCCTACATTCAGAACCCACCAGAAACCTCCTGTTGCCAAGGTTCAATTCGACCACGCAAGAAGCCACGGCGGAAGGAGGTTCTTTCATGGCCAAATGTTCTGCCTCCGCTCATTGCGTTTCTATCTGAATTGCGGGAAGAGAACGTGAAGGTTTTCAACCACCATCGCTAGACTGCCGGGAGCGCTCTTCAAGCTGAAGTTTGTCACACGGCAAACCGAAGCCGGTGGCCGGGGTCCAATTCTGTAAACTGTAGTTTTCGGACGACTCGCTGCAATCCTTTAATCGGCGGCGATCATCCAAATACGTGGCACTACTATGTATTTGACTCATTCGCTGGCTGCTGTTTCTTCGGATTCCACCAGATCCCACTTGTTTCCATACAGGTCTTCGAAGACAACCACCCTGCCGTAGGATTCTTGCCGGGTTCGCCGTGAAACTTTACGCCTCGGGCTTTCATCTCGTGGTAGTCGCGCGCGAGATCATCGGTCTTCTAGCGTTCAGCCGTTTGCACGTGTGCTCGCTCCCGCTCGGCACGCCCGGATCGGGTCGCCTGTGGCGCTGCGTCTCGCCGCTCCCAGCGCTCCCAGCGGCGCGGCTCTCGACATCACGCCGGTCGCCCGCTACGATGCGCCGCGTCGATGAAGCTGCCGAATGTGAGCCGGGCGTTGGTGGAGCGCGAGAAGATCGTGGATTACTTGCTGAATCTGACGCACCGGTACGGCGCGAGCAAGGCGCGATTCTTCATTGAGTTCGGATTCCGGGTCGAGGAATGGGAGCGACTGGCCGAAGCTTTCCGTGAACAGGCGCAAACCTGCGAGGTGACGCGGACGCGCGAGACGGGGCATGGCCCGCGATTTGAGGTGGAGGGTGAATTGCGCTGTCCCGATGGTCGTCGCCCGCGCGTACGGAGCGTCTGGCAATTGGATCAAGGCGAAGTTGCGCCGCGCTTGATCACCGCGTATCCTCTGGAGGTTGAGGCATGATGAAGGAACACGATTGCGTAGTGCTGACGGAGGATGTCGCCGCTGAAGGGTTGCAGGCGGGCGATGTGGGGACGGTCGTGCATGTGCATAAGGATGGAGCGGCCTACGAAGTGGAGTTCATGACTCTGACCGGGCGAACGGTAGCCGTTGTCACTCTCGAAACGAAGCAAGTGCGCCCTGTAGCGCCCCGCGATCTTTCGCATGTTCGTCCCTTGCCCGAGCCGGCCGCCGTTCGTGAGAAACCCGCGAAGTACGGGCGATGAAGATCAGCCATGACGCCGAAGTGGATGTGCTGAGCATTACGTTTCGCGACACCACGGTGACGGCCAAGCATCTCGGCGATGGATAAGGGCGATTTCACGAAAATCCCCAACGGCATCCCGTCGCTCGAAGACCGCATCAACGTCCTCTACACCCACGGCGTCTGCGAGGGCCGACTCGATCTGAACCAGTTCGTGGATTGCGCCAGCACGCAAGCCGCGAAACTGTTCGGCCTGTTCCCGCGCAAAGGCGCGATCGCCGTCGGCAGCGACGCGGACCTGGTCGTGTACGATCCCGATTACCGGGGCAAAATTTCCGCGAAGACGCACCTGCTCAACATTGATTACAGCGCGTTTGAAGGCTGGGAAATCAAAGGCCGTCCGCACGTCGTCACCGTGCGCGGCGAGATCGCCGCGAAAGACGGCAGGTTCACCGGCACGATCGGCCGCGGTAAACTGCTGAAGCGCGAGCCGACGCATTTCTGATCTGTAACTCCCTCGCACCCATGACCGCGAAGGTGATCGAAACCGGGAACCAACCGCCTTCGCCCATCGGACATTTGCGCAGCCGAACGGGAGTCTCCCGGTGCAACGCTCAGAATTGGTGGCAGTGGTAATCTCGATCGAGCTGGCCGGAGGGACATAGCGCCTTGGTCGCAGCCTCGGCGTGGTTGGCCCACGCGATGATTTTGCGAAATTGGCTGGGCCGAAATTCGTAGTACGTGCCGTGGCCGGTGGCGATGACGTGGGGGCGCCAATCCAAAACGAGCCGGGCGCTGCGGCGGAAGCCATCGAACCGGCTGCCGTTGGCGGCGCAGAACCCGCCGGTCGCGTTCCAGCGGGACGCCGGCTGGAAAGAGTCCCCGCCAAACAGCACGCGCTTGCCGTCCACGCTGGTCATGGAGACCGAATGCCACCACGTCTGGCCGGGGAACGGAGCGATGCGGAACTCGTACTCGTTCCAGCGCCAAGTGCCGCGTTCGGGCCAGAGCGCGTCGGGTCGGACCGGCGATGCCGGCAACCAGAGGAACCGTCGAGGGTCCGGCTCACGCAACGGGGCCGCGACCCAGGGATGCAGCCAGATCTTCGCGCGATGCTTCCGTTTCACGATGGGCAGCCCGTCGCTGTGATCGGAATGGTAGTGCGTCGCAAATGCCGCTGTGACTCGCGGACTGCCGAGTTCGTGGAGGAGCGGATCGAGTTGTGCGATGTCGCCCGTCCATGGGTCCACGACGAGCGCCTCGCCGGAGTCGGAGCAGAGCAGATAACTGTTGCAGCCGAACTGAATCAAGCGCGGAAGCACCCGGCGCGCGCCGCATTGGAGGAACTCGGGAGCGACGTAGTGGTCGCGCTCCCCCGGGCAGATGTGTCCCTTGGCGTGGTAGAAGGCGACCAGCTTTTCGGCAAGTCCGCGCAGCATCGCGCGCGGCCCCTGCGACACCACCGGTCCATGCGACGGACAGAGCAGGTCGATCCCGAGGTTTGCCAGACGGATAACGCCTTCCCACGCCGCAAGAGCACCGGCGCCGGTCCAATGGTCCCATTCGAGATGATACGGTTGCCAAATCGTCGCGCCCGCGTGCGCGGCGTCGCCGCAGAAGACGACTTGTTTTCCGTCGAGCGAAGCGAGGATGGAAATTGCATTCGGAGAATGTCCGGGCGTGGAGAGGAATCGGATGCGGTGCGTGCCCCAAAATCGATCGCTGAACCCGGCCATGTCGAACTGGACGCTCGCCAAGCCGCGGGGCAAGACCGAATAACTTGCCGGACACCCCGCAGCGTAACGCGGCGTTTGCCAGAAGCGTTTCACGCCGGCGGGCGACAGGAACGGTTCCTCGCCGGTCGGAGCGTGGATTTCGAACGGCCATTGCCGCTGCGCAAGCAGGCCGGCGGATTGATCGGCGTGATGATGTGTGAGAAACACGTGCCTGAGCCTGCGGACCCCGAGTCGCGGCAGTTCGCGCAGCCATTTGCCGGAGCCAAAATCGATCGCGATGGCCTCCGCCCCGTCGC
>Ga0187892_10009682_pt1 | contig 12566 bp, 10 predicted proteins | sample MA1701073metaG_FD_139345 | JGI IMG/M metagenome (GOLD analysis project Ga0187892, IMG submission 139345) | Bio-ooze microbial communities from a basaltic lava cave in the Kipuka Kanohina Cave System on the Island of Hawaii, USA - MA170107-3 metaG ...
AAGCTGTTCCGCGTGGGCGCGCTCGCGCCCGCGGAGGTCCGGGCGCGCCTCGGCGAGAGGCCGGCGTGATCTCGCCTGTCCGCTGGCAGGAGGGCGCCCTCGTCCTGCTCGACCAGACGCGGCTGCCGGTGGAGGAGGTGGAGCGGTCGTGCCGCACCTGGCCCGAGGTGGCCGACGCCATCCGGACGCTGGTGGTGCGGGGGGCCCCGGCCATCGGCGTGGCCGCCGCCTTCGGGGTGGTGCTGGCGAGCCGGGCGAGCGGGGCCCGCGACGCCGACGGTCTCGTGGCCGACCTGGAGGAGGCCATCAAGGGGCTCGGCGCCACGCGACCCACGGCGGTGAACCTCTTCTGGGCGCTCGAGCGCATGCGCCGCGTGGCCCTCGAGCACCGGACGCTCGAGCCGGAGGCGCTCGGACGCCGGCTCCTGGCCGAGGCGCAGGCCATCCTGGACGAGGACGTGGCGGGCAACCGGGCCATCGGGGCGCACGGCGCCGGCCTGGTGCCGGCGGAGGCCCGCATCCTCACCCACTGCAACGCCGGCGCCCTGGCCACGGCCGGCTACGGCACCGCCGTCGGCGTCATCCGCGCCGCCCACGAGCGGGGCCGCGTGGCGCTGGTGTGGGTGGACGAGACGCGGCCGGTGATGCAGGGCTCGCGCCTCACCGCGTGGGAGCTGGTGCGCGAGGGCATCCCCCACCGGCTCATCGCCGACGTGGCCGCCGCCTCCGTGATGCAGCGCGGGCTCGTGGACCTCGTGATCACGGGAGCCGACCGCATCGCCGCCAACGGCGACACCGCCAACAAGATCGGCACCTACGGTCTGGCCGTGCTGGCGCGGCACCACGGCATCCCGTTCTACGTGGCGGCGCCCTCCTCGACCATCGATCCGGGCATGGCCGACGGCGGGGCCATCGTCATCGAGGAGCGGGAGGCGGCCGAGGTCCGGGGGGTGGGCGGGCGGCAGACCGCCCCCGCCGAGTCGCCCGTGCACAACCCGGCGTTCGACGTCACGCCGGCGGCCCTGATCACCGCCATCGTCACCGAGCGCGGCGTCTTCCGGGCCCCCTTCCGCTTCAGCGCGTGAGCCGCGGGCCAGCGCCGTGATCTCGGGCAACGACGAGATCGACCGGGCGCGGCGCTACCACCGGCTCACCGCGCACTCGCCGGAGTCGGTCCGGCGGGACCGCCACCGCCTCGACTGGGTGAACCAGCCCGCGCCGTTCAAGGTGTACCCCGACCTGCCGGTCGTGCCCCTGCCGCGCGAGGTGCCGCCGCCGCCGCGGGACACGCTGGCCGCGCTGTCGGGGCCGCTGGCCGCCCCCGTCCCGCTCGATCGGGACCGCCTGGCGACGCTGCTCTTCCACGCCGCCGGCGTCACCAGGACGAAGCAGTACGCGGGCGGCGAGACGACGTACTACCGCGCGGCCCCCTCCACCGGCGCGCTCTACCAGACCGAGGCCTACGTGGTGGCGGGGGCGGTCGACGGGCTCGACCCCGGCGTGTACCACTTCTCCCCCGGCGACTTCGCGCTGCGCCGGCTGCGCGCGGGCGACTTCCGCGGGGCCCTGGCCACGGCGGCGGCCGACGACGGGCTGGCCGCGGCGCCGGCGGCCGTGGTGCTCACCGCCATCTACTGGCGCAACACCTGGAAGTACCAGGCCCGGGGGTACCGGCACCTGTTCTGGGACTCGGGCACGCTCCTCTCGCAGCTCCTGGCGGCGGCGCGCGCCCTCGACACCCCGGCCCGCGTGGTGACGGGCTTCGTGGACGGCGAGGTGAACGCGCTCCTCGGGCTGGACGCGGCCCGGGAAGGGGCGCTCGAGATCGCGCCGCTCGGCGGCCCCGGCCCCGGCGCCGGCCCGTCGCCCCCCGTGGTCTCCCTCGCCCCCGCCGTGATCCCGCTGTCCGCCCGCGAGGTGGACTATCCGCTCCTGGTGGAGGCCTACGCCGACTCGAGCCTCGCGGGCGAGGCCGGCGTGCTGGCGTGGCGGGAGCGCGCGGCCGCCCTCCGGGGCGCGGACGGGCCGCCCGCGCCCGGCGGCGCGCGCCTGGTCCCCCTGCCGGCCCCTCGCGCGGCGGCGGGCCGCTCCCTCGGCGACACCGTCCTGGCCCGGGGCTCCACGCGCGAGTTCTCCGGGGAGGCCATCGGGGCGGAGGCGCTGGCCACGGCGCTTCATCACGCGACGCGGGGCCTCGAGGCCGACGTGCCGGCCGGGCTCGTGGACCTCTACCTGACGGTCCACGCCGTGGAGGGCGTCCCCCCGGGCGCCTACGTGTACCACCCGGGGCTCCACGCCCTGGAGGCCTTGAAGGCGGGCGACGTGCGTGAGGAGGCGGCGTTCCTCTGCCTGGAGCAGCCGCTGGGCGGGATGTCCAGCGCCACCGTGTTCTTCCTGGCCGACCTCGACCGCGTCCTGGGCGCCCTCGGCAACCGGGGCTATCGCGTGGCCAACCTGGAGGCCGGCGTCATCGGCGGGCGCCTGTACCTCGGCGCCTACGCCCAGCGCTTCGGGGCCACCGGCCTCACGTTCTACGACGACCTGGTGGTCGGCTTCTTCTCCCCCCACGCGCGCGGCAAGGCGGCGCTGTTCGTGACGGCGCTGGGCCGCTCGGTGCGCCGGCCGGCGCGGCGCCCGGTGCCGCTCGGCATCCAGCCGAAGTCCGGCTGAGCCGGCCGGGCCCGCGCGGCGCGGCCATGGTGACGCGTCGGGGACCCCGGCCGGCTCGCCCCGCCGACCGGATGGCCACGGGGATCCTCGTCGGCCTCCTGCTCACGCTCTCGTCCTGCTCGACCGTGACCCCCGATGCCGGACTCGTGGCCCGCCGCGCGGCATGGGAGGCCGCGCGAGCGGCCAACACCCGCGATGGCTACCACGAGTATGCCGCCCGCCATCCCGACGACCTGCTCGCCGAGGAGGCCCGACGGTGGGTGGCCGACGGCGCGCATGCGTTCGTGAGGACGGCCCAGATCGGGACCCGCCAGGCGTGGCTGGGGTTCGTCGCCGCTCACGCCGGCAGCACGCACGGCGCGCTCGCCCGGGCCCGGCTCCAGTTCCTCGACGCCATCGACCCGGCTGCGCCCGAGACCTACCGCGCCTTCGCGGATCGCCACCCCGATCACCCGTTCGCGCCCGAGGCGCGGGCGACGATCCCCTTGCTGTGGCTCCGCCGCGTCCGGGCGGTCGTGTCCGTCGAGATCAACATCGGTCGGCTCGCGTGGAAGGGCATCCGCGGCGGATACGGGATCGAGTCCGAGGTGAGCCGGTCCTTGAGAGATCGTGTCCAGCGCGAGCTGGCAGAGGCGGGGGTCGCCGTGGTGGAGATGGCCGCGCCGCCCGACGCCGCACCGAGCGCCGGCCGCGGACTCGTCGTCGTCGTCGACTACTCCGAGCGCCCGGGCCTGAGCTGGGCGTCCGAGGGGTATCCGGGACAGGATGCGGTGAGCGTGATCATGTTCGGGCTGATACCGACCATCGCCGGCAAGCTGGTGGGCAAGGCCCTGGACGCCGTGGCGCCGTTCACCGACGAGGCCGCCGTCGTCACGATCCGGGATACCGAAGGCACGCCGACGTACTACTCCTTCCTGCGCGATCTCTCCGTCCCCGTCGACAAGGTCGGCCGTGAGGCCCTGGACCGTGCCGGCGCCTCGCCGCTGGCGGCCTGGATGGCCACGGTCAGGGGGCACGTGGTCGGCACATTGCGGCGGGCGGTGCGGTGGCGCGCCCGGGCGGCCCGGCCGCGGGAACAGGCGACGGACGGTGGCGGGAGCGAGACGCGCGTGCCCGAAGCCGATGCTCCCTGCGGGCCGTCGAGGCCGGCGTCGATCGCAGCTTCGTGCTGCTGTCCGGACCGACCGATGCGTGGCCGCCTTTCCTCAAGGATTGCTATCAGCGGGAGATGGAGCGGGAGAGCGCCGGCCGCTAGCGACCCCTCGGGCCCGGGGCCGCCTCATGGCGGGAAGGAGGCGGCAAGCGTCAGAGGTAGGCCAGGAGGCGGCCGCAGACGATGGCGCCCGTCCAGCAGACGAGCGAGACCACGGCGGCGACCCGCGCCCAGCGGGGTGGCCGCGCGTCCACGTCCCACCGCGCGACCCCGCGGAAGGGCCAGCGGTGGAAGGCGGCGGCGTTGAGCACGGCGCCGAGGACCAGCACGAGCTTGAGGCGGAAGGCGGGGTTGTCGGCCATCTCGGTGGCGTGGGCCAGGTTGCGCTGGCTCGCGCAGTCGTCCAGACGCATCCCGGCCGGGTCGCCGACTCCCGGGGTCGTGATGGCGTGGCGCATGAGGACGACCTGGCCGCCGCGCTCCAGCAGCGCCCAGAGGCCGTCGTCGCCGTGGGCGAGGCCGGCCGGCGCGAGGACGGCGGCGAGGACGATCCCGATCCCGCCGATCCCGGCTCGCATGGGGGCCATTCTACACGGCCGGCCGCGCGCGAGCGGACGCCGGCGCCCCCCGCGGCGCCGCGCGGGCGGGCGAATTGCCAGCGGGGACGCGGGTCTGCTAGGGTAGAACGGTTGTCGCCGTAGCCCCTCGCAGCCGAGAAGGAGTCGCGCATGAAGAAGTACTACCTGATGGCCCCCGGACCGACCCCGGTGCCGGCCAACGTCCTCCTGGCCATGGCCCAGCCCATGATCCACCACCGCACGCCCGAGTACGAGGCGCTGTGGATCGAGGTGCACGCCGGCCTCAAGCGGCTGTTCCAGACCACGACCGACGTCATCCCCGTCACCTCCTCGGGCACGGGGGCCATGGAGGCGGCCGTCGTCAACACGCTGTCCGCCGGCGACACGGCGCTGGTGGTGCGGGCCGGCAAGTTCGGGGAGCGATGGGAGGAGATCTGCCGGGCCCACGGCGTGACGACGGTCCCGCTCGTCGCGCCCTTCGGCGCCACGGTGTCCGCCGAGCGGGTCGCCGCCGCGCTCGCCGGGCACCCCGGCGCGCGGGCGGTGCTCATGCAGCACAGCGAGTCCTCCACCGGGGTCCTCCACGACGTCCGCGGCGTCGCCGCCGTCACCCGCGGGAGCGCCGCGATCCTGGTGGTGGACGCGGTGTCGAGCCTCGCCATCGCCGACCTCGCGATGGACGCCTGGGGCGTCGACGTCGTGGTGGCGGGCTCCCAGAAGGGCCTCATGCTGCCGCCCGGGCTCGCCTTCTGCGCCGTCGGGCCGCGCGCCTGGGAGCGGGTGGCGACGGCCCGGCTGCCGCGCTACTACTTCGACCTGGCCGCCGAGCGCCAGTGGCTGGCGCGGGGCGAGCCGCACTTCACCCCGGCCGTGGCCATCATGGTGGGGCTCCGGGAGGTCCTCCGCATGCTCGAGCAGGAGGGCCTCGACAACGTGTTCCGCCGCCACGAGCGGCTCGCGCGAGCGACCCGCGCCGGCGTGGAGGCTCTCGGGCTGTCGCTGTTCGCGCGCGCCGCCCCGAGCCCGGCCCTCACGGCGGCGGTGGCGCCGGCCGGGGTCGACAGCGAGCAGATCCTGCGGCGGTACGCCACCTCCCACAACATCACGATCGCGGGCGGGCAGGGGGAGATGAAGGGACGCGTGTTCCGCCTGGGGCACATGGGGTACGTCGCCGACTACGACGTGCTCACGGCGGTGGCGGCGCTGGAGCAGGTGCTGCACGAGCTGGGCCAGCCGGTGGACTTCGGCGCCGGGGTGCGCGCCGTCCAGAAGGTGTTCGTCGAGGCGGCTTGATGGGGATCCACCTCACCGTCGTCCGGCACGCGGAGACCGAGTGGAACCGCGAGCGCCGCTACCAGGGGGCCACCGACACACCGCTCAGCGAGACGGGCCGCGCCCAGGCCGAGGCCGCCGCGCGCGTCCTCGCCGCCGAAGCGCTGGACGCCGTCTGGTCGAGCCCGCTGCGCCGCGCGCGGGAGACGGCCGAGGCCATCGCGCGGCCCCGCGGCCTCGCCGTCCACCCCCACCCGGGGTTCAGCGAGATGGGCTTCGGGGTCTGGGAAGGCCTGACGGGCGACCAGGTGCGCGAGCGCTACCCCGAGGCCTACCGCTGCTGGCGCGAGACGCCGACGGCCGCCGCCTGGCCGGGGGCGGAGCCGCTCGCGGCGGTGCGGGACCGCACCCTCGCCGGCCTCGAGGACCTGCGGGAGCGGCACGACGGCCAGCGCGTGTGCCTGGTCACCCACGGGATCATCGCGCGCGTCCTGATCCTGGAGGCGCTCGGGCTGCCGGTGGACCGCCTCTGGAGCGTCCACGTGTCGTTCTCGGGCGTGTCGGAGCTGGAGTTCCGCGACGACTGGACGGCCGTGCACCGCATGAACACCCTGGTGCACCTGGACGGCGCCCCCGCCGCCGTGCGCGGCATCGCGGGGTGAACGTGGAGCGCCGGGCGCTCCCGACCCAGCTGCCGCGGGGGGCGCGGATCTACCTCCCGGACGAGGCGGCCGGCAAGCGGGCCGTGGAGGAGCGCCTGCTCGGCGTCTTCCGCCGCTGGGGCTATCGCGAGGTGGTGACCTCCGCCTACGAGTACTTCGACGTGCTGGCCCTCGGCACGGACCACGAGGTGCAGGAGCGGATGTTCCGGATGGTGGACCGGGAGAGCGGCCGTCTGCTCGCGCTCCGCGCCGACGTCACGCCCCAGATCGGTCGCATCGTGGCCACGCGCATGCGCGAGGAGCCCAAGCCCCTGCGGCTGTGTTACGCCAGCAACGTCTTCCGGTACGACGAGCCCCACGTGGGCCGGTACCGCGAGTTCTACCAGGCCGGCGTGGAGCTGGTGGGGCTGCCGAACCCCGAGGGCGACGCCGAGATGATCGCCATGACGGCCGAGGCCCTCGGCGCGCTCGGCCTCGGCCGGTTCCAGATCGACGTGGGCCAGACCGACTTCTTCCGGGGCATCCTGGAGGATCTGGGGGCGGACGGCCCCACCGCCGTCGAGCTGCGCTCGGCGCTGGGGCGGAAGGACCAGGCGGCGCTGGAGCGGGCGGTGGCGGAGCTCGGCGCCCCGGCCGCCACCGGCGAGCTGGTGCTGGCCCTGCCCACGCTGTACGGCCGCGGCGACGTCCTCGAGCGGGCGGAGCGCCTGGCCAAGAACGCCCGCGCCGAGGCCGCCCTCGCCAACCTGGCCGAGATCTATCGCCTGCTGCGGGCCTACGGGCTCGCCGACGCCGTCCTGCTGGACCTCGGCGAGGTGCGCGGCTTCGACTACTACTCGGGAGTCCACTTCGAGGCCTACGTCTCGGGCCTCGGCGCGCCCCTGGCGAGCGGGGGCCGCTACGACCACATGCTGGCCCGCTTCGGCTACGACTGCCCGGCGACGGGCTTCGCCCTGGACGTGGGGCGCGCCCTCCTGGCCATGGTGTCGCAGGCGGTGGGCGTCGAGGCGCCGGGCCCGGAGTTCTTCGTCATCGACTTCACGCCCGACAAGACGCGGGCGCTGCAGCTGTGCCGGCGCCTGCGCGACCGGGGGGCGACGGTGGCCCGCGACATCCTGAGCCGGCCGCTCGAGGACTCGCTGGCCTACGCGCGGCGGCTGCGCGCGCGGTGGGCGCTGGTCATCGCCGCCCCGGGGGCGGCGCGCGACCCGGAGCTGGTGAGCGTCATGGCGCTGGACGGGGGCGCCGAGCGCGTGGTGCCGCTGCGGGACCTCCTGGGCGAGCCGGCGCGGCACTTCCCCGGCCTCGGGGGCGGAGGGGACCATGGCTAACATCGTGGTGGTGGGGGCGCAGTGGGGGGACGAGGGCAAGGGGAAGATCGTGGACCTCCTCGCCCCGCACGCGGACGTGGTGGCGCGCTACCAGGGCGGCAACAACGCCGGGCACACGGTGGTGGTGGGGCGGGAGAAGTTCGTGCTGCAGACCATCCCCTCCGGCATCCTGCACCCGGGCGTCCGCTGCGTCATCGGCTGCGGGGTGGTGGTGGACCCGGCGTCGCTGGTGGAGGAGATGGAGTCGCTGGTGCGGCGCGGCGTCTCCCTCGACGGCAACCTCTACCTCTCCAAGAACGCCCACCTCATCATGCCGTACCACCCGGCGCTGGACCGGGCCTCCGAGTCCAAGGCCGGCCGGGCGGCCATCGGCACCACCGGCAAGGGGGTGGGGCCGGCGTACGCGGACAAGGCGGCGCGCATCGGCATCCGCATGGCCGACCTGCTCGACGAGCAGACCTTCCGGGAGCGGCTGGAGGCCAACGTCCTCCAGAAGAACCGGCTGCTCCGGGAGATCTACGACGCCGAGACGTTCACCGTCGAGGGCATCCTGGCGCCCTACCGGCGCTACGCGGGCTGGCTCGCGCCCTACGTCACGGACACCGCCCTGCTGCTGTCGCGCTGGATCGCCGCCGGCCACTCGGTGCTGTTCGAGGGCGCCCAGGGCACGCTCCTGGACATCGACCACGGCACCTATCCGTTCATCACCTCGTCCAGCACCACCGCCGGCGGCGCCGCCACCGGCACCGGGATCCCGCCCACCAAGCTCGACGGCTGCCTCGGGATCTCCAAGGCCTACTGCACGCGGGTGGGCGGGGGCCCGTTCCCGACCGAGCTGGCGGGCGCGGTGGCGGACATCCTTCGCGCCCGCGGCAACGAGTTCGGCTCCGTCACCGGCCGGCCCCGGCGCTGCGGGTGGGTGGACGCGGTGGCCCTCCGCTACGCCGCGCGCATCAACGGCTTCGACACCATCGCGCTGACCAAGCTGGACGTCCTGGACGCGTGCGAGACGGTCAAGATCGGCGTGGGCTATCGATACCGCGGCGAGATCCTCACCGACTTCCCCGAGGAGCAGCGGATCTGGTACGAGGCCGAGCCGGTGTACGAGGAGCTGTCGGGCTGGCAGGCCTCCACGCTGGGCCTCCGGGACTACGAGGCCTTGCCGACCAAGGCCCGCGCCTACCTGGACCGTCTGTCCGAGCTGATCGGCGTCGGCTTCGGCCTGGTCTCCACCGGCGCCGAGCGGGAGGACACCATCGTGGTCCCGGACGCGGTGACGACCGAGTGGTTCCCCGGCCTCGGCCGGGGCTGGCCCGGCGTCTGATCCCCCCCGCGCCGGACCGATCGGCGGCCCGCGGGTCCCCCGGCCGCGATGGGCCGGACACCCGGCGATTGCTCCGGCGGGTGAGGATGCCCATGTGTACACTAGTCGAGCGCTCGGGCCGGCGGCCAGGCCCAGGACGAGAACGCCCACGGGCCGAGCACGACCACATGATGACGCGGCGCCGGGTCGCCCCGTGAGCGTCAGGATCCTCATCGTCGACGACGAGGACACCTCGCGCAAGGGCCTCGCCGCGCTGCTCGCCACGTGGGGCTACGCGGTCGACGAGGCGACGGACGGCGCCGAGGCCCTGGAGCGGGCGCGCGCCAACCTCCCGTCGGTGGTCATCACGGACCTCGTCATGCCGCGCCTGGACGGGCTCGGCCTCCTGGCCGCCCTCAAGGACGAGCTGCCCTACGTCATGGTCATCCTGCTCACGGGCCAGGGCAGCATCGACGCCGCCGTGACCGCCACCCGGGAAGGGGCCTACGACTTCCTGACCAAGCCGGTGGACCTGGCGCGCCTGCGTCTCCTGATCCCCAAGGCCGCCGAGAAGGCGGAGGCGCTGCGCGAGGTGGCGCTGCTGCGCCGGCGCGTGCGGGACCTCTGGGGCATGGGCCGCCTGGTCGGCACGAGCCCGGCCATGCAGGAGGTCTACCGGGTCATCGAGATGACCGCCCCCACCCCCGCGCCCGTCCTCGTCTTCGGCGAGAGCGGGACCGGGAAGGAGCTGGTGGCCCGGACGCTGCACGACCTGTCGCCGCGGGCGCGGGGCCCGTTCGTCGCCGTCAACTGCGCGGCCATTCCCGAGAGCCTGCTCGAGAGCGAGGTGTTCGGCCACGAGAAGGGCGCCTTCACGGGGGCGCTCGATCGGCGGCCGGGCTGCTTCGAGCTCGCGCACCAGGGGACGCTGTTCCTGGACGAGATCGCCGAGATGAGCGCCCCCATGCAGGCCAAGTTCCTCCGCGTCCTCGAGGACGGCGCGATCCGGCGGCTGGGCGGCAAGGCCGAGATCACGGTCGACGTGCGGGTGGTGGCGGCGACCAACCGCGACCCGGTGGAACGGATGCGCACCGGCGAGTTCCGCGAGGACCTCTACTACCGGCTCAACGTGGTCTCGGTGCCCCTGCCGCCGCTGCGCGCCCGGCGCGAGGACGTGCCGCTCCTCGTCCAGGCCTTCCTCGAGGAGTTCAACGCCAAGTACGACAAGCGGCTGCGCTCGGTGGACAACGCCGTGCTGGAGCGCCTGATGAACCACACCTGGCCCGGCAACGTGCGCGAGCTGCGCAACGTGCTCGAGCGGGCCGTCATCGTGGCCGACGGCGAGCTGGTCACGGCCAGCCACCTGCTGCCGCTGGCCGGCGACGGGCGCGCGGCCGCCCCCGCGCCCGCCGGCGACGGCGTGACGATCCCGCTCGGCACCACGCTGGACGAGACGGAGCGCCAGCTCATCCTGCGCACGCTGGAGGCCCAGGGCCACAACAAGACGCAGACGGCCCGCGTGCTGGGCATCAGCCTGAAGACCCTGCACAACAAGCTGCGCCGGTACGGGACTTAGCGTGCGGCTCGGCATCCGGGGCCGAGAGGTCCTGGTCGTCAGCATCCTCACCCTCATGGTGGTCACGGGCACGACGGCGATGCACCTCGCGCGCCTCTCGCGGGTGGTCGTGGAGGAGGCCGGCCGGCAGGCCGAGCTGACGGCGCGCCAGGTCTACGCCCAGGCCAGCCGGACGCTGGCCCGGACGACGGGCGTCGTGCCCCACGAGGCCCTCCGGCGGGACCGCGACCTGCGCGGCGTGCTGGAGGCCGCCGTCGGCTACTCGCCCCATCTCCTGTACGCGGTGGTGGCCGACCCGGAGGGCCGGATCGTGCTCCACACGCAGTCGGCGCGGGAGGGAACGCTGGCGCCCGCCCACCCGACGCTGACGTCGCTCCTGGACCTGGACGCCCTCCAGCGGTTCGCCGCCCTCTACGGCGCCGCCCAGACCTACGAGTACGTGCTCCCGCTCCGCCTGAACGAGGCGCCCTTCGGCAGCATCCGGCTCGGCGTGTCCAGCACCCTCCTCGGGCGCGAGCTGGCCGAGTCGCTGCGCGAGAGCCTGGTCCTGGCGGGCGTCGCGCTGGTGCTGGCGTGGGTCCTCGCGATGGCGCTGGCGCGGGTGGTGCTGCGGCCGATCCGCGCCCTCGCCGGCCAGGTGGACCGGTTGCGGCGGGGCGAGTTCGACGCCACCGTCCCGGCGCTGGGCGGCGACGAGTTCCAGGAGCTCTCGGCGCAGCTCGGGCGGCTCGGCCAGGAGCTGAAGGCCGATCGCCTGGCCGGACTCGGCGACCAGGCGCCCTTGCAGCACGTGGTGGACCAGTTCGAGGACGCGGTCATCCTGCTCAACGGCGTGCGCCAGGTGCTCTTCTTCAACCGGGCCGCCGGGGAGGTGATCGGGCGGCCCCTGGAGGCGGCCATGGGGGAGCCGCTGGAGTCGCTCCTCCCCCCCGGGCATCCCCTCGGCAGCCTCGTGGCCCAGGTGTCCGCCCAGGGCGCGGGAAGCCGCAACGTCACGCTCACCCTGCTCGCCGCCGGCCGCGAGCGCGAGGTGCTGGCGTCCGTGTTCCCGGTGGCCGAGCCGCGCCGGCTCGCCGTCGGCCTCGTCGTCATCCTGAAGGACCTCGAGTCCGTGAAGACCGTGCAGTCGCTGGTGAGCTACTCGGCGAAGCTGGCCGCGCTGGGCCGGCTGACCTCGGGCGTCGCCCACGAGGTGCGGAACCCGCTCAACGCCATGATGATCCACCTCGAGCTGCTGCGGGAGCGCCTCGGCGAGGCCTCCGGCGACGTGCGGCAGAGCCTGGAGGTCATCGGCGGCGAGATCCGACGGCTGGACCGGGTCGTGCAGGGCTTCCTGCGCTTCGTGCGCCCGCAGGAGCTGGCCCTCAAGCGGCTGGACGTCAACGCGCTCCTGGCGAGCGTGGTCGCCTTGCTCGAGGCGGAGTGGGGATCGCGGGGCGTCCGGTTCGTGCTGGAGACGGCGCCCGACGTGCCCGATCTGTCGGCCGACGAGGAGCTGCTGCGCCAGGCGTTCCTGAACATCCTCCAGAACGCCGGCCAGGCCATGCCGAAGGGGGGCGTCGTCACGCTGCGCACGGAGTCGGACCAGCGCGCCGTGCGCGTGACCATCGCCGACGAGGGCGTGGGGATCACCCCGGGAGACCTCGACAAGGTGTTCCGCCTGTACTTCACGACCAAGCCGGGCGGCACGGGCATCGGGCTGGCCCTCGTGTACCGGATCGTGCAGCTCCACGACGGCACCGTGGAGATCCGCTCCGAGCCGGGGCGGGGGACCACCGTGACCGTGACGCTGCCGGTGCGGTGAGGCCGTGAGAGCGCTCGCCGGAGTCGCGCTCGTCGCCGTGGCGCTCGGCGGCTGCGCCACGGTCCGGGAGACCCTCTGGCCGGCCGCGGCGCCGGCGCCCAAGCCGGCCGAGGCGGTGCCGGCGCCCGCCGTTCCCGCCCGCCCGCCCGTGGCCGTCCCCGCGCCCCCCGTCGACCCGGCGCCGGCCCCCGCCCCGTCCGTCGCCGTGCCGCCCCCG
>Ga0187892_10009683_pt1 | contig 12563 bp, 7 predicted proteins | sample MA1701073metaG_FD_139345 | JGI IMG/M metagenome (GOLD analysis project Ga0187892, IMG submission 139345) | Bio-ooze microbial communities from a basaltic lava cave in the Kipuka Kanohina Cave System on the Island of Hawaii, USA - MA170107-3 metaG ...
AGTAGTCAGTAGTCAGTGGTCAGTAGTCAGTGGTCAGTAGTCAGTGGTCAGTAGTCAGTAGTTAGTAGTCAGTAGTCAGGAACACCTCGGAAGATGCCACGGGCTTGTCCCGTGGAGTCTCACGCTCGTAACTACGAGAGGCTAAACTTCGATTAAAACCGGGAAGATGCCACGGGCTTGTCCCGTGGAGTCTCACGCTCGTAACTACGAGAGGCTAAACTTCGATTAAAACCGGGAAGATGCCACGGGCTCGCCCCGTGGAGTCTCACGCTCGCCACTGCGAGAAGATATACTTCGAGAAACCTGGAAGATTCGGGCTTGTGCTTTTCGGCTGTTAGCGCAGTGTCGAGGAAAAGGCAGGTTCGCCGCAGGCGGTTCTCCAAGTTCTAGCCCTCTCGGTAGTTACGAACGTGAGACTCCACGGGGCAAGCCCGTGCCATCTTCCGCATTTTCTTCGAAGGCCAGCTTCTCGGTAGTTACGAACGTGAGACTCCACGGGACAAGCCCGTGGCATCTTGGCTTGCGAATGACCACTGACTGACCACTGACTACTGACCAATGACTACTGACCAATGACTACTGACCAATGACAACTGACCACTGACCATTTTCTGTCAACTTGATTCCTGACCCCTAGACTAAAACCCACATCACGTGAAAAGCTGGCTTCGATGCCTTAGAATAAATCTGAGGACTATAAAGTGGCTGACCACACGAGAACTGACAACTCTTGTACCCGAGCACCGATCTTTGGAGTGCGGAGCCGGGTCGTCGCGTTGGTAGAGCGATCGCCGGCCCAGAGCTACGAAAATACCAAATCGCTGACAGGGCAGCACTACTGACCACTGACTACTGACCACCGACCACTGACTACTGACTACTGACTACTGACCACTGACCACCGACTACTGACCACTAATGGACATACCCAAAACCTACGATCCCAAACAAGCTGAACAGAATCATTATGCACGCTGGGAAGCGGCCGGATACTTTGCTCCGGAGATCAATCAAGACCCTTCTGCGCCAGTATTTTCGATCGTTATCCCTCCGCCGAATGTGACCGGCTCATTGCACATGGGCCATGCCCTGCAGCACACCATGATGGATGTGCTGACCCGGTATAAGAGAATGTGTGGGTATCGAACTCTTTGGCTTCCCGGGATGGACCATGCAGGCATCTCGACCCAGTTGATGGTGACACGCGAGCTAAAGAGGGAAGGCCAGACCAGGCATGATCTCGGTCGTGAGAAGTTTGTCGAACGGGTTTGGAAATGGAAGCACGAGTCAGGAGGTCAGATTGTGCAGCAGATGCGGCGCGAGGGTGCTTCCGTGGACTGGTCACGGGAAAAGTTCACCATGGACGAAGAACTTTCTCGGGCCGTTCGCGAAGTCTTCGTCCGACTCTATGAAGAAGGCCTGATTTACCGCGGCGATCGAATTGTCAACTGGTGCCCGAATGATCAAACAGTGCTTTCTGACCTTGAGGTTCAGAAGGATCCCCAGGCAGGCAAACTCTATTACTTGCAGTACCCCTTTAAAGGCAAGGACCAGCGGGTAACCGTGGCTACCACCCGGCCCGAAACCATGTTGGGGGATACGGCTGTGGCGGTGAACCCTGATGACGCGCGCTACAGGGATTTGGTTGGCGCGACCTTGCTTTTGCCTTTGACTAATCGAGAGATTCCCGTCGTAGCAGATGCCTTCGTTGATCCGGAGTTTGGCACCGGCGCTGTCAAGGTCACCCCCGCACACGATCCGAACGATTACGAGTTGGGCTTACGACACGATTTGCCACAGGTCGTAGTCATCGATCAATTCGCCAAAATGACCAGTGAGGCTGGCCAGGACTTTGCTGGACTGGATCGCTATGAAGCACGCCAAAAAGTGCTCGAAAAGCTTGAAGCACAGGGATTACTCGAGAAGGTCATCGACTACGAATTCTCGATCTCCAAATGTGAGCGCTGCAAGACCGTGCTCGAACCTTTGATTTCGATGCAATGGTTTTGCCGGATGGATAAATTGCGGAACCTGGCGCTCGACCTGATGACGCGAGAAGAAAAGCCCCGGTTTGTTCCGCAAGTCCCCCACGAAAAGATTTATCTCAACTGGCTTGAGAATCTGCGCGATTGGACAATCTCGAGACAACTTTGGTGGGGCCATCAGATTCCTGCCTGGTACACGACCGATGGTCGCGTAATAGTGGCTCAGACTGTCGAGGAAGCTCGTGAAAAAGCTGGAACCGATCAGCTGACTCAGGATCCGGACGTGCTGGATACCTGGTTCTCGTCGGCACTTTGGCCCTTTTCCACTCTCGGGTGGCCAGAATCCGGAGAAGATCTGAAAACCTTCTACCCTACCAGCGTCCTGGTAACGGCCCGGGACATCATCTTCCTTTGGGTTTCCCGTATGGTGATGATGGGCCTGCAGTTTATCGGCAAACGGCCTTTCGACGATGTGTTTGTCACCGGGACAATTCTGGATCGGGAAGGGCAGCGGATGTCAAAAACCAAAATGAATGGCGTTGATCCACTGGATGTGTTTGATAAGTACGGTGTCGACGCCACTCGGCTTACCCTGGCTTCGGTTGGCACAACTGACATTCGCTGGAATGAAAAGCAGGTAGAATCCTACCGAAACTTCGCGAATAAAATCTGGAACGCCGCCCGGTTTTGTCTGTTGAACTCCGAAGGCGCAACCGTTGATCCGGATTCACTCAAGGCAGATAGGCAGGAACTGGCGCTGCACGACCGCTGGATTCTCTCGCGGCTAAATACAACCTCGAGAGATGTTCGCCAGGCTCTGTCAGATTATCAGTTTCATGAAGCAGTGCAGACTCTCTACCACTTTTTCTGGGACGATTTCTGCGACTGGTACATTGAGCTCAGCAAACAGGAAGTTACCTCTGCCGAGTCGACTTCTGGTCGGGCGGCGGCCCGCACCCGGTTGCTGAGCGTGTTGGAACAGTCCTTACGGCTTCTACATCCCTTCATGCCTTACATAACTGAGGAATTATGGCAGCGCTTACCCGTGCAGCCGGAAAAGAGTCTGCACCAGGCTTATCGTGCGGCCAAACCGACGATTATGCTGGCGGCCTATCCGGCGAGCTCTGCAGAGCTCATTGATGGGCAAGCAGAATGGGAGATGCAGGCCGTGATTGACGTAATTTCCAGGGTACGAAATATCCGATCAGAGATGAACATCAAACCGGGCGAGCCCATTGAGGTTTTGTTTGCTTCCCCGGATGCGGCTTTAAGAAAGGTTATTTCCGCAAGCATCGATCAGATAGCACGCTTGACCCGGGCTGCAAAGGTTACCATTCAGGAGCAGTTGCAAACTCCCAAAGCTTCGGCGCGAGCGGTGCTGGCTGGCGGTGCTGAGTTGTCCGTCCCACTCGAAGGTCTGATAGATTTTGAACAGGAGCGGCATCGCCTGACACGCGAAAGGGAAAAACTGCTGAGTGAAGCCGGCAAACTCGAAACGCAACTGGCAAATCCTCAGTTTGTGGACCGGGCCCCGGCCGAACGAGTGGCTGAGGTGCGGGAAAGAATTTCCGACATCAGCCAGCGGACCAGGCAACTGCAACAAACAATCGACAATCTGCAGCAATGAATTGGCTTGACGAAGGTTCACTCTACTCTCAAATCTCGCTCTTCCTGCGCGAAGATCTCGGTCGGGGTGACCTCACCACTCAGGCGATTGTGGCACGCAACACCCGGGCGCGGGGCCGCTTTGTAGCCGCTGAAACAATGGTTGTGGCCGGGTTGGAGGCCGCGGAAGAAGTGTTTTTGACGCTGGATTCCCAGCAACAGCTTGAGGCTTTTGTCTCGGACGGCGAGGAGATTGAGGCCGGAAAAGTCATTGCGCGCACAGTGGGTTTTGCTGACGTGCTGTTGGCAGGTGAGCGAGTCGCCCTGAACATGTTGCAAAGACTTTCAGGTATTGCCACGCTGACAAGCCAGTTCGTCCGGGCCGTCGAAGGTACTAGAGCTACCATTGTCGACACTCGTCAGACTACGCCCGGATTGCGAATGCTGGAGAAGTACGCAGTTTTGTTAGGTGGTGGCTCAAGTCACCGTTATGGGTTGGATGATGGAGTCGTTATCAGGAGCAACCACATAGCTATCACCGGAGGTCTGGCGCCCGCGGTCGCAAGTGCGAAAAACAAGCTGGGACGCTCGCACCGAATTGAGGTTCAGGTGACCACTGAGGCTGAGGTTCAAGAGGCCCTGGAGCATGGTGCCGACATATTGCTGTTTGAGGGTCTCGGTCCGGAACAGTTGGCGCCACTGATTTCAAGAGCGCGAGAGATTGACCCTGGGATCACGGTGCAATGCAGTGGCAACGTGACTTTGGAAAACGTTCGAGCGTATGCCGACGCCGGTGCCGATCTGATTGGGATTGGGTTATTGACCAGTTCCGTCCGTGCGATGGAAATTACTTTCCAGCTCCAGCCATTCTAAGACTGGGACCGCGGGCGTCCTTACTGGGAGCGCGGGCGTCCCGCCCGCCCTGAGCGCGGAACGGAGCGCAGCGGAGTGCAGCGCGAAAAGCTTCTCATCAGCTTAAGTTTAAGGAAACTCATAAAACTCAAGCAGAGACCGCAACTAGCGTTAACTAATTTGAGGTTTCTGGTTCCTTTAAACGAACGGGTGATGAGAGGCTTTTCGCGCTGCACTCCGCTGCGCTCCGTTCCGCGCTCAGGGCGGGCGGGACGCCCGCGCTCCCAGTAAGGACGTCCGCGCTCCCAGTAAGGAGTTCACCAGTCGTGTGTTTCGGAACTCATCCAATTTTCAGGCGTGTAAGGCTTGCCTGCCAAACCGCTTGAAAGCAGCATCCGCCTGGCGTATCTTGGAAAGGGGGTGGAGGATCATTTAATGAGAAGTCGCACTATTCGCTTACCTTTTGTGACGCTGGCCGTGCTTCTGTGCGCTAGTATCTTCTTGGTTGAGGCCACAGCCCAGTCCACCAGGAAGCGGCGCACCCGACGAGCCAGCAAACCACCAGTGGTCCGTCCGGTTATCACAAATCCACCCATCACTCCCGCTGAGACTCAGCCAGGCGGGAGCGATGTCGAAATCGTGAGTACCGCCGATCAAGACCTGGCCGGAGATGAAGTCGGGGGCAATTCAGAAACAACCAGAAAACCCACGCCCGACGAACGAGACATGCAGCAAACGATTAACTCGCTATCTAATCAGGTGGAAAGATTAACCGATAAATTGGGCCAGATGCAGGAAAATGATCGCACCCTGCTGGATATGGAAAGACTGACGCGGGCCGAACAGCGTGCGGAAGGACTGCGAGCTCAGCTGCTTGAAAATGAAAGCAAACTCGCGGACTTGCACTCGCGGCTGGAGCATGTTGAGTTTGCCAGCAAGCCTGAAAACATCGAACGGGCTAATGCCAGTTATGGTTCAACCCGCCCTGAAGAAGCGCGCGAGGCGCGCAAGCGTCAGTTGGAAAAAGAAAAGACCTTGCTTCAGAACCAAATCCGGATTCTCGAGAACGGGCGCGCCCGGCTGGAAACGGCGGTTGCCAATGCAGACGCTGAAGTAGATTTGTTGCGACGCCGGCTCCAGACCAGAGAGCAAGAGCGTGATCGCGCCCAGTCAGAAACATCTGATCGTCCCGCCACGCCGAAAAAGCCAAACTAATGCCCTGGACGATGCGGCTTTGTTACCTCTACTGATGGGTACCATTTCCCAACGCAACCTCTACCAGCAGATTTTTGACGCGCAAACGCGAGGCGAACGCGTTGTAGTAGCGACAGTGGCTCATACCCGAGGGTCCACGCCCCAAAGACGAGGAGCCAAGATGCTCTTTTTTGCCAATGGAGAAGTGGCCGGTACGGTTGGGGGAGGCTGTATTGAGGCGGAAGTCTGGGCGGAAGCGAAAGAGGCACTGCGATCCGGACAGGCGGGCCTGCATCATTTCTCGCTCACCGCCGAGGAAGCCAGCGAAGAAGGCATGGTCTGTGGCGGCACGATGGACATCTTCATAGATGTGATCGATGGTTGGTAGTCGCGTAAGTGTCATACCTGGACGATTACAAAGCTAAGCACCAACATCCGCTTAACCGGCTGGCGCATGGGATCGGTATACCGCTGATATTGCTCTCCTTGCCTCTATTTTTCTTTAGCTGGCGCTGGGCCCTGGCCCTGTTTGTAATCGGCTGGCTGTTCCAGTTTCTGGGACATGCCATAGAAGGTAATCAACCGGCTTTTTTCAAGAACCCGCTCTTCCTTCTCGTTGGTCCCTTGTGGCTGGTGCGACGCCTTGTCAGCGCCCTTGGCGTGCTCAAATCGTCAGCGCGGTAGCTGGCTTTCAAAAAATTCCCTTCAATGCCGAACCGGAAGGCAGCTTCGCACCTGATAATCACCGCCCTCAAAAACGTAATTGAGACAGAGTCGATAGCGGTTCTTGTGACTCTGATTGAGGCGCCGGCCAATGTCGGCGCGAAGCTTCTGGTGGAGGAGAACGGAGCCACGACCGGCTCTCTTGGTAATGCCAACATCGATAGAGTTGTGGTCGCCCAGGCCCGAAAGTTTCTGGAGACAAGAGACGAGGCGCGAACCTTTGCCATCAAAGAGTTTGCCCCTGAAGTCTCGGAATGGAGCACGGCCCGACTTTTGTTTGAGCGGCTGCAGCCCGAGCAACGCCTGGTGATTTGCGGGGCCGGGCATGTTGGCGCAGCACTCGCCCGCCTGGCCTGCGCCACTGGCTATCGAGCCACTCTCATAGATGATCGAGCTGAGTTTGTGACCCGGCAGCAATTTCCGGAAGAAGGGATCAAACTGCTGGCAGCTGAGAGCTGGGCCGCGGCGGTTCGCAGTACTGTGGGTTCTGGCCGCGGAGTTTCGGTGGCCATAGTTACGCGCGGACACAATGAAGATGAAGCATGTCTGCGGGCACTAGTCGATCTCAGTCCCGATTATGTAGGTTTGATTGGGAGCAAGCGGCGCACTAACATCGTGCTCGAGCGGTTGCGCGAGGCTGGCGCCAGCGAGCTCTTCTTGCAGGGGGTTCACGCCCCGATTGGTTTGGACATTGCGGCGGTGACACCCGAAGAGGTGGCCCTTTCAATCCTGGCCGAGATCGTCGCCCACCGCCGCGGTGGCCAAGGAGGCTCGCTATCTGCCTGGAGAAGGAAAGAGGGCTAGGAATTTAGGAATTAGGAGTTAGGAATTAGGAATTAGGAATTAGGAATTAGGATTTAGGAATTAGGAATTTGGAGTTAGGAATTAGGAGTTAGGATTTAGGAATTAGGAGTTAGGAATTAGGAATTAGGAATTAGGAATTAGGAATTAGGAATTAGGAATTAGGAGTTAGGATTTAGGAATTAGGATTTAGGAATCAGACTGAGGAACTGCGATTGCGGATTTCAAAAATCCTAAATCCTAAATCCTAAATCCTAAATCCTAAATTTCTTCTCATGCCCATAGAGTTGATTGTCGATGAAAGAGCTGCGCCGAGAAGTGTGGCGATGTTTCGGGCCCTGTCGCACCGTAACTTTCGGCTGTTTTGGACGGGCGCCTTTCTCTCGAATTGTGGCACCTGGATGCAAGCTGTGGCGCAAAGCTGGCTGGTGTTGACCCTTACCAATTCAGCTTTCTGGCTTGGTCTCGACGCCTTCATGGCAACGGCTCCCGGGTTCCTGCTTACACTCGCCGGCGGGGTCTTTGCGGATCTGGTGGATCGGCGCCGTCTACTTCTTTATACCCAGGTCGTCGCCGGATTGGCAGCACTGGGACTCGCGACTCTTGTTTGGACTGAGGTAGTCGACCGCTGGATTGTCCTGGGGTTCTCTTTTATCACCGGGTGCTGCATGGCCCTGGCCGGACCTTCCTACCAGGCCCTGACTTTCGATCTGGTGGGCCGGGAGGATCTGGCCAATGCTGTGGCCCTGAACTCGTCGCAGTTCCAACTCTCTCGCGTCATTGGACCAGTGCTTGCCGGTTTGGGGTTCCGTTATTTCGGTTTGGCGGGATGCTTCTTTGTAAATGGACTTTCGTTTGTCGCTGTGGTCATTGCCCTGCGAATGGTACGCTTTGAGCAACCCAGACCCGCAGGCTCGCTGCCCGCCCACGCTGTGAGCGATCGGAAAGCCCTCTGGCAGGACCTTTTGGACGGGTTCAGGTACGTTAGGAATCGTCCGCGAGTGTTTTCGCTGCTGATGATCTCAGGCGTTACGAGCCTGCTGGGCGCTCCCTATCTGACTTTGGTACCAATCTTCGCTCGTGACATCTTCCGATTGGGTGAGTCAGGGCTTGCCTGGATGATGGGCACAGCCGGTGCCGGCGCATTCATCGGGGCTCTCACCTTGGCTTACCTCGGCGACTTCAAACGAAAAGGATGGTCGGTGCTTTTAGGATCCATTGCCTTCGGGGTATTCATCATTGCCTTTGCTGCCTCAACCAGTCTAGCTTTTTCCTTGATTTTTCTTTTTGCCATCGGTTTTGCGATAGTCACCTCCGTTGCGGTGACCAACACACTCCTGCAAAAACTGGTTACCGACGAGATGCGTGGCCGCGTAATGAGCATGTTCATCCTCTCTTTCATCGGCACCATGCCGATAGGCAACATCCTTGCGGGCCTGGCCTCAAACCGGTTTGGGGTTCGGTATACGCTGGCGACGGGCGGACTGATAATCGTCATCTTTGTCACGCTTGTGACCATCAAGAACAAACGGCTGCGGCTGCTTCACTAGCGACTTCAATCCTCAGGGCCGAATCTGTAGGGGCGGCCCTCCGTGGCCGCCCCTCGTCGCGATTCACGCGCTTTGTAGGAAACTGTAACAAACACCTTCCAAGAAACCACTTGGGCCAATTGTTGAGTCTTCGCAGGTTGGTTGCCGGAGCTTCAAACCCTGCGAAAACCTACTTTCTGGTGGTTTCCCAAGAACACCAGCGGGCTTCCACCAGCCTATGTCTAGGAAATCTCCTGGTACGTTCTCCACAAGCTTTGGCGATTTGTTCGTGTAGGTTCGTCTAATTTCGTGGATCGTCCGTTTTCGAGTAGCAATAGAACGATCCACGAAATCACACGAAACTACACTAACCGTACCCTCTCTTAGTCGTGGTGGTTTCTTGGAAGAAACGCCAATACAGATTTCGGAAGGCCCTTAGGGTCTGTTTGAGACATAGTCCGCAGGTTTTTGGCGAGGCGTCGGCCGAGGCGCAAAAATGAGGCTTCATGCAAGTCTACGTCGGCCGCACCGTTCTAGTTAATGAGCAAGCGGTTTTTTGCAAATTTCTTCGTTCAGGAGTCCCCTAATGGAAAGTCGATTAGCCCGGTTGTTTCTGCTTCTTTTGCTGGTTTTCACGCTGGCGCCCCTGGCGAAGGCCCAGGGTGTAATTGTCCCTGGACCGTGTCGCCGCTGTCCTCCGGAAACCCGGCCGGTGATTTTGCCCCGCTCGCTGCCAGTTAAATCCATCAAGATCGACACACGTATAGCCGCACAAGTGGCTACCACCCACGTGGAACAGGTTTTCCGCAATGATACCAATGCCGTGCTGGAGGGAACTTACTTGTTCCCCATTCCTGAAGCAGCTTCAATCGTTGAGTTTGCCATCTGGGAAGGAGACCGACGTTTGGTCGGCGAGGTTCGCTCACGTGAAGAAGCGAGGCGCATTTACGATGAGATTGTAAGACGCCAGCGTGACCCGGGCCTGCTGGAATACGCTGGCAAGGATCTATTTCAAGCTAGCATCTTTCCCATCCCTCCCCATTCCGACAAAAAGCTCGAGATCACTTATTCCCAGGTGCTGCAAGCCGAGGCAGGCACAGTTTCATACCGGTATCCTTTGGGAACCGGAAAGCAGTTGACGCAGATTGGGACGGTGGCTGGTCGTGTGGAACTCGAAGCGCGCGAGCCTTTGCGAAACATCTACTCCCCCACGCATGAGATTGACATTAAGCGTGATGGTGAACGCAAGAGCCTGGTTTCATTCGAAAGCGCAAGTGGCAGGGAGCCGCGCGATTTCCAGCTCTTCTACACACTCTCGCGCGAGGATTTTGGGTTAACGCTCTTGACTCATCGCGAGCCCGGCAAAGACGGTTATTTCTTATTAATGCTTTCGCCTAAGGACGATTGGTCAGAGCAAGAGTACACGGCCAAGGACATCGTTTTCGTGCTGGACACCTCAGGCTCGATGGCCGAAGCGGGCAAGATGGAGAAGGCCAGGGCCGCCTTGCTATACGGGATCAGAACCCTGCGAACCCAGGACCGGTTCAATGTAGTTGCGTTTGCCGGTGAGGATCGTTCGCTGGAGAAGGGTTTAGTGGCCGCCGACGAGGCCGGTCGGAAGCAGGGGGAGGCGTTTGTTCAAGCTCTGCGCGCGGTGGGCGGAACTAATATCAACCAGGCGCTCTTGACGGCTGTTGGACAATTCGAGGACAGCAGCCGGCCCCAAATTCTGGTTTTCCTCACGGATGGGTTGCCGACCGTTGGCGAAACGAATATCAATCGCATAATTGACAACTTTCGTGTTACCAGAAGGCCTGGTATCCGCCTGTTCACTTTCGGTGTTGGTTATGACGTGAATACAACGCTGCTTGACAAGCTGGCGGCGGAAAACGGTGGAGTCGCTGATTACATCGAGCCGAAAGAGGATCTGGAGGTGAAAGTATCGAGCTTCTTCTCCAAGGTTAGTCATCCAGTACTGACCGATCTCAAGATCGATTTTGGCAGTGTCCAGACTGATCTCGTTTATCCAAAAGCCATGCCGGACATTTTTAAGGGCTCACAGGTTACTTTGATTGGTCGTTACAAAAACTCTGCTGAGGTCGATCGGCTTCGTTTACAACTGACCGGCAAGTCGGGTGGGTCCACCAAGACTTTCCATTACGACAAGCTCCGTTTCCCTCTTCGCGACCGGGAAAATGAGTTTCTGCCTCGCCTGTGGGCTACGCGCCGGGTAGGTTGGTTGATGGAACAGATCCGTTCAAACGGTGAGCAGAAAGAATTAAAGGACGAAATCGTTGATTTGGGCACGCGCTATGGGATCGTTACTCCCTACACGTCTTTTCTGGCCTTGGAGCCGGGAGCCGAACCCCGCGAGATCACCTCGCTGCCCACGATGAATCGAGCTCCCTCCGGTGTGATGGCCGGAAGTGCTCGGCCGCCTAAGGCGCCCGCGGACATGCGGGCCGCAACCGGAAGAGCTGCGGTTGAAAAGAGCAAGGCGGCCAGGCAGCAGCAGGAAGCCGACCGGGTTGATGCCAATGACTTGCCGTCGCTGGTGCGCAATGTAGGGGGAAAAACCTTCTACCTGCTGCAAGGTGTATGGACTGATGGCGAATTCAAACCAAATCTCGGTATACCTGAAACGACGGTGAAATTTGCCAGTAATGAGTACTATGGGCTGTTGCGGTCAAATCCAAAACTGGCGGAGTTCTTCGCTCTGGGTGAACGAGTCGTAGTTGTCTGGGAGGGCCGCGTTTACCGCGTCACTCCGGCCGACGGCTGAGAGGTTTAGGATTTAGGATTTAGGATTTAGGATTGGTTAGGGGATGTGCGATTCCTTTGCGGGTTGGGCTGTCAGGAAAATGTTTCACCCCGTAGGGGTGCCATGTTTATAGCCGACGAGGCTCAACCTCTCTGCACTCCGCCAGAAGTGCCATGTTTAAGCGGCGAGCTGGTTGTTTGGCCCCCTCCACATCGCACTCCCAACCAGTCTCTCGGGAAAATATTTGACTGCTGTTTCCTCTGTGCAACCTCAGTGTCCGCTGTGTCTCGGTGGTAGAATTACCTACAAAACACTTACCACAGAGTTCACCAGCAGGCTGCCGCCTGCAGATGTCTTTGAGAAACCAGTTAATGCGTCGTTCTCAAGGCTTGTTTCGTGTGATTTCGTGGATCGTACTTTTGGCAATCAAAGGAACGATCCACGAAATCACACGAAACTACACTAAACGTACCGTTTCTTGGAAGACACAGAGGACACTAAGGCTGCACAGAGAAAGACTGGAAACGCTTTTTCCCGACAGGCTCTAGCTAAGTTCGCCCTAACTCAATTGTTCTAATCAGAACCTCATTTGGTCTTAAGAAACACGAGTGCACAAGAACTTATAGCGAACCTTCTTCCAAAAACCTCCCCTCCTGGCGTGGATTCAAAATTGGAAGGCAGTCTGGGTGGCGGCTTGCCTGCAGCAGAAACTTAAGGTACAAGTGCGTAACTCCCAGCTTAGTTAGTAAATGTGCGTACGACGCCTTGGACTGTTACACGGTCAGGATGGATATGAACCAACGCCTTCGAATTCTTGTGGTCCTTTTCCTGCTAATTATTACGGTTTGGGCTTTGCCTGTTGCTTTAGGCAACAGTGGCTGGGTCGCCACCCGCGTGGGACCTGCCAGCAGTGACTTGAACACCATTTACTTTCTTGACAGCAAGCGCGGTTGGATTGGCGGCGACGATGGATTTCTCGGGCGTACCGACGATGGTGGGCGCACCTGGCTCAGGCAAGTGGTGGGAACTACCGATCCCATAAACGACATCTATTTCCGCGATAAGGAGAACGGTTTTCTGCTTGCCGGGAACACAATCTTCGCTACCCAGGAC
>Ga0187892_10009686_pt1 | contig 12558 bp, 9 predicted proteins | sample MA1701073metaG_FD_139345 | JGI IMG/M metagenome (GOLD analysis project Ga0187892, IMG submission 139345) | Bio-ooze microbial communities from a basaltic lava cave in the Kipuka Kanohina Cave System on the Island of Hawaii, USA - MA170107-3 metaG ...
AGCGACTTGTCCCGTCCGCCCCGGCTCTATCGTGCCGAACCCTCGGCCCGCCGCGGCGCTCATCGTGAGAACTTCGGGCCGGGCGACCGAACTACACGACTGCAACTTTGCGGGTCACCCTGGTCCCGCACCCCCTCTGACCTGCACGTTTACCGTGGGCGAGGGGGGACTTGAACCCCCACGTTCTTGCGGACACAGGAACCTGAATCCTGGGTGACGGTCCCGGCGGCCGCATGCCCTACCAGCACCAATGGAGAAAGCCCGAGGTCAGGGCGGCGGCGACATTGACCGAGACTCGCCGCAACTGACCGGGGTTGGCCGCAATCTCGTGTCCTCGTCGTGTCCCTCGTGTCCGATACGTGGCCTTCGCTGCGGTCCTCTACGACGGACGCGCCTACGCCGGGGCGCCCGCCCCAGGCGCTGCGATCGTGCGGCCAGGGCGCCCGTCTCACCAAGAGCAACGCCTCCTCGCTCGCGCCGGCGCGGGGAGCGACGCGGCGTCAGCGTCGGTGGCCGCGCTGGCTCGACCTGCCCGCCCGTCTTGGTCAGGCGCCGACGCGCCGGCGCCGCTACACAGCCACGAGATAGTGGAAGTTGCCCGCTCCCACCGAGCGCTCAAGGGTGGCAAGGACGCGTGTCGAGTCGTCCCTACGGCCTTGCACGAAGTACGGCTTGCCTCCACGACCGAAGCGCACGGCGCCGGACGGATCCCAGGCCCCGAGGTGCCCAGCGGCCTTTTCAAAGTCGGCGTGCGGCTCGAAGCCCAGATCCCTCGCATAACCGACCGCGCCCCACACCAGCTCACGAGCCATCTCGATCGGGACCGCGAGCCCCGGCGCCCCATACACGAGGAAGTACGTGCGGACGAACGCCCGCAGATCAGCCTGGGCGATCGCTTTCGGCCCGAGGACGTCCTTGACGCCCAGGCAGTAGACGTCGACCAGGTACCCCGCGACGGCGACCTTCGTCGCTCCTCGCTGGCGCGCCACCAGCAAGCTGACGATCCCGTGGCCGATCCCGACGGAGACGTCGGCGTCCGGCCAGTCGGCCGGTGCTTCGATCCCGTCACTCCAGCCAGGGCTCACCCAGCAGCCCGCTATCGGGGACTCCGGAGCCCGGGAGGCGTCCTGGCGGGCGACGTCGCGCACCAGTCGGGCCGCTTCCGCCGGCGTCACGCCAAGTACCCGGGCGACCTGCTTGGGTGTACACCCGCGGGCGCGCAGCGTTCGGACCCTTTCGAGTCGCTCTTGGTCGTCCATCACACCGTTGTACTCCGCCGAGTCGTGACAATGGTGGACCCGACCACGAGCAGGTTCGACCTACGCTGGCGAGGCGGTGGTTGGCCGTCCGTCGCTCTCCGGCGAAGTCCTCAGCCTCAGACAGCTCTACGTAGACGAGGGCCTGTCCCTCCGACAGGTCGCGGAGCGGCTTGGGCCACCCGTCACCAAGCGGATGGTGCAGCGGGCTCTGGAGCGCGGGGGCGTCCGTTTGCGGCCCCCCGGTCCCCGGCGCTCAAGCAGGAGCGGATGTCAACGGTCGTTCCTCGAGCGGCTCTACGTCGACGAGGGGCGCAACCTCGATGAGATCGCGGCGGTCGCCGGCGTCGACGTGGCCACGGTGAAGGCGCGCATGAGGGCTTTGGCGATCCCGCGCCGCATAGGCGCCTGGCGGCGGTTCGGTGACCGCCAGCCCATGACTCGGGGCCTCCTCCATGAACTGCGAATCGTTCGAAGCCTTCCCGCCCGCGACATCGCCGATGCCCTGGGCTACTCGGAGGTCCAGGTGTGGCCGGGGCGCTTCGCCGCCACGGCATTGACAAGCGCCCTCGCCGTCCGAGCCTGGTGATTCGCCTCGGAGCTGGCGAGCCGTGGTGGCTGCACCACGACGAGGCGCTGCCGGTCGCAGAGATCGCCCGCCGGCTGCGCACCCATGGCGACGTCGTTCGCGCTCGCATGAAGGAGCTTGGCGTTGCGGTCCGGCCACCGGGGGGCGCGGCGCGGACGCCACGCCGACCGGCTGGAGTGACTTCGCCCGACGTAGCGCTGCTGGAGCAGGTGCTGGCGGAAGCCGCCCGCAGGCCGCCCCGTCTGTCGCGTCATGGACCCATCCACGACGCGACGCCCGACGCGCTCCGAAGCCTCCACCACGACCAGGGGCTCGGCCTGACCGAGATCGGCGTCCGCCTCGGATGCGCACCGCGCACGGTCCGGGCCCGTTGGAGGCGGCGGGCATCGAAGTCCGTCACCGGCGTGGAGCCCGGGGCGCCACCGGGCTCGCCGGTGATCACCGCGAACGCCTCGCTCAGCTGTACAGCCGCGCCGAGATCGTGGACGCGCTCGACCACCACTGCGTCGGCCTGCGCGTTGATGGCGAAGCGCCGGATCCGCCGGTCGATCTCAGCATCGATCTGGTGCGCGACCTCTACGGCCGGCTCGGACTGTCCCTCACCGACCGTCGCTCTGCTGACAGCCCGCAGCGCCGGGGCGGTCTCGCGAGCGATCCGCCACCACGGGATCGAGGTCCGTCACCGACTCCCCCAGCCGCGACCCCTGGGCAAGCGCCCTGCCGCGGGCCTGGACCGTGACGAGCTGGTCGCTCTCGCGGCCGCAGGCAGCGACGCCGCAGCGATCGCCGAGACCCTCGTCATCCCGTCGGCGACGACCGTGGGTCATCGCGGCTCAGGTGCTCGAGGTTCCGCTCCCAGGACAACCAGGGCCGCCGCCCATACCCTCTCGCGTGGCCCGTGAGGTCCGCGCCGCGGGCGTCGCCCCGGGCACGGCGACGCGGCGCTTGACCCACGCCATCTCGGTCTGGGGGCCGCCCGGGGCCTGCCGCCGTGGCCGTGGCCGCCGGGCCCGTCGCTGCGGCGATGCCTCTATCACTCGCTCGACATCGGCATCGTCGAGTGCGCCGACCGGCTCCGCTGCGACGGCGACGACCTCAAGGCGCGGTTCGCCGCGGCCGCGGTCGAGCCGCACCGGATCGACGACCCGAGGCCGCCCAAGCGATGGAGGCTCGACCCCGTTGAGCTGCGCCGGCTGTACGTCGACGAGGGCCGCCGGGTCGAGGAAATCGCCGCGCACGTCGGCGTCGACCGTGCGCTCATCTACCGCGCGCTTCATCGCCGCCATCTGCCGGTCGTCGCCCCCGGCGGCCACCGTGAGCCACGGATCCGGTACGACGAGCTGGTGGCGGACCGTCGTGCGCGGGAGGCCCTTGCCGCCGCCGGCATCCGGCCTGCGGGCGTCGAACCCTCCGCGCCGCGCTCAGGCGCTCTCGCCGGCCCTCCCGGCCGCCCTGGTCGGCGATCTCGGTCCTGTCCGCGTTCGACCTCGAGCTCTTGACCGGTCGGCTCGCCCGTGCGGTGCGGGAGGACTGCAGGAACAACGCCGTCCTGCCGCCGGGCGTCACCGTGGAGCGGCTGCGGGACTTGTATGAAGCCCGGGGGGTTGTCGCTGAGCACGGTCTGCCAGGAGCTCGGGCTGCGTAGCCACGCGGCCCTCAGGACCGTTCTCCGGCGGGCGGGCGTCCCCCGCCGGCCCTGACTTGGGGGGCCTCGCCCAGATCGGATCGGCTGGTCACGATGAGCTGTCGAGCCTTCTCCCCTGTGCAAGCCCACTTGCAGTGTCTAGTTGGCTTGTTCAAACGTTTTGAGATCCGCTTGAACAAGGGCGACAGCGTTCAACCCTGCTTCACTACCGCTCAGAGCTGTTAAAGGCATTGGCCAATGTCTTTGATAATGACTCCGGTCGCCGTCTACGCTCGGGAACGGTGCGAGCCGAGGACTTCCCGCCGACGCCCCGAGGGGGCGCCCGCCCGGTCCCCGGCGGCGGCTACTGCGCGTACTACCCGGAGCCCCTCCCCCGCAGCATCGATTACAGCAACGAATTGGTCCGCCACCTCGACGACGCCACGGGGGCGCTGCACCGGCTGGGCGGCGTCGGCCGGCTGCTCCCGAACCCAAACCTCCTCATCGCTCCCTATGTCCGGCTCGAGGCGGTGCTGAGCTCTCGCATCGAGGGGACGCAGTCCGACGTCGCCGATCTCCTGCGTTTCGAGGCGGGCGACGAGGAGGGCCTGGGCGAGCTTCGGGACGACGTGCGGGAGGTGCGCAACTACATCTCGGCCCTGGACCATGGGATCGCGCGCCTACGCGGTGGCTTTCCGCTCAGCCTCCGGCTGCTTCGGGAGGCGCACGAGCGCCTGATGACCGGCGTGCGCGGGGAGCGCGCAACGCCTGGTGAGTTCAGGCGGAGCCAGAACTGGATCGGCGGCTCCTCGCCGTCGGATGCGGCGTTCGTCCCCCCGCCGGTCCCCGCCATGAGCGACGCGCTCGACGACCTCGAGCGCTTCCTCCACGACCGGTCGTTGCCGCTCCTCATCCATCTTGCTCTCGCTCATTACCAGTTCGAGGTCATCCACCCGTTTCTCGACGGCAACGGACGTCTGGGCCGCCTTCTTATCCCCCTTGTCCTCATCGAGCGCGGCGTCTTGCCACAGCCCTTGCTCTACCTCTCGGCGTTCTTCGAGCGCAATCGCAGCCACTATTACGACCTTCTCATGGCGACCAGTCGGACTGGCGATCTCGTCCCATGGATTCGCTTCTTCCTCGGCGGTGTGACCGAACAGGCGAACGACGCCGAGGAGCGAACCGTCCGCTTGGTCGAGCTGCAATCGGCCATACGCCGTCAGTTGCTCGACGAACGAGCGCCAATGAGCGCGGTGCGAACAGCCGAGTTGCTGTTCAGCACGCCCTACATATCAGCGTCGTCGCTCGCCAAGGACCTTGACGTCACGTTCCCAACCGCCCAGTCGGCCATCGACTTGCTCGTCGGGCGGGGAAACCTTGTCGAGACGACCGGCCGCAAGCGGAACCGCTTTTACTTCTCACAAGGAATCTTCGACGCCGTCTATGGCGTGGTCCCAGCCGCACAAAAATGAACAGCGCCTATCCGAAAGCGATCCAACAGCGTGATCCGCTAAGGGCCGCCAACGGCTGCGGTGCCCCCGGGCACGAGATCGTCTTGTCTCAGATCGGTCTGCCGCGACCCAGTAGTAGAGCGTATGGCCCACCAGCATTGCCGCCGCCGAGCCCGCGCCCCTTGCTGCCGGGCGTCGTCGGCTGCCGCAGGACCAGCGGCCTTCGCTCGCTCGTCCAAACTGTGTTCTCGGAGCCCCCGCCGGCCGGACGTCCGGGCTGAGCACAACCTGATACCCCCTTCTGACCAGCACTTTTACCGTGGGCGAGGGGGGACTTGAACCCCCACGTTCTTGCGAACACAGGAACCTGAATCCTGCGCGTCTGCCAATTCCGCCACTCGCCCGAGCGGTGGGACGAGGGTAGCGGACGACGAGGGGTTTGGGGCCGGGCTGGGTAAGCTCCAACCACCATGGGACTCCGTCACTTCGAGCAGAGGCTGGAGCGTCTGGTCGAAGGGGTCTTTGCCAAGACGTTCCGCAGCGGTCTCGAGCCGGTGGAGATCGGGCGGCGGCTGACGCGGGAGATGGATCTCCACCGCGCCCTCGGGGTGAACGGGGTGATGATGGTCCCCAACCACTTCCGGGTGGCGCTGAGCACGGCCGACACGGCCAGTTTCGAGTCCTACGTCCAGGCCCTGACCAGGGAGCTTGCCGAATCGGTGCGGGAGTACGCCCGGGAGGAGGGGTACGGGTTCGTCGGGCCCGTCCACGTCGAGCTGGTGCACGACGAGTCCCTGGTGACCGGCGAGTTCCTGGTGGCCAGCGGGATGCGGGAGGCGCCGGGCGGCGCCGCCGTCGGCTCGCTGGTGATGCCCGACGGGCGCCGGTTCGCCATCGGCGAGGACCCGGTGACGATCGGGCGGCTGCCCGAGTGCGACGTGGTCCTGTCCGACCCCAACGTCAGCCGCCGGCATGCCGAGGTGCGCCGGCGGGGGAACGACTTCGTCGTGGTGGACCTGGGCTCGACCAACGGCACGAGGGTGAACGGCGCGGGCGTGCGCGAGCGGCGCGTGAACGACGGGGACGACATCGGGCTGGGGGGCACCGTCATCCGGTTCGAGGCGTCCTAGCGGCAGCCCCGAGGCCGCCGACTCACCGTGCCCGACGCCCTCCTCACGATCCTGAAGTTCTGCTTCCTGGCCATCCTGTACCTCTTCTTCATCCGCGTCCTGCGGGCGGTGTGGGCCGAGGTGCGCCCGCCCAAGGCCGCGGTGGCCGCCGCCCAGCAGGTGCAGCGGCCGGTGCGGGCATCCATCGGCGGCAACCGCCCACCTGGAAAGCTGAGGGTGGTGGAGCCCGCCGAGCGGCGGGGCCGCGTGTATGAACTGAGTGACGAGCTGACCGTCGGCCGGGCCGGCGGCTGCCAAGTGGCGTTGGGCGAGGACACCTACGTGTCCCAGCTCCACGCCCGCGTGTTCCGAAGGGAGGGGCAGTTCTACGTCGAAGACCTAGGGTCGACGAACGGGACCTACGTCAACCGCAAGAAGGTGACCGCCCCGATCGCCATCCGCAAAGGTGACCGCCTGCAAGTGGGCAAGACCGTGATGGAGCTGACGTGACCGTCCTTCGGGGCGCAGCCGCGACCGATGTCGGCCGGGTGCGGACCGGCAACGAGGACCGCTACCTGGCGGGCGAGAGCCTCTTCGCCGTGGCCGACGGGGTGGGCGGCCACCAGGCGGGCGAGGTGGCGGCGCAGACGGCGATCGAGCAGCTCGAGAAATCCTTCACCAGCCGGACCACCGAGGGCCTGGTCGACGCCGTCCACGAGGCCAACGCCGCGGTGTGGAACCTGGCCCAGCAGCACGCCGAGAAGCGCGGCATGGGGACGACGCTGACGGCGCTGGCCCTGGTGAACGACGGCGACGAGGAGCAGCTCGCCCTGTGCAACGTCGGCGATTCCCGTGGCTACCTGTTCCAGCGGGGCGACCTCATGCAGGTCACCGAGGACCACAGTTTGGTCGAGGAGTTGGTGCGGGAAGGCCAGTTGACCCACGAGGAGGCCCAGGTCCACCCCCAGCGGTCGATCATCACCCGGGCGCTGGGGATGGAGCGCGAGATCGACGTCGACGCCTGGACGTTGACGCCCTACGCCGGGGACCGGATCCTGCTGTGCAGCGACGGCCTCTCCAACGAGGTGGGCGCCGATCGGATCGCGGCCATCCTGCGTCAACTGGCCGACCCCCAGGACGCGGCCCGCGAGCTGGTCCGCCAGGCCCGGGCCAACGGGGGCAACGACAACATCACCGTCGTCGTGGTGGACATCGTCGACGACGGCGGGAAGGCGGAGGAGGCCTCCGCTGCTCTGGCCGCCGACACCGCCGACGCCGCCGACGCCGACGGGGAGGAGGCTGCCGGCGCGTCGCTCGAGCGGTCCCGGCCGCCGACGGCCGGCGGCGAGCCGCCCCGCCGCGGCCCTGCGGGCGGCGCCACCGCCACGGCGGTGCGCACCCGCCCGCCCGACGCGGCCGCCCCGCCGGGCGGCCGGGCCCGGCCCCCGCGGGCCCCGCGAGCCCGGCGGTTCACCTGGCGGGTGGCCCTGTTCCTGGCGCTGATCCTCGGCGTCCTGGTCGTCGTCGCCGCCACGGTCACGTGGTACGGCCGCGGCGCCTACTTCGTGAAGGCCGACGGCGAGGCCCTCTCGATCTACAAGGGGCGGCCGGGCGGCTTCCTCTGGTTCCAGCCGACGAAGGTGAAGGACCAGGTCCTGCCCCTGAGCCAGGTGCCGGCGGCCAGCATCCAAGCGGTGCGGGAAGGCAAGGTCACCGGTTCGCTGGCCGCGGCCGACCGCTACGTCAACAACCTGCGCGACCAGACCACCACGACGGTCCCAACCCCGCCCACCACGGCCCCCCCGACCACGGCCCCGCCCACCACGGCGGCCGCGAAGACGCCGCCGCCGTGATCCGGGTCGTCCGCCGGAACACCGAGCTGGGGCTCATCCTGCTGGCGGCGCTGCTCACGGGCGGTGGGTACGTCCTCGCCAGCCTGGGCGAGGGCGCGGAGCTGCCGGCCAACCTGGCGCCGTTCCTGCTCGTCATCATGGGCCTCCTGGTCGCCGCCCACCTGGCCGTGCGCCTGCTCGCGCCCGGCGCCGACGGCACCCTGCTCCCCCTGGCCGGCCTGCTCAACGGGATCGGCTACGTGTTCATCGTCCGCCTCGACAGGGACCTCGCCGCCCTCCAAGCGGTGTGGACCGCGGTCGGGGTGGGGGCGTTCATCGTGACGCTGTTCCTGGTGCGCCGGGTGCGGGACCTGGAACGGTTCCGCTACACGTTCGCGGTCATCGGCCTGGGCCTGCTCCTCATGCCGTTGCTGCCCGTGCTGGGCCAGAACATCAACGGGGCCCGCCTGTGGGTGCGGCTCGGCCCCATGAACTTCCAGCCCGGCGAGCTGGCCAAGATCGCCCTCTGCATCTTCTTCGCGTCGTACCTGGTGGAGAAGCAGGAGCTCCTCTCCTTCGCCCGTCTCCGGCTCGGCCCCATCCCCTTTCCCGACCTCAAGCACTACGGCCCGCTGGTCCTCATGTGGGGCGTGTCCTTCCTGGTCATGATCTTCGAGAAGGACCTGGGGTCGTCGCTGCTGTTCTTCGCCCTCTTCATCGTCCTGCTGTGGGTGGCGACGGGACGGGGGGCGTACCTGCTGGTGGGGGGCGTGCTGTTCGCAGCCGGCGCCTACACCGCCTGGTCCTCCTTCGCCCACGTCCGGGCCCGGGTGCGGGTGTGGCTGGACCCTTGGCCGGTGGCGCTGGGGACCGGCTACCAGGTGGTGCAGGCCCTGTTCGCATTCGCCGCCGGCGGGTTCGCGGGGACGAACCTGGCCCAGGGCAGCCCCGACCGCATCCCGGCGGTGGCCACCGACTACACCTTCGCCGCCATCGGCGAGGAGCTGGGGGTGCTGGGCACCACGGCCGTGCTCATGGCCTTCCTGCTCATGGTGGGAGCCGGCCTGCGGGTGGCCGCCCGGGCCGAGCCCCCGTTCGAGAAGCTGCTGGCCGCCGGCTTGACGCTCATCCTGGGCCTGCAAACGTTCATCATCATCGGCGGCGTCACCCGGCTGATCCCCCTCACCGGCATCACCCTGCCCTTCATCTCCTACGGGGGCTCGTCGCTGCTGGCCAACTACGTGCTCCTGGCCCTGCTGCTGCGCATCTCCGACGACCAGGCGGCGCGCGAGGAGCAGGAGCTGGCGCAGTTCGACTCGACCAACGTGGGAATGCGGTAGGCAGGTCCGGTGAACCGGCAGATCCGCACCCTCGCCACCGCCCTCATGGTGCTGTTCGGCGCCCTGTTCGCCCAGGTCAACTACCTCCAGATCTTCAAGGCCAAGGAGCTGAACGACCACCCGCTCAACAACCGGGCGATCCTGCGGGACTACGCCCGCCCCCGCGGCGTCATCCAGACGGCGGACGGGGCGGTGCTGGCCCGTTCGACGCCGGTCGACACCGAGTTCGAGCGCCTGCGCCAGTACCCCGAGGGCGCCCTCTTCGCCCACATCACCGGCCACTTCTCCTTCACCTACGGCGCCGAAGGCGTGGAGCGCAGGTACAACGACGAGCTGGTGGGCCGCGACCAGGAGCTGGAGTTGAAGGACCTCGGGGACCTGCTGGTGAAGAAGGAACGGATTGGCGACGTCACCCTCACCCTCTCCAAGCGGCTCCAGCAGGTGGCGGCCGAGCAACTGGGCCAACGCAAGGGCGCGGTGGTCGCCCTCGACCCGACCACCGGGGCGATCCTGGTCATGGCCGACTACCCCAGCTACGACCCCAACCTCCTGTCCGGCCACGACGACGCCGCCGTCCGGGCCGCCCGGGAGCAGCTCCTCGCCGATCCGGACCAGCCGCTCCTGGCCCGGGCCTACCGGGAGCGCTACTTCCCCGGCTCCTCGTTCAAGGTGGTGACCGCGGCGGTGGCCCTGGCGACGGGCGCGGCGACCACGTCCCAGCCTGTGTTCCCGACCATGTCGGCCCTGCCCCTGCCCAACTCGGGCGGCCAGTCCCTGGCCAACTTCGGCGGCGGGTCGTGCGGCGGCAACCTGGTCGACGCCCTCCGGGTGTCGTGCAACACCGCGTTCGCCCAACTCGGGATGGACATGGGGGCGGACAAGCTGTCCAGCGGCGCCGCCCAGTTCGGGTTCGGCAAGTCACCCCCGATCGACCTGCCGTCGCCCGCCGAGTCGGTCTTCCCGCCCGCCAGCGAGTTCAGCCGGGACCTCCCCGGCCTGGCCAAGTCGGCCATCGGCCAGCAGGACGTCTCGGCCACGCCCCTCCAGATGGCCCTGGTGGCGGGGGCCATCGCCAACAACGGCGTGATCATGACGCCCCACGTGCTGAGCGAGGTCCGCGACGCCGAGGGCAACGTGGTGGAGCGCTACGACCCCAAGCCGTGGATGACGGCCGTGTCACCTGACGTGGCCGCGACGGTCAAAGCAATGATGGTGAACGTGGTGAACGCCGGGACGGGGACCGCGGCACGGATCCCCGGCGTCGAGATCGGGGGCAAGACGGGCACGGCCCAGACCGGCTTGAACACGACCCACGTGTGGTTCATCGCCTTCGCCCCCAAGATCGCGGTCGCCGTCATGCTGGAGAACATCCCCGTCCGGGACGAAGCCACAGGCGGTACGGTGGCGGCGCCGATTGCGAAGGCCGTCATGCAGGCGGCCTTGGGGGGCTGAGCAGCAGTGGCCCAACAGGTGTTCACCGAGCGGTACAAGATCGTCCGCCATCTGGCGCGGGGCGGGATGGCCGAGGTGTACCTGGCCCACGACCTGCTGCTCGACCGGCCCGTCGCGCTCAAGGTGCTGTTCCCCGAGTTCGCCTCCGACCGCTCGTTCGTGGAGCGGTTCCGGCGGGAGGCGCGGGCGGCCGCCAACCTGAACCACCCCAACATCGTGGCCATCTACGACTGGGGGGAGGAGGGCGGCACGTACTTCATCGTCATGGAGTACGTCGACGGGCGGACCTTGCGGGAGCTGGTGCGGGCCGAGGGACCGCTGCACCCCGTGCGGGCGGCCGAGGTCGGGGCCGACATCGCCGCCGCCCTCGGGTTCGCCCACCGCAACCAGCTCATCCACCGGGACGTCAAGCCGGGGAACGTCATGATCGCCGGGCTGGTAAAGGTGACGGACTTCGGCATCGCCCGGGCCGGGGACCCGGCCGAGAGCCTGACCCAGACCGGCGCGGTGATGGGCACGGCCACCTACTTCTCCCCCGAGCAGGCCCAGGGCCAGCCCATCGACCCCCGCAGCGACGTGTACTCCCTCGGCGTCGTCCTGTACGAGATCGTCACCGGGCGGCCGCCGTTCACCGGCGACAGCCCCGTCGCCATCGCCTACCAGCACGTGCGGGAGCACGCGGTGGCGCCCAGCCGGCTCAACCCCGACGTCCCGCCCGCCTTCGAGGCCATCGTCCTGCGGGCCATGGCCAAGAACCGGGACCACCGCTACCCGTCGGCCGACGCCCTGCGGGCCGACCTGCTCCGGTTCGCCCAAGGCCGGCCGGTGGCGGCCATGGCCGCGGGGTCGCCCGGCGCGGCGGGGCCGGGCGCGCAGGGCGGGGAGAACGGCCCGCCCCCGTCCGCATCCGACGCGGCCGCCGACGCGGCCGCCGGCGCGGGGGCGGCGACGGGGGTGATGGCGCCCGTGGGCGGGGGCGGGCGGCGGGCCGGCGGCGGTGGCCGGGCCGGCGGTGGGGGCCGGGGCGGTGGCGGCCGGGGACGCGATGACGGGGGTGACGAGGAGTACGCCGCCGACGGCACGCGGATCATGCCGCGCCAGACCCAGGTCCTGGTGGAAGAAGACGATTACGACGACGAGCGCGGGCCGGCCCGCACCAGCACCTACATCGTCATCCTGGCCGTCCTGCTGGCCATCCTCGGCGGCATGCTGTTCCTGCTGGCCCGGACCCTCGGCGTCGGCGGGACGGGCGAAGCCGTGGTCCCGAGCGTCGTGGGCAAGAGCCAGCAGGAGGCTCGGGACCTCTTGGAGGACGCCGGCCTCAGCGTCGAGGTCACCAACAAGCCCGACTCGGCCAACCCGGCCGGGCAGGTGCTCGAGCAGGACCCGGCCCCGGGGGCCCGGGTGAAGAAGGGCTCAGCGGTCGCCATCACCGTGGCCGGCCAGCCCGAGCAGTTGACTGTGCCCAACGTCGTCAACAAGAACGTCCGCGACGCCACCGACCAGTTGGAGGACGCGGGCTTCAACGTGCGGGTCGAGCGGCGGACCGACGACAAGGTCCGTCCGGATCTCGTACTCGAGCAGAGCCCCAAGCCCAACGAGAAGGCGGCCCGGGGGTCGACCATCACCCTCGTGGTCTCGAGCGGTCCTGAGCAGGTGACCGTGCCGTCGCTGTTCAACGTGCGCGAGGACGATGCCGCGTCCCAGCTCACCAACCTGGGCTTGCAGGTCGAACGCACGACCAGCGAGGACCCCTCCTTGCCGGCGGGGCGGGTCATCCGCACCGAGCCCGGCGGGGGCACCCCGGTCGCCAAGGGGTCGATCGTCACCCTCGTCGTCTCGTCCGGCCCGCCCCCCACCACCGCCGCCCCGACCACCACCACGCCCCCCACCACCGCCGCCCCG
>Ga0187892_10009687_pt1 | contig 12556 bp, 13 predicted proteins | sample MA1701073metaG_FD_139345 | JGI IMG/M metagenome (GOLD analysis project Ga0187892, IMG submission 139345) | Bio-ooze microbial communities from a basaltic lava cave in the Kipuka Kanohina Cave System on the Island of Hawaii, USA - MA170107-3 metaG ...
CCTCCACGGCGGAGTCTGCCGGCACCGTCCTGGCTGCGCCCCCCGGAAAAAGCGCCGATTGAGGCACTAACGGGCGACAGGGATAATCCTGCGATGAAGAGAAAACTCCGGGTCCGCATCCTGGACCCGCGCCTCGGACGCGACATCGAGCTGCCGCAGCGCGCGACCCCAGGTTCCGCGGGACTCGACCTGCGCGCCTGTATCGACGAGCCGCTCCTGCTCGAGCCGGGACGGACCGAGCTCATACCGACCGGGATCGCGATCCATCTGGACGACCCGGGACTCGCGGCCGTGCTGTTGCCGCGTTCCGGGCTCGGGCACCGGCACGGAATCGTGCTCGGCAACCTGGTGGGACTGGTCGATTCAGATTACCAGGGACAGGTCATGGTCTCGGTGTGGAACCGGGGCGAGCGGCCATTCACGATCGCGCCCGGAGAGCGCATCGCACAGATGGTCATCGTGCCGGTGGTGCAGGTCGATCTCGAGGTGGTCGCGGAGTTCGAGGACTCCGTGCGTGGCGCCGGCGGATTCGGCAGTTCCGGCCGCGGCTAGCGATTCCTAGCGCGGCCCGACCGCGCGCAGCTCCCGGTAGCGCTTGATGTCCGCCTCGAAGGCGAGCCGGATGTTCTCGCGTTCGTCGCGGCGCTTCACCAGATTCGCTTCCTGCGTCGCGATGTCGCTCCTGGCGCGCTCGAGATCGCGCGAAACCTCGTCCGGAATCGGCGACGCCTTCGGGTCCTTGTTGGCCGGCGCGTAGCGCGAGGCCAGCTTCTGGATCTGGGAGCGCTGGGCGCGCAGGTTGGCCAGCGACTGCTCCTGGATCGTCAGCTGGCCGTCCACGAGCTCGAGTCGGTTGTCGCGCAGGACCTCGATCTCCCGCACCGACTGGTAGGTCTGGAGCAGCACCCGGTCGCGCAGCTTGCGCTTCTGCTCGTCGCGCGCGGCCTTTTCCGCGGCTTTCTGCGCCTCCGCCTCCTCGGCGGTGATCAGGCCTTGCTCGCGCGAAACCGCCACGCCCTGCCGGTTCAGGATGTCGCGGTCCTGCTCCGCGTACTCCGGCGGCACGCTGTCGCCGTAGTGCACCTGGCCGTTCTTGTCGACCCAGCGGTAGAGCTTCTTCCTTTCGGAGCCTGACTGTGCGTCAGCGACGCCGGCGACGAGCGCCAGCGCGAGCGTGGCCGTGAACAGCCTGAGCGACCAGCCAGTCATCCGGGACTCCAGAATGGACATATTGTCCGCCGGCTCAAGGCGGTTTCAACCGTAACCCGGTCACGTTTCGCTGTCGACCCCGTACTGAGCCCGGTGGTTCCGCAGGGCCGCAACCTCGTCCTCGGCCCCCGAGGATTCAAGGTGTTCGATCAGCTCATCGAGGGTGACGATGCGGACCACCGGAATTCCGTAGACCGCCAGCACTTCCTGGACCGCCGAGTGCGTTCCCGTGCCCCGTTCCTGGCGATCGAGCGCGAGCACGACGCCCGCGGGACGGGCGCCGGCGGCCTTGATGAGGCCGACCGACTCGCGCACCGCGGTGCCGGCCGTGATGACGTCGTCCACGATCAGCACGCCGCCCGCGAGCGGCGCGCCGATCAGGCTGCCGCCCTCGCCGTGGTCCTTCGGCTCCTTGCGGTTGAATGCCACCGCCACGCTGCGGCGATGGCGCGCGGCGAGCGCGATCGCCGCCGCGGTCGCGAGCGGAATGCCCTTGTAGGCGGGACCGAACAGCATGTCGAAGGCGACGCCCGAGTCGACGATCGCCTGCGCATAGCATTCGCCGATGCGCGTGAGCGCCTCGCCGTCGTTGATCAGGCCGGCGTCGAAGAAGTAGGGGCTGCTGCGCCCGGATTTCAGCGTGAACTCGCCGAAGCGCAGCACTTGCCGCGACAACACGAGCTCGATGAACTCTCTCTGGTGGGGACGCATGTCACGCGATTCCGTCCATGCGTATCATGGCGCAACGGCCGCGGGACAGGAATGCGCATCCTCACGCTCAACTGTAACGGGATCCGGTCTGCGGCCGGCAAGGGCCTGCTGGAGTGGCTTCCGGGGCAGGGCGCAGACGTCATCTGCCTCCAGGAAATCCGCGCGCAGGAGGATCAGCTCGGGGACGCCGGGTACCGTCCGGACGGCATGCATTGCAGCTACTACGACGCCGAGCGCAAGGGCTATGCCGGCGTCGCGGTGTTCTCGAAGGAGCAGCCGCAGCGCGTGATCCGCGGCTTCGGCGCGGCGGAGTTCGACCGCGAGGGGCGCTACCTCGAGCTGCAGTATCCGGGACTCTCGATCGTGTCGCTGTATCTGCCCTCGGGTTCGGCCGGGCCGGAGCGGCAGGCCTCCAAGTTCCGCTTTCTCGACGCATTCATGCCGCATCTGCGCGGCCTGCGGCGCCGGCGCCGCGAGTACATCCTGTGCGGCGATCTCAATATCGCGCACCGGGAGATCGACCTGAAGAACTGGCGCGCAAACCGGAAGAACTCCGGCTTCCTGCCGGAAGAGCGCGCCTGGCTCGACCGGGTCTTTGGCGAGCTCGGTTTCGTGGACGCGTTTCGCGAAGTGGACCCACGCCCGGAGCAGTACACCTGGTGGTCGAACCGGGGCCAGGCCTGGGCGAAGAACGTCGGCTGGCGAATCGACTACCAGGTGGTGAGCCCGGGCCTGAAGGGCAGGGCGCGCGCCGCGCACATCTACAAGGAGCGGCGTTTCTCCGACCACGCGCCGCTCGTGATGGACTACGAGCTGTGAGTCGCCCGCAGCGCGATGCTTCCGCGAACCGGAGCTGGCGCGAGGCGCTCGGCGTCTATGGGCAGCGCCCGGTTTTGTCCATGCTTTTTCTCGGCTTCTCCGCGGGTCTGCCGTTCTTTCTCGTATTTCAGACGCTGTCGGCCTGGCTGCGTCAGGAAGGAATCGAACGCGCCACGATCGGCATGCTGGCATGGGTCGGGCTGGTCTATTCGGTGAAATTCCTGTGGTCGCCGTTGGTGGACCGGCTGCGGATTCCGGGTCTGCATGGCTGGCTGGGACGCCGACGCAGCTGGATGCTGCTGGCGCAGCTCGGGATCGGCGCCAGCCTGCTGAATCTGGCGGGCAGCGATCCGGCGACGGGCGTAACCCAGATCGCGGTCGGCGCCCTGATCCTCGCGTTCTGCTCGGCAACGCAGGACATCTCGATCGACGCCTGGCGCATCGAGTCAGCGCCGGTGGACAAGCAGGGTGCGATGGCGGCGGCCTACCAGATCGGGTATCGGGTTGCGCTGATCGCCGGCGGAGCCGGCGCGCTCGGCCTCGCGCAGGGTTACGGCTGGGCTGCGAGCTACACGACGATGGCTGCGCTCGCCGGCATCGGCATCCTGACGACGCTCCTGATCCGCGAGCCTGCCGCGACCGTCACGCGCGAAGCCGAGGCCCGCGAAGCAAGGGTCGTCGAATGGCTGGAGCAGAAGGCCCACTGGCCCGACTCGCTGCGCGAGTTCGGCGCGGCGTTCATCGGAGCGGTGATCTGTCCGCTGACGGATTTCTTCGCCCGCTACGGGGTACGCATCGCCGTCGTCGTGCTGCTCCTGATCGGCTCATACCGGCTGACCGAGTTCACGATGGGGTCGATGGCGAACCCGTTCTACATCGACCATGGCTACACGCTCGCGGAAATCGCGACCATCGTGAAAGTCATCGGGCTGCCGGTCTCGATGGTGGGCGTCGTGATCGGCGGCGTGATCATCGCGAAGTTCGGCCTGCGTATCGCGTTGTTTCTCGGCAGCGGCCTCGTGCTGGCGTCGAACCTCGGGTTTGCGCTCCTGGCCACGACCAGCTCCCCGACGCTGATCGGACTCGGAATCGTGAACTCCCTGGACAGTCTGGCCCAGGGAGTGCATGGGACGTCGCTGATCGCCTTCCTGTCGGGGCTTACGAGCGCACGCTACACGGCCACGCAGTACGCGCTGTTTTCGTCACTGTACGCCTTGCCCGGCAAGCTGCTCGAGGGCACGTCCGGATTCGTGGTCGACGCCATCGGGTATCCCGCGTTCTTCACCTACACGGCCTCGCTCAGCATCCCCGGCCTGCTGCTCCTGCTGTGGCTGACGCGGCGTGCGACACTCGGCGCCCAAGGCACCGTTGCCTCGAGGGATTCGTTGCATGGCCGATGAATTGCTGAAGTTCTTCGTGCTGTTCTTCGTGGTGGTCGAGCCGATCTCGCTCGTGCCGTTCTACGCCGCGCTGACCGAAGGCGCTGACGAGGCCTACCGGCGCCGCATGGCGCTGCGCGCGGTCCTGATTGCGGGCGCCGTGCTCGCGCTTTTCGCCTTCGGCGGCGCCTGGTTCCTGAATGAGATGGGCATCAGCATCGCGGCCTTCCGCATCGCGGGCGGCGTCATGCTGTTCCTGATCGCGCTCGAGATGGTGTTCGCGCGCGAATCAGGCACGCGCACGACTTCCGAGGAAAAGGACGAGAGCCGGAAGCGCGCGGACATCTCGGTGTTCCCACTCGCATTCCCGTTCATCGCCGGGCCGGGCGCGATCGCGATCGTGCTGTTGACATTCGGAGCCTCGCGCGGCGACTGGGCCCTGTCCGCGGGTCTGTTCGGCGTCGTGGTGCTGGTGCTGGCGATCACCTGGGCGCTGATGCGCCTGACGCCGCTCGTCAATCGCGTCATGGGTGTGACCGGGGCCAATGTCGTCAACCGGCTCTCGGGCGTGATCCTCGCGGCGCTCGCGGTTCAGTTCATCGTCGACGGCGCGACGGCCGCGTTCGCCGGCGCCGGCTAAAGCGGGAAAGCAAATGGGGACAGGTACACTTTACTGCTGCGCAGTAAAGTGTACCTGTCCCCATTTATCTGCGGAGATATTCGAGGTCGTATACGGCGTGGCCGAGCCTGCGGCCGCGCGACTCGAATCGGGTCGGCGACCGGCCGGCCGCCTCGAGATAGCGTCCCCCCGCTGCGGCATTCACCAGCCGCGGCGCGGCATCCAGGACCTCGAGCATCCACTCGGCGTAAGGTTCCCAGTCGGTTGCGATGCGGAACCGGCCGCCGGGCTTCAGGCGCCCGCAGACCAGTGCGGCGAATGCGGGCTGCACGATGCGGCGCTTGTGGTGGCGCTTCTTGGGCCAGGGATCCGGGAACCAGAGCTGCACCTCGTCGATCGTGTCCGGCGCGATCTGCTGCGCGAGGACCTCGACCGCGTCGTGCGCGACGATCCGCACGTTCTCAAGGCCGCGCGCCTCGATGCCGAGCAGGCAGCGGCCGATGCCAGGCGGGTGCACTTCGACGCCGATGAAGTCGGCATCCGGCGCGGCCTGCGCCTGCTCGAGGAGCTGCGTCCCGTCGCCGAAACCGATCTCCATGACGCGCCGCGCTTGCCGCCCGAATACGGCATCGAGGTCGAGCGGTCGCGCCGCGAACGGGATGCCGTAGCGCGGCTGCAATTGCGCGAGCGCGCGCCTCTGCGCGGGCGTCGTGCGTCCGCCGCGCAGCACGAAGCTGCGGACCGGCTGCCGCAGCCCTGGCTCGCGCCCGGCGCTCATGCACCCGCCGCGACGACGAGGTCTGCTGCGAGCGCGGCGACGTCGCGGCAGCCGAGCAGGGCCAGCGTGCGGTCGAATTCGTCGGCCAGGATCGCAAGCGCGCGCGTGACGCCCCGTTCGCCGCCCGCGGCGAGGCCGTAGACCGGCGCGCGGCCGAGCAGCACGCCCTCGGCGCCCAGCGCCACCGCCTTGGCGATGTCGCCACCGCGGCGCACGCCCCCGTCCACGAGCACCGAGAGCCGGTTGCCGACCGAGCGACGCACCTCCGGCAGCGCTTCCAGTCCCGCGATCGCGCCATCGAGCTGGCGCCCGCCGTGGTTCGAGAGCACGACGCCGTCGAGTCCCGCGGACATGGCGCGTTCCGCGTCGTCCGCTCGCAGCACGCCTTTCAGCAGCAGCTTGCGCGGCCACAGCTCGCGGAATCGCCGCAAGTCTTCCCAGTCGAACGAAGGATCGAACATGTTGTGTCCGACGAAGGCGTTCACGTCGCGCCCCGGCGGCAGCTCGCGCTCGACGTTGACGAATCGCGGCCGGCGCGTCGCGACGGTCGCCAGCCAGCGCGGGTGCAGCAGCATGTCGAGCTTCGTCGCCAGCGTGAACTTCTGCGCCGGCAGGAGCCCCGTGCGCCAGTCGCGCTCGCGCTTGCCGGCCACCGGGAAATCGCTGGTGAGCACCACGCACTCGAAGCCGGCATCGCGGGCCCGGCGCATGATCGCTTCGGTGATGGCGCGCTCTTCGAAGACGTAGGCCTGCAGCCAGTGGCGGCCCGGCGCCTCGCGCGCGATATCCTCCACGAAACTCATCGACACCGTGGACATGGCGAACGGGACCCCGGCGGCGGACGCCGCGCGCGCGAGCGCCATGTCGCCGTCGCGCCAGGCGAGGCCGTTGAGGCCGGTCGGGCCGACCACGACCGGCAATGCGGAGCGCGCGCCGAGGAGCGTCGCCGACAGGTCACGCGTCGACACATCCACCAGCGTGCGCGGCCGGAACCGCAGGCGCGCGAAAGCGGCGAGGTTGCCGGCAAGCGTCTGCTCGTCCTCGGCGCCGCCGTCCACGTACTCGAACACGAAGCGCGGCAGGCGCCGGCGCGCGATCTCGCGCAGCTCGCCGACGTTGATCGCGTCGCCGGCGTCCATCAGGCATTCTGCCCGGCGATGCGGCCCGAGAGCAGGGCGCCGCCCAGGAAGGTCCCCTCGAGTCCGCGCTTGCCGTTCATGCCGCCGCCGCCGAAACCGGCGGCCTCACCGGCGGCGTACAGCCCCGGAACCGGCAGCCCGAAGCGATCGAGCACGCGGCTGTGGAGGTCGGTCTGGATGCCGCCCATGCTCTTGCGGCTGATGATGAACTCGCGGATCGCGACCAGCGGACCCGCCCCGCGCTCGAGGATGCGCTGGAACCGGCAGGTGCGCACGCGGTCGCCGGGCCAGCGCCGGGCGAACTCGATGCGGCGCAGTTGCTCATCGTTGTGGAATCGCGGGCCGCGCGCAATCGCCTCGTCGTACTGGCGCACAGACGCCTCGACGGCGGCGAGCTCGACCATTCCTGCACCGTCCAGTGCGTTCATGCGCTCGACCAGTTCCGGCAGCGTGGCGGCAACCACCACGTCCTCGCTGTTGCGCGTGAGCTCGCCATAGAGCCAGCGGTTGCCGAACAGCAGTTCGAGCGCGAAGCGCAACCGCCGTCGGTCGCGGATCGCCGGGTTGAACTCCGCGCCGGAGACCGCGAGCTCCTTCAGGAAGATGCGACGGTTGAGCAACTGCCAGCTATAGCCGCCGGGCTCGGCGCAGATCCGCGCGACCAGCTCGTGCGTGTCGTAGCCGGCGACCAGCGGCATCGGACCGATGCGCTCGCCGCGCGCATTCAGCCAGAGCGCCGACTTGGGTGGGATCAGCGACAGTCCGTGCCCCGGCTTGCGCGGCCGCCAGTGCCGGATGCCGGCGGCATAGTTCCACTGCCAGTCGAGGTGCGTGATATTCGCGCCTGCGGCCTGGGCGGCATCGTGCAGGGTGCCGTCGGCGAAGCGGTGCGAGCCATTCAGGATCACGGACGGCGGCTCGCCCCAGTCCGCGTGCCAGTGGCGGCGCACGCGCTCGACATCGCCGTTGATGCCGCCCGAGGCGATCACGACCGACTCGGCTGCGACTTCGAACAGACGGCCGTCCGGTTCGGTGGCGCCGGAGAGGCCCGTCACGCGCCCGCCGCTCGTCACGAGCGCATCCAGGCGGTGGCCGAAGCGAATCTCCAGCCGGTCGCGCGCGGGATGCTGCTCGAGCGCGGCGATCAACGCATCCGCCAGCGCGCGGCCGGTGCCCCAGACGACGTGGAACCGCGGCACCGAATTGCCCGGGCGGTACAGCCCGCGCTCGACCCACATCGGCAGCGGCAGGAAGCCGATGCCCCGGGCGACGAGCCAGTCATGGACTTCCGGGACGCAGCGCTCGACGTAATGGCGCGCCCAGGCCCGCGGCCAGCGGTGTTCCGGCTGCAACTCGCCGAACGAGAGCCAGTCGGCGTAGCCCAGCTCGACGTCGTCAACGACTCGGTGGCGGCGCTGGATGGCGGTGCCCGCGAACCAGAGCCCGCCGAATGCCTCGCGCCCGAGCCCGCCCAGGTTCTCGCGCGCGTCGCGGTCGAGCAGCAGGACGCGCCGGCCGCGGGCCAGCGCCTCGAGCGCGGCGCAGATGCCGGCGATGCCGGCGCCGGCAATCGCCACATCCGCCGAATAGCGGTCGGCCACCATGCCGCCGAATGTACACGCCGCAGAACGAGGGAGTATATTTCCGCTGGCTCAGAACGACAGAAACGGTTTCCCGGAGGGGATATGACAGCTCACGCAGGCATGCTTCGCATACTCGCAGCGGCCGTGGCCGGCTCGCTGATCTTCGCCGGTGCCCATGCCCAGGGGATCCTGGGGCAGAAGAAAGGCAAGGGCGGATCAGAAGTACAGGGCGCCGCCGGCACCCAGGGGGCGCAGGGGCAGGCGACGGACCTCGAGCGCTGCGATAAGCCGATGGGCGCGGTCGCGGTGGTCGAGCCGCAGGACTACGTGATGCAGGCGCTGTCGCGCTACAACCTGCAATCGCCGGTCAGCCTGATCCGGCTCATGATCCAGCAGTCGAACTGCTTCATCGTGGTCGAGCGCGGCCAGGGCATGCAGAACATGATGCAGGAGCGGGCGCTCGCGGGCGGCGGCGAGATGCGCGGCGGATCCAACATCGGCGGCGGCCAGATGGTTGCGGCGGATTTCATCCTGACGCCTTCGGTCGTGTTCTCCGAGAGCAACGCCGGCGGCTTCGGCGGGGCGCTCGGCGGGCTGCTCGGTGGCAAGGGCTCGGCGATCGGCGCCCTGGTCGGCGGCCTCAAGTTCAAGGAAGCGCAGACCAGCATGCTGGTTGCCGACGCGCGCTCGGGCGTGCAGGTGGCAGCCGCGGAAGGCAGCTCCAAGAAGGCCGATCTCGGCCTCGGCGCAGCCGTATTCGGCGGCGGCGCAGGCGGCGGCATCGGCGGCTACGGCAACACCAATGAGGGCAAGGTGATCGCGGCCTCGTTTGCGGACAACTACAACAACATCGTGCGCGTCATCAAGGGCGACCCGAATTTGCAGCGCGACGTCGGCACGCTCGCGCAGGAAGCGGCGGCCGGCGGATCGACCAAGGCCGGGGCGGTTTACAACGAGGGCGACGTGGTGATGCCAAAGATCGCCGGCGTCAAGCTCATGGGTGCGCCGGGCGAAGCCGGCAAGGTGGTCGCGACGCTCGCGAAGGGCGACGAGCTCATCTACATGGGCGAGGAGCAGGACGGCTTCCTGAAGGTCGAGTCCGGTAAGGGCGGCGGCTGGGTCAAGAAGATCCTGGTTGCCAAGTGATCCCGGCGCGCCGGCGCTTCGTTGCGCCGGCTCGCGCTTGAAGCCGCCACTTGCGCGCCCGTACACTCGGGGCATCCACGCGGGTGTAGTTCAATGGCAGAACTGCAGCTTCCCAAGCTGCTAACGTGGGTTCGATTCCCATCACCCGCTCCAATCTCGGGCGGCGCCGCATGAATGCGTGGACGGCCGGACTTGCGGGCGGCGCCTTGATCGGCATCTCGGCGACGCTCCTTTTGTGGTCCATCGGCCGCATCGCCGGGATCAGCGGCATCGCCAACGGGCTTGCGACGGCGCCGCGCGGCGATCGAGCCTGGCGCGCCGCCTTCCTCACCGGCCTCCTGCTGGCGGGCGGCATTGCGCTCGCATGGCTGCCGGATGGGCCGGCACGCGAGCAAACCGGCACGACGCCGCTCCTGCTGTCGGCGGGGCTGCTGGTCGGATTCGGCACGCGCATGGGCAACGGCTGCACCAGCGGCCACGGCGTGTGCGGGCTCGGGCGGCTGTCGCCGCGTTCGGTGGTGGCGGTGCTCGCCTTCATGCTCACGGCGATGGCCACCGTGTATGTCGTGCGTCACCTCGCCGGGAACGCGGCATGAAGCGCGCGCTCGCTGCCGCCTTCGCCGCCGGCCTGTTGTTCGGCCTGGGTCTAGCGATTTCCGGCATGACCGACCGCCGCGTGGTGTTGGGATTCCTGGATCCGTTCGGCGACTTCGACCCGAGGCTCGCATTCGTACTTGCGGGGGCGGTCGCGATCACCGCGATCGCATTCCGTTTCGTCCTGCGCCTGCCGCATCCGCGATTCGGCGACTCGTTCCGCCTGCCGCAAGCCGGCGCGATCGATGCGCCGCTCGTCGCCGGCGCCGCGATCTTCGGTGTCGGCTGGGGTCTCGCAGGATTCTGCCCCGGCCCTGCGCTCGTCGGCCTGGCGGGCGGGCTCGCCGATGCGCTCGTGTTCGTGCCCGCGATGCTGGCCGGGAGCTTTCTGCACTGGCTGGCGCAGCGGCAGCGGGGAGGCGCATGAGCGCGCATCGCGACGCGCTGGTTCAGGCGGCACGCGATGCTGCGCGCCAGGCGCACGCACCGTACTCCGGAGTCCACGTCGGCGCTGCAATCCGCTCCGAGCGCGGCGCCGTCTATGCCGGCTGCAACGTCGAGAACATGGCCTATCCGGTCGGCAATTGCGCGGAGACTTCCGCGATCGCCGCGGGCGTCGCCGCGGAGGGCCGCTCGCTCAGGATCCTCGAGACCGCGGTCTGGTCCACCGACCGCGAGGGCCGGCCGCTCGCCGCGTCACCCTGCGGCGCCTGCCGCCAGCGCCTGCTCGAGTTCGCCGGCGCCGAAGGCGTCACCGTCCACTTTCCCTGGCAGGGCGGCGAGCTGCTGAGTGCCAGGATCGACGAGCTGCTGCCTTACGCGTTCACGCTTCCGTCGCGCGGCGCGCGCTGAGCGCTGACGCGGCAGCCACGACCGGCGCGGGCAGCGGCGGCGGGACCGCGGCAGCCGCGCCAGCCGAGGTGCACGTCAGAGATGAACAGGCTCCGGACCTGCATGCCGGGGAGCATCGTCGGGTGCCGTGACGGTCCGATGACGGGCGACTGAAATATTTATGACAGGCAGCGACTTACGCCGGCTACCTGAGCCGGATTCTAGGGCAGGCAGTCAAACGCAATGGCGAGCCGCGGCTCTTCGCCCTGGATCGGATTGGTGCCGTGCCAGAGATAGGAAGGGAACAGCACCAGGCGACCTGGTTTCGGTTGCACGCTGCGAAGCGGCGTCGCGCCCGGCATCGGATAACGCGGCTCGGCGAACTTGAGCCAGCCGCTCTGCGCCGCCGCGTCCTCGACTTCCGCCGGCACCGAGACGTAGTAAGCGGAACTGATCCAGCCCTGCGGATGGATGTGGTTCACGTGAAATCCGCCGCGCTTCAGGCGCACCGACCAGCAGCCGACCGGCTTCGCGGGCGCGCGATTGCGCGCGAGCATGGGATGCGACGCATCCTGCCCAATCGCCGCCTGATACTCGGCGAGCGGTGCGGCGAGCTGCGCGAGGTACAAGCGGATGCTCGGGTCCGGATCCGTCAGCAGCCCGCGCGTAGTTTGGGTGCCGCCGCGCAGGCTCTGGTCCAGTGGATGCGTGGTGGACTTGCGGTGCCGCGCTTCGAGCGCGGGTGCCAGCTCGGCGTGAAAATCGGCGATCGTGCGGTAGCCGGGCGGCGGCTCGAGCTGGTATACGCGCACCAGGCGTTCGAGATCGCACCAGTCCGCGAACAGGCCCTCGCCCAGCAGCCGCGCGATGTCGATGCGGTAGGTGATCCAGCGCTGGTCAGCGGGCGCGAGCTCGTGAAATCGTTCGACGATCGGGCGCGCCGCGGCCGCATCGCCCGCCGACAGCAGGTTGGCGACCAGGTTTTCGGCAATGGTGGCGTCGTCCGGCTTCGCGGCGAACGCCGCCTGCGCGGCCGCGACGGACTCGGTGTAACGGCCCGCTTCCTGCAGCACCGTCGCCAGCGAGCTCATGAGCTCCGGCGCCTGCCCGAGTTGCGCGATCATGGCGCGCAGGATCGGTTCGGCCTCGGCATGGCGGCCGGTGCGGCGCAGCAGATCCGCATACTGGCTGCGTGTCGCCGAAGGTGCGCCGGGGCGCTCCGCGGCCGCCCTCAGCCCGCGCGCGAAATCGGCGTCGCCGCGGATGTGCCGGATCTGCGCCAGCAGAAACTGCGCATCACGGTCATCGGGAGACGTCGATACGACGCGCGACAGGACGGCCTCGGCTTCCTCGTGGCGGTCGAGTTGCATCAGGGCGCGGGCGCGCGTGAGCTCGAGCGCCGGCCCGTGCCGGCCAAGACGCTCGCAGCGGGCCAGTTCCTCGAGCGTCTCCTCGGGCCGGTCCTGCGAGCCCATCACCATCGCCAGGTTCTCCTGGGCGACGGCATAGCCCGGCTCGATCGCGACCGCGCGGCGCAGCGCCGCCGCGGATTCCTCGAGGCGTTCCATCGCGTACAGCGCCGAACCGAGCGCGGACCAGGCCTCGTGGTCGCGCGCATTCGCGTCGATCAGCCCGCGCGCCTCGGGTTCCGCGAGCGCGGGCTGACCGGCCAGCAATGCAGTGCGCGCGAGGCCGAGCCTGGCCTGCCGGTGCGAAGGATCGGCCGCGAGCGCGCGGCGGAACTCGGC
>Ga0187892_10009688_pt1 | contig 12556 bp, 9 predicted proteins | sample MA1701073metaG_FD_139345 | JGI IMG/M metagenome (GOLD analysis project Ga0187892, IMG submission 139345) | Bio-ooze microbial communities from a basaltic lava cave in the Kipuka Kanohina Cave System on the Island of Hawaii, USA - MA170107-3 metaG ...
CGCTGGAGGAGGTCGCGAGCTGGGCCGCGTTCCACAGCAAGGCGCGCACCGCCGGCAAGGTGCCGGTGATCTACACGCAGAAGAAGTACGTTCGCAAGCCGCGCGGGGCGAAAGCGGGCACCGTGCACGTGGAGCGCGAGAAGATGCTCATGGTGCGCCCCGTTGAGCCGCCGCGCGCGCAGATGGCCGAGCAGGAGGGCGAATGAAGAACCGGGACCGGAAGCGAGCCGAAGCCGCCGCCGCCGCGGGCCTCCCGCCACGCGAGCGCGCGAGCGACCCCTCGAACGAGCCCGCGCCGAAGCCGGCGCCCGTGACGACCGGCGCCCGCCCGTTCCTGACCGCGATGCTCGTGTGGCTCGTGCTCGCGTGCATCGTCGGCGCGAGCGGGCTCGTGGCGCGCCTCACGCCGCCGCTCCCGCAGGCGCTGATCGGCGTGCTGACGCTGGGGCTCGTCCTCACCGGAGCGCTCCACCCCGGGCTCCATGCCTGGCTCCGCACCGTGAACCTGCGCGGATTCGTGGCGTTCCACCTGACGCGCTTCGTGGGCGTCGTGTTCCTGATGATGTACGCCCAGGGCCAGCTCGTGGGCGAGTTCGCGCTGACCGCCGGGTGGGGCGACATCATCGCCGCGAGCTGGGCCCTGCTGATCGTGGCGTTCCTGCGCGATCCCGAGTCCCGGCCGTGGCTGCTGATGCTGTGGAACGCGTTCGGCCTCGCCGACATCCTCACCGTGGTCGTGACCGCCGTGCGCATCGCCATGAGCACGCCGGAGGACATCCTGCCGCTGCTCCGGTTTCCCATGAGCCTCGTGCCCACGTTCGTGGTGCCCGTTGTCATCGCCAGCCACGTGCTCGTGTTCGTGCGACTGCGGGGCCCGCTCCGACAGCGGGTGGAGGCGTTGCGCCGGGCGCGCGCCGGCTAGCGGCGGCTCAGGGGTTGCACGCCTCGAACCGCGCGAGCACATCGCCGGCCGCGTCGAGGAGTTCGAGGTGCGCGCCGGTGATGCGATGGGAGTGCGTGAGCTCGAGCGCGTGATAGAGACGCGACTCGTGGTCGGGGCCGGGGCAGGCCATTCGCGTGCCCGCCACCGCACCGAACGTGAGCAGGCCGCTGTCGGTGCGGTCGAACGTGAACGAACCGTTGAAGCGGTTGCACCCGGAGTGCCCCGAGGCTCGGTGCGTGCGCGGGTCGAGCAGCAGGTAGATCTCGCGCTGCTGCGGACCCGGACGGACCGGGTCCGGGCCCAGCCGCGTGAGCACCCATTGCGTGCCCTCGAGCGGGTGCGTGACGCCGCGCGCGCCGCAGGACTCGTTGGGGTAGGACTCGACGAAATGCTCCACCATGAGCGTCGGTCGCTCGCCCTCGAGCCCCGCCGGTGGCCGCGCCGCGATGCGCCCGTGGAGCGTGACGATGAGCTGTGGGGGCTCGGCTGTTACCGATGCCCCGTTGGTGCCGGCCGGGGGGCGGGGGCGGCTCTCGCGCGCGCCCGGCTGCGCGTTCGCGCGGGCGCTCGCCCGCTGGTACGCCTGCTCCTCGAGGTAGGCCTTCTCCAGCTCGTGCGCGCCATTGCCCGGCGCCACCGGGAATCGCATGCCCGAACGACAGTCGGTGAACACGCCCGCGTCGGCCTGGTACGTGTAGCTGCCACGCATGAGCAGTCGCGGCTCGAGCGGCAGGAGTGCGGGCTCGCGGCGCAGTTCGTGGTCGAGCGCGGAGTCCATCTTCTGCCCATCGCGGTCGAGGAGTCGAAGCGCGTCGGGGCCCTGGACCGAGAACCGCGTCCCCAGCGGATCGTGCGTCGCGAGCGAGAGCACCGAGGAGTCCGCCGAGAGCGTGTAGTTACCGACCTCGTAGAACGTCTCGTCGCGCCCGTCGCGGAAGTACGAGAGCGCGAGGATGAAAGCGCCGCCCGGGAACAGGTTGAGCTGGTGCCGCAGCCCCACGCAGTCCGCGCACGGCAGCACGCCGGAGAACGAGGCCGGCAGCGGGCCGAGGCCGCGGGCGATCGCTGGCACGGCGGGTATGGACAGGAGCACGACCGAACTGCCAAGTGAGAGCACGACGGCCAACGCCTGGTGCGGCCTCATGGGCACCTCCTCGCCGGAGACTACCCGTTCGGGCCATCTCGCGGGTGATCGGCGCCCGAGGGACCGCTTCGCCCGTTCACTCCGGAGCGGTCCCGAGGTCGCTGTTGCCCGAGACGGCGGCGCTGTCCTAGCCTGGACTATTCATGAGCCCGTGGCCTGCAAGTGTCCGCCCCGCGCCATCCGCGGCGTTTCCAGCCCGGGCCTTGCCTCGACGTGTTCTCAGCACGACTGCGGCAAAGCCCGGGCTGGCTCCTTGCGGCTGGCACGGTTCGGCCACTTTCGGCTCACGGTTCATGAATAGTCCAGGCTAGCCTTCGCGCCTCGATTCGGTCACGACCCGCTCCTGGAGGCCTGCGTGAGACTCGCCGCGCTGATCTGCGGTCTGGCGTCGCTCGTCGGCGCGCCCGCGGCATCCGCGCAGACGCCCGCCACCCGTCCCGGGACGGGAATCCACTTCGTCTATCTCGTGCGCCACGGCATCTACGACCGCGACACGAGCGCGACCGATGACCGCGTCGCCAACGGCCTGAACGCGCTCGGCCACGATCAGGCGCGGCTCGCCGGCGAGCGACTGGCCGGCCTCGGCGTGAAGTTCGACCGGCTCATCAGCAGCGAGCTGCTCCGCGCCGCGCAGACGGCCGACGACATGGCCGGCCCGATGAAGCTGAAGCCCGCGCGCGACGCCGTCCTCAACGAGTGCACGCCCACGACCAGCAACGCGCGCATCATGGCCGGCGAGAAGCCGCACGAGTTGGCCGAGTGCGACTCGGCGCGGCTCGTCCAGTGGGAGCGCTACTTCGCCCCCACCCCCGAGCGCGACACGTACGACGTGCTCGTCTGCCACGGCAACGTGATCCGCTGGACCTGGATGCGCGCCACCGGCGCCGACACGAAGGCCTGGGCCAACATGGACTGCGGCAACGCCTCGCTCACGATCGTCGCCGTGCGCCCCGACGGCTCGATCCGCCCTGTCATGTTCAGCGACGTCGGGCACATCCCCGTCGCGAAGCAGACGTGGAGCGGGCGGGGCGGCGGGTGGGTGAAGACGAGGTAGCGCGCCGCGCGTCGCTCGAGCCACACTCAGGGTCGTGCGAGCGGCTTCGGCCGAAGCGCCGCCGGGTCGATTCCCGGCGGCCAGCCTTGCGGAAACCGGGCCCATGGCCGCAGGCCGGCTTGGCGCGCGCGCGCGATGCTCTCCTCGCGCGGGCTCACGATGCTCGCCTCGCGCGGCAGCAGGAAGTTCACTTCGCGGACGCGGCCGCGCGTGTCCGCTTCCCTGTAGAGGCGCACCGATCCCACCCGGCCGAGGGCCACCGGGCGCAATCCGTGCTCGGTCAGCACCCACAAGCTGTCCCCGCGGCAGACGATGAGCTCCCCCGAGAGTGCGACTTCACCTCGATGGTCGGTCCTGATCTCGACCCACGCGCCGTAGCCGTCCCCACCCGGCCCGCCTGGGCCTGCTGTGCCGAACCAGCCCGGCGGTACGCCCGGTTCGCGACCCGTGGCACAGCCCGCCCATGCGGCCGCGAACAGGGCCACCCATGCCGCGCGCATCGGGCCGCTACGGGTGGACATAGCGGCTCTTCCAGAACCACTCTTCGACGCCGGCTCGCTCGCGCGCATATGCGGGTGCCAGCTCGCGGAGTGCGCGCTCGGGTCGAAGGATCAGCGTCGCGAGTCGGGCCGGGTCATCACTCTTGACCCATGCTTCGCGCATCCACTCGAGGTAGTACCCACGGCTCTCGAGGAACAGCTCGTAGCGCGATGCGTCACCAGGCAGGTCGTAGCGCAGGGTGTAGTTGTCGCCCGGGCCGGTGATCACGGTGCGCGAGTCGTCGAGCAGTGCGCGCCTGGCGGCTTCGTCGCGCACGGCGCCGCGACGCACTTCCACGGGCTCGAGGCGCACCGGCTCGACGCGATCGCCAAGCCGCGCGAGCAGCGCCGCGTCGAGTCGGAGGAGCCCCCGCGCGGCTCGCAATCTCACGCGCACCGGGCCCGTGGGCGAGCCGGGCAGCCGCACGAGTTTCACGTCCGTGGCCAGCGGACCCGTTTCGGATACGGTCTCGACCGTGCGCCATGCACCATCCTCACCCGGGACCTGTACTTCGAGGCCGCCGAGCGCACGGCCGAGCGAGGTGGCGCGGTCGAGCGCCCCGGGCTCCCGGCGCTCGAGCGAGGCGAGCATCGCCCCCGCCGATGGCCCCATCGCCGCCAGTGTCTCGTAGAAGAGGTAGGTGGTGAGAAGCGTCTGCCGCGACGCGACGACGAGCCCCAGTGGCCCCGGCGCGGGCGGGTACTCGAGCTCGATCGTCTCGCGCGCGCCGAGGTCGCTCGAGTCGGGCTCGCTCACGCGCTCGATGCCGTCCACGACCGCGAGTGGGCGCGCTACGTCGCCCTCCGCCGCCGTGGCGCGCACGGGCGGCACGAGCGACAGCGCCCGCCACAACTCACCGCGACCCGTGGCCACGACGCGTCCGCCGGGCGGGCGCCGCGCGGCGAGCAACCTCACGGAGCGCACCACGTGGGTCTCGAGCGCCTCGTTTCGCATCTCCACCTCGAGCGTCCGGCCGCGCGGGCGCGCGCGCCACAGCGCGTCCAAATCGGTCGCCTCGAGCGAGGGCGCGATGCTGGAGGAGAAGCCCTCCGCCTGAAGCAGCGGGTCGCGCCCGTCCGTGACGTAGAACGTCGGGCAGGAGCCGAAGCACTTGGGATTGCTCGCGCAGGCGATGGCGAACGCGACCAGGCTCAATACCACGAAGGCCGCCGCGGCCACGAGCACGATCGTGACCGCCTTGAGCGCGGGCGACATCCCCTCAGCCGTCGTGGCCTCACAGAGCACGACCGAGTCCACCGGCATCGTGAGCATGCCGCGCGCCACTTCGACCCGCTCGCGATCCAGTCGCACGCCGGTGCCCTCGACCCTGGTGCCGGTGACGTCGAGCGCCCACGGCTCGAGGCGCACGAACGACCCATCGCGCATGTGGAGCTGGAGGTAGGGGGAGCGCGCGAGCTCGCCCCCCGTCAGGCGCTGGGGAGCATGAAGCCTGTGCTGCATCGTGGGCGCGCAGCCCGTGAGCAACAGCACGGGAACCATGACGGCGGCGGCGACACGGCGAACGGAGCGATGCACCATGGGCGGCTCCTTCCGTGACTGGTCGGGCGAGTCTCCGGGCCGACCCAGCCTCGAGCGCGAACGCGACGCTAGGCCCGACCGCGTGGGCCGGTCCAGCGGGACTCCGCCATCATCGTCGCCGGGGCACCCGTCGGTGTGACGTGCGGCGCCTACTGGGTCTCCCGTTCAAAGGTTGCGCAGGTGCAGGTCCGACAATCTCGAAGGCCGCTTCATGGCCCGAGACCGGGCGCCTCGCCGCCGATCATCCCGCGCCGAGGCGCACGGCGCGCCGGCAGCGAGCAGGTCCCAAGCCTCCTCGCGCCCGGGCGGGTTCGCTCACGCCGGGGAATCAACGCGGGCCCCATGACTCATGTCATTTGCTAGGATGGCCTAGGCGTGTAATGGGGCAGCGCAGTCCCACGTGGCTGGAACCTGGACTCCTGAGATGCCAACGCTCGCCGACCTGCTGACAATCCACGAAAAGCTTGCCCCCGTTCACAGGCGAGCGCTCAGCTGGTTCCTCGAGCACGAGGGCGAGTTGGTTCCTTGGCCAGAGCCGTTGGCCGCTGGCACCTTGCTGGCCGCTAGGCCGAAGGGCATCTACAAGCCTCAGTGGTCCAAGTATGCGCTCAGCGTTCGACAGACCCTGGACGGCCCTTATCCAGACCTGGCCGTCGAGTATCTGCCGGGCGGATCCTGGCTGTTCAGATATTACCAGGAAGGCCTCGATCTGGATAACACGTCACGAGCGTTTACGAACCGCGGCTTGCAGGAATGCCAGAATGATGCAGTTCCGGTCGGTGTATTGATTCAGAAAGCTCGAAAGCCTCATGTCCGGTATCTCGTACTCGGCTTGGCGTTTGTTGAAGGATGGGGGGACGGCTACTTCCATCTCTCCGGCGTGAGATCAGCGGACTTCGCGGCTGCTCACCTTTCGCTTCCACTGGTCGCTAGCGCGACGCCCACACAGATTGCTGACAGTATCGCCGACGCCTTCGACCCGAGGCTGGTCGAGGACGAGAGAAGAAAGGTGCTCCGATCTTTGCATGAACGTCGGGGCCAGGCCGGATTCCGCAGGCTGTTGCTGGACGCCTATGGCGCGAGGTGCGCTGCGACCGACTACGATGCAGCGGATGCGCTCGAGGCGGCGCACATCGTCGCCTACAGGGGACCGGTGACTAACCATCCAAGCAATGGCTTGCTGCTTCGAAGTGACATCCACGCGCTCTTCGACTTAGGGATGCTAGCTGTTCATGAATCGGAAATGTGTCTCGTGCTGAGTAGGGATTTGCGGTCAACTCGCTACGAGTCGCTTCATGGCAAGCCGGTTGCTTCGCCGCGGCTCGGATTTTCTCCGCCAAGCCGGGAGGCGCTTCGCCGCCATCGCGAACTAGCTGGACTGTAGGGCCGAGGGTCGGGGCGTGAGGGAAGGCAGCGAGTCTCGCGCGAGGGCTCAACCCCGCACGTACTCCCCACTGCGTCGCACACCGTCGGCGATGGCGTCGCGGACGCGCTTTAGGCGCAAGAACACAGCCAACTCGTCCTCGTCATCGACCTCGCTCAGCGGAGTGTCGGTGCCCCACTCGATCCGTCGGTCAACGGCTTCGGAGGCCAAGAGATAGAGGCCTACTGCCCGATCTAGATGCGTCGCCAGATACAGCTTGAGCCGCTCGGACATGGCGTTCTCCCACGGCACCGAACGGAGCATTGTCGGATCCTCACGGATCGTCAAGGCTCGACCCCTACCCCCTCCTCCTCTCATCCCCCACGCGCACCGTCCACCCCGTGCGATCGCAGTGCTCCAGCAGCGGCACCGCGAACTTGCGTGACGCTCCGGTGAAGCCGCGGAAGTCGGCCACGGTAAGCGTGGCGTTCCCGGCGTCGAACCAGCCGGAAACCAGCGCCCGCAGCTTCTCCATCTGCTTCGCGGTGTAGGTGAACTGCGAGTCCACGCGCACGAGCCGGCCGAGGAAGTGGCCGAGCGCGGCGGCTTCCACGGAGCCGGCGCCCAATGCCTTCTGCCAGGCGTCGTTGTCGGGAACGAGGAAGCCCTCGGCCTCGAGCATGGCCTCCAGCTTCTCGAGCAGCGCCACCGTGGCCTCTGGCGGCTCCCACGGCAGGCCGCCGGGGCGGACGCGCTCGCCCTTCTGCTCCAGCTCGCCATCGGAGAGCAGCGACGCGAACGCCAGGTCGAAGAGCGCGCCGTCCATCGCGGCCTTGAGTCCGCTCTTCAGCTCGCCCTTCATCACGCCGTAGCGCGACGGGTGCTGCGAGGCGTACTCGCGCACGGCGTTCTCGACGGCGTCGCGGGCCTCGTGCCAGCGGGCGTCGCCGAGCCAGCGCCCGGCGGCGGGCGACACCGCGCTGCCGCGCGCGACCAGCGAATCCAGCGCAACCGCGACAGCGGTCACGCCCTCGCCCACCTCCTGCGCCAACTGTTCGGTCGAGACCGGTCGCGAAGCCGAAGCCAGCTTCTCCAGCACCCGCGACTCCAGCGAGCCGCTCTCGTGCACCTCGAGCGAGTCGAGCCCGGCCACTTCCGAGCGCCGCCGGCGCTCCGCGACGGGCTCGATGACGGTGCCGCCGCCCACCGTCCGGCTCGGCGAGTAGGACCTCACCACGAACCGGTCTCCACGCGCGGCCACGGCGGGGCGTTCCAGGCGAAGCTGCGCCAGAGAAGAGCCCCCCGGCGGCAATGCTGAACGCGCCGCAGAACCCAGCAGCAGCAGCCGCCCGATGATCTCCGACGCCCCGAGGTGGAACCGCACGCGCGTGTCGGGCTTCCAATCGCGCGGGTAGTCGGGCAGCAGCTCGAACCGCACATCCAACACACGCGAGGCTCGGAGCGAACCGGGCAGGCAAAGCCAGTCGCCGCGCTCGACCTGCTCGCGCTCCACGCCGTGCAACGCGAGCGCGGTGCGCTGGCCGGCCAGCGCCTCGTCCACGGTCTTCCCGTGCACCTGCACTCGCCGCAGGCGCACCGGCCGCCCCGAAGGCAGCAGCTCGAGCGTGTCGCCGGTGCGCACGCGGCCTCGCCACAGCGTGCCGGTGACCACGGTGCCGAAGCCCTCGACCGTGAACACGCGGTCCACGGGGAGCCGGACGGCCTCGTCACTCGAACGCAAGCCCGGCGGCGCGAGCTGCGCATCCAGCGCGGCCAGAAGCTCACCCTGGCCGGCCCCGCTCACCGCCGAGAACGGCACGATGGGCGCGTCCGCTAGGAACGTGCCGGCGACGAGCGAGCGCACGTCGCGCGTCACGAGCGCCAGCCAGTCGCTCTCCACCAGATCGAGCTTCGTGAGCACGATGACGCCGCGTTGGACCCCCAGCAGCTTCACGATGGCGAGGTGCTCCCGCGTCTGCGGCATCACGCCCTCGTCGGCGGCGATCACGAGCAGCACGAGGTCCACGCCGCCCACCCCGGCGAGCATGTTCTTCACGAACCGCTCGTGCCCGGGCACGTCCACGATGCCCACGTGCACGCCGGCGGGGGTCACGAGCGGAGCGAAACCGAGATCGATGCTGATGCCGCGGCGCTTCTCCTCGGGCAGCCGGTCGGTGTCCACGCCCGTGAGCCGGCGAACGAGCGCGGTCTTGCCATGGTCGATGTGGCCGGCGGTGCCGACGACGGCGAGCCGGCGCGCGGGGGCGGCGCGCGCGGCAGCGTCGGGTGCGGACGCCACCCGCGCCGCGGCCGCGCCCGCGGACTTCGGGGATCGGGAGGCCATTGCGCCAGGGATTCTAGCGCGCGGGCGCCGGCGTGCGCGCGCCCGAGTGCGCGGGCGCCGGCGTGCGCGCGCCCGAGTGCGCGGGCGACGGGGCGGGCGCGAGGCGGGGTCGGCGCCCGGAGAGGCGGGTGCGCGGCGTCCGAGGGCCGACCCCCTGGGCGCGCTCCCCCGCGGCCGCCCCCGCGCCCTCGCGCGATGCACGGGACGCGTCCGAACGTTGCCAAGCCCGTGCGCTTCCCCCTCATCCGGTCCGCCCTTCCCGCCGATAACCCGCGCGTGCCCGTGACTCACCCGGGCCTCGTGCCCGGCCGATCAGGACCACCCCGAACCCCGATACCGTGAGCGCAGCGGAAGCCTTCTTCGAGTCCAGGGAGCGGAACGTCTTCGTCGCGACGACGCCGGCGGCACAGGTGCTCGAAGCGCTCGAGCAGGGGCTCGACCACGCCCTGCCGATCGTGCTCCTCACCGGCGAGGCGGGCGTCGGCAAGACGGCCACGCTCCGCGAGGCGGTGGCGCGCTGGTCCAGCCGCGTGCAGGCGGCGTGGCTCGATGCGTCGAAGTCGAGCACGTCCACCATCTTCGCCGACGCGATCCGCGCCTTCGGCGGCCACGTGCGCGGCAAGGACAAGCGCCCCGAGCAGGTGGGCCGGCTCACGCACGTCCTGGGGACGATCAAGCAGAAGGGCCTCACGCCGCTCCTCGTGGTGGACTCGGCGCAAGTGCTCGACAACGAGGCGCTGACCGAGCTGGGCCGCATCGAGAGCGCGGCCTCCGCGGCGGGCTTCGAGGTGAAGATGGTGCTCGCCGGCCGCCCCGATCTGGTGGACCGCCTGGCGAGCGACCAGCACGAGCCGCTCGAGGTGCACGTGGGAGTGCGCGCGGTGCTCGACCGCATGTCGCTGGCCGACACGCGCGAATACCTGACGCACGTGCTGGGCGGCCAGACCACCGAGGGCGACGAGATCTTCCCGAGGAAGTCGGCGCGGGAGATCCACGACGGCGCGGACGGCATCCCCGGCCGCGTGAATGCGCTCGCCGACGAAGCGATCCGCTGCGCGCACGCGGCGGGCTCGGCGCAGGTGGGGCCGGAGCACGTGCGCGCGGTGCTGGCCGCGGCGTCGCCGTCGGACCCCACGGAGGCGGCGGGCGCGCTGCCGGCCGCCGAGGCTGCCGCGCCGGGCGAGGCCGTCCGCACTCCCGCGGCCGCCGATGACGCCGCGGCGCCGGCCGAGCCGCCCGCTCCTGCCGCCGCGTCCCGGCCCGCCATCCCCGAGAAGCCGGAGCGGATCGCCGCGCACAAGCCGCCGGCCACGCCGGCGCGCGCGGCGGTGCGCGTGCCGCCGCCGCCCGCGCGCAGGCGCCCGCTCGCGGCACCGCAGGCCACGGACCTCGATTCGTCGCACCCGCGCGTGCGCGACTGGGTGTCGCGCTTCACGGCCGGCCAGCCGCCGATCCGCTTCGGCGGTCGCGGCGCGCAGCCCGCGCGCGAGGCTCCGGAGCTGCTGCCCGCGGATCCCGCCGAGCTGCCGCCCGGCCCGCCGTCCCATGCCGGAGCGCCCGGCGCGGGCACCCCCGAGGCGGCGAAGCCCGCGCGTCAGGGCGCGATCGGCGAGCCCGCGGCCGCGCCGCCCGCGAAGAGCGAGCCTCCGCGCAACCGCCGGCTCGAGCGTGCACGCGACGCCGAGGCGGCGCGCAGGCTTGCGCCGCCGGTCGCGCCGGCGCCCAGGCCCGCGGCGCCGGCTGCCTCGAACACGGCTGCCCCGGAGGTCGCGCCGCGGTCGGGCACGCGCGAAGCCGCGGTCCAGGCCAAGTCGGCGGCCGCACCGCCGCGCGCGGGCTCGCAGCCGGCGCCCGCGGACCTCACGCACATCGCGCGGCAGGACCCGGCGCCGCTCGAGGTGCCCGAGGCTCCGGCCGCGGCACCCGTTCCGCTCGAAGTGACGCCGGAGCAGCTCACGCCACCGCCGCTCGTCCTCGACGAGTCGCCGGCGCCCGCCATGCCCGAGCCACGCTCGACGGCGGCGGGCGCTTCGGCGCGCGAGTCGTCCGCGCCCGGCGTCACGCCAGCGCCGGTCGAGCCGCCGCGACTTCCCGTGGGGCCCGCCGCCGGCGCGACCGCGCGCACCGAGAGCCAGCCGGCACCTGCCGGGCACGCGGCCGCGAAGGGTCCCTCGACCGCGCAGCCGGGCCTCGTGCGTCCGGCGGCCGAGACGCGGCCGGCGACGCCCCCGGGTGTGACGCCCGTTCCCGCGCAGCCGCGGCTCTCGCGCAAGCAGCAGCGCTCGGCGGCGCGGCGCGCCGAGCGGCTCGCGCGCCGAGCGGCCCAGGCGCAGGCGGCGAACGTCGTGAAGCCACCGGCCCCGCTCGCGAAACCGGCGCCGAGCCCGTCGTTTTCCCCCGCGCAGGCCTCGACGACCGCCTCCACCGCGTCGAGCGCGGCGGCGGCGGGCAGCCGCACGCCGGATCCCGTCGTGCTCACGCACGCGGCGGTCAAGCCCGTCTCCACACCGCCCACCGCCGCGGCCAGGCCGGCCGCGCCTCGCGCGGCCGGCGCGCAGCCGGCGGCCACGACCACGGTGTCGCACCTGCGGCACGCGAATCCCGGCGATCTCCCCGAGGCCGGGGCCACGCCGCCACGGCTCGACCGCGTGCTGGCCGTCCTCATCCCCGCGGTGCTCATCCTCGGCATGGCGATCGCCGCGTTCATCCTGGGCCGTCGCGGCGCGTTCGACCGGCAGGCGGACGCGGGCACGGACCTCGTGGACCCGGTCACCGCCGTCGCGCCCGCGCCGTCGTCCGCGATGCTCGCCGACTCGGCGCTCCTGCGCGAGCTGCGACCCGACTCGGCGGCCGAGGCCGACCTGCGGCCGTTCGAGCCGCCGATCGGCGAACCGGCGCCGGAGCCCGACCCCGAGCCCGAGCCAGGGCCGCCGCGCTACTGCCTCGCCGTGGGCACGTACCTGTTCGAGGATCGCGCGCGCGAGAAGGCGCGCACGCTGGCCGGGCGCACCGGGCAGAAGGCGTGGGTCGAGCCGGTCCGCGCGGGCGGCCAGAAGAGCTACCGCATCCTGTTCGGCGCCTACGCGACCGAAGGCGCGGCCGAACGCGACGCCGACCGCTTGCTCTCGCGCGGGTTCGTGACCGAGGCGATGGTCGAGAACCTGCTCGCGCCGCGGCGCCGCCGCTAGCGGAGCAGCTCGCATGGCCGCCGGGAAGACCCCTCACGACGACCGCGCTACCGAAGGCTTCCACGCCACGGCGGTGACGGAGGACGCACTCCAGCGCATGGAGCGCGGGCTGGGTGCGCGCAAGCCGCTTCTGCTCCTCACCGGCGGGCCGGGCACGGGCAAGAGCACGCTCGCGCGCGAAGCTCTCCGGCGCTGGCGCGCGCGCGTGACGCCGGCGACGCTGTCCGCGCGCAGGATGGAGCCGGGCCCGCTCGCCGCCGCGCTGCTCGCCGCCTTCGACGGGAAGCCGAAGCCGGGGGCGAGCCCGATCGCGCACCAGGAGCGGCTGATCGAGTCGCTCGCCAACGCCAGCGCCGGCGGCCGCGTGGCCGTGCTCGTGGTGGACGACGCGCACGAGCTGCCGGACGACGCCGTGCTCGAGCTGGCGCGGCTGGCCGTCCG
>Ga0187892_10009692_pt1 | contig 12554 bp, 14 predicted proteins | sample MA1701073metaG_FD_139345 | JGI IMG/M metagenome (GOLD analysis project Ga0187892, IMG submission 139345) | Bio-ooze microbial communities from a basaltic lava cave in the Kipuka Kanohina Cave System on the Island of Hawaii, USA - MA170107-3 metaG ...
CCGCATGCTGTCCCACCTCGTCGACCTCCGGCCCGCCACGGCGCGGGACGCCGACCGGCTCTGGAAGTGGGCCAACGACCCGGTCACCCGGGCCGCCTCGTTCACCACCGACCCCATCCCGTGGGAGACCCACGTGGCCTGGCTCGCCCGCCGCCTGGCCGACCCCGACAGCCACATCTTCATGTCCGAGCGCGGCGTGGTCCGGTTCGAGGGCGGGGTGATCAGCGTGGCGGTGGCCCCCGAGGCGCGCCGCCAGGGCCTGGGCGCGGCTCTCATCGACGCCGGCGTCCGCCGCCTGTTCGCCACGACCGGCACGGCGACGGTCGTCGCCCGGATCAAGCCCGACAACGTGGCGTCCCGGGTCGTGTTCGAGGACGCCGACTTCAGCCCGGCGGGCGAACACTACGAGCGACGAAGGGACGGTGATCGGGCCCCATGTCTCAGCTCGTCCTAGGAGACCGGCTGGTCGGCCCGGGTCAGCCGGTGTACGTCATCGCCGAGCTGTCGGCCAACCACGGCGGCAGCTACGAGCGGGCCGTCGAACTCGTCCACCTCGCGGCCGACGCTGGCGCCGACGCGGTCAAGGTCCAGACCTACCGGCCCGGCGGCATGACTCTCGACCTGGCCCAAGACCCGTTCGTGGTGTCGGGCGGGACGCCCTGGGACGGCCGCACCCTGTACGACCTCTACGCCGAGGCCATGACCCCGTGGGAGTGGCACGCCCCCCTCCAGGCCGAGGCTCGCCAGGCTGGCGTCGACTTCTTCTCCTCGCCGTTCGACGCCGCCGCCGTCGACCTCCTCGCCAGCCTCGGCGTCCCCGCCCTCAAGATCGCGTCGTTCGAACTGGTGGACCACGGACTCATCCGCTGCGCCGCGGCCACCGGCCGCCCCCTGATCCTGTCGACGGGCATGGCCACCGCGGCGGAGATCGACGAAGCGGTTGACGTGGCGCGCCAGGCCGGCGCCACCGGCTTGGCCCTGCTGCGCTGCAACAGCGCCTACCCCGCGCCGGCCGCGGAGATGGACCTGCGCTCCATCGTCGACATGCGGGCCCGCTGGGACGTGCCCATCGGCCTGTCCGACCACACGCTGGGCGCCACCGCCGCCGTGGTCGCGGTGTCCCTGGGGGCCTGCATCCTCGAGAAGCACTTCACCAAGAGCCGGTCCGAACCCGGGCCCGACCGGGCCTTCTCCCTCGAACCGCACGAGTTCGCCGCCCTGGTCGCCGCCGTCCGGGAGGCCGAGGCGGCGCAGGGAGGGGTCCGCTACGGCCCGTCAGCCCGGGAGCAGCCCAGTGTGGCTCTCCGCCGGTCGCTGTTCGCGGTGGCCGACATCGAGCCCGGTCAGCCCTTTACCGAGGACAACGTCCGGGCCATCCGTCCTGGCGCCGGCCTCGCTCCCAAGCACCTCGCCGCCATCCTCGGGCGGCGAGCCGCCCGAGGCATCCGGCGCGGCACCCCCCTGGCCTGGGACCTGGTCGGCGACGCCTGAGTCTGAGGCCCACCCGCGCGGCGTGGCGCCCTTGCCGAACTGGTGACGCTTGGGCGCGCCGGCGGGACCACGACCGTCACCGGTTCGGGTTCGGAGCGTGTGAGGCCCACCCGCGCGGCGTGGCGCCCTTGCCGAACTGGTGACGCTTGGGCGCGCCGGCGGGACCACGACCGTCACCGGTTCGGGTTCGGGCCGCGTGAGGCCCACCCGCGCGGCGCGCCGCAGCCCCGGCCGAACTGGTGACGCTTGGGCGCGCCGGGGGGACCACGACCGTCACCGGTTCGGGTTCGGGCCGCGTGAGGCCCACCCGCGCGGCGCGCCGCCCCGGCCGAACTGGTGACGCTTGGGCGCGCCGGCGGGACCACGACCGTCACCGGTTCGGGTTCGGGGCCGGTCAGGCCAGGTCGGGCGGACTGGCGGGCGCGCCGGCCGCCCACTCGCGCACCTGGTAGTCGGTGCGCAGCAGATCGCGGAGGCAGGGGAGGACGGCGGCCCGGTCGCCGCCGGCCTCCCAGCGCCCAACGCCCGTTTCCACCGTCACCCGGGCCCAGCCGACCCTCGCTCCCGCCTGGTCCTCGACCACCCAGGTCCGCCGCCGGGGGTCGAGGAGCGAAACGTCGCCCAGGTCGCCGTCCGCCAGGATCGCGGGGCGGATGCGGATGCCGAGGCGGCGGGCCACGGGCGGGGGCGCCACGGCCCGCATCTCGCGCCACCCCGCCCCGACCGGGTCGTCCAGCCCGGCGACGATCGACCGCACCCGCTCCAGGTCCTCGGCGGTGTCGACCGTCCACCGCTCGTCGCCGGCCAGCTCGTCGGTACGGAGGTTGACCAGGCGGTACCGCTCGGGGCGGCGGTAGACGAAAGGCAGGACGTGCTCCCGCTCGGGCGGGTCCACCGCTTCCCGGGCCGCCTCCCGCAGGGCCTGGGCGGCGACCACCTCCACGTCCAGCCCTACCGGGAACGTCCGCACCAGGCTGTTGGAGACGTAGTCTGCGCCGGAGGCCTCCCGCAGCCGCGCCGCGGCGTCGACGACGGCCGGGTCGGACAGTGGGCAGTCGGCGGTTATGCGCACCACCGTGTCCGCTGGAAAGGCGTCGAGCGCCCGCCGGAAGCGGTCCAGCACGTCCGCCTCCGATCCCCGGACAACGGGCACCCCTTTGCCCGCCGCCACGTCGGCCACCGGGTCGTCCTGGGGCAAGTCGCTAGTTGCGACCACGAGCTGATCGACGGCGAGGGGCGCCAGGCGGTCGAGCAGGAAGCCGAGTTGGGGCTGGCCGTGGAGTTCCATGAGGACTTTGCCCGGGAGGCGCGTCGACCCGGTGCGAGCCTGGACGATGCAGGTGGTGGTCAGAGCAGCGCCGCCAGCCGCTCGACGACGGCGTCCTGCTCCGCCTCGGTCAGGTCGGGGAACAGGGGGAGCGAGAGGAGCCCGGCGTAGGCGGCCTCCGTGTGGGGGTAGGCCGACCCGTCCTCGGCGCCGAAGGCCGAGTGCCGGTAGATGGGGACGTAGTGGACCTGCACGCCCACGCCGGCGGCCCGCATCCCCTCGTACACCCGGCGGCGGTCGGGCACCCGCACCACGAACAGGTGCCACCCGGACGCGAACCCGCCCGGCTCAGGCGGCGGCAGCTCAACGGGCAGCCCAGCCAGCGCGGCCCGGTACCGGTCGGCCAAGGCCCGCCGGCGCGCCACGAACCGGTCCAGCTTGCCCAGCTGGCTGGCGCCGAGGGCGGCCTGGAGGTCAGTCATCCGGTAGTTCCAGCCGTGCGACTCGACGTCGTACTCCCAGCCACCTTGCGGCACGATGCCGTGGTTGCGGAACCGGCGCAGGGCGCCGGCCAGTCCCGGATCGTTGGTGGTCACCGCCCCGCCCTCGCCGGTGGTGATGGCCTTGGCCGGGTGGAAGGAGAACACGCACATGTCGGAACGGGCGCAGTTGCCGACGGGTCCGTCCGGGGTCGTGGCGCCCAAGGCGTGGCAGGCGTCCTCGATGACCACGCGAGGCCGCCGTCCCAGGGCGGCCGGGGCGGCCGGGGCGGCCGGGGCGGCCAGGGGGGCCAGGTCGACGGGCCGCCCGGCATAGTGCACGACCACCAGCCCGTCCACCGCCGGCGGGACCGTCGCCAGGTCGAGGTTCAAGGTCGCCGGATCGGTCTCGCCGAACACCACCGACGCGCCCACATAGCGGGCGCAGTTGGCGCTGGCCACAAAGGAGAGCGGGGAGACCGCAACCGTGTCGCCCGGCCCGAGGCCGCCGGCGGCCGCCGCGGCGTGGAGGGCGGCGGTGCCGTTGGCGAAGGCCACCGCGAACCGGGCGCCCACCCGGGCCGCCAGCGCCTCCTCGAACTCGGCCACATGCGGCCCCTGGGTCAGCCAGTCGCCCTTCAGGACCTGCACCACGGCGGCGACGTCGTCGTCGTCGATCGACTGCCGGCCGTAGGGGATCACAAGGTCACGAGATCATCGCGCCGAGCTCGTCGCTCGTGAGCCAGCGGTCGTTGGTGTCGCTGGAGTAGACGAAGCCGTCCCCGAGCGGCTTCCCGTCGATCCAGCGCGGCTTCTCGGCCCACCACGGATGCTCGGGCAGGACCACGTAGACGTCGCCGGCGTCGATGGTGTGGCGGCTCTCGTCGGCGGTGACCAGCACCTCGTGCAGCTTCTCGCCGGGACGGATGCCGATGATCTCGCGCCCCACGCCCGGCGCCATGGCCTCGGCCAGGTCGACCACCCGCATGGAGGGGATCTTGGGGATGAAGACCTCCCCGCCCGACATGTGGGCGAGGGCGTAGAGGACGAGGTCGACGGCCTGGGGCAGGGTGATCCAGAACCGGGTCATGCGTTCGTCGGTGATGGTGAGCTTGCCGTCGCCGGCCATCTGATGGCGGAACAGCGGCACCACCGACCCGCGCGACCCGACCACGTTCCCGTACCGCACGCAGGCCAGGCGGGTCTCGGACTGGGCGGCGTAGGCGTTGCCCTGGACCACGATCTTCTCGGCGCACAGCTTGGTCGCGCCGTAGAGGTTCACCGGGTTCACCGCCTTGTCGGTCGAGAGGGCGACGACCTTGGACACGCCGGTGTCGATGGCGGCGTCGACCACGTGCTGGGCGCCGAGGACGTTGGTGCGCACCGCCTCGAAGGGGTTGTACTCGCACGCCGGCACCTGCTTGAGGGCGGCGGCATGGATCAAGACGTCGGCGCCCTGGGCGGCGCGGGACATGCGCGAGCGGTCCCGCACGTCGCCGATGAGGTAGCGGAGGTTGGCGGGCCGGTGGGCCCAGCGCTCCCGCATCTGGGACTGCTTCAGCTCGTCCCGCGAGTACACCCGGATGACGGCGTCGTCCCACCGGCTCGTGACCCGCTCGATGAAGGCGTTGCCGAAGGAACCTGTGCCACCGGTTAGGAGGATCGTGGCCCCGGCCAGGTCGAGACCGTCCAGCTGGGAGGAAAGGTTCACCTGGTGAGGATCGGCGCCGCCGGAAGGGGCCTTGAAGGGATCATCGGCCGCCGCGGCGCAGTGTTCCCCGGCGGCGCTTGATCTCCCGCCCGGTGCGCACCGCGTCCTTCCACGAACCGGTGTAGCGGGCCAGGCCCGACAGTCCGCCGATGGCGAGTTCCTCGCCGAGAAACGCCGCCTCACCCATGAGCCATCCGGTGACGTCCTTGGGATCGGCGTACTTCCAGACGGTCACCCGGTAGTTGGCCATCGTCCGCCTCCGCTCGAGCGCGGTCTGCACCACCTCCTGGCCGACGGCGTGGCCCACGTAGAGGTTGGGCACGTAGCGCACGACGAGCTGCTGGTGCTCGGCCCACCAGAAGAGGTCCAGGTCGCCGCCGGTCTCGTAGGCGTCCTCGAACAGGCCGCCGACCGCCTGCACCCGCCGCTCCAGGACACTGCGACGGACGACCACGCACGACCCGTTCCCGGCGCTGACTTGCTCGGGGATGCGAGCGGGCGGGTTCTCCACCGGCGTCAGCCGGTGGGTCTTGCCCCGCCGGCTGACGCCCGTGGCGACCTTGCCGCTCTCGCCCTCCCGCACTGCGGGGGCGAGGAAGTCCCACGCCTCCGCCATCTCGATGCGCAGCCGGCGGAGGAACCGCTGGTGGAAGGAGATCTCGGGTTTGGCGACGACGACCACGTCCCCGGACGTCCTGGCGACACCCGTGTTGGCGGCCCGGGCGTACCCGGTGCCGGCCTCGGCCTCGATCACCTCGGGCCGCAACGACGTGCCGTGGGTGAGTTCGACGACGGCGTCGGCGGCGGTGCGGCCCGCCTTTCCCACCGCCACCACCACGACCTCGATGGGCGGGTCGCCGCCCGTGCGCTGGACGGCCTCCAGGCCGGTGCCGACGCGCGTCGCCGCCTCGAGATCCCCGAACGTCACGGTGACGATCGACACGTCCGGCATGGGCGGCTACACGATCTCCAGCATTCGCTTCAACGCCACCCTGGCCCATTCTGCCGTTTCCGCGTCGACCTTGACCTGGTTGACGATACGCCCGCCGACCAGGCTCTCCAGGCACCAGGCCAGATGGGCGGCGTCGATGCGGAACATGGTCGAGCACGGGCAGACGATCGGGTCGAGGGACACCACCGTCCGGTCGGGGTGCTCGGCGGCCAGCCGGCGGACCAGGTGGACCTCGGTCCCGACGCCGATCGCCGTCCCGGAAGCGGCGGAGGCGACGGCATTGATGATGAAGTCGGTGGAGCCCACCTGGTCGGCGACGTCGACCACCTCGTGGGCGCACTCGGGGTGGACGATCACCAGGCCGCCGGGGTGGGCGGCCCGGAATGCGTCCACGTGCTCGACCGTGAACCGCTGGTGCACCGAGCAGTGCCCCTTCCAGAGGAGGAAGGCGGCGTCCTTGACGTCCCGGTCCTCCAGGCCGCCCAGGTCCCGCCTGGGGTCCCACACCCGCATGTCCGCCGGGCCGAAGCCCAGTTGGAAGGCGGTGTTGCGGCCCAGGTGCTGGTCGGGGAAGAACAGCAGCTTGTCGCCCTGATCGAGGGCCCACTGCACCACCGAACGGGCGTTGGACGACGTGCATACGGCGCCGCCGGCGCGCCCCACGAACGCCTTGAGGGCGGCCGACGAGTTCATGTAGGTGATGGGGACGACCCGCTCGATGTCGGTCACCGCGGCCAGCTCGTCCCAGGCCGTCTCCACCGAGTCGAGGTCGGCCATGTCGGCCATCGAGCATCCGGCGTTGAGGTCGGGCAGGATCACCACCTGGTGTTCGGCGGTAAGGATGTCCGCGGATTCGGCCATGAAGTGGACGCCGCAGAAGACGATGAGCTCGGCCCGGTGCGTGCCCGCGGCGATCCGGGACAGCCCGAAGGAGTCGCCTCGGGCGTCGGCCCACCGCATCACTTCGTCCCGCTGGTAGTGGTGGCCCAGGATCAGCAGCCGGTCGCCGAGGGCGGCCCGGGCCGCGCCGATCCACTCGGAAAGTTGGTCTTGGGTCGCGTTGACGTAGCGCTCCGCCAGCGCCGCCTGGATTCGGAACATGCCGCTCCTCACCTCATGAGAAGCCCCAATTGCGGCCGGTGGGGACAGCCTGGTCGCCCTGCCACGGGTATGTCGGCCTCGGAGCTGATGTGTCACCGGATACCAGGCCGGTGTGCGCCGCAGTTTACCTGCCGTTTTCCTGTATGTTGTATGCGCTCGGCCAGCGCCGCCAGCTCCTCGAGGTGGAACCTGTCCTTGGTCCGAGCCGACGCCTCCTTCATGCGGATGAGGTCGTTCAGGCTCGCGACCCGCACCTCGAGCCCGTCGCCGAGGTCGTAGGTCGACGCCGCCGCGTCGAGGTTCCGGAACCCGTTCGTGCCGCTCGGCGTGCCCAGGACGTCCAGGTCGCCGGCGTCGGTGCGGAACGTGAACGAATCCCGGGCCGCCAACGTCCTGCCGTCGAGCAGGAGGGGCAAATCCTCGTCAACGCCTGCGACCCTCAGCTTGGCGTCGAGCTCCGCCAGCGCAGCCGCGAGCCGTCCGTGTTCTCCGGCGTGCGCTCATCGCAGATGTCCAGGTCGTTGGTGTTGAGCGGGGCGCCGAGCGCGTTCGCGGCAGAACCGCCGATGAGCACGTAGCGCACGCCATGCGACTGGAGGGCGCGAAGGCCCCGCTCCGGGTCGAACACCTCTAGGAGGGTGCTGATTTGCGGGTCGACGGCTCCGCCGTCGACGGCCTGACCAGGACTTTCGCGTGCGGTGTGCGGCCATCAGGCCTCTTAATCAGCACCCTCCTAGGAGACCCGACGTGCCGCTCTCAACGCTTCGGCGAACCTGCTGTAGCCTGTGGCCCGTTCCGCTCGCTCGGCGGGCGTGAGCCGCAGCCACCCGTCGATGAGGCTCACGTCGACGTCCTTGCCCCGCTTGGGACCGAGGCGGAGTTCGAAGCCACAGGCGTCCAGCATGCGCATCAGGGTGTCGACGCGCGGGATCTGTTGGCCGCGTTCGATCCTGGCAATGGTCGGCTGCGGCACTCCCGATCTTCTGGCCAGCTCCCGCTGGGACAGGCCTGCCCCCCGCCGGGCGCCCCACACCCACTCGGCTGCCGTTCGCACGTCGCCATGATAACGGATTCGTTATCGCTACCATTGGGGGATGCTCCAGCGGCCGCCGGCCGGGACGATCCCCGACGCCCCCGGGTCGTACCAGTTCAAGGACGCCGGCGGGCGCGTCATCTACGTCGGCAAGGCCAAGTCGCTGCGGAGCCGGCTCAACAACTACTTCGTGAACCCGGCGTCCTTGCCGCCCCGGACCGCCCAGATGGTGGCGGCGGCCGAGTCGGTGGAGTGGATCCAGGTGCGCAACGACGTCGAGGCCCTCATGCTCGAGTACAGCCTCATCAAGCAGCACCGGCCCCGGTTCGACATCCGCCTGCGGGACGACAAGAGCTACCCGTTCCTCGCCATCACCCTCGACGACCAGTGGCCCCGGGCCCTGGTCATGCGGGGGCTCAAGCGGAAGGGCGCCCGGTACTTCGGCCCCTACGGCCACGCCTACGCCATCCGGGAGACGCTCGACCTGCTGCTCCGCACGTTTCCCATCCGCACCTGCTCGGACAGCAAGTTCGCCCACCACGAGCGGCTCGGGCGGCCGTGCCTGCTGTTCCACATCGAGAAGTGCTCCGGCCCGTGCGTGGGCGAGGTGGACAAGGCGGGCTACGACCGCCTGGTCAAGGAGCTGATCGACTTCCTCGACGGCGACACCCAGCCCGTCGTCCGGCGCATGGAGCGGGAGATGCGGGAGGCGGCCGGCATGGAGGAGTTCGAGCGGGCGGCGCGCCTGCGGGACCGGCTGATCGCCGTCCGCAAGGCCGTCGAGAAGCAGGCCATGGTCACCGAGCGGCCTGAGGACATGGACGTGGTGGGCGTGGCCGAGGACGACCTCGAGGCGTCGGTGCAGGTCTTCTACGTGCGGCGGGGCCGGGTAGTGGGCCGCAAGGGCTTCGTCGTCGACAAGGTGGAGGACGTCACCCGCGCCCAGCTCATGGGCCACGTCATCGAGGGCCTGTACGCCGAGCCGGGCGTGACCGGGGTCCCCCGTGAGGTCCTGCTGCCCGACGAGCCCGAAGATCTGGACCTCTACTGCGAGCTGCTGGCCGAGCAGCGGGGTGCGAAGGTCGCCATCCGGGTGCCGCGGCGCGGCGACAAGCGGGCGCTGCTGGCCACCGTCACTCAGAACGCCGAGGAGGCGTTCGTGCGCCACCGGCTGAAGCGGTCCGCCGACCACAACGCCAGGGCGCGGGCGCTGAACTCGCTGCAGGACGCCCTCGACCTGCCCGACGCCCCCTTGCGCATCGAGTGCTTCGACATGAGCCACATCCAGGGGTCCGACTACGTGGGCTCGATGGTGGTCATGGAGGACGCCCTGCCCAGGAAGGCCGACTACCGGCGGTTCAAGATCCGCGAGACTGCTGTGCACGACGACCTGGCTGCCATGGAGGAGGTGCTCTCCCGGCGGCTGGCCAACCTGCTGGCGGAACGGGACCGGCCGGTGGCGGAGGGGTCCCGGCCGCGGCGGTTCGCCTACCCGCCCAACCTGCTGCTGGTCGACGGCGGGCAGCTGCAGCTCAACGTGGCCCTCAAGGTGGTGGAGAGCCTCGGCCTGGAGGCGGAGATCTCGGTGGCGGCGCTGGCCAAGCGGTTCGAGGAGGTGTACGTGCCCGGGCGGGCCGACCCGATCCGCATCCCCCGCCAGTCCGAGGCGCTGTACCTGCTGCAACGGGTCCGGGACGAGGCCCACCGCTTCGCCGTCGCCTACCACCGCGAGCTGCGGGGCAAGCGCATGACCCGCTCCGCGCTGGACGAGGCGCCGGGCCTCGGGCCGGCGCGGCGCAAGCGGCTGGTGAAGGAGCTGGGCGGGATGGCGGCGTTGAAGGCGGCGCCGGTGGACGACCTGCTCCGCCTGCCCTGGCTCCCCGACAAGGTGGGCCAGGCGGTGTTCGACGCCCTGCACAAGCCGGCGTGACCGCCGACCCCTGGGAGGAGCACGCCGGCTGGTGGCAGGAGGGGTTCACCGCCGGCGCCGATCCCGAGTACGAGGAGCAGATCCTGCCCCTGGCGCGCCAGTACCTGGCCGGCGCCACCCGGGTGCTCGACATCGGGACGGGCGAGGGCCAGGTGGCCCGGCTCGCGGCCGCGGCGCTGCCGTTGCCCGACCGGTCCTACGACGTGGCGTTGTGCTAGATGGGCCTGATGTTCATGGACGACAAGCCCGGCGCCCTCGCCGAGCTGCATCGAGTGCTCGCCCCCGGCGGCCGCGTCGTACTCAACACGCCCGGCCGCATCCAACCCATGTTCGACGATGGAGCAGGCCATCGTCGAACACATCAACCCCGGCCTGGGGGCCTTCGTCTCCGCGGACTTCTCGATGCACGACCCCGACGTCCTGGCCGCGGGGTTGCGAGCCGCGGGGTTGCGAGTCGCGGGCTTCGCGGGCATCGGATCAACGGAGTACGTGGCGAGGTTCATGCTCCCCGGTCCTGCCGAGTTCGTCTGGAACTACATCAACCTCACTCCGATGGGACCGCTCGTCGCCCGGGCGCCCGATTCCGCCAAGGAGGCGATGGAGCGCGACGTGGTCGAGGCGTGGCGCCCCCATGTCGTCCACGGCCGCATGCCGGTTGACCAGCCGATGGCGCTTGCTTGGGGCCGGCGCGCCTGACGGGACGGGCGCGGTCGGGTCAGGGCAAGCAGGGCAGGATGTGGCGGATCACGCCCGAGTAGTCGAGGTCGCCGTAGCCGGCGGCTTCGGCCTCGTCCATCCACACCCTGGCCTCGGCCGCCAGCCGGGGCGCCACCCAGGCGACGACACGCTGTACTGGATCACCAGGGCCGCCGCCACCGGGATGCGCTCCACGGCGACGTCGTCGGTAGCGTTGACCAGGCCGCGAGCGATCCGAGCGGGATGACGAGGGCGACGCGGCGACGACCAGTGGCGACGCGCCCACCGCCCACCGCGCGCCTGTGGCGGCGGCGGCGTAGCCGGCGAGGGCGCTCGGCGGCGCCGGGTGGGGCGAAGCGCTCAGACGGTCGGCACCGCGAACGTGTCGCACGCGGCCAAGTCGCCGCTCCGGTAGCCAGTGAGGAACCACCGCTGCCGCTGTTCGGCCGAGCCGTGCGTCCAGGACTCGGGGTCGACGCGCCCCTGCGCGGTGGACTGGATGCGGTCGTCGCCCACGGCGGCGGCGGCGTCGAGGCCGAGCCGGATGTCCTCCTCGGTCAGCTCTTCGACGTACCCGGTGTCCACCGCGCCCTTGGCCCACATGCCCGCCAGGCAGTCGGCCTGGAGCTCCACCCGCACGGCCGGGCTCTGGGGGCCGGCGGCCCTGCTGGTGGCCCGCTGGAGCACGCCGCGCAGGTTCTCGACGTGATGCCCGTACTCGTGGGCGATCACGTACGCCTCGGCGAACGGCCCGCCCTGGGCCCCGAACCGGGTCTCGAGCGTGCGGTAGAAGCCGAGGTCGATGTAGACGCGCTGGTCGGCCGGGCAGTAGAAGGGCCCGATGTCGGAGCCAGCCGTCCCGCAGCCGGTGTTGACTGGGCTGTCGAAGAACACCGTCTTGGCCGGGCGGTAGCCGGGCAGCTTCTCGGTCCAGTACTCCTGGATGCTGTTGATCACGCCGACGATGCGGCAGTCGGACCGCTGGTTGGCGTCCTCGCCGTCGACGCACTCGGCGGAAAGGTCGCGCTCTGGTCCGTCCCCGCCGAGGCCGAGCTGGAGCGCGCTGGGGTCGACGCCGGTCAGCAGTGAGAAGAGCAGCACCACCACCCCGACCACGCCCCCGCCGCCGACCGCCAGACCGCCCGCTCGCATGCCCCTCCGGTCGGACACCTGCGACGCGTCGAGGGAGACGTCACGGCGGAATCGCACGGGCGGGAGCGTACCCCTGCGGAACGGGGTGGCAACCTGTCCCCATGCTGCGAACGATCACCGGGTTCCGCCAGGACGAGCAGGGCGCCTGGGCGGCCGAGCTGGACTGCGGCCACGGCCAGCACATCCGCCACAACCCGCCCTTCCAGGTGCGGCCGTGGGTGCTGACCGAGGAGGGCCGCCAGAGCCAGGTCGGCGCCGACCTCGACTGCCCGCTGTGCGACCAGGAGGCATGACGACGGAGTTCGAGGGGCTTGAGGTGGTCCACGCCGAGACAGCGGGCGAGTGGCGCGACTGGCTGGCCGCCAGCGGCGCGACCTCGGCGGCTTTTTCTTGGGGATCGACAGGTTCACGCCTCGAGGCCGGACGAGCACCATGGAGCGCAGTTGACCGGGAACGGGCCGAGCCCATGGCGGCCAAGGGCTCGACGACGTCGGCCAGGCAAGCGGTGATCGATCACGCTCGGGCGACGCGGCGGTGGAACGTGAAAGCGGGGCCGGAGAACAACACCGCGGCGCCGGGGGTCCAGGCTGATCGGCGGAAATAGGGGTCGGAACTGAATTGGGTGCAGCTCTGATGGAGTGACCGGCACTCACGACGTTTCCCCTGGTGAGCGCCCCGCCGTAGCCGCGTGCTCGTGCTGATCGGCCCGAGATCCACCACTTTCCGGTGGCCGCGCAGGAGA
>Ga0187892_10009693_pt1 | contig 12554 bp, 12 predicted proteins | sample MA1701073metaG_FD_139345 | JGI IMG/M metagenome (GOLD analysis project Ga0187892, IMG submission 139345) | Bio-ooze microbial communities from a basaltic lava cave in the Kipuka Kanohina Cave System on the Island of Hawaii, USA - MA170107-3 metaG ...
AGGTCGGCGGGTGTAACACCGGGAACGTCGGAAGCTGGGGCGGGAGTCTACGCGTAGTGACCGCGCCGTTCCTCACCGCGGTTGCTAGCAGCGACGCCCCTGTGCCGGGCGGCACCGGGGTGTTCACCGCCTTTCCTCAAAGCCCAGCAGTGGGCACGACGCGCGCCGCCTTCCTTGGCCTCGGCAGCGCCGGCGAGGCGGGGGTCTACCTGAGTGCGATCCCTCCTACCCCTACCGCCCCTCCCAACCCCGTCAAGGTGGCTGATCTCCTCACTGCTATTCCTGGCGGCACCGGCACGTTTACGAGTTTCAGCGATCTGGCGCTGGCGGTCGAGGTGTTGGTCCCCCAGCCTCCGCCCATCCACACGGCGTTCATCGGCAGCGGCGTCGATCAGCAGGGCGTGTATCTCAGTGACGTGACGGATGTAGCTTCGCCCACCCCTCCGCCCATCAAGGTGGCGGATCTCACCACTGCTATTCCTGGCGGCACCGGCAATTTCACCGGCTTCACGCAACTCGCCGCGAGCGGTACGCGCACCAGCTTCATCGGCACGGGCAGCGGCCAAGAAGGCGTCTACAGTTGCGACAGCGCTGCACCAGTCGACCCCTGCCAGCCCATCGCCGATCTCACCACCCTCATCGCTGGCGGCACTGGTACGTTTACCGGCTTCACGCAACTCGCCGCGAGCGGTACGCGCACCAGCTTCATCGGCACGGGCAGCGGCCAAGAAGGCGTCTACAGTTGCGACAGTGCTGCACCGACCGATCCCTGCCAGTCCATCGCCGATCTCTTCACTCCCATCCCGGGCGGCACCGGCAATTTCACTGGCTTCAGTGCGGTGAGCACCAGCCTTGGGCATACTGCGTTTCTCGGCCACGGCAACGACGACCAGGTCGGCATCTATCTTGCCAGCACGCTCAAAAAAATGATCGCCGTAGGCGACATCCTGGAGGGAAAGGTCGTTACCGAGCTGCGCTTGGGACGCAACGGACTCGACGGCAATCGGCTGAGCTTTGCCGCCACTTTTGACGACGGCTCGCAAGGAGTGTTTGTCTATACTGTGCCCCCGTCAGCCGCAGATCCCTGCACAATCACCACGGTCCTGGATAACTTCAATCGGGCCGATGGAAGTGTCGGTACCAACTGGCGTGGCGCGACCGGCACGAGCTTCTACCGTATTGCTGGCAATCGCCTGGATGTACAAATCGGCGGTCCGATCTACTGGAATCCTACCGCCTTCGGCACCAATCAGGCAGCCGCCGTGACGTTGAGTACGGTGGATACAAAAAGTCCGTCACAAGGAGTGTTGTTAAAGGTGCAGGGCGGCAGCGTGCCCAATGCTGGCGCCATTTCGGTCGTCTATGACGCAGCAGCGAAAGCAGTGCGAGTCTCGACGCTACGCCTTGGCACGCTGTCGTGGACGCCGTATGGCAATACTTCTGTCCTCTTTGCCAACGGGGACAAGCTCGGCGCCTGCGCCAAGGCCAACGGTGAGGTGCGGGTCTATAAGAACGACACTCTGGTCAAGACAGTGACGCTGAACGCGGCCGATCAGAGGTTTTTTAATGCCAAAGGTGGCAAGGTGGGAATATGGTCGCTCCTCGCTCCACAGGCGTTCTTAGATGACTTTGGCGGGGCGACGATTGTGCCGTAGGTGTCCCTGGATTCCGGTTCTCGCGCTGCTCGCCCGGAATGACGGGCGTATCGTCTTCGTCATTCCAGCGAAAGCTGGAATCCAGGGGGCGTGGTGCGGGTTAGACATTTTGTTTCTGAGTAGCCCTTCGTCAAGCTCAGGGTACGCTCAGGACGAGCGGTTTTAGTGCCCGTTCGTGCTGAGCGTAGCTGCGCCAGCAGCGAAGTCGAAGCATGCGGGAATAGATAGACATCATATGAAGTCCGTTTAGACCTCTAAAATTCACAACTTACTTCACAGGAAGATTGTATGAAAAAAACTCTGATCGCATCCGCAGCCGTCGCAACGTTCATCTTCGCCAATCTCAGCGCTGCCGGTCCCAAAGTGCCACCCCAGTTGAATTTGGTAGCCACGTACGACACAGGATTGGGTGCCAACGGCAGCGAGATCATCAGCGTCCGCCACACCGACGGGATCGCTGCCCTCACCAACGTCGCGGGGAGTGTCGATGTGCTGGACTTGTCGGACCCGTTCCAGCCGCAACTGCTGCGCCGCGTGGCCGTCGACACCACAAACGGCACACCAAACTCCGTCGCCGTCCACCCTCAGCACGATTATTTCCTGGTGGTGATTGGGAGGGCGGGTACGACGGGATCGGTCGCGGCTTATCGACTCTCGGACGGCGCTTTTCTGGCCTCAGCCCCGGTTGGTATCCAGCCCGACTCCATCGCGATTGCGCCCAATGGCCAGTACGCCGTCGTCGCCAATGAAGCAGAGGGCGTGGGGATTGGCCTGAACGGGGGTGATGGATCCCTGTCCGTCGTCAATCTGACCGGCTTCAAGAGCGTCGCGCCGAGCCAGTTGCTAGTCACCAACGTCGCACTCCCCTCGGCTGCCGCAGTTCCTGGCTTCAGCTCGGGCCGGACCGATGACATTGCCCGCCTTCCCGTGGACAACTCTCCCGGCACCCTCGAACCCGAGAGCGTGGCGTTTACCAAGAACAGCCGCTTTGCCTACGTCACGCTTGAGGAAAACAGTGGTGTCGTACGCCTCGACCTACACACCTCGGAGCTGACCTTCTTTGGCCTCGGCCAGACGGCCCACGACGCCGACCTCGTGGTAGATGGGGTCTACAACCCGGTGGTCAACGCCCTGACGGCCTACCGCGAACCCGATGGCATTGCTCTCGATCAGACCGGGAAATTCTTCGTGACGGCTGATGAGGGCGACACCCGGAATGCCGCGGGAGCCAGTGGTCCCCGCGGCGGGCGTACCGTGAGCACGTTCAATGCCCGCACCGGAGTGCTACTCGGCGATACTGGCTCGCAGCTCGACGATGCGGCAGCGGCGATCGGAATCTATCCGGACAGTCGGAGCAACCGCGGCGGTTCAGAACCCGAGGTTCTCGACCTCACGCACCATCGCGGTATGACCCTGGTTGCGGTCGGTCTCGAGCGTGCCAACGCGGTCGCTCTGATCGATGTTAGCAACCCTGCAACACCTGTTGTGGGCGATCTCGCGCCTGTCGGCCTGGCGCCTGAAGGAATTAAGTTCTTCCGCCGTGGCGAACATCTGTTCGTGGCTGTGGCGAATGAGGCGTCGGGGACGGTATCGATCCTCGAAGTGGTTTTCTGCGAAGGAGACTGACGGTCTATTCTTTATGGTTCCTAAATCAAACCTCACGAGATTGGCACAGTCTTGTAGGGGGCGAAGCATTTACAATGATGCCGCAGGACCTGTGTCTACATAATTGGCAAATGCTTCGCCTCCTACGCAACGCCAAGCACCACTCGTGGCAAGCCACCCGTGTATCTCTCATGGACTTATACATTTCGGTTCACTCAAAGAAGCGATTCTTTGGACGGGGGAGGCCGAGATTTTCGCGCAGCGTCTTTCCTTCGTATTCACGCCGGAACAGCTCACGCCGTTGCAGTTCTGGCACCACGCGATCGACAAAGTCGTCGAGTCCACCCGGCAGATACGGGAACATAATATTGAAACCGTCGCAGCCTGGTGAAGGCCAGAGTAGCAAATCGGCAAGCTGTGGCCACCCCAGAGGCTCGCCCTACCCTTTTGCTAATCCCAAGCGGTTGGCAATGTTATTGCGCTGGATCGCAGAGGAACCGCCAATAATCGGAAAGAGCAGCACATCGCGAACGTAGCGTTGCACATCATACTCCATAGCGTAGCCATAGGCGCCCAGAATCTTCTGCGCGTTCAGCGCCACGCGGGTCGCGGCTTCACACACGAACAGTTTGGCCATCGAGGTCTCAGCTGAACATGGGCGCTCGTCCTGGAGCAATTGCGCACATTGATAGGTCATCAGCCGCGAGGCAAACATGTCCGTTGCCATATCGGCTAACGTATGGCGGACAGATTGGTGCGCGGCGATCGGCTTGCCAAACTGTCGCCGTTCCTGCGCATAGCGAAAGGCATCGTCGTACGCCGCTTGGCCAATCCCGAGCGCACCGGCTGCCACCTCAATCTTCTCGACATCTAACGCCGGCTTGGCGAGTTGCATCCAACCTTGGTGCAGCATGCCCATCCCACCCACCAGATTCTCTTTAGGTACACGCACGTTGTCAAAAGTGACGTCAGTCGTCTTGACGCCGTGGTACCCCATTTTTTTGATCGGCTCGATAGTAACTCCAGGTGACTTGGGATCGATCAGCAGGACGTTGAGATTCTTATAGCGAGGCGCGGTCCGGTCCGTCCGTAGCAGGGTAAAAATATAATCTGCAATCTCTGCTCCGGTACACCATCGCTTTGAGCCGTTGACGACAAAAGAGTCACCGTCCAGCTCTGCATACGTTTCGACCGCCGCGAGGTCTGAGCCAACGTTCGGCTCGCTCAGTCCATAGGCAAAAAGCATCTCCCCAGCCGCTAGCCGTGGCAAGAGTGCTCGTTTCTGTTCTTCACTCCCAGACTCACAAATGTTCACGGCTCCGTAAAACGCACCCATGACGTAAACAAGGCTGGTCATCAAATACCCACGTGACAGCTCTTCTATCGTGATAATCGCGCCCAGAAGATCGCGCCCAGCACCGCCGTATTTTTCCGGCGTCGTCAACCCAAACACGCCGAGTTCACGTAACTTGGCGGTCAACTCGGGCGGGTAATAGTCTTCCTCATCCCACTGTCGCACCTTTTCACGCGGACATTCGCGTTCCAAAAAACGGCGTAAACTTTGGCGCAACATTTCATGTTCACGAGATTCAGGAACGTACATAATCGCAGGCCCTCCTCTTTTGCGGTTCTCAGAGGTGGAAATTTCTCCACGGAAAGCATATAGCCACTTTATCGCGTCCTTCTCAAGAGAAGCCTGCTCGTTATAACTTGAAAGTGGCATAACCATAGGAGGTTAAGTATGAGCACAAGTCACAAGACCGCCTCGGCCTCGATCCATGAGCGCCTCACACATCCGGTAATCGACGCTGACGGCCATTGGATTGAATTTGAACCAACCCTCCTCGATTACCTCAAACAAGTGGGTGGTCCGACACTCGTCGATCGCTTTCGCCGAGAGGATTATTTCGCTGGTTTACGCAGTTGGGCGCGGATGACGCCTGAGGAGCGGAGCGCTCGCCGCCCGACGCAACCGGCATGGTGGGGTTTGCCGGCGAAGAACTCGCTCGATCGCGCAACTGCCATGCTCCCACGCCTACTCTACGAGCGCATGCCGGAGATCGGGCTTGACTTTGCCGTCGTGTATCCGACCTTGGCACTCTTCTTTCCGATTATAAAAGACCCCGAGGTGCAGGAGGCCGCGTATCGGGCGCACAACCTGATGGCAGCGGACATGTTCCGTGGCCTTGGCGATCGCCTGGTCCCGGCTGCTTGTATCCCGATGCATACGCCTGCGGCGGCCCTCGAAGAACTCGCTGTGGCTGTCAACCAACTCGGTTTGAAACCGATGATGTTCACCAGCCTGATGCGCCGCCCCATCGCTGCGGCGCAAACGGAGGGTGCAACCAATCGCTATGCGACGTGGCCGGATACCCTTGGGCTGGATAGCGCATACGATTATGATCCGGTCTGGGCGAAGTGTGTTGAACTGAAAGTCGTCCCGACTTTCCACACTGCCTCACAGGGCGTCGGCACCCGCGTCTCCCACTCCAATTTTGTCTATAACCATATCGGACATTTTGCGGCTGCAGGCGAAGCCGTCTGCAAGTCGCTGTTCATGAATGGCGTAACGCGCCGTTTCCCGACACTCAAGTTCGCCTTCCTCGAAGGCGGCGTTGGATGGGCCTGCATGCTGTACAGTGATCTGTTGGGCCATTGGAAGAAACGCAATCTTCAGGCGCTCGACCACACGAACCCGGCGAATCTCAATATGGATACGCTGACAGAATGTTTCCGACGCTATGGTACTGAGTCGCTCACGACTCACCTCGACCAACTTGAATCGCTCCGCAATCTTCTTGGCGGCGTCGAGGCGGTGGACGATTTCGCACGTTGCGATATCAAGCACCTCGTGAATATCCGCGACCTCTTCGTACCGAACTTCTACTTTGGCTGTGAAACCGACGATCCGGTCAATGCTTGGGCTTTTCGTTCACAGGCCAATCCCTTCAATGTCAAGCTCCACGCCATCATGGGGTCGGATATCGGCCATTTTGATGTCATCGACACAACCCATGTCCTCGCTGAAGCGCATGAACTGGTCGACGATGGTTTACTGAGCGAGGAGGATTTCCGTGACTTTGTCTTTGGCAACGCGGTACATTTGTGGGCTGGTATGAATCCAGACTTCTTCAAAGGGACGGCTATCGAAAAACAAGCCGCGGAGTATCTGCTCGCTTAAAATTGGAACTCCCCAATCGGGTCAGAGCCATCCCAATTTGGTGCGCCGCAAGACAGTATCCCAATCAGTAAGGAGAACGAACTATGGCAACTCCAGTTGAGTCTCAACCGCCTTCCTATCGCTTCGACGACCGCAATATGCAGTGGCGTGCGTTGGGTGACTTCGAACACTTCGAGGTCTTCATCTTTTCGGTCGATGAGGCAAAGAACATCGCCGATTTCATTGTTAAATTTGAACCGAACGAGCGGATCTTCCTGCACCGCCATCTGGCTCTCACCAATACCTTCGTAGTCGATGGTGAACATATTATCTATGAAGCTGATGGCAAGGTCAGAGAAGTACGTCCAGTTGGCAGATTTACTTCTAGCAAACCCGGAGACGCACACCGCGAAGGCGGCGGGGCGAACGGCTGTGTGTTGCAGTACAGCGTACGCGGCGAAAACGACGCCTTGTTCGATGTCCTCGATGATGATTTCAAGGTTCTTGCTACGTTACGCACGTCGGATTTCAAAGCTGCCCTCGACGCGCAAAAGCAAGGCTAATGCTGCTAGGATAGCACTGCTGGTGGCTGTGCTGTCGGGCGTCGATGAACTACAATTCAGAGATGGCCTCAGTAAGGAGAGCGACAATGGAACGAATGACCATTGACGAATGCAGAAGTTTCTTACGCAGTCCGGTGCGGACTGGCAAGGTGGCGACGGTGCGGAAGGATGGCCGGCCCCATGTGGTGCCCGTGTGGTTTGACCTGGAGGGGGAGACCCTCGTCTTCATGATCGAGGAGGGCTCGACCAAGGGTCGGAACCTGCGCCGCGATCCACGGGTATGTCTGTGTGTGGATGATGAGACAACGCCTTTCGCCTATGTCCAAGTTGAGGGCACAGTCGTCATGTCCGCCGATGCGGACCAAGTGCTCTATTGGGCGACGCGGATTGGGGGGCGCTATATGGGGCAGGAGTTAGCGGAGACCTATGGGAAAATAAATAGCTACGCAGGAGTACGGATCGTGCGCCTCACGCCGACGAACATGCACGGCTATAAAGATGTGACAGGTCGGTACCCACAGCCGGCGCAGCGGCAAGACTCTTCTTCCTCTGCTCCTAAGAAGCGACGGCCAAAAGGCCACGGCTCAACGGAGAGTGCCGCGACCCGGCCAACAGTCGGTCGCAGGGGTTAGGCGGCCTCAGCGAGCATGGGCTGCGGGTGCAACTCTTTCAACGCCGGCATGACCTCTCGAGCGAAGAGCCGCATACTCTTTGCGGCTACGTCCATCGGCATCCCGCCGTACTTAAAAATGAACATGACCTCCGACGTTCCAAACGCCTCCGCTAAACGCTTTGCTTTGGCAATCACTTGGTCTGGTGTTCCCCACGGGTGCTCCCTGACGAACGCGCGGCGGAAAATCTCGACGTCTTTGTGGAGGGCATCGGTCATTGCCCCGTAGGACTCATACCCGCGGATGCCGCCAAGATGTCCTCTGAGCAACTCGTAATGCCGGAGCGTCGAGTCGGCATATTCAACCATATACTGTTCGGCACCGGCGCGAGCGTCACTCTCTGTTTCGGCGCAGTACATCCACAGCGCGAGCTTGGTATCGGAGGGGGCATACCCTGCCTGACCACGGAGCCGCATGTAACTGCGTGCGTTCTGGAGCGCATTCTCCAATGAGGTTGTGGGAATGATTAAAGGTCTGACGTCGTGCTTGGCGATGATCAGCACGGTCTCGGCGGTCCCTCCCGCATCGATGCCGTGCTGATTGCTCATGCCGCTCCCCTTGTGATAGCGATACCCTGGTTCGTGGAACGAGTGGGGGCGGTTAGCAGATACACCGATTGAGAAGGGGGGCGACGTGATGCGCGATACGTAGACCGTAACGAGGAAGATGTAACGACCGTTGTAGAGGAGATTATTGCGGCAGGAGGCGTGACCAAGGGCTGGACACTCGATCTTGCTCAGAGTGAGGCTCTTGTTCCTGACAACGGCGGTGCGTTGAGTTGAGTGCTGCTCTGTGTGAAGAACGTTACAGTAAAAGAAAAGGAGGCACTATGCTGAAAGTGATTGCAACCGTCGTCCGGCGGGCGAATATTTCTCATGATGAACTGGTCAAAGTGTGGGAAGGAGTTCATGCTCCACATGTGGTGAAGATCGCTCAACCCCTGCGTTATCGGATCACGTTTTTCGACCCCCAGCAGACCCCCGACGATCCAGGACTCGATGGTATGGCCGAACTCTGGTTTCGTGATAAGCGGCACTTCGACACTACAATTGGGCGTGAGGCTCCGCCGGAAATCATGGCCGATCGCTTTAACGAGTACGCGGACTTTAGCAAAGGCGCTTGGCTGTCAGTCACTGAACATGTCAATGTCGACGGTCCGACAACACGAGAGACCACCAAGCTCGTCTATTTTATTAAACGGCGCAAAGGGGTCGAGCGGTCCGCATTAGACCAGTTCTGGATTGAAACCCATGTACCGAATGTCGTAGCGGCACTGCGACGAACGCCCACGGCTCGACGGTACACCGTCGACTTGGTCGATCCCGCCCGCGAGCACGTCTACGATGGTATTGCGCAAATCTCGCTTGAGGGACCCCATCCCAGCTTCGCTGACGTGAAGGACTATGAGCCGGATGGGTTCGACGAACTCGTTCGGCCTATGCTCATCGCACGCGGCCATGAGGTTCGTATTATAGATTGACAGTTGCCAGTCGGCTTTATAAGGAAAGGCAGAGTCGTCAACCGTTCTCATCACAAACGTCCGCAACTAAGGAGGAAAGATCATGAGTGTACAACAGATTGAAGCGGCAGCCCACGCCTTCGGTGACGCGTTCAACCGTTTAGACGTCCCGGCAGCGGCGGAGATGCTAGACGATGACCTGGAAGTTTTCGATCATGTCCCGTACCGTTTTGACAACAAGAAACAGTTTGTGAATTTTCTGCAAGGCGCTGTGAGCGGGTTGGCTTCGAGCAATTTTAGCTTTCGTCAGCTCTCCTGCCGGGTGTTTAACGACAATACCGGGATTGCCAATGCCTATGATGCGTTTACCGGTGTGACGAAAGATGGCAAGGTGCAGACCCTCCACGGACGGACAACGCTGGTTTTCGTCAAACGCGGCAATCAATGGAAGATCGTGAGCTGCCACTTTTCGCCGCTTCCGCATGCCTAAACTCCGGCACGTTTCTCTGGGGGAATACTCCTATAGTATTTCCCCCTATTACACCGCGCTTGCCGCGGGCATCTCAGGCGTGGTGTGCGGCCCGCGCACGCTGGTAGTGGCCGTAGCGGGCCATGCCCTTCGGTGAACCAATCACAGAGTGATTAGCCGGCGCCTCACGCCTTCTTCTGTTCTGTAAACGCGTTGGCGAAGTCCTCCAGACTGAGCGTGCCGATGACCTTGAAGTCGTCGTCAAGCACTTCGAATAAGACCCCGTCCTTGCCGCGTACACTATAAAAGACCACCCCACCACCATCGCCTGCGCCCTCTTGATGCGGGTCACCGGGAGGGCTTGAGGTGTAGCTGCCAACGGGCCGCACTTCCTTGAGTTTCCCGTTGGGCTCATACAGACGGTGCTCACCTTGGACCACTAACGTATTCGTCAGTGCCAGGTGGCGATGCAGGAAGATTTTCTCGTTGGGCGGAAATTTAAGCACAAAATCAACAATCTTCTGCGGCACATCGACGTCAAGCATGGCAAACACGAAATGTTTGAAATCTCCTAACGTGTACCAGCGGATGTTGCGATCATCGAAAACGTAGGACGTGGTCTCAGCAGCGACGGCAGTTGCCATAGGTTGTCTCCTCAATCCTTCTCCTGCTTCGCTCTTCCAAGGTGTAAAGTTTGAGTAATGAAGGCGCTACCAGATGGAACGTACTAATTCGGTATCGAGGTATGCGGTCCCACGGATGATTCTGCCGTTCTCGATCTGCACGACATAGCAATAGCTGTTGTTATACGACTGGCCGGTTTTGCTTATTCCTTTGCCTACCCACTGAATGACAACCGTGTCTCCCTCAGCGATAAGGTTTATCACTTCAGGTGAGGGAGGACCGGCGAGCTTCTCACGTTGAGGTTTGAGTGCGTCCTCGATTAAGCACTGTCGGCCTACATAGGTCCCGGAAATTGGACAGTTCCCGATCACTGTCCACGTGGCATTGTCCGCTAACAGGTTGAAGAAGGCCATGCCATCACCCTTTGCCCAGGCCGCGAAAGCATGCTGAATGAGTTTTTTGTTCTCACCGGTGCTCATCCGTTTCTCCTGCGAGGACCTTCTTTATTGCAGCACAAACCCTTCGTAGTCTTTGGCCGCAACCTCCGCACACTTGGCCCGATAGGCTGGGGCGGTGTTGGCATAGAGGAGGATGGCACGCTTCTTCCCAGGAATATTCGACCCCATAAACCACGATTTGGCATCGCTCAAAAGCGTATAACTCCCCAACTCGTTGGCGTGTTCCACCCAAGCGTCTTCCGCCTCCAGCGTGGGAACAATGCGCTTGAAGCCCTTCTCGCGTATATAGCGAATGCAATCGGTAATCCACTCCACAATCGACTCAGCACACACAGTGTAATTGCAGAACGCCGCGTTCGTAGCGATGAAGAAATTCGGGAAGCCAGCGGTTTGCAGCCCCAGGTATGTACTGAGTCCCTTAGTTGCCCACTTGTCTTTGAGCGTCTGCCCGCCTTCGCCGCGAATATCCATCGAGGTCAACGCTCCGGTGATGGCGTCAAACCCCGTGGCATAGATGATGACATCAAACTCGTACTCCTTGTCACTCGTCTTGATGCCTTTGGGCGTGATGGCCTCGATCGGGGTTTCGCGGACGTCAACTAGCAGGATGTTGTCCCGGTTGTACGCCTCGTAATACTCAGTCTCCAAGGGAATGCGCTTGGAACCGAACGGATGGTCTTTAGGGCAGAGCTTTTCCGCTACCACGGGATCTTTGACACGGGCGCGGATCTTATTGCGGACAAACTCGGCGAAGTCTTCGTTGGCCTCACGGTTGGTCATAATGTCGTGAAAATTGGCCAACCACTTCGAGAATCCGGGTTGCACCCACAATTCTTCATACCGCGCCAGCCGCTCTTCTTTCGGTACATCAAAGGTATTGCGCGGGTCGAAGTCGTGCATAAAGGCAGCAGGGGTTTCACGAACGCGTGTGTGAATTTCGGGGTAGCTGGCCTTCCAGCGGCGCTGGGTTTCCGGGTCAACCAACCCATTGCGCAACGGCGCACAGTAATTGGGCGTGCGCTGAAAGACAGTAAGATGGCCAACTTCCTGGGCAATGATCGGGATGAGTTGGACAGCAGTGGCGCCAGTACCAATGACTGCCACACGTTTGCCAGTGAGGTCCACTTTTTCCTTCGGCCAGCGCGAGGTGTGATACGAGATACCTTTGAAGCTGTCGATACCTGGAAATGGGGGCGTATAGCGGGCGGACAAGATGCCAACCGCCGAGACGAGAAATTGCGCCCGGGCGCGCTGGCCGCTCTCTAACTGGACCTCCCAGCGATTCTCCTTCTCGTCATAGATCGCCGAAGTGACCCGAGAATTGAACTGAATGTTGGGACGCAGGTGAAACTTGTCGGCCACATAATTCAGGTAGCGCTCGTTCTCCGGCTGACCAGAAAAATGCTCTTTCCAATCCCATTCCTGCAACAATTCCTCGGACCACGAGTAGCCGTAGGTTTCACTCTCGGAATCAAAGCGACAACCCGGGTAGCGGTTCCAATACCAGGTGCCCCCCACCCCACTACCATCCTCATAGCACCGTACGGAGAGTCCGAGCTGCCGTAAGCGGTACAGTTGATACAAACCGGAAACTCCGGCGCCGATCACAATCGCGTCAAATTGGTCGACCGAGCCTGTCCCGGTCGCTAGCGTCGTTGGTTGAGCATTCGCCATAACTCTCCATCCTTTCTGTCTTTACACTTCATGTCTTTGAATGTGGGGGAAGAAGTCTGCCCTACTGTGCGACCCAGCCGCCATCGACGGCCATCGGCAGGCCGGTGACAAACGACGCTGCGTCCGAACACAACCACACCACCGCTTCGCCTACTTCCGCAGGGGCAGCCATGCGGCCGATAGGTTCTACCGCAATGATTTGTTCTTCCATGCCAG
>Ga0187892_10009694_pt1 | contig 12550 bp, 13 predicted proteins | sample MA1701073metaG_FD_139345 | JGI IMG/M metagenome (GOLD analysis project Ga0187892, IMG submission 139345) | Bio-ooze microbial communities from a basaltic lava cave in the Kipuka Kanohina Cave System on the Island of Hawaii, USA - MA170107-3 metaG ...
AGTTCAGGGCGAATCACTCGTCTCGTTGAGCGGCGGTTGTCACCTAGATCATTCGGATACCGGACGACGCGATCGGGCGGAGCATGGCGCTTTTTCGACATCAGAACGTCATGGAAGCACTTCTAAGGGCACTGGCCCGACGACCCGGTCAGTGGGGAACGCAAGAAGGCGATCTATTTGAGTCCATTTGCCGAAGCCGCCTCGCGACGAGCACCGATCAGGTGTTGGGCGGTCCACGCATTCAGCAGGACCAGTCGATGGCGGCAGAGTAAGCTGATGGAGAGCGCCGAGGCAGAAGCGGACCCTTTGGTTCGGCGAATCAAGATCGCAACACTGGCGAAGGTGCGCCCCGGTCACAAGCGAACCCAGTTTTTGCGCCACATGCGCGACAAGTTCCCAGAACTCTCCTTTACCGCCCGATGGTTGGACCACGCCGCGTGATCGGTCGTCTGGGGACGGCGCTGGCGCGCCGCCTCTGATTGGGGGCGTTACGTTCCCGCTGGAGCAACAAGGCGTGGTCCGCCAGGTCCAGCGAGCGGCCATTTGAAGTTCACGCGCTACTTTCAAGCGATCCGGCTCCGTCCGGATCGTGCGATGATTCACGCGGACTGGATTCAGCATGTCATCGAGCACCCCGGAAGGGAGGTGATTCGAACGGACGGTCGGATTCGCCGCTGGGCACCGATCGGAGAGATGGATGGCAGCCATCTCCGCGTCGTGCTGTTGTCCGACGGCGAAGCCGTACATGACCCATTCTTCGACCATTCGTTGTCAGCCATGAAGGTCAAGTACTTCCAAGACACCGATACGCTCTACATCGGGTTCCGGGTCGGTGGCGTCGTCGAGGAGGACGGCAATGAGACAAGGAGCGTTAGGATGGTGTGGGTCAGTCCGATTGAGACAGAAGGCCGCGCCTTCCTCCCGGAGCGTCGCCACGATGCTCCGGCGAGCCCGGGGGAGAGCACGGTCACATACCGCTCGTAGGCGACGAGCGTCACCGCCTCGATGGCCGCGCACGCGTCGCGGACGCGACGCCGTCCGGGCGCGCGGTCAGGCCGCGGCGGGCTTGAGCTCGCGAGCGAGCCGCTCCATCGCGCGCGTCATCGCCGGGATGCCGGCGCGAGGGAGGTCGAAGGTCATCCACTCGGCGCCCATGCCCTTCACCCGCTTCACGTCGGCCGTCACCTCGGCGACCGAGCCCTGGAACGCAGCTCGGCCCGCCCCCTTGGCGCTATCGGTCAGGTCGAGCAGGTTGCGCGGGGCGAGCCCGGGCGCATCGCGACGCCCAGCGCGGCTGGCGAGGTCGCGCAGGGTCGCGTAGCCCTTCTCGACCTCGTCGAGGCTGAGGGCGAGCGGATGCCACGCGTCGCCCAGCTCGGCGCACCGTCTGACCGAGGGGCGGGATACGGCGCCCGGCGAGCCACCCACCCAGATGGGCGGATGTGGCCGCTGGGCCGGGCGCGGGGAGAACGTGGCTCCCGAGAAGCTCACGTACTTGCCGCTGTATTGCGGGATGTCGGCCGCGAACGCCGCCTTGATGGCGCGGATGTAGTCGTCGCTCAGCTGGCCGCGCTCCCGAAATGGCAGGCGCAGGTCCTCGAACTCGGCCTCGTCCCAGCCCACCCCCATGCCGAAGATGAACCGACCGCCCGAGGCCTGGTCGACGGTGGCCGCCGCCTTGGCCGCCACGAGCGCATTGCGGTAGGGCAGCACAATGACGCTGGCGCCCAGATGGATGCGGCGCGTGCGGCCCGCGAGAAAGGCCAGCAGCGAGAACGGATCCGGCCAGTGGCCGCCGTAGTGCTGGGTGGTGGCCGGCTTGGCCAGGATGTGGTCGGGCACGAACACTCCGTCCAGGCCGAACTCCTCCGCGCGCAGTGTGAGCGACTCCGCCTCCGCCACCGTGAGCTGCCAGATCGGAAGTACCACGCCGTACTTCATGGGCTCCTCCTTTGGGGCCTCCCCTACCCGTCTCACGTCGCCCACCCTCAGCAACTCCAGCCCACCACTGGAGAGTGCGATCGCGAGCCGGTCAGCGCTCCTCCATCGCCAGACGCACGCCGAGTCCGATCACAGTAACAACCCACCGCCCAGTTCGTCCGGGACGACAGGGCCGCCAGCAAGGCGATGAGCCGCCTTCAGTGATCATCCGTGAAAACGGCCCACTGCCCTGGCGCGCGCCTTCGAGGCTTCAACTTCGCGGTCACGAGGCGCGCCCTTCGTAACGAGAGAATGGAGAAGCGCCCGCGCGGCCTGCGCCACTTGGTCCACGGCCAGAGTGAAGGCGAGCTCGTTGGCTTTGGAAGGTCTTGTGAAGCCGCTCAGCTTTCGGACGAACTGCAGGGAAGACGCTCGGATTTCTTCATCCGTGGCCGGCGGCTGGAAGTTGTGCAAGGTCTTGATGCTTCGCCACATGAGAGAACCTCCTCGTCACCCAACGTCCGCTCAAGCTGCGGCGCCCCGAGACCGACAGCGCCAGGCGGATGCTGCCAATAACACCCTTCGAGCTGCGTGAAACCGTTCTACTTGTTGTTCCTGCCCACGAACTCCTGCACGCGCTTCCAGGCGTCGGCGGAGGCGTCGGCGAACTCCTCGTACTTCCGGTCGAAGAAACTGTGGGGCGCGCCCGGATAGACGGTCGCGTCGTGCTTGACGCCGGCCTTCTTGCACGCCTCGTCGAACGCGTTGCGGTCGGCCTCGGGGATCCCTTCGTCGGCACCGCCGAAGAGCGAGAGCACCGGCGCCCTGTACCGGGAGACTGCGTCGATCGGCTTCGGGCGATCCGGCCAGCGCTTGAGGCCGAGGGGCCAGCCGTAGAAGGCGATCACGCCGGCGTAGCCGAGGCCGCTCGCGGCCTGGAGATACGACAGCGCGCCGCCGAAGCAGAAGCCGACCGAGAAGAGCGAGCGCACCTGGCCGCCATCCTGGCTACGGAGATACGCGGCGGCGGCGGCGATGTCGGCCTGAAGCTGGTCCGGCTTGGTCTGCGGCACGTGCTCGAGGAAGGGGAAGCTGTCGCCGCGGTCGTCGGTGGGCGCGCTCCGCGCGAAGAAGTCGATGGCGACGGCATCGACGCCGACCTCGGCGAAGCGGTCGGCCAGGGCCTTGTAATACGCGTGCAGGCCGCGCACGTCGGGGATGACCACCATCCCCGCCCCGCTGGGCTTGGAGGCGCGCGCCGCGTACGCCATGAATCTCGTCCCGTCCGAGGACGTGAGCCGCAAGTCTTGCCCGCCGGCCGAGCCACCGGCGATCGGGGGAATCGGGGGATAGGAATCGTCATCGACGCACATGAGAGCCTCCGTTGGTGAGCACGTCCGCGGCCGACTTCTCGACCGCGGTGCCCTTGAAGAAGTCCGGGTTGACCTCGCCCCAGAAGCGCACGGCGTTCGCGAACATGAAGTCGCGGAAGTCGTCGTCGTCGAGCAGGCCGTGCTCGACCAGCTCGTACGCCTCGGGCACGACCTCCGTCATGTCGGGCACGTCGAAGTGTCCGATGTCGGAGCTGAAGATCGCGTTGAGCCGGGCCCGCAGCGGGTTGACGCGGGGGTTGAACGCCCACGCGTTGGCGGGGTCGTCGGCCTCGCACCCGAAGTAGAAGCGCGGCACGAACAGCTCGCGGATGTCTTCCTTCCGCTCGATCTTGCAGCGGAAGTAATCGTCCGGGTCCTCGAGGCCGCCACTCAGCGTGGAGTTCGAGTCACCCTCCAGGGCTTCGCCGCGGCGCACCGCCTCCGCCATCGCCTCGCGCCCGTACTTCTGCGTGTACTCGAGCAGGGCCGGTAGATTCAGCTTGCTCGGGTGCGTGCTCAGGATCGCCGTGCCGTTGCGCTTCTCCCAGTGGCCGACCAGGTCGGCGTAGAGCATGCAGGCCCAGCCCACCCCGCCCTCGAGGAACGCGAAGTTCAGATCCGGGAAGCGGCGGGTCACGCCGCCGAAGAAGAGCGCCTTGGCCACGGCGTGGGCGGCGGAGGCGAAGTGGCCGATGTGGTTGTAGCAGAAGTTCGACGGCGAGTTGCGGAGCAGGATGGAGCGGGCGCCGTTGTGGAAGCTCGGCGCGATGCGCAGCTCGCGGCACTTCTGCCACACGGGATCGTAGTCGTACGGGCTGTCGATCCCGATCACGTCGTACCACTCGACGAGCTTCGACGCCTCGGGATACTCTTCGGCGATCGCGGGGACGGGGCGCCGCATGAGACCGCCCACCATCACGACCTTGTAGCCGAGCTCCTTCGACGCGAACTCGAGCTCCTCGATCGCCTCCTCCGGCGTGTACATCGGGATGATGGCGGCCGGGATGACGCGGTCCTCGAGCCCGCGGAACTGGTCGGCGGCGAAGACGTTGTAGGCGCGGCAGATGGCCCGGCGCAGCCGCGTGTCCTGCATGCGGTGATAGCTGAGCCCCGCGGTCGGATAGACGACGGCGAAGTCGATGCCGAGATCCTCGAGCCGCTCGTACATGAGGCGGGGCAGCATCGCCGTCGCCCGGTCGAGCACGTTCTCGCTCGGGGACGACCAGAACGCTTCCTGCCCCACCCGCCGCCGCGACCGCTCGGCCACGGACATCTTCAGCGAGTTGGGCACGCGCTGGCTGGCCAGGGCCAGCCCCTCGACCGCGGCCTCGCCCCCGATGCGCCGGAACTCCTCGCGCATGACGGGGGCGTACTCGAGCCAGTGCCCGTCGGCGTCGATGATCGGGTGGCTCAGGCGGGAGCGGATCTTGCGCGCTTCGGTCTGACCGTTCGTCATGGGAGTACCTCCGCCTGGGGTAAGGGTGAGGAGATCATACTCCTCTCGCCACTTCCGGTGGTGGGGAGGCGCGCAGAAGCGGAGGGCTGCTGACCCGCGAGGGCAGCGTCAGAGTCTCGCCGACTCGAGGTGGAGTAAACGGCACGTAGCGTCCAGACGAGCCCTGCCCCCGCCACTCGAGCAGCCTGAGTGACGGATCGTCGAGCGGCTTCGCGAAGCGAAAGATTACTTCGGTCGGCCGCCCATCCACAGTGACCTCGGCTACCTCGACGGTCAGACCGGTGAGATTGATCCGCTGCCCACGGGTCATTGGGAAATCCTCACTGCGGAACCCGCGCTCACCCGGCGTGGGAAAGTAGCCCCCAGGAGCCCGGATCACGAGCGTCTGCGGATCCGATCGAGCGACCTGAACCGGTGTCGCCGCCGAGGCTAGCCGGCGCGTCCTGACGGGCACCGGCTCATCCTTGGCAAGCTTCTGGAAGTGAAGGAGGTCCGCCAGGTGAGCGTCGGGAGCATTCACCATCACCACATCCTGAGTGGCGACCCGTGCATCGTTCGGAAAGCCCGCGGCGAAGCCTTCCAGCATGCGGTGGAATTCGAGTGGCCCCCGGGCGCTGGATGCCAGCGTGAACGGGGCGAGGACCGCATGAACGCCGAGCAAGAACACCGCGAATGCACCCACCGGTGCCAGTCGCCACCGATCCCGAGGGGCCTGGCGCATCCTGTTCCCGAGATCGACGAGGAACTCGGCGAGAAGCCCGCCGACTCCTAGGCCCACGAAGAGCAGTTGCCGGCTGTGCGGAAGAGTCGCGCACGCGGGTAGCAGCGCCAGAACCTGTCCGAGCGCCCAGAAGCGCGCGCGCTCACTCGTTGTCAACACGCGCCTGAGGGACAGCAGCAGCAGCGTAAAGAACAGCACGGCCACGATCCTGGTGACTCCTGGCCACGACACCATCAGCGATGCGTAGCTCTCGAGGGATGGCAGCGCCCACTCCGAGAAGAGGAGGATGGGGCCGCGCTCGAGAACAGCCGCCGCGAAGCGACGACTCTCGAGTACGGGATTGACGTAGAAGGGAGACACACCCCAGATGCCATAGCCAAGATGTCGGTAGATCAGCTGCCAGGCAAGAACAACCGTGCCGTATGGCGCCAGGGACAGGACGCGACGCCATCCAGACCCCTTGTCGAGCACGAGGGCGTGCGCGACAAGATAGCCGACGGTCGCGATTCCGCTCTCGGCTGACAGGAGAGCCACCAGGAGGCAGAGCGGGCCGAGGTAGGCGCCTGGAGCTGAGCCGCTCCGCCGCCACCGATCGTGAGCGATCAGCGCGAGCAGGCCGAACAGCGTTCCGAGGATTGCGTTCCGGTTGGCGAGCCAGCCGACCGGGAACCCGTGCGACGCGTCGACTGCGTACAACCACGCGGCCAACCCCGCGACCCAGACGCTTCCGCTGAGCTGCCGGTACAGCAGCGCGGCGGCCGCGCACAACGCCCCGTACCACACGATGCTCTGCAGATGCATCAACGCGGGCCAGTGAGGCCACAGCCGATAGTCCACCCAGTGCGTCAGCGCACTCATGGGCCGCCAGAACGCGACGCGGGCTCGGTCGAGCGTCCACCACGGCACCAGGCCCAAGTCCATGAGCCGTCGAGTACGGTCAGGATCGCCGTTCAGGAAGTTGAACATGTCCAGCGACGAGGCGGACAGATCAGCGAAGGCCGGCGCTCGGGACAGAATCACCCGATGCACGTAGTCGTCGAGCTGCCAGCCCACCAGCAGCGATGGCAGAACCAGGATCATGCCCACCATGGCCACCACGAGCGGCAGCCGCCGGTCCGCCAGCCAGTGGGCGCTCCGGCCGGCGAGCGAGCGCTCGGTGGCTAGAGCGCGCGTCGGAGGTGGCTCACTGAGCACGTTGGTTCGTCGTCCAATGAGGTGCCGCTGCCGATATCCCTCAGTGCGCGACCGCAGGTGAGCGTAGTCGCCCTCAGGCGTTGACATGTCTGTGACAGGGTAGCGCAGCCACCTACCTCGGGGGTATCGATTTTCGGGAGATCCTTGACCAGCCGCGCCGTGTGACTCCGTCTCACATAGATCCGAGCACATCGACTCCAGAGCGCGACGATAGGCGCATAGGTCAGCCCATTTCGTCGTCGCATTCTCGTGAGACGCATCCAGGATATCGCCCGATGACAAAACCAGCGATGCTCCGCCCGTCGCATCGTGGGGATGTATCTTGACGGCTCTCTCGGCATTGGCGCCTTCGATCCTGACAAGAGCGATCTCGATTTCGTGGTGGTCACCGACGCGAGGTATCCTGACTCCCATGAATCGAACACGCTGGCCCGAGGCGCGCGCGCCGCGCGGCATGGTGGCCACGCCTCATCTGCTCGCCTCGGAGTCCGGTCTCGCCGCGCTGCGCGCGGGCGGCAACGCGCTCGATGCGGCGATCGCGGCGGCGGCCACCATCGCGGTGGTGTATCCGCACATGATGGAGGGCGGCCGGCCTCGCTTCGTCTACGGCACCATGGGCGGCGAAGGCCAGCCGCAGACGCAGGCGGCCCTCCTCACGCGGCGCCTGCACCGCGGGCTCACCCCGCAGGCGTGTGTCGAGGCGCCACGCTGGCTCTACGGCCGGACGTGGGGCGTGGCCTCACGCGCGCTGAGTCTCGAGGGCCGCTACCCGCGCGACCTGGCTCGCGAGCTCGAGGCGCGTGGTCACGACGTGAAGATGGGCGAAGAGTGGGACGACCTGTTCGGGACGGGGAGGCGACCACGATCACGGACGCGTTCACGGGACTCTACGCGCGGACGATGCGCAGCACCTTCACCGAGGAGTACCGCGCCTCCGGCGCGCCCGTCCTCCCCCCGCTGGTCCAGGCGCGGGCGGCCCAGGACATCTACGCCGCGTCGGTCGCCCAGCAGGACCGCGAATGCTTCCCGATGTATTCGGGGCAGGGCGTCGGGCTGATCCACGATCTGCCGGGGGCCGGCGAGGTAGTCCACACGATCGTGCGCGAAGCCCGCGCGGCGCTGGTTGGGTTGGGCGAGCGCGTGCGGCTGTAGCGCGCCTCACCCCGTCCTCTCCCCCGAGGTCCCGAGGGGAGAGGGAGAGGGTCGAGGCTAGGGCGAACCCGTCGCGAGGGCCTTGTAGAACTCCATGCCGACCTGCGAGAGGTCGCTGCGGCTCTCGATCGGCAGGCCCGCGTTGGTCCAGGCCCCGAGCCCGCCCTTCAGGATCAGCACGTCCTTGAATCCGAGCTTTCTCAGCCGTTGCGCCATCCTGGCGCTCGTCGCCTCGTCGGGTCAGGTACAGTACGCGACGACGGGCCGGGTCATGTCGAGCTCGAGCCCGGACACGCCCGACTCCAGCTCCTCGGGCGACAGTCGCACCGAGCCCGGGATCTTGAGCGGCATCGCCTCGTAGGCCTCCGCCTTTCGCGTGTCCAGGATGGTCGGCTGCTTGCCCTCTTCCATCAGCTTGACCACGTCGGCCGGGCGGACGCGATACCGGTTCCGCTGCCAGCGGAGGTAGAACTGCAGGCCGTAGCCCCCCGCACTCACGAGGGTCACCCCGATCGCCACCCACACCCATGGGAAGGGTCGCGGCGGCGGGTTCTTCACGAGCTCGCGGGCCTCCTTGAGCATGCGCTTGACGTCCGGCAGACCGGACAGCACCTTGTCGGTCTGCGCGAATTGCCGCTCCGCGCCTTTCCAGTCCTCGGTGAAGAAGGCGCGCAGCCCGGCGAACCACACGTCGTTGAACTTGCTGCGACCATCCGGCTTGACCGGCGTACCCTTGACGAACTCCCGCACCGCCTGCGCCGGGATGACGAAATTGAAGCCCTGCACGATGCTGCCCTCGGCGCCGGGCGCGAGCGACACGAACGTGAGCACCCCGACCACCTCGCCCTTCGAGTCGACCGCGGGCCCGCCCGAGTTGCCCCAGGAGGCCGGCGCATCCGTCTGGATGAACGGATTCTTGTTCTTGTCCTCCTTGAAACCGGAGACGGCGCCGTTCGTCACCGACGCCTCCATCGAGGCGGACTCGTTCAACAGCTCGTGCGAGAGCACCACGCCCGGGAAGCCCACGATGTGGATCGGATCACCGATCTGCACGACCTTCGACTCGACCAGCGGCAGCACCGGAAACACGTCGCCCGGGACCTTGATCAGCGCCAGGTCCCGCGCCGACATGGCGCCCGGCTCGGTGCTGACCGGCGGGCTGTACTTCTTGACCTCGGCCTTCAGCTTGCTGCCGTTCGAGATCAGCACGAACACCTGAGGGTTCAACGTCACCTTCGCGGTCGGCAGCACGGCGTCGAGCAGCTTGCGCCTCACCGCATCCTCGGCGTCCGGCCGCTCGCCGGGCGTGAGACGGGCCCGCTCGAGGGCCCGGGGCAGGCAGGCCATGCTCACCGCGCGCTGCGCCTGCTGGTTGACCAGCCAGCGTGGCGTCTCGTGGGCCGGCTGCACCACATGGCCGTTGGTTACCACCCACCCCCCGCTGTCGATGAACCAGCCGGTGCCGGTCTCGCGGAACGGGGGCGGCGTGACTTTGGTCGGCCCGCCGCCGCAATCGAGGGTGACCTCCGCCGTCACCTCGGCCACCACCAGGACGACGGCGGGCTTGGCGCGGAGCATGCCCTCGGGCAGGCTGATAGGGGCCTGGGCGGCCTCGGCCCGGCCGGCCGGAAGGAGGACGGCCAGGGCCAGGAACCAGGCGAAACGAAGTATCATAGGGGTCACTGCGGCACATCTTATACCACAACGAGACGAGGTTGCCCATGAGCCGTCAGATCGGCGAAATCCCGACGAGAACCTTCAACGCGGGCGACGTGATCTTCAAGGAGGGGGACGACGCCAAGGGCGAGGCGTTCCTGGTCCACATCGGGACCGTCGAGGTGCGCAAGCTGATCGGGGGCGAGGAACGGCGGCTGGCCGTGCTCAAGAAGGGGGAGCTGCTGGGCGACCTGGCCTTGTTCCGGAACGCCCCGCGCTCGGCGATGGCGGTGGCGATGGAGCCGGTCACGCTCATGGTGATCCCGGCCAACCGTCTCGATCACATGGTGCGCAGCAACGGGTCGCTGGCGGTCGCGATCATCCGCGACCTGGCCAACCGCATGCTCGCCGCCGAGGAGCGCATGCGGGATTGCGAGAAGCGCTCACTCGAAGCCGAGCAGCGCGCCAAGGACTGCGAGCAACGCCTGCGCGACGCCCAAGGCGGCTCCGCCCCCAGCGCCTGATCCGCGATCCCTCTCCCCTCCGGGGAGAGGGCAGGGTGAGAGGTGGGCTAGGCCTTCAGCCCGAAGCTCTCCGCCGACAGATCCGCGATGTACCGCCCGATGGCCAGCGACGCGGTGGCCGCGGGTGAGGGCGCGTTGAGCACATGCACCGCCCCCCCGGTCACGCTGATCTTGAAGTCGTCGATGAGCGCGCCGGTGGGACTCACCGCCTGCGCCCGCACCCCGGCACCGCCGCGTGAGACGTCCTCGGCGCGGATGTCCGGCACCAGCTTCTGCAGCGAGTGCACGAAGGCCGACTTGCTGATCGAGCGGTATATCTCGTAGCCGCCCATGCGCCAGTAGCGCCCCGCCATCCGCCAGAACCCCGGGTACCCCAGGGTGCCGAACAGCTCCGGCACGCGCACCACCCCGAGCCGGTAACCTTCGCGCGCGAAGGCGAGGACCGCGTTCGGGCCGGCCTCGACGTCGCCGTGCACGGTGCGCGTGAAGTGGACGCCCAGGAACGGGAACTCGGGATCGGGCACCGGGTAGATGAGGTTGCGCACGAGGCCGCGGCGCTCGGGACGCAGGAGGTAGTACTCGCCCCGGAACGGAATGATCCGGACCTCGGGATCGATGCCCATCATCGCCGCCACCCGATCCGAGTAGAGTCCCGCACAGTTGATCAGGTGCCTGGCCTGGATCGCCCCGCGGGTGGTCTCCATGGTGAGCACGTCCGCCCCGCGGCGGATCGCCGTCACCCGCGCGCCGGTCAGGATCTCGGCCCCACGACCCTGGACGAGCTTGGCCATCGTCTCGGCCACCTGCGTGTAATCCACGATGCCCGTCTCGGGCACGTGGAGCGCGCGCATCGCGCGGCAATGGGGCTCGTAGGCCTTCACCTGGTCGCTGTTCAAGAGCGTCAGGCCCTTGAGCCCGTTCGCCGTGCCCCGCTCGTGGATCGCGGCCAGCCGCGGCAGCTCGGCCTCGTCGGTGGCGACGATCAGCTTGCCGCATCCTTCCCAGTGGATACCGTGCGTGTCACAGAACGCCTTCATCGCGCGCGCGCCCTCGACGCAGAGTCGCGCCTTGAGCGAGCCGGACCGGTAGTACGCGCCGGAATGGATGACGCCGCTGTTGTGGCCGCTCTGGTGCATGGCCACGCGCGGCTCCTTGTCGAGGACCAGGAGCCGTGCGCGGGGCAAGGTCTCGCCGAGGGCCACGGCGGTGGCGAGCCCGACGATGCCGCCGCCCACGATGACGATGTCGGGAGGAGTCACGGCTGAACGGGAACCCCACCCTCACCCCGGCCCTCTCCCGTGAAGGGAGTCGCTGCCCTCTCCCCCATTGGGGGAGAGGGCAGGGTGAGGGGATGAATCACATCGAGCGGGTGACTACGGCTGCTGGATCGCGCTGAGGCGCCAGCCGTTCGGGCCGATGGGGCGCGTGAACGTCCAGTACTCCTCGAACTTGGTCGGCTCGGTGCGGCTGCCGTCCACCACGTTCCCGTTCTCGTCCGTGGTGTAGTCGAGCAGGTTCGCGAGGAAGCGCACGGTCACGTAGTCCTGACCGGTCTCCTGCCACGCCTCGGTGATCTCCGCCGAGCGCACCGCGATGTTCTCCAGTCGGTTGATCCGGCGCTCCGCGCGGAGCTTGTCGCAGTCGCGCTGCAGCGCCGCGCGCATCTCAGGCGTGAGCACGGCCGCCACCACACCCATGTCCCGGGTCATCCAGGCCGCCTGCACCTTGAAGAACATGTCCGAGGCCGCCTCCGTGAACCGCGTGCGCTCGAACGCGGAGTCGAACTGACGGATGTGTCCCAGGCCGGCCTCGAGGTCGCTCGGCCCGGCCGGCATCTCGACCGTCGCCGTGGAGCTCGAAGAGGGCTGGGGCTGCCAGCCCTGACCGGCATAGCCGGTCGGCGCTGCATAGCCGGACGGTCCGGCCGCCGCGGCTTGCCGGCTTCGCATGAACCTGAATGCCAGGAAGGCCAGCGCACCGAGCAGCAGGATCTCCATCAAGCCGATCCCGCCGAACAGTCCGCCGCCCAGCCCGCCCAGCCCGCCGAAGAGCAGGCTGCCGATGAGTCCGCCCATCAGGAGACCGCCCAGCATGCCCCCCCAGCCCGGCCGCTGGAGCGCGGAAGGTTGCTGGGTGGCCGGCGCTGCCGACGGCCGACTCGGCGAGACCTCACCGGTCGACGGTCGGGCCGGCGCCGAATAGCTGCGCGAGCCGCGGCCGCCGCTCGAGCCGCCGCCTCCCGCGCGCGCCCACGCGTCGACCGTCCAGAGCGTGGCACTGAGCAGCAGTGCGGCAAGTGTCCCGAGCATCAGTGATCGGTTCATAGATGGTCCTCCTCTTGGGCGCCATCATACCGTGTTTGGGCACGCTCCGCATGCATTCGTGACGGGCCGGACCACGGTTCCGCCGGCCCGGCCGGTTCCAGCATTCGTTGCTGGCATTCCTTGACGCCACCCACCCGGCGGACTACTATCGCTGCCACACCCGGTAGGCCACGCCAGCATATCCGGTTTTTCGTGGAGACTTCGTGATGCAGTGTCCGCGCTGTCAGGCG
>Ga0187892_10009695_pt1 | contig 12550 bp, 15 predicted proteins | sample MA1701073metaG_FD_139345 | JGI IMG/M metagenome (GOLD analysis project Ga0187892, IMG submission 139345) | Bio-ooze microbial communities from a basaltic lava cave in the Kipuka Kanohina Cave System on the Island of Hawaii, USA - MA170107-3 metaG ...
GAGGGTCGGGTTGCCTGGAGTAAGGGGCGCGCCATCCCGATCGCGGGTCGGCGGGCGCGCGGGCTGCGCCCGCGCCGGCCCGCCCGAGCCCCGCACGCGGGGGGTATTCGTCGCGGCTGGCGCTGGTGCCTCTGGAGTTCATTTTCCGCCTTCTCCTGCTATAATCACGGCCCCTCACATGAAGCTCTCGTCCCTTCTCCAGCCCAGGTTCATCAAGTGCGGCCTCGCCGCCGCCACCAAGCAGGAGGCCCTGCAGGAGCTGTCGCGCGTCCTCGTCGCGGGCTCGCCCGGCCTCGCCGAGCCGGAGCTGCTGGCGGCGCTGGCGGACCGCGAAAGGCAGGGGCCGTTCTCGATGGGCAAGGGCGTCGCCTTCCCGCACGCCCGCACCGAGAAGGTATCCGACTTCCTGATCGCCTTCGGCACCTCCGCGGCCGGCATCGACTTCCGCGCGCCCGACGGCCACAAGGTGAGGGTCGCCATCCTCTTCGTCATCCCGAAGAAGCACTCGAACCTCTACCTGCAGGCGCTCGCCGCGTTCCTCAACGTGCTGGCGGTCGAGGCGAACCAGCAGCGCGTCGTCGAGGCGAAGCGCCCCGAGGACGTGCTGGCGCTTCTGGACGCGCTCTCGGGGCGCCCCCGCGAGGGGCCCGAATCCAACGGAGTCGCCTCCATCGCGGCGGCCACCCCGCTGGCGAAGGCGATCGACGCGCTCGTCGCCTCCCGCGCGGAGGCGCTCCCGGTCGTCGACGCCGACGGCAACCTCGTCGGCGAGATCGGGGCGTGCGCCATCCTCCAGCTCGGCGTGAAGGAGCACCTCCTCGCGCTGGCGAATCCCGCGTCGCTGCAGACCGCCACGTCGCTCGACCACGTCCTGCGCCAGCACGCCGACACGCCGGTCGAGGCGATCCCCGGGCTCGTCGCGGCGAACGGCTTCAAGACGGTGCAGGAGGACGACGCGACGCTCGACGTGGCGATGCGGCTCTCGCGCGGCGCGGGGCGCGCGGCGTACGTGCTGCGCGGCCGCAGGCTCGTCGGCATCGTCACCGCCAACGACCTCCTGCGGAAGCTGGGGGGCTAGATGGCCGACTCGGAGCGCTCGCCGTCGCTCGGCCACTACAACCGGGGCGCCGAGGAGTTCAAGAAGCGCAACTACGAGGAATCGATCCGCCGCTTCAAGGTCGCCGTCGAGATCGACCCGAAGTTCTACCGCGCGTGGGCCTACCTGGCGATGGCCTATGCGGCGGCGGGCAAGGTGGACGAGGCGATCGAGGCGTACCGCAAGTGCATCGACGTCGAGCCCTCGTACCACAAGGCCTACAACAACATCGGCGAGCTCTACCGGCGCAAGGGGCTCCTCGACTACGCCGCGATGGTCTTCAAGATGGCGACCGAGATCGACCCGTCGTTCCCGCACTACTACTACAACCTCGGGATCACGTACTTCGACATCGGGATGCTGCCGCAGGCCGAGGAGGCGCTGGCGAAGGCGCACGCGATGGAGCCGGGCGACTTCGAGTACGCCCAGGACCTCGCGCAGGTGCGCTTCAACATGAAGAAGTACGACGACGCGGTCCGCGCCCTCGACGATTTCCTGCGGGCGGCCCCCCAGCACGACCGCGCGCCCGAGGCGAAGGCGCGCCTCAAGATGCTCCAGCGGCGGTCGGACGTCGACCGGAAGGCGGCGGACGAGGCGCCCCCGCGGAAGGAGCACTCCACGCGCATCGAGCCCATTGAACCGACGGCCTAGACGGCGCTACAAGGAACCGGGATGCTGCGATTCGGCTGCGTGCCCTACCTGAACGCGAAGCCCCTGATCGAGGGGCTCGCGCGGGTGGAACTGCGCGCGCCCGCCCAGCTCGGCGAGCTCCTGGCGCGCGGGCGGGTCGACGCCGCCCTTCTGCCGTCGATCGAGGTGCTGCGCGCGGGCCTCGCCGTCGTGCCCGGGATCGCCATCGCCTCGCCCGGCCCGGCCGACAGCGTGAAGCTCCATCTCCGGCGGCCGCTCGACCGCGTGCGCACCGTGCTGCTCGACCGCGCGTCGCGCTCGACCAACGCGCTGGCGCGCCTCGTGCTCGAGAAGCGCCACGCGCTGCGGCCGCGGTACGTGTCGCGCGAGCCCGCCGACGCCGCGGTGACGATCGGCGACGCGTCGTTCCGCGAGTTCGGCTGCCCGTCGCTCGACCTGGCGACGGAATGGCGGGAGTGGACGGGGCTGCCGTTCGTGTTCGCGCTCTGGGCGCACGAGCGGGATCACCCGCAGGCGGCCGCCATCCGCCGGGCGCTCAAGACGGCGAAGGCGGCGGGCCGCCGCGCGCTCGAGCCGATCATCGAGCGCGAGCACCGCCGCATCGGCATCGACCGCGACCGCTGCCGGCTCTACCTCACGGAGCGCATCACGTACGACCTGGGGGCCGCCGAGCGGCGCGGGCTCGCGCGCTTCGCGCGGCTGGCGCGCGAGGCGGGCCTGCTCGAGAAGGAAGGAGTCCTCGTCTCATGATCGCCGCGGCCGCCTCCATTCGCGGCGTCGTCGAGCGCGTGAAGTCGGGCGAGCGCCTCTCGGACGCCGACGCGCTGGCGCTCCTCGAGCGCGGGAAGCTGCCCGAGCTCGGCGAGGGGGCCGACGCGGTCCGGTGGCGCCTGCACCCGGAGCCGGTGGCGACCTACATCGTCGACCGGAACATCAACTACACGAACACCTGCATCACGTACTGCAAGTTCTGCGCCTTCTACCGCCCGCCGGGCCATCCCGAGGAGTACACGCTCACGAAGGAGGCGATGGGCGCGAAGATCCGCGAGCTCAAGGCCATCGGCGGCATCCAGGTGCTGCTGCAGGGCGGCCACCACCCGTACCTCAAGATCGAGTGGTACGAGGACATGCTGCGCTTCATGAAGTCGCTCGACATCCACATCCACGGCTTCTCGCCGAGCGAGATCACGCACATCGCGCAGGTCTCGCGCCTGACGCTCCGGGAGACGCTGGAGCGCCTGCGGAAGGCGGGGCTGGACACGATCCCCGGAGGCGGCGCGGAGATCCTCGTCGACCGCGTCCGCCGCGAGATCAGCCCGCTCAAGCTGATGACCGACGGCTGGCTGGACGTGATGCGCCAGGCGCACGCCATCGGCATGAAGACGACCGCGACGATGATGTACGGCCACGTCGAGACGTACGCGGAGCGCGTGGAGCACCTGCGCCGGCTGCGCGAGCTGCAGGACGAGTCGATCGCGCGGGGGAACGGCGGCGGACTTGCCCCCCGCAGCCCGCAAGAGATCCAGCGTCACCTGCAGGACGGCGGAGGGGGATTCACGGCGTTCATCTGCTGGAGCCTGCAGCCGGACAACACCGAGATGGCCGGCACCGCGAAGACCGGGGGCCACGAATACTTGAAGACGCTCGCCGTCGCGCGCATGTACCTCGACAACGTGCCGAACCTCCAGTCGAGCTGGGTGACGCAGGGGGAGAAAGTCGGCTCCATGGCGTTGGCGTACGGCGCCAACGACATGGGCTCGACGATGCTCGAGGAGAACGTCGTCTCGCAGGCGGGCGCATCGTTCCGCATGCCGGAGGCGGAGATCCGGCGGTGCATCGAGGACTTCGGGTTGCAGCCCCGGCGGAGGGATTGCTACTACAACGTGATTGAGAAGTAGCGAATCTCGAATCACGAATCTCGAATCCCGGTCACTCACGCAATGCCCGCAGAGTGGCCTCGACAAGCCGGCGCATCATGCGCGACACGTCGGCGACGTCGCGCCGCAGCAGATCGGCGTTCGATACGTACTTCAGATCGGGGGCCAGGATCAGGAAGTAGTCCAACTCCGAAGCTGATCCCTCTCCGATGTTGTACAGCCGCGCCTTGTCCAGCGGCTTGCGACGGGCAAACCCCTCTGCGATGTTGGCTGGCACCGAGACGGCGGCCTTGCGCATCTGCAGCGAGAGCCCGAAACGCTCGTCGACAGGAAACTCCTTGGTCATGGCATAGACGTCCAGCGCCACCTGGTGGGCACGCTTCCAAACGTCCCAGTCCGTGAAGTGATGTGCCGCCATCGTTCACCTCGGCCATTCGAGATTCGAGATTCGAGATTCGTCATTGCGTGATTCGTAATTCGTGATTCGTACCCCCCCCGCCCCCGGCGTCCGGGCCACAAACCGCACCCTCACCGGCCCCTCTCCCGCCGTCTCCACCACGGGATCCAGGACCTCGACGCCCGCGCGCGACGGCCGCACGCGCCACCGGTGGCGCTCGCCGGGCCAGGCTCCCGGCACGCGCACCTCGACCGTCACGATCTCGCCGACCGGAGCGATCTCCGACGGCGCACCCGAGATCTCGACGCGCACCCGCCCATGCCTCTCGGCCTCCAGCACGACGACCCCTTCGCGCCCCGCCACGCGCCACCGCTCCGGCGACGCCGGCGACGGCGCACGCGGCGCGGCGCATCCCGCCAGCAGAAGCGCCGCGACGACGATCACCTGTTTGTCGGGCATGCCTTCCCCCATTCCACCGTCGCGCGGATCGCGGCCGACTGCCCGTCGCGCTCGCGCCACACCGACGTGTTGAAGCGCGCGCGATCGAACGTGCGCGCCAGCGCCGCCGCGTCGGCGCGCAGCCGCGCCTGCGTGACGATCGCGTCCATCTCGAACGCCTCCTTGAGGCGCCGCACGTCCCCCTCGATCCGACGCGCCTCCGACTCGAGCGTGTCGCGCAGCCCCTTGTCGGTGGCGATCGTCCACGCCGAAGCGAGCGTCGACTGCACCTCGCCCGCCTCCCTCACGATCTGCGCCAGCGCCATCGCGGAGGCGAGCATCGAGACGACGATCTCGCGGTCGACCCCGTCCATCGACGCGAGCCGCTGGAGCTCGTCGTTCGTGACGGGCGGAGCGCCTCCCGGGGCGAGCTTATCCAGCGTCGCCTGCGGGACGGGGCCCCTGAGCGCGATCTCGATGGCGCCCGTCAGCGCGACGGCGTATTCCCTGCGCTTGCGCCCGTAGCGGTCGTCGATCGCCCTGAGTTTCACGTCGCCGCCCAGCTTGCGCGCGCTCAGCGTCAGCTTGCTCATGAACTCGTCGAGGAGCGTCCGCGCGTCGCCCGAAAGCCCGAGGGCGAGGCTGACCTCCTTCACGAGGTCGATCTCCCGCACCGGCTGCCCGCGCAGCCCGCGCAGCTCGACCGATCCCTGGCACGCCCGCATGGCCTCGTCCAGCGGAGCGCCCTCCGCCTGCTTGCGCTGGAGGCACTCCTTCATCGCGCGCGCGCGGATCTGCCGGTCGGCGCCGTCGGCCAGCTGCTCGATCGACTGGCACGCGCCGTACTGCATCTGCAGGAAGTCCTGGGCGGTGATGCGGTAGTGCTTGATGGCGTCGCAGACCGTCGGCGACATCTGGCAGAGGAACACCATGGCGGAGCTTGCCAGCTCGCTGCGCGCCCGCGCGATGAGGGCGCCGAGCAGCTCCTCTCGGATGTTCTTGTTGAAGACCGACGTGAAGCTCGCCTGCAGGTCGAATCGGCCGCACCCGAGGTCGGGCGCGATGTCGAGGTTGAGCGCGACGGTCGCCGGGCGGACCGTGCCGGTGCCGTCGACGCGCGGGCCGGCGCGCAGGTCGAGCCGGTCGGGGCTGACGCGCGTCTCGCTCCGCGGCCGCTGCCCCGAGCGCTCGAAGAGGTCCTGGGCGCAGAGGATCAGGATGAGGGTCGTCACTTGCGCACCTCCTTCTCGATGCGCTCGCGCGTCTGCAGTCCGCGGAGCGCGCGTCCGTCGATCACGAGCGTCGGCGTGGCCGTCACGCCGTGCTTTGCCCAGAGCTCCGGCGCGTCGGCCGGCGTCAGGCGTCGGACGGCGCGGCCGCCGAGGTTTGACTGCGCCAGCACCCGCTCCTGCTCCGCGCCGTACGCGCACTTCTCCTGCGCGAAATAGAGGACCTCCTTCTCCTTCGGCCTCGCCTCCTCGATCGCGCGCAGCGCCGCCTGGAGGCGCGCCAGCCGCTCCTCCTGCCAGCGGAGGTAGGCCAGCGCGTTCTCGCGCGTCGGCTTCTCGAGCAGGCGTGCGACGGCGGGGGGCGGCGTGTGGCCGGGCTCCGACCAGTCGCCGGCCGCGTCGGGGGCGGCCTTCCGGGCGCGCGCGTCCCAGAAGTCGACGGCGGGCGCCTCGAAGAACTGCGCAAGCAGCATCAGCGGGAGCATGTCAGCATCTCCTTCAAGTCGACCTTCGAGCCGTACGCCACGTGGCGGCCGACGACGAAGCAGGGGGTGCGGGAAATGCGCAAGCGCCGGGCGAGGGCCAGCCCCTCCTCGTCGACGAGCGCGAGCTCGCCGAGATCCGGGAGGGCCGCCGCGAAGCCGTCCGGCCAGCCGCGGAAGCGGTCAGCCAGGAGGACCGGGCGGACGCGGGCGCCGCTGGCGCGGACGGCGCGCGCGGCGGCGGCGAGGTCCGGCGTGTCCGGCGTGAAGAAGAAGTAGAGGACCGCGGGATCGGGTTCGCTCGCGGGCTCCGAAGAGCCCCGGTCCTGCGCTCCGGCCGCAGCCGCCAGCGCCGCCGCCCCCGCCATCCACATCAGGCGCCTCATGCCCTGCTGTTCGCGTCGCGGACTTTTTTCGTCGAAAAAATATTTTTTCGACGAATTTTTCCCGCGAAACGAACAGCAGGGTGTGAGCGAGCGGAGGTTCGAAGGGGCGCGGCCGGTCGAGGCGGCCGCCTGGCGCTGATCTTTACCGTTCTCTGACAGACCGAGATCCGTCGCGTGCGGACCGGAGGTCCTGCGCGCGGCATGCGTCCCGGCGGAGGAAGGCGGGGCGCGCGCCGCGTGCAGGGCCCGAACCGCGGCCGGAGTGTTTCCGGCCCGCGGCCGGACCGCCGGTGATCGAAGGAGGCAGCGATGCATTCCCAGGTCAGCGCGGCCCGCGAGGAGCGGTATCACGACCGCTTCATCCGCGAGACCGCCCGACGGATCCGATTCCTCCTGGCCGCGGCGGGCCGGTATTCCGAGCCCGCGCGGTTCATCGAGGATCTGCGCCGCGAGCTCGCGTGTCGGGCCGCGGCGCCCCGGCCGGACGGCTCCTAACCGTACGGACGGGCAGGGATCGGCCCCGGTCCCCCTGCGGGACCGGGGTTCTTTGAAAATCCGGGGCCCGGGAGCGCAAATTTGCTGCTCTCTCGCCGGTCGTCGAAACGGAGGGCATCCAACCTGAGTGCGATGCCCGCCGGCGGGGCCATTGCACTCCATTTCATGGAGGAAGCCATGGCCCGCATCCGGAAGGCGCCGCGCAAGCGGTCGGGCGAGTCCTGCTGGTGCAGGATCGCCTCCGCGGTGATCGTCGTGCTGCAGTTCGTCGGCACGCTGCTTCACCTCATCTTCCCGAGGAAGTAGGCGTCCGGCCCGGGAGCCCCCTGCTCCCGGGCCCCTCCACATTTCCCGAGGAGACCCAGACCCATGCCGACGCTGCCCTGCCGCTTCGGCCGCTACGAGCTCGTGGAGGAGCTCGCCCGCGGCGCGCACGGGATCGTCTACCGCGCGCGCGATCTCGAACTCGGCCGCACCGTCGCGCTCAAGCTGCTCCGCGCGGACGCGACGTGCTCGTCCGTCGAGCGCTTCCGCCGCGAGGCGCGCGTGGCCGCGCGCCTGAGGCATCCGCACATCATGGACGTGTTCGAGGCGGGCGAGGAGGACGGCCGCCCGTTCTTCACGATGCCGCTCGTCCAGGGCGGGCCGCTGGCGTGGGCGATCCACGCGTCGCCGCTCGACGCGCGCGGGACGGCGCGGCTGCTGGAGCGCGTCGCGCGCGCGGTGCATTTCGCGCACGAGCGCGGCGTGGTCCATCGCGACCTCAAGCCGACGAACGTGCTGCTGCGGGAGGACGGCACGCCCGTCGTGACCGACTTCGGGATCGCGCACGATGACGAGGGCGGCCCGTCGCTCACGCAGACGGGGGAGCTGCTCGGGACGCCGATGTACATGGCGCCCGAGCAGATCGCCGGGCGCGCGCGCGCCGCGGACGCGCGGACCGACGTGTACGCGCTCGGCGTGCTCCTCTATGAGATGCTGGCGCGGCGCCCGCCGTTCTCCGGCCGCTCGTTCGTCGAGCTCTCCGCACAGGTCCTCAACGACGATCCGGAGCCGCCGTCGGCGATCGATCCGCTGGTCGACCCGGGGCTGGAGCGGATCTGCCTGAAGTGCCTGCGCAAGGACCCGGGCGGGCGCTACCCGACGGCGGCCGCGCTGGCGGACGACCTGGGCCGGGTCGCGCGGGGCGAGCCGGTGTCGGTCGAGCGCGAGGCGACGCAGTCGCGGATCGCGCGGCTGGTGCGCAAGCACCGGGTGGTGGTGGCGGCGCTGGTGGGAGCGGCGGTCGCGCTGACGGCAGGAGCGCTTGCCCGTCCGGAAGCGGCGGCGCCCGCGAGTGCGCAAGCGGTGATCCTGACCGATCCGCCGGAGGCGTCCGTCTATGTCGACGGCCGGTTCGTCGGGGCGGCGCCGCGGCCGGTCGAGCCGGGCTGCGTGGCGCTGCTTCGCGCCGCGGGCTACGCGGAGGCGGCGGTGCGCGTGCGCACGGGGGAGAACCGCGTGCGACTGATGCGGACGGGCGCGGTGCCGGAGGAGATGGTGTATGCGGCGGAGCCGGAGCTGTTCGCCGACCGCACGGAGGTGACGGTCGCGCAGTACGCGCGGTTCGTGGAGGCGACGGGGCATCGCGCCCCGTCCTCGTGGAAACGTGCGCAAGCGCCCGCGGGGGACGAGGCGCTGCCGGTGACCGGCGTGAGCTGGGACGACGCGCAGGCGTACGCGGCATGGGCGCGCAAGCGGCTGCCGACCGAGGCGGAGTGGCGGGCGCTGGCGGAAGGGGCGGCGGGGCCGCCGACGTGCGCGCCGCGGGATCGCGCGCAAGCGGTCGCGACCGCTCCGACCGACCGCAGCCGCGCCGGGTGCTTCGACATGCTGGGTAACGTGCAGGAGTGGACCGCCACGGTCGGCACCGCCGGGCCGGGCTACCGGCTGGCGGCGGGCGGCAGCTGGGAGCGCGCCGAGCGCGAGTGCACGATCGACCGCGCGGAGGAGCGGCGGGCGGACCACCGCGCGCGCGACCTGGGATTCCGCTGCGTCCTGGATCCGCCGTGGAAAAAGTAGGAGGGCTGGGGAATGGTGGCCCCTGTAGCGCAACTGGATAGAGCACGCGCCCGCTAAGCGCGGGATCCGGGTTCGACTCCCGGCAGGGGCACACCTTCCCCGGCCCCACCTTGACATTGAGAACAGGTCGGCTCATACTTCTGCTAGCGGGCGCGTGAGCTCTACCGAGCTACAGGGAAACGGCGACCGGCAACGGCCGCCGTTTTCCTTATATACTCAGGCCATGCGCGCCGCCGTGCTCCTCTTCCTCGCCTCCTCACTCGCTGCGGCCGACACGAGCGGCCGGCGGACCGGCTTCCGCGGCGAGATCTGGATCGCCGACCAGACCGCGGGGCGCGTGTGGGCGATCGACCGCAGCGGCCGCGAAGTCTGGTCGAGGGACGGCCTGACGAGCGTCCGCGAGGTACGGCTCCAGCAAGATCGAGGAGCTCGACCGCGAGCACCGCGTCGTCCGCACGGTGGCGCAGTCGGCGCCGATGGGCCTCCAGCAGTTCCCCGACGGCTCGATGCTCGTGAGCGACGTGCGCGCGCAGCACGTGAGCATCACCGACAAGGACGGCCGCGTCACGTGGGAGTACCGCTCCGACGCGGCCACTCCGCACGCCGTGCGCATGCGCTGCGGGGACGTCCTCGTCTCGACGTGGAAGCAGATCCGGCGCGTCGACCGCGCGGGTCGCGTCACGTGGACGCTCGACGGCCTGAAGATGGCGATCAAGGTCAGGGAGTATTAGGGAGGGCAGTTTCAGGTATCGACGGCCAACGACGGACGACGAAGGACAGGCGACGACCTGAAACGTGATACCTGATCCTTGAGACGGCCCTACGGCAGGATCCTCATCCGGATCTTCTGCGGCTTGCCGTCGCGCAGGATGCCGAACTCGATCTCCGTCCCGCCCTTCTGCGTCAGCCGGAACCACGCCTGGAAGTCCAGCTCGCTCGCGAAATCCGACTTGCCGCCGGCCGACACGATGATGTCCCCCTTTTTCAGGCCCGCCTTCATCGCGTTCACGCCGGTCGCGCGGTCGTCGCCCCAGTCGACGATGTAGTTGATGCGGAAGCCCCACGCCACGCCGAGCTTCGAGCGCTCGTCGGCCGACAGCGGCGGGCCGCCGAACCCGGGGTGCGGGCGCAGCTGCCACATCGAGCCGCGCCACGAGATGTCGCGGCGCTTCCAGTCGTCCGGCGGCGATACCTTGATCGACTGCTTCCGGCCGTCCCGCATCACCTCCAGCGCGACCGCCTCCTTCTCCTTCGCGACGTGCAGGGCGTACGAGGCGTCGGCGACGGAGCAGACGGGCGTCCCGTTCACGGCGACGAGCTCGTCCCCTTCCTTCACGCCCGCCTTCGCGGCGGCGCCCGAAACCTTCTTCACGACGTTGGCGAGGTCGACGTCGAGCGTGATGCCGAGGTTCTCCGGCAGCGGATAGGTTTCCGTGGCCTCGGCGTTCGTGACCGGCTTCTCGCGCCGCAGGCCTTCCCACACCTGGTGGCAGTGCATGCAGTTCCTTCCGGTGCGCAGGTTGTCGGGAAGCCCGCGCAGGCTCTCGGACGCGCGCGGCGTCCACTTCGCGGGCTTCGTCTCGGCGCCCGCCTTGTGCGCCTCGAGCACCTTCTCCATCACGCGCGCGAGCCCCCTGAGGCTCATGAGCCCCTCGGCCTTGTCGTCCTTGCGGGCCCCGTAGCGCGCGTAGACGTGGCCGTGCGCGTTCATGAAGAGCGCCGACCACGTCAGGTCCCAGTCGAACTTGAAGAGCTCGATGTCGGCGCCCTGCATCTTGATGATGCGCACGCGCACGAACTGCCCGCTGAGCTTCCTGATCGCCTCGTCTCGCTGAGCAACCTGCTCATCGAAGGACTTGCAGTCCCGTCAGGGGTCTCAGCGGAAGACGACCATGAGCGGCTTGCCGGCGCTCTTCGCCTCCGCCATGCCCGCCGCCAGGTCCTGGTGGTGCCAGCCGGGGATCGGCTGCGGCTGCTTCTCCTGCAGCGCGACGACCGCCGCGGGCGCCAGCGCGATCAGCGCGATCGGCAGCCATTTCATCACGGCCTCCTTGCGATGCGAACGCGCTCGAAGCGCACCTCGGACGGACGGCCGTCGGGCCTGCCCTCCTGGCCGATTCCGAAGACGACGCCCGCGAGCTCCGCCTGCTCGTGCGGCCCGCGCCAGAAGACGGCGCCGTCGAGGAGCAGCGTCAGCTGCTTCGCGTCGATCGCGAACTCGATCCTGCGCGGCACGCCCGCGCGCTGGCCCGAGACGTTCGCGCGATGGAGCTCCTTCTCCTTGCCCGCGCCCACCATGACGAGCGCGTCCTTGCCGCCCGCGCACGTGTACTCGAACCGCCAGACCGGCCGCTCGCCGTCGCCCAGGACCGCGACGGAGACGGACGGCATCAGGCTGCCGACGCGGTCGGTCGCCGCCTGGACCTCGAACGTCGTCGTCTGCTGGACCTTGACCCCGTGCTTCGTCCACATCGTCCACGCGCGCCACTCGCCCTTCTCCGGCGCCGCGCGGCAGGCGAGCTGTCCCTTGTCGAGCTTCGGGTCGAAGACCTTGCGGTTGATGTGGCGGTCGTCCCACGCGTCGGCGAGCGCGCCCCCCTCGAACTCGTCCATGAAGGCGACGCCCTGGAGCGCGTCGACCCAGCCGGCGAGCTGCGTCGTGCCGACGCGGCGCGTCTCCGTCTTCGTTCGCGTGGCGACAATCTGCGTGCCGCCCGAGTGCTTCGCGTCCTTCGCGTGCACGTCGCCGGAGTAGACGGTGACGGTCGCGTCGTCGCGCCCCGCCTTGACGGCGAACGCGCCGCCGCGGCCGTGCATCTCGCCGACGCCCGTTCTGACGCTCGCGCTTCCGTCGACGTGTATCTGGCCCGACGCGAGCGCGACGGATTGCGCTTCGATCGTCAGATCCGTGTCGTCATCGACCGCGACCGTCGCTTCCGGCAGATGCAGCCGGGCGCCGCCTTCGACTTTGATACGGTCGCCGTCGGCAAGCTCGGCGCGGGCTCCGGTGCGGACCCACGACCCCCTGCGCATGACGCGGACGGCGCCGGAGGTCGCATCGATGCGCGCGGGGGCGCAGGCGACGCGCGCGGGCACGGGCTCGGGCTTTGGCGGCTCCGGCTTCGGCGGCTCGGGCTTGGGAGGTTCCGGCTTCGGCGGCTCGGGCTCTGGTTTGGGGGGCTCCGGCTTCGGCGGCTCCGGCTCGGGTTTCGGCGGGGGCGGCTCAGGCGTCGGCGGCTCCGGCTTGGGTGTCTCCGGCTTCGGCAGCTCCGGCTTGGGTTCGGGCATCGGTTCCGGCTTCGGCGGGAGCTCCGGCTTCGTGACGATCTCAGGGCGCGTCTCCGGAGTCCGCATCGCCAGATACACGGCGAGCGCCGCAACGAGCACGGCGGCCGCCGCGGCGAACGGCACCCAGGACGCGGAGCGCCGGGCGACGAC
>Ga0187892_10009699_pt1 | contig 12541 bp, 12 predicted proteins | sample MA1701073metaG_FD_139345 | JGI IMG/M metagenome (GOLD analysis project Ga0187892, IMG submission 139345) | Bio-ooze microbial communities from a basaltic lava cave in the Kipuka Kanohina Cave System on the Island of Hawaii, USA - MA170107-3 metaG ...
AGACATTCCCCATTTTGATTCAGAAGATTGACGCAGAGCGAGTTGGAGGGTCACGCTCCGTCGTGACCGTCCCGCGAAGCGGGAGACGCGACAGAGCGCGTCCCTCCAATTTGGGGAATTTCTTCTCTGACGATTGTCGCATTGCCATGCGCGCGGCGGCGTCCTATACTCCGCCGTTCGTCGAGTGCCTGTAGCTCAATTGGATAGAGCGTTGCCCTCCGAAGGCAAAGGTTGTGGGTTCAAGTCCCGCCAGGCACGCCATGCTGTGGATTTGAGATTTGAAACTTCAGATTTCAAATCGGGACATTCTTCCGCCACCTCTCGGCAAACCAATGTGGAATAACTTCACCAGCAACGCGCCCGCCGCGAATCCGCCGATGTGCGCCCACCATGCGATGCCGCCGAAACTGTCCGAACCCGACAACAATCCGACCGTTCCATTGAAAAACTGCATTACAAACCAAATGCCGAGAAAAACATAAGCGGGCAGGTTCGCAAAATGCAGGAAGACGAAAATCGGGATGAGCGTCAACACCCGCGCGCGCGGAAAAAGGATGAGATACGCGCCCATTACGCCCGACAACGCGCCGCTCGCGCCGATGGTGGGGATGAGGAGGGATTCTTCAGAAAACGTCCCCAGCCTGACGCCCGCGATGGTGCTGGCCACATGCATCACGCCCGCCGCGAAACCGCAGACGAGGTAGAACGCCAGATAGCGCCCGCGTCCCAGCCGATCCTCGATATTGTCACCGAAAATCCACAGCGACCACATGTTGCCGATGATGTGCAGCCAGCCGCCGTGCAGGAACATCGAACTCAGGAACGGCAACGCGAGGTCCACGACCGACAGCCTGGCGGCGACGTTCGGCGAACTGTAGAACAGCGGCACCAGCCCGTATTCGAGGAAGACCGCTTCCAGTTTTCTGCCAAGCTGCAACTCGAAGAGAAACACAACCGCGTTCACGGCGATCAACGTCGCCGTGACCGCGGGAAAACGCCTCGACGGAAGGTTGTCCTTGAGCGGTATCACGACACGCCACTTTAGGAAGGCGACGCGACCTTTTCAAATCGCGAATCGAAACTTGTTTCGGCGCGAACCGATTTGTTAGCGTCCGCTCATGCGCGGGCTGGGAACGGCAATCAACGTGGCGACGGTGCTTTGCGGCGGCGGCATCGGGCTGGCGCTCGGCGCGAAATTGCCCGAACGCATCCAGAAAATCGTGCTCCAATGCCTTGGATTGTTCACTATTTTCATCGGCATCACGATGGCGATGGATTTGGGCAAGGTCGCGCCCGAACTGGTGAAAAAATTCCCCGAAAATCTTGCGGCCCTCGCGCGCCTGTTGCCCGCGCTGGTGATGCTGGCGAGTCTTGTCTTCGGCGCGGTGACGGGCGAGTTGCTGCGGATACAAGACAGGCTCGACGCGCTCGGTGAAAAGTTGCGTCGCCGTTTTGGCAAAGGCGACGGGAGACGGTTCACGGAAGGATTTGTCACCACGAGCCTGCTGTTCTGCGTTGGACCGATGACGGTGATGGGCTGCATCAGCGACGGATTGGGGAACGGGTTCGAGTTGCTGGCGATCAAGTCCATCATGGACGGATTTTCGGCGATGGCGTTTGCGGCGGAACTCGGCGTCGGCGTGATGTTCTCGGCGGGAACAGTGCTGGTCGTGCAGGGCGCGTTGACGTTCGGCGCTCGCGGGCTGGAGCAATGGCTGACGGAGGCGATGAAATGGGAAATGACCGCAGTAGGCGGGCTGCTTATCATCGGGCTGGGATTGGGGCTGCTGGACATCAAGAAAATGAGGATGGCGAATTTTCTTCCCGCGCTGGTGTTCGCGCCGCTGTTGATCTGGGTGTTAGAACGCTTCATCTGAATCGTAATCGTCCTCGTCCTCGTCGTCGTCCTCGAATAAAGTTAACTTCGATTACGAAGACGAGGACGACGACGAGGACGATTGGACTTTGAGCAAGTTGATACTTTTTGAAGACGAGCATCTGCTGGCGGTGAACAAACCGTCAGGCGTCAACACGCACAAGCCCGACCGATTCGCGCAGGACGGGATTTACGAGTGGCTCTGCAAGCGCGGGAGCGATTTTCAATCGCGAGTCGCAAACGAGGAGGTCGCGGTTAAAAACCGCTCCCACGGAAAACTTTCCATCCTGCACCGTCTCGACAAGGACACTTCAGGCGTGATGATTTTCGGCAAGACGCCGCAAGCCAATCAATCGCTCGCCCGACAATTCGAGTCGCATCGCGTGGAAAAGACCTATGCGCTTCTAGCGGCGGCGCGTCCGCGCAAGGAAGCCATCCGCGCGCAATCCGAGGATGCGGTGACGGAGTTCAAGTCGTTGCGCCAGTTCGGAAAATTTTTTCTATTGGAGGCGCGTCCGATCACAGGCAAGACCCATCAGGTGCGTCGGCACGCTCAGGAAAACGGGTTTCCAATTGTGGGCGACACCCTCTATGGCGGAATCACCGCGCCGCGTCTGATGTTGCACGCGCGCCGCATCGCGCTTGAGCATCCCGCAGGCGGAAAGCGCGTCGCGATTGAAGCGCCGTTGCCGAAAGCGTTTGGCGAGATGGACGCGATGTTTGCGGCGCGGGAGTTTCGCGAACTGTTTCTCGGCGAGGAAACCAACGTGTTTCGGCTGGTCAGCGGTTCTGCGGACGGGTTTCCAGATGTCGTCGTGGATTCTTACGCGGGCAAACTGCTAGTTCAGTGGCAGAGTGAGGAAGCGGCGGAGAAATGGCGCGGCAAATTGGGCGAAGGACACGAGCAGTTCATCACCAAGCAGAATCGGACGAAGCCGATTGCGATTGACGGGGGGGAACAGGCGCAGCAGCAGTTTCTGGTTCGAGAAAACGGATTGAATTTTATCGCCAGTTTCGGAGAGGGTTTTTCCACGGGGATTTTCCCCGACCAACGCGAGAACCGCTGTCGGTTGCTCTCGATGAATCTGGCGGGGAAGACCGTTTTGAATTGTTTCGCCTACACCTGCGCATTTTCGGTGGCGGCGGCGAAGGCGGGAGCGACCGTGACGAGCGTGGATTTGTCGAAGTCGTATCTTGAATGGGGAAAGGAAAATTTCCGTGCAAACGACTTGAACCCCGATGCGCACGATTTCATTTACGGCGACGTGTTCAGTTGGCTGAAACGATTCGGCAAACGCGGGCGCAAATGGGATGTGGTGTTGCTCGACCCGCCGACGTTTTCGACGACGAAGCAGGGGAAGGTGTTTCGCGCGGCAAAGGATTATCGGGAGCTGGCGGAGTTGGCGATTCCGTTGGTGGAGCGGGGCGGGATTTTATTTTGTTCAACGAACCAGCGGACGCTTGCGCCAGAAAAATTTGAAAAAGTGCTGCGCGAATCGGCGCGGTCGTGCGGACGCGAGGTGGCAACAGTGGAGTTTGAGACGCAACCGTTCGATTTCCGCGTCGCGCCCGGCGAAAAACCGTATTTGCAAACTTTCTGGATGCAGTTACTTTAGCCGCGTATTCCAACAAGGAGGGAATATGAATGACAAAAATCTGGGGGGGACGTTCGTGTGCGCGTGCGTCGCGCTCGTTGTGTTTGCGTTTCAATGCGTCGCGCTGGGCGCGTCGGTGGATGACTCGTTGCGCGCGGGCGACACCGCGTTTGACGCCTGCGAGGTGGAGAAGGCGATTGAGCATTATCGCGCCGCGAAGAAAGCCGACTCGAAAAACTACGAGGCGACATGGAAACTGGCGCGCTCCATCAATGACAAGGGACTGCTAATGGAAAAGTCTGATGAACAGAAAAAGCTTTTTGACGAGGCGCACGCGCTGGCGCAGGAGGCGGCGCAACTCAACCCCAACGATAGCAAGGGTTACCTCTACATCGCCATCACCTCTGGCAAGATCGCGATGTTCGAGGGCGGCAAGAAAAAGGTCGAACTCAGCAAGGGCGTCAAAGCCAACGCGGACAAAGCGCTAGAACTTAACCCGAAGGAAAACCTCGCCTATCACGTGCTAGCCGTTTGGAACCGCGAGGTGGCGTCGCTCAACGGATTCCTCAAATTCTTTGCGCAGATGATCTACGGCAAACTGCCGCCCGCTTCGATGGAAGACGCCATCGCCAATTTCAAGAAGGCGATTGAGATCAACGACAAAGGGATCGCGCATTATTACGAGATGGGCGCGACCTATCAGGAGATGAAGCAATGGAAGGAAGCGCGCGAGGCGTTCGCGAAGGTGTTGGAGTTGCCGAAGAAATACGCGGTGGATGGCAACTATCACAAATGGGCAAAAGACAGGGCGGAGCAGGTGAAGAACAGGTAGCGCTCAAATGTGGAGGGACGCGCTCCGTCGCGTCCTATTTCCTTTGCGTTGATGACGAAGGCGGACACGACAAAGCGTGTCCTTCCAAACGCGCTCAGCCCGCAAGCCTTTTCCAGAATAATCCTACGGAACTCTCGGCTTGATTCACCCCGCCATCTTTCGCAAACTCTCGGCGGCTGAAATGGAGGGACGCGCTCCGTCGCGTCCAATTTTCCTCACCGTTGGCGGCGAATCCAGTGGACACGACGGAGCGTGTCCCTCCAACTCAGCAATGCCCACCACTTCATTCAACCAGTTCGGCGATAACCAGCAGATTGGCGGGTTTGCCATCCTCGAAAAAATCGGCGAAGGCGGCATGGGCGCGGTCTATCGCGCGCAACAGATTTCCCTCGAACGCATTGTTGCGCTGAAACTGCTCTCGCCCAAACTCGCTTCCGACCCCAAATACACCGACAGCTTTCTCCGCGAAGCCCGCAGCGCCGCCCGCCTCCAACACGCCAACATCGTCGCCGTGTTCGACGCGGGCAAAGTGGACGAGTTCTACTACTACGCGATGGAATTCATCCACGGCGAATCCCTGCAAAAATGGGTCGCCCGCGACGGCGCGCTGCCCGAACCGCTCGCGCTGAACGTTGCTCTCTGCGTCGCCGACGCCCTGCGCCACGCGTGGGTCACCGAACACCTCATCCATCGCGACATCAAACCCGACAACATCCTCGTGGACACCCACGGCAACGTCAAAGTCTGCGACCTCGGTCTCGCCAAATACTTCGGCGAAACCACGTTGATGAGTCTCAGCGGACAGGTTTACGGCACGCCGCAATATATGTCCCCCGAACAAGCCCGCGCCCAACACGTGGATTGCCGCACTGACATCTACGCTCTCGGGCTCGTCCTCTACCACGCGCTCACGGGACAAATCCCATTCCACGGCGGCACCCCCGCCGAAGTGATGGCGCGTCAACTTTACGAACAACTCGACGACCCCCGTGACACCGTTCCCCAGATTTCCGTTCACACCGTCCGCATCCTCGAAAAAATGGTCAGCAAGGATACCGCGCAACGGTATGACAATTGGGGCGACGTGTTGCGCGATCTGCGATTGGCGAAAGAAAACAAACCGCCCCAAATCCCGCTCATCTTCCACGGCAAATCGTCGGTGAATCGGAATGGGGGAATCCAGAGGTCAGAGGTCGGAGGTCAGCGGTCAGACCCCGCCGTTCCCCTCAACCCCGACGGCATGACGTGGGAACAACCCCTCCCGCAACCCCGCGTCAAACAACCCGTGGAGGGACGCGCTCCGTCGCGTCCGCAATCGCAATCCGTTGGTGGCACAGGCGTCCCGCCTGTGGATCAACACATTTTCCCCCCTCAGGTTTCAAGTTTCAGCCCTCCGCCCTCCAAAAAATCCCGCGCGCCGCTTTATATTGCGGGCGGCGTCGGTGTTCTGCTTGTTCTGCTCATAAGCACGTTCTTCGCCCTCTCCAGCCAGAACCAAAAACCTCCCCCTCCTCCCCCGCCCAACCCCGCCGCCGTCCAATTCGCCGAACTCAAGACGTTCTATCAAAGCAACTCAAAGGCATACGACCTGGTCATCGCCCGATGTAACGATTTCATTAACCAGTTTCCCAACTCTGCCGAAGCGCAGGAAGCCGCCAAACTGCGCGACGCTGCTCTGCTCGCCAAACGCAACGACCAACCCCCGCCGATTTCCCTCGCCGCTCGCGCCTTGCTCGCTGCCAATCAGTTTGCCGACGCCAACGGCGCGAACTTTGACCAATGGCAGAACATCGCCACGCAATACCGACAAGTTGCCCAGCAATTCGCGGGAGCGTCTGAGGCGCAGACCGCTTCGCTGCGCGCCAAAGAATGGGAAGACAAATGGCGTGAGGAGACCGAGCGCCGCGAAAAGGCAGCGGAAGAAAAACGCAAACAGGAGGAAGCCGCCCGACTTGCCGCTGAAAAACTGGAACGCGAAAAAAAAGAAGCCGAAACCCGCGCCAAGGCGTTCACCGATTTTCAAACCCAACTGCTCGCCCATCTCAAAAACCGCCGCTATGCCGACGCGGAAAAACTCGCTGCCGACAAACTCGCTGACACTTCGCTTAAAGACTTCCACGGTGTCGTCTCAGCGTGGCGCGACGCGGCGCAGCGTGCGGGCAGGTTCTGGAGCGCGTTGCCAGGCGAGGCGCGCAAACTTGAAAACAAGGACTTCATGCCCAAAGACCTCGGCGCGTTGCTCGCCCAACTCACCAGCGAACCTGCCGACAAATTGCAGAAGGAATACGAAGAGAAAAAGGCGCGCATCGGGCTGGCGAAAGTGACCGACGACGGCTTGGAATTTGAGAAGCGAATGCAAGGTGGCTCAGGCATCGTCGGCAGTAACGACAATTTTCTTTTCGCCAAGCTCTCTACGGATTCCGTCCTCGCCCTGCTGGGCTTGCTCAACGCCAGCGGGCAACTGCGCGCCGACGCCGCATGGTTCTATTTCGCCGAGCAAAACTACAAGCTGGCGCTTGCCCGCGTATCCGCCGCCGACCGCGAGAAGATGACGCGGCTGGTGCTTGCTTTTGCCTTTGCCAATGACAACAAACAGAACGGAAAGTCCGCATTGCAAGCCCTCTCCGAATTGCTCTCCCTCGACCCGCAGAACGACGAGGCGCTCAAGCTGCGCGCGAAGATCATGGCTTACTACGCTCCTCCGGCGGGCGAACGCTGGCAGAATAGTCTGGGGATGTGGTTTTATCCCGTGCAGGGGACGGACGTGCTGTTCTGCGTCTGGGAAACGCGGGTGCAGGATTTTCAAGAGTTCGTGAAGGCAACACGGTATGACGCCACCAAAGGAATGTATTCCTACAAGGACGGAAGCTGGGGACAGAACGGCGACACGTGGCAGAACCCTGGTCAAGGTTTCGAGAAACAAGGGCCGACGCATCCCGTCTGCGGCGTGAGTTGGGAGGATGCGAAAGCGTTTTGTAAATGGCTGACCAAGCGTGAGCGAGATAGGGGAACAATCGCGCCGAACCAAGAATATCGGCTGCCGACGGAAAAGGAATGGAGCGTTGCCGTCGGACCGACGAAGTATCCGTGGGGCGAAAATTTTCCGCCGACGGGGACAGCGGGCAATTATGCTGACGAATCCGCGAAAAAAGTGTTTCCGAATTTCAGCATCATCAACGGCTACAACGACGGTTACGCGACCACCGCGCCTGTCGGTCAATTTGATGCCAACCGTTTTGGATTGTATGACATGGGCGGCAATGTGTGGGAGTGGTGTGACGATGCTTCGGGTTCGTCGCGTGTGTTGCGGGGTGCGTCGTGGCACGACTACGCTCCTGACTACCTTGTGTCGTCGTGTCGCGCCTACACCGGCCCGTCGGCTCGCAGCCACCGCATCGGGTTTCGGTGTGTGTTGGTGGTGCGTTGAGGGCTTAATTTACCATTTTCCTTTTTACCAGCACCGCGTCAGCGGTGCTGGTCGGAAAAATTTTTATGGCAAACATTCGTCCACCCATCTATACAAAATACTGTGATTTGCTGGCGTGGATTTTGGAGCGCACGGAAAAGTTTCCCAAGAACATGCGCTTCGGGTTGGTGCAGAAGATTGAGACGATTGCGCTGCGGCTGCTGGAATATTTCATTGAGGCGATTTACCGCAAAGACCGTGAAGTGTTGTATCAGCCCGTGAACCTTGAGTTGGAAAAACTGCGCGTCTTCCTTCGCCTAAGCCACCAGCGCGGTGTGTTGAGCGCCGAGCAGTTGCGCTTCGCCATCGGTGAGATAGACGAGATTGGGCGGATGTGGCACGGCTGGACGGGACGGAAAGATTTGAACAGAAGGTAACGAAGGCAACGAAGGGGGGAATAAAAATCTTCGTTCTCTTCGTTTTCTTCTGTAAAAACTCTCCCGTCATGCACCCTAAATTTCAACGCGCCGACGGGTGGAGCGGCAAGGTCATCGGGGCGGCGATCGAAGTCCACCGTGAGAAAGGCGCGGGACTCATCGAATCCATTTACGAGAAGTGCCTGATGCGGGAACTGTTTTTGCAAAAGATCCCCGCGAAGAGCCAAGTCATTGTCCCCGTCGAATACAAAGGATTCGTCTTTGAAGAGCCGCTGAAGCTCGACGTGTATGTGGATGAATGTCTCATTGTGGAGTTGAAGGCGGTGGAGAAAATCTTGCCCATCCACAAGGCGCAATTGATGAGCTACCTGAAACTGCTGGACGCGCCCATCGGATTGCTCATCAACTTCCACGACGTGACGCTCGCCGACGGCATCACGCGCCTGATCCTGCCCAACGCGAACCGCGATTGAAGCAAAGTTCAAACAGAAGGTAACGAAGCAACGGAGGTCAGGAAAAATCCTTTGTTCTCTTCGTTTCCTTCTGTTCAAAAACAACTCCGCACGATGAAACGGCACGGCAATCTCTTTGAGCAGATTTGCTCATGGGACAATTTGGAACGCGCCGCGCGGCTTTCACGCCGACGCAAACGTTACCGCCTCTACACCGAGAACTTTGAACTGCGCCGCGAAACCGTGCTGCGCGGATTGCGTGAGGAATTGCTGTCGGGAAACTGGCGTCCTGGCGGCTACCGCTCGTTCCGCATTTATGACCCGAAGGAGCGCATCATCAGCGCCGCGCCCTACCGCGACCGCATCGTGCATCACGCCGTCTGCAACGTCATCGCGCCGATTTTGGAGCGCAGTTTCATTGACCACAGTTATTCCTGCCGCATCGGAAAAGGCACAGGCGCGGCGCGGGAACGCTGCCGCCGATTGGTAAAACAATGTCGGTATGCGTTGAAAGCCGACGTGAGCAAGTATTTCGCTTCGGTGGATCATGAGATTCTCAAAGTCAAACTGCGCCATCACATTAAATGCCGCCCCACGCTGGAAGTTCTCGACCGCATCGTGGACTCATGGCAGACAACGGAAGAACCGCCTGCGTGGTTTGTGGGAGATGATTTGCTGACGCCCACCGCGCGTCCGCGCGGTTTGCCAATCGGGAGTCTGACCAGCCAGTTGTTCGCTAATCTTTACCTCAGCCGCATTGACCATCTCATTCAGGAACAGATTCGACCCGAAGGCTACGCGCGTTACACGGACGACCTCGTGTTGTTTTCCGATTCCAAGAAATTTCTTTGAGACGCGCTGGCGCGGCTGCGGATGGAATTAGAGGAAGAAAGGCTGAAAGCGCACCCGACAAAATGCCGCGTGCAGGCGTGTCGGGACGGCGTGCCGTTTCTGGGATTTCGATTTTTCCCTGAAAGGACGCGCGTGCTGCGTGAAAATGTGATGCGTTTTCACAAGCGGGTGTCGCATTTAAGGCGAACGGTGAACCGCGACCGCAAAGAAATTGCGAAGGTTTGGCCTTCGATGCGCGGCTGGTTTCAGTTTGTGCGCGAACAATCGGGCGGCGAAGGATTGGTGTTGGCAGAATGTCGTCGCCACTGCTTTTGAAGATGGCAGGACAAGCTCCCAGCTTGTCCATTTGAGATGAGGAACAAGCAAGATGCTTGTTCTACCCTACGGCGGCTTGCCCGCAATCGGGTTCGTCGCGTGTGTTGCGGGGTGCGTCGTGGAACAACAACAATCCTGACAACCTTGTGTCGTCGTATCGCAACAACAACGACCCGTCGAATCGCAACAACAACATCGGGTTTCGGTGTGTGTTGGTGGTGCGTTGAGCGCTTTCCTTCCAGAGGAGAGAATGGCGGCGTCATGGGATGCCGTCACCGTTCCGACGGAAAGCCCAGGGCAAGTCACCCGCGCTCCCGCGTTTTGTGACGCGGTGAGCCAAAGACGCGGCGGCGGGGCGGGGCTGGTATTCCGCTAAACGGGAGAACGTCCCGCCTCGTCACTTCCTTGGCTTTCGTTGTGTCTTGGTGGTAGAGTCGCCCCCTCGGTAATTTGGGTGGATTGAATTACCCTTTTACCTGCGGATGGAGGGACACGCTCCGTCGTGACCGAGTTTCCTCATCATCAACAACAAAACAAATCGGGAAACGGACGCGACGGAGCGCGTCCCTCCAAGTGGATTGCGTCGCGTTTTTTTCATCCGCTACTCTCGGCACATGAAAAAATTGAGCGAACTGGCAGCGTCTCTTGACGGGTATTTGCGGGTGGCGGAGGCGCCTGATTTTGACGGCGCGATGAACGGGCTGCAAATCGCCAACTCAGGGCGCGTGACGAAAATCGCGGCAGCAGTGGACGCGTGCCGATTCACGGCGGAGGAGGCGGCGAAATCAAACAGGCGATTGCGGAAGGGCGTGATGCCCACGTGACGGGGGGAAGGGTCGCACCCGACATTCCTGGATGCCGAGGAGTTGGGGGGAATTTGTTTTATGGCGGACATTACAACACGGAGATGTTCGGCGTGCGCGCACTGGCGGAACATATCGAGCGGAAATTCAAGATTCCGTGGGTGTTCATTGATTACCCGTCGGGGCTTTAGGATTTGAGATTTGAAATTGGGGATTTGAGATGCGTGGAGATTTTTTGAAATTTTTCAGCGGACGCGGAACTTTGCAACCATTTTTGCATCCAAATTGTCACTTGAAGATTGACAGCGCAAAACGGCTGCGGGAAAGTTGCGCGGTCATCCAACCCTCAACCTCAGTTAAAGGTGATTCCATGAGCGACGATGTTGAAACGACTTCTGAAGAGGCTTCTGAACAAGCCGACGCATCCGCGCAGCAGGACATCGCGTTCGAGTGTCCCATGTGCGGCAAGTCCATGATTGTTTCCGCCGAGGGCGCGGGCGAAATCGTGATGTGTCCCGCCTGCGACCAGGAGGTGATCGTGCCTGGCGGTCCGCTGTGGGACGAGGTTCAGGCGCAGATGGAGGCCAAGGCGCAACAGGCGGGCGAAGGAATTGAACCCGCGCCCGAAGAGGAGGGAGCCGCCGTGGAAGTCGAGGAAACGGGCGATCTCGATGTTCTCCGCGAGCGGTTGCGCACGATGGAAAATCAACTGCGCGAGAACAAGACGCAATGCACGGAGATGGCGGAGGCGATCACGCAGGCGTTAAACCAGGCGACGCGCTACAAGCTGAAATTGCAGCGGCTCGAGGACAAACAGCGCGTGTTGGAGAGCATGGTGGACGAAGCGCAGCAGCGGGTCTCGGCGTTGGAGCGCTTGGGCTGAGATTTTTTGGGTCGGGCGGACCTTCGTAATCTTCCAGGTCTGTGCGAAACGCGCATCTTATTACAAGAAGCGAACAGGCGCGCGACTCGACTGCCGCAATCGAAGGGAAACTTTCTTCATCGTCCCGTTTTCTCCCCGATTTCGACCCGGACCGCCAAACACTCCAACAACTCCCTGCGCGCACGAGGGAGTCCGATGCCATGAGCGAAGAGTTGCAGCGGCGCGGGTTCAAATTCGTCGGCTCAACCATCTGCTACGCCTACATGCAGGCGGCAGGCTTGGTCAACGATCACCCGGTGCATTGCCATCGGTGGAAGGAGGTGCAGCGATGAACTTGGGCTGCACGCTCATTCCTCGCCGTCGTAGTAATCCAGATTTTCTCCGCGCATGTAGCGGCGGGTGGGCAATCTGACGCCCCACTTTTTACTGTCGTGGTAATACCACATTTCACCGATGGGATTGTCGGCGATGACATAGAGGAGCAAATCCTTTTTGCTGTTGTTGATGATTTGGTGCGGCTCGCTTGGTTTGAAGATGAACGCGTCGCCCGTCGTGATGCGCGTCTTGCCGTCTTTATGGCGCACGATGCCGTTGCCTGAAATCACATGGTAAAATTCCCACTGCGCGCTGTGCGAGTGATACGGGAAATTGGTTTTGCCAGCGGGAATGCGGCAAATCTCGACATCGAACGGGTGGCGTTTGTTCAGGTCGGTGGAATTCCATCTGCGACCGAGCGCGATGGAGACTTCGCGGCTCGCGCCGCCGAATTTCCCCTTGGGCGAAGTCCATTTTTCCTCTTTGATTTTGTTGGTGTTTATTTTTTTCATGAGTTTCTTACTCCGAAAATGGTGGCATAGGCGTCTCGCCTGTGCTCTGCAAAGTAGGACGACCATCTTGGTTGTCCTGCAAAGTAGGACGACCATCTTGGTTGTCCCTCAGTCAAGAGACAAGCTGGAAGCTTGTCCTACAGAACTTCCCCATTTTGATTCAGAAGATTGACGCAGAGCGAGTTGGAGGGTCACGCTCCGTCGTGACCGCATTGGCGAATCGGACGCGACAGAGCGCGTCCCTCCAATTTGGGGAATTTCTG
>Ga0187892_10009700_pt1 | contig 12541 bp, 20 predicted proteins | sample MA1701073metaG_FD_139345 | JGI IMG/M metagenome (GOLD analysis project Ga0187892, IMG submission 139345) | Bio-ooze microbial communities from a basaltic lava cave in the Kipuka Kanohina Cave System on the Island of Hawaii, USA - MA170107-3 metaG ...
CTGCTCCTCGCGACCATGCTTTGGGCTGTTGCACATCTCCTGACCAACGGCAGCGTTGCCGACCTGCTGCTGTTCGGCAGCTTCCTCGTGTGGTCCGTCGCCGTCCGCATATCGCTCGAACGTGGTCCGGCGCGCCCGATACGAACCTTTCCGACTTCGACGGCAAACGATGCGATTGCAGTTGTCAGCGGACTGGCGCTTTACGTGCTTTTCCTTCTCTGGCTGCACGCCAAGTGGTTCGGAGTAGCGCCGCTCAGCGTGAACTAGGTATCTTGCGCTGTGAATTGAACTTCCTCCTTGCTGTTCGACTAAGGCACGTGGCGGCGACGCAATAGGAGACATCCATGAAGATCACCGTCGAAACGGCCGTCAAGGCCAGGCTGAGCGAGGTCTGGGACGCCTGGAACAATCCGGCGGACATCCAGCAGTGGAATGCCGCACAGGACGACTGGCACACGACCCAGAGCACCGTGGACCTGCGCGAAGGCGGCAAATTCAGCGCGCGCATGGAAGCGAAGGACGGTAGCGCGGGCTTCGATTTCGAGGGAATCTATACGCGTGTCGTGCCGAAAAAGGCGATCGACTACCGGATGAGCGATGGCCGCGAGGTCAAGGTCGAGTTCGTCGAGCGCCCCGGCGAGGTGCTGGTGAAAGAGTCCTTTGACCCGGAGACCGAGAACACGCCCGAGCTCCAGCGTCAGGGCTGGCAGGCGATTCTCGACAACTTCGGGCGCCACGTTGAGGCGAAAGGATAAGCTGCACCGAGCCGATGACGACCACGGCGCGCAATCGAACGGCTTGCCTCTTGCTGTGCCTGGCCGCGGGCTCCGGTGCGACGGCCCTCGCCCAACACTTCCAGCCCTACCCGACGCCCAAGATCACCGCCGAACAGTACGCTCGATACGCGGAAGAGGTGAGAGAGACCTACGCGTCCACGGCGGAGATTCTGAAGGGCCAGCACCTCATCGCGTTTTCCGACCTTCGCGCACGCACCTTCTACATCTTCACGACCAAGGACCATCCCGCCCATCCCGCGTGGATCACGCGCCAGATGGTAGAGGAAAACGGCCAGGTCAACGTGCGGCAGATCGGTTACTTCGCCGGTTCGGAAACCGAGTTCGCCAAGCTCTTCCGCGAGTACCAGGGGCGGAACCAACAACTGATGGAAGACGTGCAGCGACGTAATCAATGAGTGCGGAGGCGCGATTACCGCGCAGCACCGCGACGCGCTGATCGCCGTGCCGCCCGCGGTCGTGGGCGAAGCCGCATAGCCCTTGCGCTTTATCGATATTCGATATATCGTTTATCAATAAATCAGGGGAAGTGGCCGATGAGTCCCTTTTTGCCGAAACTCTTCCGCTCGGTTTTTACCGTTTTGGCCGTCCTCACGGCTTGCGCCGCCGTCGCGATCATCGTCGTGCTGGCGATCGATCCCACGCTGCCGCCCGACGCCCGTTTTGGGCCGCTCCGCGGCGACGTCCTGGGTCAGCCGGCCGCCATCGCACTGCAGCCGGACGCGAAAGGCCAAGGCCAGCCCGCCTTCACAGTGACCGCGTTCCGCGGCAACGTGGCGATGACGGTGGACAAGCCCGCCGGTGTGGTCGAGCTTTTCAAGACATACGGCCTGCCGCTTCTGCTCATCCATGCGGTTTTCTTCACCGCCCTGTTCGAACTGCTGCGCCGGTTGTTCCGCAACGTCGGGCGTGGAGAAAGCTTCACCCCGCAAAGCGTGCGGCTGGTGCAGATCATCGGCGCCTCGCTCGTGGTCTTTGCGTTTCTCTCCGCTGTCGGCGAGAGCTGGTTCGCCTACGGGATGTACGCCCATCTGGTGGAGCACACGGAGATCGCGATTTCCGGTACGCCGGTGCGCCTCCCGCCGGCCGAGGGCCCACCGTGGTCAGGGTTCAGATTACCGATTGGCAGCACGGCATTCTTAAGCGGTCTCCTGGTTCTCGCGCTGGCCGAGGTCTTTCGCCAGGGGCTGGCACTGCAGCGTGACAACGAGCTGACCGTTTGAGCGCGCCATGCCGATCAAGCTCAACCTCGATCGCGTGATGTCCGAGCGTGATATCAGTCTCACCGAACTGGCCGACCGTATCGGCATCACGCTCGCCAATCTTTCCATCCTCAAGACCAACAAGGCGCGCGCCATTCGCTTCACCACGCTGGACGCGCTGTGCCGCGAGCTGAAATGCCAGCCAGGGGATCTGCTCGAGTTCGATCGCTCGGGACTGAGCCGGCGTTCGTCATAGAGCGCTCTGACGGCGCGGCAGCGGCGCGCAGGTAAGCTTCCATGATCGTTCAGTGCCGATTCAGTCGGTGACGCAGATCATGCGGACCATGCAAAGGAACGCAGCCAACGGGCTTCTCGGCATCGTGACAACCGTACTACTCGGGGCGGGATGCGCGGGGACGCCGTCCAAGGGCTCTGTGGCAGACGGCAGGACGGGCTCGGCGTCGAATGATGTGCGCGGTTCCATCGCGCAGCTCGCGCTTTCGATGGTCGGCGTGCAGTACCGATACGGCGGCGCCCATCCGCGCGATGGCTTCGACTGCAGCGGCCTCGTCCACTACACGTATACGTCGAACGGCCAAGCCGTGCCGCGCACCTCGCAGGCGCAGTTCAACGCCGCGCGCAAGATCCCGTTCGAGCAGGCCGCGGAAGGCGACCTCGTATTCTTTCGGGATCAGGAGAAGCTATCGCACGTCGGCATTTACTTGGGCGACGGGCGGTTCGTCCACGCACCGTCCACCGGCGGCAGCGTGCGCGTCGCGAATATCGACGCACCCTATTACCAAAGCAATCTGATCGCAGTCGGGCGTTTGCTCCCCTGAGGCCGCCCGCAGCCGTCAGGTCATCGTGCGTTAGCGCTGCAGCGCCTCGACCGGGGCGAGCTCGCCGACTTCGACAATGCCGGCCGGAGCAGAGATCAGGTGTGCGCGATCGAGCACGAGTGCGCTGAAACCGAGGATTGCAACCGCGATGACGGCCCCGATCGTTCCATGAATCCCGAAGGCCCTGCTGTACATGACTCGGTCCTCTCGTTTCGTCACCGTTGATCACTTTGATCTCTGTCACCATGAAATGGTTGGACGGGGCTCACAAAATCGGCCATTTGAAGCCGCGTGGCGAGGCGGCTGCAAAGATCCGCACATTCCGATCTGACCATGGCGGTCGATCCGAGGTTTCAGGGATCGGGCCTTGCCCGAGACATGGTTGCGAGCGCGATCGAGCAGATGAAGTCGCTGGGCGTCAGGCGCGCTGGCGAAAGCGCTGATGTCGATGAAATCCTGATGGTGCGGTTTCTCGACTAGGCCTTTGCCTGGTGGTCCATGCGCCGGCGCGGCCGCTGCGTTCGAAGTCCAATAGGACTCGCAGGTAAGGGTGCGCCGGAAATTACGCCGGCCGGGGCAGGATAAAAGTACCGGTTGCGTTCGGCACCAGCTCGACCGTCCGCGCGACGGCGTCGATGTTGATGGGCCCGTAAACGTGCGGAAACACGGCGTTCCGCGTGAAATCCGGCAATCTGCCAGTCGAATGCGGCGGCTCCCATCGCACGGGAGACTTGAGCCGGGCAGTGTCGATGACGAGCAGCATGAGCCCGGGCCGCCCTCGAAAGAAGGCGTTCGCGACCAGCAGGACTTGCTCGGGCGTCGAGCAGTGAATGAACCCGTGGTCATCGAACTCCGGCGAGAGGAATTGGCCGCTCGCCTGAGCCGCCTCCCAAGCGGCACGCGTCGTGATGTGGCAAATCATGGCGCCATCTCATCGAAAAGGCCCGCGTAGACGCGCGCGTCCTGCTGGATGAGCACCGAACCCTCAGCCCGGTCCGGCGAGGCGATGAGACGCAGCCGGCCGCGCTTCTCTTCCGCAGAGTAACGTTTCTCCTCGTAGCTCGGCGCGATGCCACTCACGTTCGGCTGGATCCACATCTGCAGAAAGTGCACGCCTTCGCTCGCGGAAGGGTTGAACTCGCTGTGCTGCACGCCGCGCCCGGCGCTCATGCGCTGCAAGTCGCCCGGCCGGATCTGGAAGAGCTGCCTGTCGAGTCCTTGTGCGCCAGCTCGCCCTCGAGCACGTAGCTGATGATCTCCATGTCGCGATGGCTGTGCGTGCCGAAACCGGCGCCGGGCGTCACGCGATCCTCGTTGATCACGCGCAGCGGGCCGAACTCTATGTGCTCGGGATCGAAGTAGTCGGCAAACGAGAAGCTATGGAAGGACTTCAGCCATCCATGGTCTGCGTAGCCCCGGTCCCTCGCGCGTCGAATCTCTTGCATGGCGGTGCACCTCCGTGCGGATGATGGCTCTCGGCTCGTCAGGCGGACAAGCCAAATTCTGCGGCTGCTCCTAGTAGGGTAAGAATGCAGAGTCGGATGCGAGGAACGCCGCTGCGTGGCGCGTGAAGGACTCATGGAACTGGAATAGCGAGCCGTGCCCGGAGTCCGGATAAGTCAGGAGCACGGCATTCGGCAGATTCTCGCTGAGCCGGTATAAGTTCGCGACCGGAATCATGTCGTCATGGACGTCGTTCACGACGACCGTCGGCTGGCGAATGCCTTTCAAGTATGCGAATCGCTCTCCGTCCACTCGTTCCCATTCGCGGAAGGCCGCTATCGGAGCCGCTGCCACTGCCGGCCCGGACACCGGCTCGCGATCGTCTTTTCGTAGCACCAGCCTCTCGATGAAAGCCTGGCCCGCCGCCTGGCTCGACGGTGACGGTGCGAAGAAAAGCTTCGTCAACACCTCGTAGCCTCGCAGATTCGGGTTCCCGAGATGCTGCGCAAGACTCGGCTTCTCGAGATGCATGATGTCTTCTCCGCCTCGCGGCGCGGTTCCTACGAGAATCATCCTGCGAATAACCGACGGACGATCCTGGGCCAACTGCTGCGCAACCATCCCGCCCAGCGAGAATCCGAGCACGTGGCAGCGGGACAGACCGAGGCCCTCGAGAAATGCCAGGGTGTGGCCGGCGCCGGCGAAGGCGGCCCGAGCTTCAGTCGACTGACTCCCGCAGAGATCGAGGCTCTGCCCAGCACGGGCGGCGGTACCGGGACCTCCGGCTTGCAGGCGATCCGAACGCGCGTCCTTTACGGGAACCCGGACCAGGCCGGCCTTTACACGATCCGCCTGACGATTCCCCGACGTGTGCGAATCGAAGCGCACAGCCATCCGGACGAACGCGTTGCGACGGTAATCAGCGGCACGTGGTCCTTCTGCTTCGGCAACCGGCACGAAGAAAACCGGCTAAAAGCTCTGCCAGAGGGTAGCTTCTACACCGAACCGGCCAATGAGCTGCACTCCGCCAGGACCGGCGAACGTCCGGTGGTGCTCGAGATCACCGGTGTCGGACCAACGGCAACGACATATCTGGACTGAAGCCAACCCTCAGGCGCGCTTGCGCCTCGGCAGCACCCAATCCGGCCGGATGAAATGGCAGGTGTAGCCTCCGGGATTTCGCAGCAGATAGTCCTGGTGCTCCGGCTCGGCCTCCCAGAAGTCCCCCGCCTGCGCAACATCGGTCACGACCTTGCCGGGCCACAGCCCGGATGCCTCGACGTCCGCGATCGTGTCCTCGGCGATGCGGCGCTGCTCGTCGGCCGTGTAGAAGATCGCCGACCGATAGCTCGTCCCAATGTCGTTGCCCTGGCGATTCTTCGTCGTCGGGTCGTGAATCTGGAAGAAAAACTCGAGGATCTGCCGGAAGCTGATCTTCGCGGGATCGAACAGGATCTCGACCGCCTCGGCATGGTAGCCGTGATTGCGGTAGGTCGCGTTGGGCGTGTTGCCGCCCGAGTAACCGACGCGCGTCGCGATCACGCCCGGATACTTGCGAAACAGATCCTGCACGCCCCAGAAGCAGCCGCCCGCCAACACTGCGCGTTCGGTGGTCATGGCTTGTCTCCGATTTGGCTCAAGTAGGCCCCGTAGCCCTCTTTCTCCATGTCGTCCCTGTGAATGAATCGCAGCGACGCCGAGTTGATGCAATAGCGCAGGCCCCCGCGATCGCGCGGCCCGTCGTCGAACACGTGACCGAGGTGGCTGTCGCCGTGCGCCGAGCGTACCTCCGTTCGGTTCATGCCGTGGCTCTCGTCCGACAGCTCCTTGACGTTGGCGGGCTCGATCGGCTTGGCGAAGCTCGGCCACCCGGACCCGGAGTCGAACTTGTCAGTCGAGGCGAACAATGGCTCTCCCGAGACGACGTCGACGTAGAGGCCCGGCTCCTTATTATGGAGATAGGCGCCCGTTCCCGGCATTTCGGTGCCGCAGAGCTGCGTCACGCGGTGCTGCTCGGGGGTGAGCTTGGCGATCGCTGCGGGATCCCTGGCGAACTTGTCCATGGGTCTTGCCTCGTTCCGCGATGGCTTATCGACGATCAGACCGGCGGGCGGGTGCGGAGATTGCATCATGGGGTCAACTTTGGCGGTTGCAACCGGGCGCCGATCCGGACTCAGTCGTCGGCGTCGGCGAGTGGGAAATTGAGCAGCGATTTCTGGCGCTCTCGGGCGGCGGTCCGCTGCAACTCGTCCACGTCGGCCAGATAGTCGCTGATATCCCGATTCGGCACGACGCGTTCCGCCCCGAGGCGCACTTCCGGACCGAGATCCACGCGGCTGACGTCGCTGTCGTCGACACCGATTGCGATGATCCACGCGACGGCACCGATCAAGAGAGTCGCGGCGCCGGCCAGCGCCAACGAGATGCGGCGCCCGTAATGAGTTGCCTCGCGCAGATGCAGATACAGCGCGACCAGTGCCACTCCCCCCACGACGGCAACGCCTATCCGCACGAGCACCGACCACTGCGCGGCGAATGCCACCAGACCGGCCACCCAGTAACCCCAGGCGCAAAACGCCGCGCCGATCGAGGCGATCGTCAGGTGGAATCGAACATGCCAGCTTCCATGGTTCAACTTCGTGATCAGTGCCCACAGGCCGGTCCACAACGCGATCAGCCCGAGCGCGACGAGCGCCGCCGTCGTGACGCTGCGAAGCATCGACGACGGCGCATCGAGCCACTGCAGGAAGCCGCCATGGGCGATGCACGCCGACACGCCGACAGCCGCGAGCGGCGTGCGGTGCCGGCGCACAAACTCGCGTCGAAAGTCGCGTTCCGGTCGGATCGGCGTGTGCCGTGTGCGGACGCGCAGCCGTGTGCGTCCGACGATGACTTCGCCCTGTTCGACGATTGCGCCGGCATCCGCCGGGACCCGCTTGTCGTCGACGCGCGTACCGTTTCGCGTGCCGAGGTCCCGCACGCTCACGCGACCGTCCTCCAGCAGCGTCAAAAGCGCATGCTGCGGTGCTGCATGTTCGTCGTCCACGACGATGTCGGAGCCCAGATCACGGCCTACGCGGCACTCGGTGCCGGCGCCCTCGAAGCGTTGCCGCAGGACCAGGTGCCCATGCGGGCCGATCTGCTCGATCAGCATCACGGGGTCCACTGCAGAGCTCCCAGGTATCGCTCCATGGTTCGCTTGCCGGATTCGAATGCGACGCCCGTGAGCGCAAGCCTGCTCACCAGTGCCTGGCTCGTGTCGTCGATGCCAACGACGGTCACATCGAAATCGTAGAGACCCGCGAACAGCCGGTACTGGCGCACGCAGGTCGAGATCCGCGCATCGAAACCGTCCAACGAAACCAACGCATCGCGGCAGGCGAACGGCGCGACGTTGGCCGATGCGCCCGCGCGGCGCGGGGCCGCGGCGAGTCGATTCACCTGCCGTTCGAACTGCAGGGGATGCAAGCCCGCCGATTGCAGGATCCGGTGCTGCATGGACAGCCCGGCCACGTATACGCCAGGCTGCACGAGTATGCGGGACGGTATCCAGCAACTGACGATTTCCACGCGCACGCGCACGTGCGGGCTGCGCTCGTCGATCGTGCTGCATTCGACGTGCCGCGAGATCCGCGCCGGCAACACGTAGCCCTGCACGCTCTGGGTACCGGCCGTGTCCGGCTGGGCCCCAAGCACCTCGGCCTCGTAGGCGAGCACCTGCGCCGTCACGCGCTGGCGAAGCTGTTGCGCGCTCAGCGACAGGTCCAGCGGAGCCTTCGCACGCGCCAGCAGCGCCGGAATGTGCTTGGCCGGCACGACGAAGCCGATGAGCTGCCGGCCGGTGACCACGGAGACGTTGACTCCGTACACGCGGCCCCTCGTGTCCAGCGCGGGTCCACCCGACATGCCGCTGTTGATCGCGCCGGTGTAGTGGATGCGCTGCTCAATGCTGTTCTCGACCAACCCGTTCGCGACACCCTCGGTGATGGTCAGGCCGAGGTTCAGCGGAAAACCGATCGACCAGGCGCGTTCGCCCTGTGCGGGAATCTCGCTGCGCAGCTTCAGAGGCGGCAATTCGAGATCGTCGGACGCGACGACGGCGAGGTCGTTGCGTACGTCAATGGCGAGGACGTGCAGGGGTCCCTTGCGCCCGTCGCTCGCCAGGTATTCCAGCCGGTACTGTCGCGGGTACAGCACGGCCTGCGCCACGACGTGATAGTTCGTCACGATCCGGCGTCCGTCACCGACGGCGAAACCGCTCCCGTGGAAAGCGCTCGATTCGGACTCGTGGAAGAAACCGCGAATCTGCACGACGGCGTCGCGTGCCGCGTCGAGCCGGACTTTCGCATCGCCCGAGAGCTCTTGCGTAGCGATGTCGGCTTCTACTTCGGCCGCGTCGACCGCCGTATCGTCGGCGGGCGGTTCGTCGAGTGCGTTGTCGTCGGACGCGGCGGCGGCCGGCGCCGGTACTTCGGGCGACGAAGCGGCCGGCGCCTCCTCAGCAGGTGCCTGTGGCTCTTCCGTCTGTGCAGCGGTGCCCGCCGCGAATCCAGACAGCCAGACGGCGGCGACGAAGCAGGCGATCCTCAACGGGGCTCCTGGCTGGCGGACGAGCCGACGAGCGGAGTGTAAACGAGTGACGGCGGCTCAGGAGGCATAGGGACGCCGCCAGCGGTTGTCGAGTTTCGTTTCGTATGACAGAATGTCATGCATAGTGTTGGCCACGGTGTGATGCATGGCAGGCTTCAGTCTACGGCTGCCGGACGATCTCGAATCCAGGCTCGACGAGGAGGCACGACGCGAGGGCGTGGCACGGTCGGAGGTCGCGCGCACGGCGATTGCCGAATTTCTCGAGCGTAAGGAGCGGCAGCGCACCATTGCCGCGTTCGTCGCGGAGGCACGCGCCGCCTACGCAGACCCGAGGATTCGCAAGGAAGCCCTTGCACTCGCAGAAGAAGCCTTGCCGCTCGACAACGAGGGATTGCGCGTGGCGGAGAGTCGAGCGCAGTACCGCGGAGAATCAGCCGACAGGCGGCGCAGGAAGAAGCGCTGATGAGACGCGGCGAGATCTGGACCGCCAACCTCAATCCTTCCCGCGGCCGGGAGATCGGCAAGGTCAGGCCGGTCCTGGTCGTTCAGGCCAACGAGCTGATCGATGCGGGAACGCCAATGGTCGTCGTGCTGCCGCTGACGACGCATGTGTATCCGGAGTTCAAACTGTGGCGCGTCACGGTGCCTGCCCGGGACCGCCTCAGGGACGCATGCCAGGTCGTCGTCGATCAGCCGCGAGCGCTCGATCGGACCCGGATTGGCGATGGACCGCTCACGATCCTTACGCCTGCCGAGCTCGCCGCGGTCGAGCGCGGCCTGCGTGTCGTGCTCGGTATGTATTGAGTGTGTGCTGGCGCTGGCCGCAGCCGCCGCTCAGCGCGGGGACTGCGGGTCGGCACCCACCCCGCGCAGGAAGGCGGCGAGCGAGATTTCGGGCGTCTCGACGAACGTGCGGTCGAGCGTGCGAAAGCCCTCGATGCGATCCAGACGAAAGCTTCGAAAGTCGCTCCGCATTTCGCACCAGGCGCCCAAGGTCCACACCGGGCCCCAGTACGCGAGGCACAGCGGGCGCACGGGGCGCGTGCTGGCCTGCCCGTCCTCGCGCCGGTAGTCGAGCTCCACGACGCGGCGCGCTTCGATCGCTTCGTGCAGCTCGTCCAGCCGCCCGGCGACAGCGGCGTGGCGCTCGACCGGCGGCGCGAAGACTCGCGAGGTTTCGGTGCGGCGCTTGAGCGTGTCCGGCAGCACCGCCTCGATCTTCGTCAGGGCGTGGCGCGCGGAATTCGCGATGCGTCGGCCTGTCCACGCCTCGACCATGCGCGCGCCAACCACCAGCGCCTCCAGCTCGTCGCGCGTGAACATCAGCGGCGGGATGTCGGATCCGCGCCGCAGGGCATAGCCGACCCCGGCCTCGCCCTCGATGGGTACGCCGGATAGTTGCAGGTCCTGAACATCGCGATAAACCGTGCGCTCGGAGACGTCCAGCAACTCCGCGAGCCGGCGCGCGGTCACCACCCGTCGCCCGCGGAGCGCCTGGATCAGCAGGAATAACCGATCGGCGCGGCGCACGCGCCCAGAATGAAGCGCGTCACCGCGTCGATCAAGCAGTCCAGCCCCTGTCAACGCGGCGAGAAAAGCCCGACGCGATTGCCCTCGCTGTCGAGGAACTGCGCGTAGAAGCCCATGTCCTCGGGCAGCGCAGTCTTGCCTTGTAGCACCTTGCCACCGGCCATCTCGACCTTCGCGAGCGGCTTGTTCAGGTCGTCGCGCAGGTTGAGGTAGACGGTGGTACCGTCGCCGCTCGGCCGGTACCCATCGGCGTGGATGACGCAGCCGCTCGGCTGTCCCTTGTCGGCCGGGAAGAGGGACATCTTCATCGGCCCCATGACGTCGGGCATGAGCTGGACGCCGAGCACGTTCTCGTAGAACCGCGTGGCCCGGTCAAGGTCTTGGCTCGGGATTTCGAACCAGGTGATGGCGCTCGCTGCGAGCATGAGTGGCTCCATTCGTAGGGCTTGCCGGATTGGCACCGTCACATGCTGGGGGCGCGCTCCTGACAGCGTGCTGTCAGGAGTGTGTTGCGCATTCCTCCGAAGCCGCACGAGCGCATGCGAGAATCCAGTCGAGCTCAGTACCGTGCGCGCCAAGTCAAAACGGGCACCCACCTACCAAAGCCTCGCGCCGAAGCGGATGATCGATGCCATCGCCGACAATCGCCGCGTGAACACATCGGCAGAGGCTCTGGCATTCGTGCGGCGGCAGGGTGTCGTGCTGGAGGCCGGCCGCGGTCCTGTGGCCAATCTGGTCGATTCCATCGCAGGCGGTCCGATCCGCGGCAGCTGGTGGGGCCACCCGAAAGGAAAATTGATCTTTCGGCTGACGCGAGACGTGAGGGATGCAGCGGAAGTCCTCGTGTGCCGCCTCGTCGAGGGCAAGATCACGTTTGTCCACAAGCGACTCTGGCCCGCTCTAGTCCGCATGGCGGATTCCTTCGATCGGGATCGCCTGGCTGCCCTGCACGAGGTGCACACGGCATCGGGGGCGCACCGGATTCTCGTGACCCCGTATCCGAAGTGGGTACCGGCAGCCTGCCGCTCGCAGGCGCTCAAGTTGTCACGCGACGACGCCGCGCGGCAACTTGGCGCGTGGGTGAGAACTCACGCGACTGCGTGAGACAATAGGCCGATGAGCAAGGACGTTCTCTCCGCCTTCCATCCCGCTGTCGCCGGCTGGTTCAAGAGTCGGTTTCCCGGCGGGCCCACCGAGGCGCAGGTCCGTGCCTGGCCGGTCACTGCGCAGCACCGTGATGCACTCATCGCCGCGCCGACCGGCGCGGGCAAGACACTGGCGGCTTTCCTTTCGGCGATCAATGACCTGGTGATTGAGGGTCTCTCGAAAGGGCTGTCGGACGAGGTACACGTTTTATATGTGTCGCCGCTCAAGGCGCTCTCGAACGACATCCAGAAGAACCTCCAGGAGCCGCTCGCGGGCATCCGCGACCAGCTGCTCGAGCAGGGGCTCGAGGACGTGCCGATCCGGGATGCCGTACGGACCGGCGACACCTCCACTTTCGAGCGCAACCGGATGCGCCGCACGCCGCCGCACATCCTGGTCACGACGCCGGAGTCGCTGTTCATTCTCCTGACCTCCGATTCCGGCCGCGCGATGCTGAAGAGCGTGCGCAGCGTGATCGTGGACGAGCTGCACTCCGTCGCCGGGAACAAGCGCGGCTCGCACCTGATGCTGTCGCTGGAACGATTGGACGCCCTGTGCGGCAAGCCGCCTGTCCGCGTCGGACTCTCCGCAACGGTCAAGCCGCTGGACACAGTAGCCCGCTTCCTGGTCGGCCACCGCGCGGCTGACGTCGAGATCGTGGACACCGGCCATGTGCGTGAGCGCGATCTCGCGCTCGAGTTGCCGCGCTCGCCGCTCGAGGCGGTGATGGCGAACGAAGTGTGGGACGAACTCTACAACCGACTGGCGGAATTGATCCAGTCGCACCGGACCACGCTCATCTTTGTCAACAACCGCCGCCTCGCCGAGCGGGCGACGCGTTTCCTCGCCGAGCGCGTCGGCGCAGAGCATGTCACGACGCACCACGGCAGCCTCTCGAAGGAACACCGGCTCAATGCAGAGCAGCGGCTGAAGGCCGGCCAGCTCAAGGCCCTCATCGCCACCTCCTCGCTCGAGCTCGGTATCGACATCGGCGACA
>Ga0187892_10009702_pt1 | contig 12537 bp, 13 predicted proteins | sample MA1701073metaG_FD_139345 | JGI IMG/M metagenome (GOLD analysis project Ga0187892, IMG submission 139345) | Bio-ooze microbial communities from a basaltic lava cave in the Kipuka Kanohina Cave System on the Island of Hawaii, USA - MA170107-3 metaG ...
ATCGTGGCGACGCGCTCGCCGGCGGCGACCGTGGACAGCGTCGTGATGCGCACGTTGATGCCGTCGGACGGTGAGGTGATGCGCTCGACCTCGTCCCCATAGATGTTCACGATGCGCGCGACGGTATCGCCCTTCTTCAGGCTCGCCCCGAGCTCGACGTCGTTGTAGAGCATGCCGCCCCGAGTCGACCGGATGCCGAGGAACTCGCGCAAGCGGACCACCTGAGCCGGGCGGACCGGACTGCCGGTGAGCATGCCGAGATGCCGAAGAACGTTGAGGACGCAGCCGGCACCGAATGCCACGAGGTCAGGTTCGACACGGCCGCCTTCGCCGATCTCGAACGTGAAGGTGGGCACACCGGCCTTCGTCGCCTCGACGTTCAGGATGCCGTCGCGCACATACATGCCCTTGTCGGTCTTGATCACGTAGCCGGACCCGAACGCCTCGCCCAGCTCCTCAGCCTTCGCCGCCGCTGCGCCAAGCCGGGCCGGCGGCAGGATCGTGATGGGCACGTACCGGCCGCCGCGCGTTGGTGTGTGCAGGTCGATCGCGTACTCGCACGCGCGGATCAAGTCGAACAGTTTTGCCGCGAGGACTTCCGCGAATGGGCCATCGGCATGGCCAGGAAAGCACGTCCACGCATCGATCGGCGCCTGGTCGAGCGGCGACTTCAGGTAGTGCCCGATCGGGATGCGATGGTCGGCGTGGAAGGCGAGAGGGTTCTGGACCATCACGCAGACCAGGCTGCCGGACAGCTCGGCGGGCCTGAGGTCGCGCACTACGCGCGCCAGGATCGCAACGCTGCCGACCTCGTCGCCGTGAATGCCCGCGCCGAGGTAGAGGCGCGGGCCCGGTCGGGCACCGTTGATCAGCAGCACCGGCAGCGAGACGCGAAGCCCGTCCGCGAGTTCGATGAGGTCGATCGCGTGGCGCGCGGCGGTGGCCGGCTTCACCTCGATGCTGCCGATCTTCATGGGCGCCGTGCTCACCCTTGGACCCCCAAGACATCGACGATGACCCCCAAATGCACGGTGGCCACCTGGAGGAGCTCCCTGATCTCGATCGACTCGTCGGGCCCACCCATGCCCTGCACTCGAGGTCCATACACGACCGTCGGGATGCCGGCCCGACGGAAGAAGCGCCCATCGGTGTAGCCAAGCCGGACGACTGGCAGTGCGCGCAGACCGCAGAGGCGCTGGGCATTCTCGACCGTCGCCCGCACGATCCGCTCGCCGGGGGAGGTGACGTATGACTCGCACTGATTCAACACCTCGACCGTGACGGATCCGAGGTGCTTCGCTCGCAGCGCGCCCGAGAGCCGCGAGAGCAGCGCTGTGGTGGCCAACCCAGGAGGCAACCGGAAGTCGACTTCGGCTTCGGCAGCCGCTGGGATCAAGTTCACTTGACCTCCGCCGCGGATCGTCCCGACGTTCACGCTCAGACGATCGGCGAGCTTGCCGGTGCCCGGGCCCCACCCTCGCTCGGCCACGGGGCGCTGCGCCCGAATCACGCGCGCGACTTCGGCGGCCGCCTGCCCTTTCGCGCCGGTGATCGACTGGATAACCTCAAGGGCCTCAAGGATCTTCCCGACGGCACTCTCGCCCTGCGCGTACGCCGCATGGCCAGAGACGCCGCTCGCCGTCAGCCGCAGCCACAGCACTCCCTTCTCACCGATACCGACGGACCACGTCCCCGTTGACTCGCCGATCAGGCACGCCTCACCACGAACCGCCGGCACGTGCTTGAGCAGCCACTGGGTGCCCCAGACGCCGCCCGTTTCCTCGTCGGAGGCGAACGCGAGGGTCAAGCGCCCGCCGAGGTCGACATCCAGGTCGCAGAGAAGGCCGGCCGCGAACAGCGACACGGCGATCCCGGCGCGCATGTCGCCGACGCCGCGGCCGATCACGCGGCCCCGCTTGATCAGCCCCGAGAAGGGCGGCACCGTCCATCCCCCCCCGGCTGGGAACTCGTCGAGGTGCGAGGCCAGAACCAGGGTGCGGCGGCCGGTGCCGATGGTCCCGACCACGTTCGGCATGCGCTTTCGCGGCTCGTACACCTTCGTCGGAATACCGCGCTTGCCCAGATACGCGTCGACGACTTCGGCGATTCGCGTGGTGTCGCCTGGCGGGTTCTCGCTGGGGATTCGCACGAGCTTCGCGCAGAGGTCGACAAGGTCGTGCTGCCTCCGTCGGAAGGCGTCAAGAACCGTCCGCTTCACGTCGCTCATCGCCGATGCGCCAGGCCTGGTCCGACGTGCATCGCGCTAGATGTAGTCTTCAAGAGCCACCTCTCCCCAGTGCTTCGGCATGGCCTTGAAGAATTCCATCGCGCGCTCCCGGGTCGCCAGCTTGTACGGCACCGGCTTCGTCGCGTCGATGCCCCACTTGCCCACGACGCGACGCCGCCCCTCGTCGGTCGGGGTCGTCGAGGGATCCATCGGGTTCCCTCGCGCATGGGGCACCACGAACAGCTGCCGCGACGGGTCAACCCGGGTCGCGATCGCCCAATACACCTCCTCGGCGGAATAGGGGTCGACGTCGGCGTCGACCGCGACGACCATCTTGTTGTTCAGCCAGGGAGCGCCCATGACGGCCAGCAGGGCGTCCGTGACCTCCCCCTCGTACTTCGGCGTCAGCTGAATCACGCACGAGACCGCGCCACCGAACGCGGGGAAGACGACGTCATGGATGTCCGCACCCATATCGAGCAGTCGCCGATACAGGATCGCCTCGTGGAACAGTCGCGGCAGCTCCTGGTGGTCCGTGAACGGCGTCACCATGACGTTCCGGTAGATGGCGTCATGGCGCATGGTGATCGCCGTCACCTCGAACCTCGGCTGACGCGCGACCCAGGGATGGCAGTAGAGCGTCGGGCCCGGCGACGGACCATCGTCCTCCCGCTCGTCCGGGTACACCCACCCTTCGATGACGATCTCCGCGCTGGCGGGCACCAGCAGATCGATCGTCTCGCAGGGGACCATCTCGATCTCTTCGTCGAGCAGCCGGCCGACCAGGTGAAGTTCGCTGTACGTCTCGTGAGGTCCACTGTAGGTCGCCGCCAGCTCGTAGGCGGGATGGTGGCCGATCACGATGGCCTGCGCGGCGGGCTCGCCGCGCTGGGAATACTTCTTCAAGATCGCATTCGCATGGCGCGTGATGTAGCTGCACACGGCGTGGCGCGGGCCTTTGACGAGTGTCCGCGGGTTCATCGAGTTGTAGATGCCCGTCTCGGGGTCCTTCAAGATATTGAAGCCGGTGATGTAGGGACCGGGATCGACCGAGGAGTGGACGGGGACCGGCAACTGCGTCAGATCGGCCTTGTCGCCGATGAACTTCCGTTCCTTCACGGGGCCGTCCGTGACGACACGCCACTCGCGGGGCCCGGCGTCGAGCGCTCGGGCGAGCACCGGAAGGACGTCGCGGGGCGTCGTCCGCAGCACTTCGGCCTGCCACGTGCGGTGCCTGAACAGCATGTCGATCAGCCGCCAGCCGGGATATTCGACGATATTCTCGAACAGCACGGGACCGCGAGCTTGCCCCGTCAGCACGCCGACGTAGTCCATCGGCACGGGCTTCACGACTCGTGTGACGCGTTCACCGATTTGGGTCAGGTACGTCCGTAAGTCGCTCCCCATGGTGTCCTCCTCACTGCTCCTTGATCGCGCTCAGCGTCTGCTGGACCAGCCGGATGTAGGCCGGGTCGGTTTTGGTCGCATCGATCCGCGGACGGGGCAGGTCCACGCCGACGATTTCGCGGACGCGGCCAGGCGAGGCTGACATGACGATCACCCGGTCGCTCAGGAAGATGGCCTCGTAGACGTCGTGGGTGATGAACAACACGGTCTTCTTGTTCGCTTCCCAGAGCTGCAGAACGAGCGCGTGGAGTCGCTCCCGTGTGAGCGCATCGAGGGAGCCGAACGGCTCGTCCATCAGCAGGATCGGCGGGTCGAACGACAGCGAACGAGCGATCGCGACCCGCTGTCGCATGCCGCCCGAGAGCTGGCGCGGATAGAGCGTTCCGTATCCCTCGAGCCCAACCATGGCCAGCAGCTCGCTTGGTGGAATCAGGGCCCTCAGCGGATCCGTCCCGATGACTTCGAGTGGCAGCCTGACGTTCTCGAGCGCTGTCCGCCACGGGAGCATCACGCTCTGCTGGAAGACGAACCCGAATCGACGAGCCAGCCGGCATTCGCTCGGGGTTCGCCCCTCGACCGTCACCGTGCCCGCGGTCGGCTCCAGCAGCCCCGCCACCAGGCGCAAGATGGTCGACTTCCCACAGCCAGACGGGCCAACGATCGAGACAAACTCGCCCCGATCGACGTCGAAACTCAGATCCTCGAGCGCCACGATGGCACGCTGCCTCGCTTCGAAGCGCTTGGTGACGGCGTCGAGGACAACAATGCCCATCACAGGGTGATGAACTGACGGGTATCCCCCTCGCCGAACCGTTCGAGCACCGCTCGGTGAAGGAGGCTCACCGCGCCGTAGAGCAGCAGACCAACGCCCGTCACCACCGCCAGCGCCGCGAAGAGGAGGTCCGTCTGGAGGTTGACGTCGCCGAGGATCATGAGATAGCCGAGGCCTTTGTCCGATCCGACGAACTCACCCACCATCGCGCCCACGACCGCAAGCAGCGCCGCCACCTTCAGCGCGGGAAAGATGTAGGGCAACGAGTGAGGGAGTCGCACTTTCCAGAACACCTGCCGCTTCGTCGCGGCGATCGAGTCCATGAGCTCGACCACCTCGGCGTCGACCGCCTTCAGCCCGAGGATCGTGTTGACGAGCACGGGAAAGAACGCGATCGTCGCCGCGATCACGACCTTGGGCATGAGCCCGTGGCCGAACCAGATGACGAACAGCGGGGCGAGCGCCACCTTGGGGATGACCTGCGACACGACGAGGAACGGCTCGACGAGCCGCTCCACCCATCGCGAATAGGCGATGGCAACGGCCAGAAGGAACCCCGCCATGGCGGCCGCCAGAAACCCGAGGGCGATCTCGATGACGGACACGATCGTATGCGCCCAGAGGAGGCCCGAGGCCTGGCCGAACTTCAGGACGATGCGGTGCGGTGGCGGGAGGATGTAGTCGGGAATCCGCAGGCCAACGGCTGCCACCTCCCACGCGGCAAGGAGCGCGAGTACCGGCAGCGCCTGTCGGATGGCGAGGCGCAGGGCCATTCGCACCGGGGTGGCCATCGCCTACTGCACGAACTCGTTCATGAACTTTCCTGTCGTGTCCACGGTCGTCTTCGTGATGGACAACCGGGCGAGCGTCTTGGCCGTCTCGCTCCACCCTTCGGCCGTTTGCCATCCGAGCCCCTTGCCTCCCGGCTCGGCCATCGTGAAGAACTCGTTGACGAGCTTGAGTTTCTCCCGCTCGTACTCCGGCTTGGCCTCACGGTGCGCCTTGAGAAACGCGGCCAGGGCCTCCTCCGGGTGGTCGATGGAATGTCGCAAGCTTCGCATTGACGCCCGCATGAAGCCCGCGACGAGCTCGCGTCGTTGCGTGAGCGTAGCCCGGTTGGTGATGAGCGTCTGGCTGTAGAGCTTGAAGTACTTTCGCGCGGGGATCTCGACCACGTCGAGATTCCCTTGCCGCATGAGCACGGGCAGCAAGAACGTGTAGTGATGCTGGGCATCCACCGCCCCGGCCATCAGCTCCCGGCCGCCGGGCGACGCAGGGACCTCCTCGAACTTGCAGCTGACATTCGCCGCCGAGAGCATGCCCTTGAACTGGGCGTACGTGGTGCTCTTGACCATCACGCCCATCTTCCGTCCGCACAGATCCTCCAGCTTGGCGATCTTCTTCTCCTTCTTCGCCACGACCACGGTGGGTGTGTCTCGGTAGAGCACGGCGAGGGACACGAGCGGCACACCGGTCTCCCACGCCTGGACCAGCGTGGCCCCGTCTGAAAAGGCGAAATCGTTATCGCCGTTCCCGACAAGCTTCACGGAGAGGGTCGAGCCCTGGCCGGCGATGATCTCCAGGTCGATGCCTTCTGCAGTGAACCAGCCCTTCTCCTTGCCGAGGTACATGAACGCGTGCTCGGAGCCGGGGATCCAGTCGAGCCGCAACGTCATCTTCTCGGCGGCCCCGGCAGGCGGCGACGCCATGCTCAGGACGAGGACAGCGAGGACGATCAGCGGACGCGGGAAGCGCAGTGCCAGTGCCTTCATCGTGATCTCCTTGACGGCGGCCCGGGTGGGTCCGGCGCCGGGCGCTCACAGTCTGACGCCATGCGCCTGGGGTCGTGGGTCTCTGGACGGGTACACACGTCGAAGCTGAGCCGATCCGATCGTGAGACGAGCGTGCCGGTCACTACCGCCGATCCCGCGCGATCGATTGGCGTGTAGTGCAGGACGCTCAACGGGAAGCCGACGGGCAGCCCGAACTGCCGGGCTTCGTCCTCAGACGCCGCGGCCGCTTCCAGGCGGAAATCGACGTGATCGACCTCGACGCCGCGCCGGGCGAGTAGCGAAAACAGGAACTCTTCGGAGAGGGCGTCGCCGAGCGCATCGCCAACGGCGCGCGGCATGTAGCTGACGTCGTGGGTGACTGGCTCCCCGTCTGCGAGGATCAGCTTCTCGTGCCGATAGATTTGGGTGCCCGGCGGAACGCCGAGACGGGCCGCGATGTCCTCGGGTGCCGAGGTGAACGACAGCGCCAGCCCTTTGATCCCGGGTTCGGCGCCGGCTTTGCGGATCTCCTCGGCGAAGGGCGTTGTCGATGCGGAGCCCAGCGAGCGCACGATCCGATGCGAGACGCTGACGAAGACGCCGAGCCCCTGGCGACCAAAGACCAAGCCCTCGCCGACGAGATCACGCAAGGCGCGGCGGATCGTGATGTGGCTCACCCCGAATTCGAGCGCGAGCTCGGCTACGGTCGAGATCGCGGTCCCCGCCCCATAGACGCCCACTCGAATCCGGCGGCGCAACTCACCGGCGACCTGCTGGTAGAGAAAGCGGTCGCGGATCTGGTGGTTGGGAGGAGCCGATCTCGCTGCGGCCGCAGCCCTCCGACGGTGCACGACCCGATTTTGCATACTTTGCATGCAAAGTAAAGCCGCAGGTTCGCCGCTGGGTCGCGCTGCGTCCAATAGCGGCAGAGCTCGGGCTGCCTGGTCTTGGTCAGCACGTCGAACCGGAGCCGCAGGTCCTCCTGGTCGGCCAGGCCGTTCATCGCCGTCGCGTAGCTGTACACCGAGAGCTGGAGCGAGGTCGACCTTGATCCTCGGTGTACTTTCGCGCCGAGGTCTTGAGGTCCGGTGGAGGACCTCGAGCATCCGGCGCGCGAGGTCGAGCAAGCTCTCCTTCGCGTCCCGCTCGCCCAAAGCGGATCGGCCGGTGGTCGGTCTCGAGATTCCAGTTATGCGGGTGATCGCTGTCAAGGGCCCAAGCGACACGCGGTCTTGTCCTCGGCTCGCTGGCCGGAGCCGTGGCGCTGGGGGGTCTCGGGGTGTCAGCCGCGGCCGACGACCGTCGGTGGCATGCCGAGGATCCGTCGTTGAGCCTGACATCTAAGTTCTTATATATTGACGCATGAGCAAAAAGCCCTTGATCCGGCTCGGGGACTCCCGAGACACCATCAGGGCTTTCCCAGACGACGTCCGGAAGATTGCAGGGTTCCAGCTCTGGCGCGTCCAGCGTGGGCTCGAGCCGAACGACTGGAAGCCGATGCCGAGCGTCGGGGTCGGCGTGCAGGAGATCCGCATTCACACCGGGACCGCGCATCGCGTGCTCTATGTCGCGAAGTTCGCCGCAGCCGTCTACGTCTTGCATGCGTTTGAGAAACGCACGTGGCGGACGCCGAACGACGACCTCGATCTCGCGCGGCAGCGCCTGCGCCTGTTGATCAACCAGCGAGCGCGCCGGAAGGGATAGGCGATCCATGAAGAAGGTGAAGCTGACCCGATCGAGCGGCAACGTCTTCCGCGATCTCGGCTTCTCGGGCGACGAGGCCGAGTACCTCAAGCTGCGCGCCGAGTTGATGGTCCACCTGCAGAAGGTCATCACCGCGCGCGGCTTGAAGCAGTCCGAGGCGGCGAAGTTGCTGGGCGTCGCGCAGCCCCGCGTGAGTGATGTGATGCGTGGGCGCATCGATCTCTTCAGCATCGACACGCTCATCGACACGCTGGCGCGCCTCGGGATCCGCGCGAGGCTCGTGCTGCACCCTCGTCGCCGACGGGCCGTGGCCGCTTAGGCGCAATAGACGACGCCAGCATTCTCCTCAGCCGGCCTTCTGGTCATCGAGGCGCGTGAGGAGGCCGTCGAAGATCTTCTGGCGGCCGACTTGGCCCTTGCGCTCCGCGTCGTCGCGTTGCTGCTAGCGTGGGGCGGAACTCGAGGGTGGTCACGAAGAACGTGCAGGACTCGCAGATGGACTCGAAGTGGCAGTCCATCTCGACCGGGCCGGCGCAGTAGCCGTTGCCGAACATCCGACGGTGCATCTCGGCACGCAGCCGGCGCATCTCGCTGCCCTCATCGCGGTGGCGGGGAGCTGGCGGGGCTGCTGGTAGAGGGCCTCGACCTTCTCGGTGACCTTGAAGTACTCGTCGGCGACCGTCTTGTCGGCAATCCGCGCGTACACCATCGTCATCGCCAAGGTCTTGTGGCCGAGCAGGGCGGCAATGGCGTCGAGGATCATCCCGCGGTTGATGGCCTGCGTGGCCAAGGTGTGGCGCTTATGCCGGGCCCGGCATAAGCGCCACACCTTCGCCTCGCGGCTGGCGATGGAAGGGGTGGACCTCCTCACGCTCAAGGAGCTCGGTGGGTGGAAGACGCTGAGCATGGTGCAGCGCTACGCCCACCTGTCGCCGGGGCACCAGCGCCAGGCCATCGAGCGGCTCGTCACGAGGGCCGTCTCCGCGCCTCGGCCCGCCGAGGCAGCCGGGCATGAGTAGCGCCAGGGCCGCTAGGCTCGCTTGGAAGCTTCCCGACGCGCGCGATCAAGAGGCCGCGGGCACAAACCGCAGCTGGATTCCGACTATTAATAACCTGAATTTTCACACCAGGGAATCCGATAACGCCAGGCGCCTCAAGACGCGGGGATGATGTTAGACAAGTTCGATTCGGAGCGGGCGCTCGTCCCACCAGGGGATCGCGACCGGCGCGCCGAACAGGCCCGCGTCGAGCAGGATCGGGTTGTGGGCGCGCCGCGGGAGGCGCACGGTGACCTCCTGCTCGGTGATCGTGACCCGCGCCGTCGTATCGAGAAACCGGCGGAAAAGTTGGCGAGCCTGGGCCCGTTCGTCCCCCCGCAGGGGTTGGGCGAAGAGGCGGTAGACGGCGCTGGCGATGACGGTGAGGAGCACATCGAAGTCGACGTTCAGCGCCACGGCCGAGGACAAGGCGTCGAGGTGAAAGAAGGCGACGCTGTCGGCCAAGCCGTTCTCGATCAACATGCGCTGGGCGTAGCGGGTAATGATGGCCTTGAGCGAGGAGGTCCGATCATTGGTGAGCAAGATCGTCGGCTCGTCATGCCCGAGGTCCCGAATCAAGAGCTGCCGCAGCGTCCCGTGGTAGTCCTTCAGCTCTACCCGCTGGTCCACCACGCGCGGGGTCTTGAACTTGCGGTGCGGCACGTCGAGGTCGACCGTCCGCCACGCCGAGCGGGGTAAGGTCGCGCACGCCGCCAGCAGTGTCGGCGAGCGGCGCCGGAGGGTGATGAAGGTGATGCCCAGGGCGTTGAGCGTGGACAGATTCCGATAGGTCGTGAGCTTGGAGTCGAAGACCAGATGGCGCGGCCGTTCGCCGTACCGCTGCTCCCAGAAGCTGACGAAGCGCAAGACCTCGTCGGCCTCCTCGCCCTTCCGGAGATCGGTATTGGCGTAGCAGAAGACCTGGCCAGTGGCATCCTGCGCGAGAAAGACCAGCACCGCCTTGCGCCGCTGGCTGCGCCGAGGCACGTAGTGCTTTTCCACGACGGGGTCGTCCCCGAAGTAGGAGATCGAGTGGAAGTCGAGATTGAAGGACGAGGCGTCGATCAGGTGTTCGGCGCGCAGCCGCGCGATCCACGCCCCCAACAACCGCACCATCGCCTTCCGGCCGAGGCGGGAGGAGTACTGCGCCATGAAGGTGGTCTTGGGCACCGCGTTGAGGCCCACGGCGAGCGCGAGGCCCTCGTCGAACAGCAGATCCATCACGTGACTGCGACGCGCCTTGCCGAGCAGCTTGAGGACCAGCGCCGCCCGCACTGCATACGCGGCGGGGATCATCGTCGTGCCCGGGAACTGGCCGGCCGCCACCACGGTGTCCAGGTCGAGCCGGGCCAGCAGGGGCAGGAGCAGGAACAGCCCCCCGACGCGGGTGGAGAACACGCGGGGCGCCAGCGAGAACTGGCGGACATCAGCGATCGCCTCGACCAGCGGCCGTGGGCGCCGGGGGCGTTCCTCGTCGGCCCGGCGCGGCAGCCGCGCGAAGCCCTCCGCCCGCAGCACTTCCTGGATCGCGGTCACGCTGAGCCGGCCCGGGCCGGCGCGGTCGAGTTCGTCGCGGATGTCGTAGACCGAGAAGTTGCGCTTGCGCAGGGCAATCACGCGGGTGCGCACCGCGTCCTTGCGGGGCTGGGATGTCGGCCCGTGCGGGCTCGCGCGGAAGAAGTCCCGGTCCATCTGGTGCCGGAAGCGCCAGCAGAGGACCCGGAAGGCGCCGGGCTGATAGCCGAACCGGCGGGCCACCTCGGCCGACGGGGCGCCGTCGGCGAAGTAGGCCCGCAACGCCTCGTACTGGCGCTGGCGCGCCTGCCGGGGTTCCAGGAAGAACCGACCGGCTTCCGTTACCGTATCTGGTGTTGTTTTGATGCTGCGATACTACAGCTTGTGAAGCCAGCCGACCAAGGAAATTGGGCGCGGCGGGCGTTTCTACGAGGGCAGGCGGGAGTCGCGGCGCGAGGGCGAGCGCGGAGACATAGGAGTCAGACAATCTCAATACCATCCTTTCAGGTCACAGATCTGATAACGAACCGGCGCCGGTCGCGCGGGCCCCTACGAGCGACATCCGACGCAAGAGTGAGTCGCGCCGTTATCACAATTGGCACGTGAGAAAATCGAGGCTAACGATCAGCGGGACGCAAGCCGCGAATTCCGGGGATCGTCTCCGTTGAGTGGCTACCGCCCGTTCGCGTTACTCGGCGCCCTCACCCACGGCGACCCGCCTCGACCGGCCCTGAGGACCAGCTCGAGTGTCGACAGGCGATCAGCGAGCGACAGGTCTCCGAGACCGGTCATGACACGGTCATCCTAAGCCGCCGATTTGATTGGTTGCGACCGTGGCCCGCAACTTGCTGCTACGAGCAGCGCCATGCCGATCCTTCCTAGCTCGCTCATCAAGGGACGCCTCGCCGAAGCTCTCGTCGAAGCCGTGTTGCTCGAGGCCGAGTATCGCGTTGTGCGATCCGGCCGGGAGAGTCAGGTTCAGGCCATCCTGGATCGCGGCGATACCGGCTATGCGGCTGACTTTGTCGTGTGGAAGCGCGTAGAGCGAGGGGGGCGCGAACGAGCCCTGCACGATGTGCTGATGTTGGAGATCAAGTATCGAGGCCAACTGGAAACGTGGCTTCCGGAAATCTGCGAGCAACTCCTTCGCAGGCGCGGCGATAGGCGCGCTGAGCTTCATGTCGTTCTGGTGACTGATAACCCCGCGAGCGGGCAATCGTGCTTCCAAATTCTACGGCTCAGTGACTATGTGCCGGGCGGGCCACCCTCGACTCAGGACCTCTGCAAGGCGGATCTCGGCATCGACAAAGCGATCACCGATAAATACGAGCCGCTGGTGAAAGCGATGTTCGGCGCCTTCCAGCTCTCCGATCGAAAGCGCGAGGTGAAACTTGCCGCTCGCTCGGCCACAGCTGACCTGTCACGTGGAGCCTCAGAACCGGCGCGAGTCAAACTCGCTGACAGCGCGTCGTAGCGCCTCGTCACAACTCGCTGTTGCGATACTGACGTGACAGAACTCGTCCAGCATCGTGATCTTCTCGGTCCACCGCGCGTGCTGGTAGCGTGAGCTCGCGACGGCGCACATACTCGGAAACGGTCCGTAAATATAACTGCAGGATCTCGGCCGGTGCTCCTGCAGATGGGCCTACGGAAGTCGGAGTTACTCGGCCTCCGGCGGAAGGACATCGACCTCCGAGCCGGCGTCCTGACGATCCCGCGGAGCAAGCACGGCGAGGCGCGCCACGTGCCGCTGACGTCCGAGGTACGGGCGATCCTCGCGCGCCGGCCGCGGGCGCTCGACGCCTTCGCCTTGATCTTCCCGAACAGCCTCGGGAACACGGACCTTCACTGGGCCGAGAAGGACTTCCCCGAAGCCGTCGACGAGGCCGGGATCAAGGACTTCCGCCTCCACGACACCCGCCACACCTTCGCCTCACGCTTGGGGGGGCTTCGACGCTCACGAGAAGTTGACCGCCTACACTCAGCAGGAGTGACCCAGGAGAGGAACGCTCGAGAGGGAGAGGATCAGGAACGGGATGAGGAACAGACCCTAGTCATCTCCCGACACTCATGAGAAGTGGACCACTCGGGGCAGGCGAGGCG
>Ga0187892_10009703_pt1 | contig 12536 bp, 10 predicted proteins | sample MA1701073metaG_FD_139345 | JGI IMG/M metagenome (GOLD analysis project Ga0187892, IMG submission 139345) | Bio-ooze microbial communities from a basaltic lava cave in the Kipuka Kanohina Cave System on the Island of Hawaii, USA - MA170107-3 metaG ...
CCGCCCCATGTACCGCTTGGCGATGGACACCACCAGCCGGAGGTTGGCCTCGATCAGCTCCTTCTTGGCCCGCTCCCCGTCCCGCACCAGCGCCCGCAGCTTGCGCACGTCCTGGACGTCAGCACCCGGCACCGGCGCCGACAGCCCCGCCAACACCTCCCGGGCCGCCAGGCGGGCCGCCGCGTCCTGCCCCGCCTCGATGCGCTGGGCCAGCAACACCTCCTGCGACCCGTCCAACAGGTCGACCTTGCCGATCTCCTTGAGGTAGGTGCGGACCGGGTCCGACGACCCTCCCCCGGCCCGCGACAACTCCTTGGCCGCAGCCCCGGCAGGCGGGCCGGTGGCGGAGGGGGGGGCCGCCGACGGCGGCGCCGAACGGGCGGCCGAGGGCGCGGAGGCGGCGGGCGGCTCCGTCGGCTGGGCAGGCAGGGCCTTGAGCAGCTCGGCCGGGTCGGCCACCTCCACCGTCTCGTCCAGCTCGATGCCGGCGGCGGCCAGGCGGTGGCGCACGGTGTCGATGATGTCGGGGGTGAGCTCGACGTCTTTCAGCACCGACATGACGTCGTCGAGGGACAGCGTGCGCCGCAGCCGCCCCGACTCCAGCAGCTCGCCGAAGGCCTCCGCCGGCACCCCTACCGGGATCGACAGCTCGACCTCCGTGGCGTCGGGAGGCAGTCGCTCGATGTCGACGTCGTCGTTCATGCCTCTTCCTCGAGCCGCTCTGCCAGCCAGCGTACCAACCGATCGGTCGCTTCCCGCCTCGTCGACTCCTCCCGCAGCTGCGAGCGCAACTCCTGCAGCCAGGGGATCACGGGCGACGGTGCCCCGTCCTGGCGGGCGTCGGCGAGTGCATCGGCCAGGAGGCGGTCGACCGTGCCATGGGCGAGGCTGCCCACGTCCGCCTCCTCGGCCGGGTCGTCGTCCTCCACCGCCAGGCGCTGGAGGAGGTCGACCACCGCATCGTCGGCCGCGGCGAGGGCACCGGCGATGGCGTCGTGCAGCGTCGCCGCCCCGGCCAGGGCCAGGTAGGCCCGCCGCCCCACCCCCTCACGGAACAGCTCGGCGTGCAGCCGTCCCGCCACCTCCTCGGGGCGGTGGACGGCCACCCGCAGCACCTGCTCCTCGGCGGGCGACACCGCCCGCCGCCGCCCGGGCGCCCGCCGCGCCGCAGGTCGGGACGCCCCCGCGGCCGGCTCCCCCGCCAGCCGGGCCCGCAGCCGGTCGGGGTCGATGCGGGTGCGGCCCGCCACCTCCATCACGTACTGGTCCCGCACCAGCTCGCTCGGGTGCTCCCCCACCACCGCCAGCGCCGCCTCGGCGGCCCGGGCCCGGCCCTCGGCCGAGCGCAGGTCGGCCGCCTCGAGCACCCGCTCCAGCCGGAAGGCCAGGAAGGGCCGGGCCCCCTTCACCGCCGCCGCCAGCGCCGCCGGGTCGGTGCGGGCCAGGTCGGCGGGGTCCATGCCCCGGGGCAGGGCGGCCACGGCCACGTCGATCTCGTGCTTCCGCTCCCACTCGTAGACCCGCGCCGCGGCGGCCTGGCCGGCGGCGTCGGCGTCGTAGGCCAGCACCAGGCGGGGGGCGAAGTTCTTGAGGAGCTGGACGTGCTCCTCCCCCAGGGCCGTCCCGCACGTGGCCACCGCCTGCCCCACCCCGGCCAGGTGGAGCCCGATCACGTCGGTGTAGCCCTCGCAGACCACCACCTCGGCGGCGTCCACCACCGACCCCTTGGCCCAGTTGAGCCCGTACAGGACACGACTCTTCTTGTAGACGGGCGTCTCGGGCGAGTTCTGGTACTTGGGGCCGGCCACGGCGTTCGGGCCACGCACCCCCGGCAGCAGCCGCCCCCCCAAACCCACCGGGTCCCCCCGGGGGTCGAAGATGGGAAACATCAGCCGTCCCCGGAAGAAGTCCTGGGCCCGGCCCGCCCGGTTGACGAACCCCAGCCCGGTGTCCCGCAGCACGTCCGCGGGCAGGCGCAGGGCCCGCACCAGCTCGTCCCACCCCTCGGGCGCCCACCCCAGCTTGTACCGCCGCACCACCTCCCCGTCGTAGCCCCGCTCGGCCCGCAGGTAGTGGCGCGCCGGCACGGCGTCGGCCGACGACAAGAGCCGCTCGTGGTACCACTCCGCCGCCCGGCCCAGGGCCTCCCGCAGCGCCGCCAGCCGCCTGCGCTCGGCCGCCCCCGCCGTACCGCTCTCGTCGTCGTAGTGCAACTGGAGGCCGGCCCGGGCCGCCAGCCGCTCCATGGCCTCCCCGAAGTCGAGGTGCTCGAGCTCCCGCACGAAGGTGATGACGTCACCCTTGGCCCCGCACCCGAAGCAGTAGTAGAGGCCCTCGGCCTGGTTCACCGAGAACGAGGGGGTCTTCTCGGCGTGGAACGGGCACAGCCCCTGGTACCGCCGCCCCACCCGCTTGAGGGCGATGTGCTCGGCGGCGATGGCCACGAGGTCCGACGCGGCCCGCACCCGGGCCACGTCCTCGGGCAGGATCCCCACGAGGCATCATTATCGGAGACGGGACCAACTTCCGCGGCAACGGTGTTGTAACGGTCGACCCTCCCCGACCACGAGAAGGGATGCCGATGTTCCTCTCCCGCTCCAAGACCCAGATGGTGACCGAGGACCAGGCCCTGCCCGGCCGCTCCACCCCCCTTCCCGTCCCCGAGCGCCACCTCGTCCTCGACGCCCCCCTCGAGCCCCCCTTTCCCGAGGGGACGGAGACGGCCGTGTTCGGCATGGGCTGCTTCTGGGGGGCCGAGCGCGCGTTCTGGCAGACCGAAGGCGTGGTCACCACCGCCGTGGGCTACGCCGGCGGCTTCACCCCCAACCCCACCTACGAAGAGGTGTGCCGGGGGCGCACCGGCCACGCCGAGGTCGTCCTGGTCGTCTTCGACCCCTCCAAGGTCGGCTACGAGGACCTGCTGCGGGTGTTCTGGGAGGGCCACGACCCCACTCAGGGCATGCGCCAGGGCAACGACGTAGGCACCCAGTACCGCAGCGCCGTCTACTGCACGACCGACGTGCAACGCAACGCGGCAGAGGCCTCCCGCCACGCCTACCAGGAGCGGCTGAGCGAGGCCGGCCACGGCCGGATCACCACCGAGATCCGGGAAGCCCCTGCCTTCTACTACGCCGAGGCCTACCACCAGCAGTACCTGGCCCGGAACCCGGGCGGTTACTGCGGCCTGGGTGGCACCGGCGTCAACTGCCCGGTCGGCCTGGGGGCCTGAATCGGCTTCACCCGCAACGCCTGCGTGCCGATGTTTCGACCATGCGGAGACACGTTGCCACCACCCCCCTCGTCGGGCAGCTCCTCTTTGCCGAGGAGGGCGAGGGGACCATCACCGTCGACTGCCTGCTGACCCGGGCGGGCAGCGGAGCGGCCTCCGTCCCCGTCACCCTCGAGGCCCGCTTCCCGGGCCGGGCCCGGGCCGAGGCCGCCCTCGACCTGCTCCAGGCGTGGGCCGAGCGGGGCGCCGACGTCGAGGTCAAGATCACCGAAGGGCCACGCGGCCCTGAGGTGGAGATCACCGCCGGCACCACCAGGCTGGTCCTCGAACCCGAGGCATAGCTTCGGCCCGACGGGGGTAGGCCAGGGGCTTCTTCGCTGCCCGGGTGGGCCCCGGGTGGGCCAGGGCCCGGGCCATACTCCAGGCCATCCCCCCCTCACCGGCGTGGCCACGCGGGCCACCGACCCCGGGCCGATCCACGAGGCCGCCGCCGACCTGCTGATCGACGCGGTGGGCGCCGGCCGGGCCGCCGTCGTGCTCTTCGATCCGTCGCATGGGCGCGCGCCAGCCACCCCAACACGCCGACACACCGCCGACCGCCCCGCGCCGCCGGGCGCGGCCTCAGATCACCCGGACGTTCTGCGCTTCCTCGCCCTTGCGCCCCGGAGCCACGTCGAACTCCACCCGCTGGCCCTGCTCGAGCGTCCGGTACCCGCTTCCCTGGATGTTCGAGAAGTGGACGAACACGTCGTCACCCTGCTCGCGCGAGATGAACCCGTAGCCCTTCTCGGCGTTGAAAAACTTCACTGTTCCCGTTGCCACTCTCTTCTCTCTTCTTCGCGCCCTCGAGCAACTCCCAATGACCGCTCGATCCGGCCCCGTCAGTGTACGGGCCGGGCCCTTCCGGAGCCACGGTTGACTGCCCATTTCCCGAAGTGCTGTCGCTGGACCACCGATCCGGTGGCCCAGCGACAACAGTTCCTGCTCTACCGGCGGCGGCGGCACCTTCTCGGAAAGTTTCCCGTCACGCGGGCCCAACCCGGGCGTATCCTGGCCTCGGTGCCCCTATTCCGCCGGCGGGACGGGCGAGCGGAACCGGCAGCAGAGCCTGTCGCCGGTCCGATGGACCGCGCTGAGGTGCTGGCGGCGGCGCCCCACCTGGGCGGCTCTCTCCTCCCCGCCGTGCGCCTCGCCGCCCGCAAGGAGCCCGACGCGGGCATGGACCTGGGCCAGAGCAAGCTGGGCGGCGCCCCCGACCTCCCCCGGGGCACGGCCTGGCCCTGCATCGACCTACCCGGCGGCGAGCACCGGTACCTCCAGTTCTTCGCCCAGATCGACCTGGGCGCGGCCACCGTCGCCGCCCCCGCCCCACTCGGGCTTCCTCCCGAGGGCCTGCTGAGCTTCTTCGCCGACCACCCCGCGGGCTCCACGTCGGTCATCCTCTACACCGACCCGTCCGAGCCCTTGGTGCGCTGCGGCCTGCGCATGGAGCCTGTCCCTCCCGCCCAGCTCCGCCCGCTCCCCGTGTGGACGTGGCCGGCCGGCCAGTCCGGCCCCACCGCCGAGGTCGAGGCCCGCCTCCGCCCGACTCTCCCCGGCGGCTGGCACGCCCTCGGCCGCCACCAGTTGGGCGGCCACGGCCTCACCCCCGTCGACCCCGGCTGGCGGCTCCTCCTCCAGGTCGACACCGACGACGCCCTCGAGCTCTACCTCGGCACCCTCCGCTGGACGGCCCGGGAGGACGACCTGGCCGCCGCCCGCTGGGACGCCGCCACCTTCGCCCTCCAGCCCGCGTAGCCGCTGCCCCTAGCCCGTCCGGCCCGTCGCCCGCACCACCACGATGGCCATGTCGTCGGCCAGCTCGGGGCTGTGGGCCAGGGCGGCCAGCTCGATGCGGCGGGCGATGCCTGCCGCGCTGCGCCCCGCGCACGTCGAGAGGAGCCGCACCAGCCGGTCCTGGCCGAACTGCTCGCCGAGGCGGTCGCGGGCCTCCACCACCCCGTCGGTGTAGAGGACGAGGGCGTCACCCGGCGCCAGCGTCATCCGTACGTCCCCCAGGTCGATCCGCGACAGCACGCCCAGCAGCGTCCCCGTGGCCGCATCGAGGACGTCCACCGACTCGTCCGCATCCCGCAACACCAGGGCGGGCGGGTGGCCGCCGCTGGCCAGCTCCAGGTCCACCCCGTCGGGGTGGGGCTCCAGCCGGGCCAGCACCGCGGTCAGGAATCGGTCGACCGCGTTCTGGCGCAGCAGCGCCTCGTTCAGCCTGCCCAGCACCTCGGCGGGACGGGCCACGTCGGGCACGATGGCCCGGATGCTGTAGCGGGCGATGCCGGTCATGGCCGCCGCCTCCGGCCCCGACCCGGCCACGTCCCCCACCACCACCGCCCAGCTCCCGGGCTCGTCGCCCCCGAAGCGGAAGGCGTCGTAGAAGTCCCCGCCGATGTCGCTCAACCCCGCCGCCCGGTAGCGGGCAGCCAGGTCGACGCCGGCGATCCGGGGCAGGACGGGCGGCAGCAGGGTCGCCTCCAGGGCCGCCACCAGCCGGTCGCGCTCGGCCGCCACCGCCGCGTGGGTCAGCGCCACCCCCAGGTGTTGGGCGAACCCGGCCACCAGGCTCTGGTCCTCGGAGCCGAACACGTGGGGCCGGGGATGGCCCAGGTAGAGCACCCCGGCCACGTCGCCATCGGCCTTCAGCACGGGCGCGATCAGCCAGCTGCGCACCAGCCTCCCGTCGGCCAGCGTCCCGTAGGCCCGGCTCAGCCGGTCGTCGCGCGCCCAGGCGGCTACGTCGTCGACCAGATGGGGCTGACCGTGCACCCTCGGCCCGCTCAGCAGCGGCGCCCCGCCCACGTCGGGTGGCTCGGCGAAGTCGTCCCACCCCAGCCCAACCAGCGCCGGCTCCATGTCCCCCTCGACCGGCACGTACAGCCCGAAGCGGGCCTCGACCAGCGTGCGGCACGCTTCTGCCACCCCTGCCACCAGTGCCTCCGGGTCGGGCGCGGCCAGCAGCCGGGGCATGTCCACCAGCAGATCGAGCAGCCGCCGCCGCTCGGCATGCAGCTCCTCGAGGGCGGCCCGGGCCGTCCGCAGCTCGGCGGCGGTGGCGATGCCCTCGTTCACCGTTCACGGCCCACGCGCGTCTCGGGCGAACGGTCGATGTCGAACCACACCGTCTTGCCCCCTCCGCTGCGGCGCAGGGCCCCCCACCGGTCGGACAGCATCCCGAGGATCGACACCCCCCGGCCTGACGTGTCCTCCGGCCCTGCCCCCCGCATCACCGGTAGCACGTCGGACTCGTCGCTGATCTCCACGTGGATCACCCCTGGCCGCACGTGCACCAGCAGTTGCGGCTCGCTGCCGGCGTGGACCACGGCGTTGGTGATCAGCTCGCTCACGCACAGGGCGACGTCCTCCAGCCGCTCCTCGTCGCACCACCCTCCCAGGGCCTGGCGCACGACGCTGCGCGCCTCCCCGGCGCTGCGCACGTGGGCCGGGAAGCGGTCGTGGGCCTTGGCCAGCACCGCCTCGAGCCGCTCGACCACCCTCGTCACGTCGGCGATGGCGGCCGGCAGGTCGCTCGGCGCCAGGTCCTTCCCGATGTAGGCGCTGGCCCCCACCGCCGCCGCCACCGCCGCCAGTTCGTCGGGCGGCCGCGACGACACCAGCACCACCTTGGTCGACTCGGCCAGCCCGTCCACCGCCTCGAACCCGCCCGGCAGGGCTACGTCGAGCAGCACCACCTCGGGCGATGCCTCCCTCGCCACCCGCACCAGCTCGTCGGCCGACGCCGCCTCCACCACCGGCGCCATCCCCGGCGACCCGTGCAGGCCCAGCCGCACCAGCAGCCGGTAGTCCGGGTCGTCATCGGCCACCAGCACCGTCACCAGGCCGCTCACGCCGGTCGATTATCGCGGAGAAGGGCAGGCAGCTCCGTCACCTCGCCGACCGTCCGCCCCACGCGGCCCGCCGACAACGCCATCTCCACCCCCCCCATGGCCGCCTTCAGCGCCGCCCGCAGCGCCGGCCGCCGCCGCCCGCGCGACCGCCCGAGGTCCGACGTAGGGAAGCGGAAAACCCCGCCCTCCCCCGGGGGAGGCGTGGGACACTTCCGAAAGAGAAGACCATGACAACGAGCGCCCTCGCCATCGAAGCCACCGGGCTGGTCAAGTCGTTCAAGGAGGCACGCGCCGTCGACGGTGTCGACCTGGCGGTGCGGGCCGGCTCGGTCTACGGCGTGCTCGGCCCCAACGGGGCGGGCAAGACGACCACCATCCGCATGCTCGCCACCCTGCTGCGGCCCGACGCCGGCTCCGCCCTCGTCCTCGGCCACGACATCGTGGAGGAGGCCGACGAGGTGCGGGCCTCGGTCACCCTCACGGGCCAACTGGCCTCGGTCGACGAGGACCTCACCGGTCGCGAGAACCTCGTCCTGCTGGGCTGGCTCCTCGGCCTCAAGCGCCCCGCGGCCAAGGCCCGGGCCGACGAGCTGCTCGAGGCGTTCGGCCTGACGGAGGCGGCCGGCCGGCTGGTCAAGCACTTCTCGGGCGGCATGCGCCGCCGCCTCGACATCGCCGCCAGCATGGTCGTCACCCCCGAGCTGATGTTCCTCGACGAGCCCACCACCGGCCTCGACCCCCGCTCCCGCAACCAGGTGTGGGGCATCGTGCGGGCCCTGGTGGCGGGAGGGACGACCATCCTGCTCTGCACCCAGTACCTGGAGGAGGCCGACCAGCTGGCCGACGGCATCGCCGTCATCGACCGGGGCCGGGTCATCGCCGAGGGGACGCCCAGCCAGCTCAAGGCCTCGGTCGGGTCGGGGGCGCTGCGGGTGCGGCTGCTCGACCCCGCCGACCGGCCCGAGGCCGAGCGGGTCCTCACCCGGGAGCTGGGCAGCGCCTCGCCCGAGGCCGACCCCGCCGTCCTCACCGCCACCTGCCCCGACGCCGACCAGGGGGCGCTGGCCGTGGCCGAGCTGGCCCGGGCCGGGGTGCGCATCGCCGACTTCTCGCTCGGCCAGCCCACCCTCGACGAGGTCTTCCTGGCCCTCACCGGCCACCCCGCCGAAGCGCCCGCCGAGCCGGCGGTCCCCACCGGAGAGGAGTCCGCATGAGCATCAACCCGGCCCAGGCCGACATCGGCACCGCCGCCGACGAGGCGGCGGTCCGCAAGGCCATCTCCAGCACCGCCCGCCCGCCCCGGGCCGGCGCCCTCTCGGCCGCACTTGCCTTCGGCTGGCGGGGGATGCTCAAGGTCAAGCACGTGCCCGAGCAGCTGCTGGACGTGACGATCACGCCCGTCATGTTCGTGCTGATGTTCACCTACATCTTCGGGGGCGCAATCGCCGGGTCCACCCGGGAGTACCTCCAGTACATCCTCCCCGGCATCCTCGTCATGTCGGTGCTGTTCACCACCGTCTATTCGGGCGTCTCCATCAACACCGACCTCACCAAGGGCGTGGCCGACCGCTTCCGCTCGCTGCCCATCTGGCGGCCGGCGCCTCTTCTCGGCGCCCTCCTGGGCGACGCCGCCCGTTACCTGGCCAACGGCGCGGTGATCCTGATCCTCGGCTACGCGCTCGGCTTCCGCCCCGGCGCAGGCCTGCCCGGCGTGGTCGCCGCGCTTGGCCTGGTCGTGCTGTTCGCCTTCGCCCTGTCCTGGGTCTTCACCACCGTGGGACTCCGCCTGCGCTCGCCCAGCGCGGTGATGAACGCCGGCTTCATGGCCATCTTCCCGCTCACGTTCCTGTCGAACGTGTTCGTGGGCCCCGAGACGCTGCCCGGGCCGCTGGAGGCGTTCGTCAACATCAACCCCATCTCGACCCTGGCCTCAGCCTCCCGGGGCCTGATGGAGGGCCATGTCGACAGCGGCGACGTGGTGATCGTCCTGGCCGTGGCGGCGGCCGTCACCCTCGTGTTCGCCCCCCTGACCAGCCGCCTCTACCGGCGGAGCTGAGCGCCGCCTCGGCGTAACCGGCGTCATCGAGCAACGCTCAGGCCGGCAGCGTGAAGCGCACCACTGCGCCGCCGCCCTCGACGCGGTCGGCCCAGATCGTGCCGCCGTGGCTCTCGACGATACGGCGGCAGGCGGCCAGGCCGGCCGGCACCTGCCCCGACCCGTCCCCGTCGGGGAGGAGGGTGAACAGGCGCGGCCGCACGTCGGCGGCGAAGCCGTTCCCGTCGTCGGCCACGGTGACGGTGACGGCTCCTCGCCCGCCCGAGGCATCCACGCGAACGGTCAACGGCCGCACGCCCGAGTGCCTCAGCGAGTTGTCCAGCAGGGCCCCGAACAGCTTGACCAGCCGGCCCCGGTCCCCCCGCACCGCCGGCATCCCGTCGGCCACGACGACCCGGGCCCCGGCCCGGTCCAGCGCGCCGGCCATGCCGCCGGCTGCCTCGGCCACCACCTCCGGCAGGGCCAACGGCTCCAACGAGACCTGGTCCACGGCCGCCCGGGCGAGCTCCAGCAACGAACCGACCTGCTCCCGCACCCGGGTCAGGTTGGCCTCGGCCCGGCCCACCAGCAGCCCGCCCTCCTCACCCACGGCCGGCGCGTGCCGCGCCACCAGCAGGTCGAGCATGCCGGCCACGTTGTCGAGCGGTTCCTGGATCTCCACCGCGGCCGCCGCCGCGAACCGCTCCAGTGCTGCGTTCGAACGTTCCAGCTCCCCGTTCAGCCGCTCCACCTCGGATAGCTGCTGCGCCAGCTGGGCCCGCTGGCGCTCCACCACCCGCCCCTGCCGCCACAGCGACAGGAACACGCCCACCTTGGTGCGCAGCGCCTCGGGCTCGAACGGCTTGTAGACGTAGTCGACCGCCCCCGTGCGGTACCCCAGCAGGTGGTGCTCGGCCTCGCCGCTGATGGCGGTGAGGAAGATGATGGGCACGTAGCGGGTCCGCTCCCGGGCCCTGATCAGCCGGGCCGTCTCGAACCCGTCCATCCCCGGCATCTGGACGTCGAGGACGATCACGGCGTAGTCGGCGGCCAGCAGGTGGCGCAGCGCCTCCTCCCCCGACCCGGCCCGGACGAGGTCGGCGTCCAGCGGCTCGAGCACCGCCTCCAGGGCCAGCAGGTTGTCGGGCCGGTCGTCGACCATGAGGACCCGGCCCCGCTCGGCCACGGCGCCACCCCTGTCGGCCGCCCCCGTGGGGCTCACCGGTGCAGCCAGACCCGCAGGGTGTCGAGCAGCTGGGCCAGGTCGACGGGCTTGGTCACGTAGTCGGACGCCCCCGCCGCCAGCGACTCCTCACGGTCGCCCCGCATGGCCTTGGCCGTCAGGGCGACGATCGGGAGCTGCTCGAACTCGGGCATGGCCCGCACCCGGCGGATCACCTCGTAGCCGTCGATGTCCGGCATCATGATGTCTATCAGCGCCAGCTCCACCCCGGGGGTGGAGCGCAGGAGGTCGATCCCCTCCTCACCCGAGTCGGCGCAGACGACCTCCACCCCGTGCTCCTCCAACGCCGAGGTCAGGGCGTAGAGGTTGCGGACGTCGTCGTCGACCATCAGCACCTTCCGCCCGGCCAGGTCGCGGGCGGCCGACCCGTTGCCGTTGCCGGTGCCCACCACGACCGCAGCCGGCGACAGCCGGCGGGCCCCGACCACCGTGCTGGCCGCCGCCGCCACCGCCGACCCCGATGTGACCGATGTGGCCAGCACAGGCAGGAGCAGGGAGAACGTCGACCCCACGCCCGGCGCGCTGGTGACGTGGACCTCGCCGCCCAGCAGGCGGGCGATCTCCCGGCTGATGGACAGGCCCAGACCGGTGCCCCCGTAGCGGCGGCTGGTGGTGCCGTCGGCCTGCTGGAACGCCTCGAAGATCACCAGCAGCTGGTCGGGCTTGATGCCGATGCCGGTGTCGGACACGGAGAACATCACCACGCCCGGCGCCGAGGCCAGGTCCCGGTTGTTGAGGCGCATGCCGGCCGGGGCCAGGCCCACCCGCAGCGCCACCGACCCCCGCTCGGTGAACTTCATGGCGTTGGACAGCAGGTTCTTCAGAATCTGCTGCAGCCGGTGCTCGTCGGTGGTGAGCAGCTCGGGCGCCCCCTCCTCGACCGCCACCGTCAGCTCCAGCTCCTGCTGGTCGGCGATGGGGCGGAAGACCTGCTCGAGGCTGTCGCACAGCGACGACACCCGCACCGGGGTGAGGGCGATGTCCATCTTCCCCGCCTCGACCTTGGACAGGTCGAGGATGTCGCTGATCAGGCTCAGCAGGTCGTTGCCGGCGTCGTAGATGCTGCGGGCGAACTCCACGTGCTTGGGGCTCAGCGACCCGTCGCCGTTCTCGGCCAGGAGCTTGGCCAGGATCAGAAGGCTGTTGAGCGGTGTCCGCAGCTCGTGGGACATGTTGGCGAGGAACTCCGACTTGTACTTCGACGAGAGGGCGAGCTGCTCGGCCCGCTCCTCCAGCTCCCGCCGGGCCAGTTCGATCTCGGCGTTGGTGTGCTGCAGCTCCCGCTGCTGGCGCTGCAGCTCCTCGGACTGGCTCTGCAGCTCCTGGGCCAGGCTCTGGGACTGGGCCAGCAGCTCCTCGGTCCGCATGGTGGCGAGGATGGTGTTGAGCACGATGCCGACCGTCTCGACGATCTGGTGGAGGAACGACCGGTCGACCCCGGTGAACTCGCGGAACGAGGCCAGCTCGATCACCGCCAGCACCTGGTCCTCGAACACCACCGGCAGGACGATGACGTTCAGAGGCGCCGCCTCCGTCAGCCCCGTCGAGATGCGGGCTGCCCCCGACGGCACGTCGAGCAGGATCGTCTTCTTCTCGAAGGCGGCCTGGCCCACCAGCCCTTCCCCGGTCTGCCACCGGGTGGGCAGGTCGCGGCCCCGGTAGCCGTAGCCGGCGATGAGCCGGTAAGGGGTGTCGTGGGGGTCGCCGCCCGGCTCGGCCATGAAGAACGCGCCCTGCTGGGCCTTCACCAGCGGGGTCAGCTCGCTCATGATCAGCTGCGACAGGGCCCGCACGTCGCGGTGGCCCTGGAGCATGGCGCCGATGCGGGCCAGGTTGGACTTGAGCCAGTCCTGGTCCTGGTTGCTGCGGGTCGTCTCCCGGAGGGTGACGATCATCTGGTTGATGTTGTCCTTGAGGTCGCCCACCTCGCCGGCGGCGTCGACGGTGATGGTGCGGGTCAGGTCGCCCTGAGTCACGGCGGTGGCGACCTCGGCGATCGACCGCACCTGGGTGGTCAGGTTGGACGCCAACTGGTTGACCGACTCGGTCAGCCGCTTCCACGTGCCCGACACGCCTTCGACCTCGGCCTGGCCGCCCAGCTCGCCTTCGGTGCCCACCTCGCGGGCCACC
>Ga0187892_10009704_pt1 | contig 12536 bp, 11 predicted proteins | sample MA1701073metaG_FD_139345 | JGI IMG/M metagenome (GOLD analysis project Ga0187892, IMG submission 139345) | Bio-ooze microbial communities from a basaltic lava cave in the Kipuka Kanohina Cave System on the Island of Hawaii, USA - MA170107-3 metaG ...
CTTCGCAGTCGGCCCGCCGGCGATCGACGCCGGCCCGCTGGCCGCTCGGGTCCGAGGAGATCCGGGTGTAGACGCCCACCTTGACGGCAGGCAACGACTGGATCGGGCAGGCCGTCATGGGCTACCTCCTGAACGACGGCGTGTAGACATCAACGGCACAACGGTGTAGACATCAACAGCACGCCGGCCTTCCGCTCGCTCGCCCGCGGCAAGCCCGCCGATTTCGGACACGCCGGCACGTGTGCAATCCGGTGCCGCCTTCCCGGCGTCGAAACCACATTCGGCGTCGGAACCACCTCAGGCGTGGTCACGCCGCCTCGAAGCGAGCCGAACCGGTTCGTCCCCCCAGGAAGGCCCTCACGGGGGAGGCCGGCGCCGGCCTCGCTGTCGCTCGCTCGCCCTCTGGCGTCCAACCTGGGCCCGCGGCACGCGCTAGCATCGTGCAAGCATGGCGAGCATCCTCGTTCGGGGTCTTCCCGACCAAGTTCATGCGGCGCTGCAGCGCCGTGCCGAGAGGCGCGGTCAGTCGCTGCAGCAGTACCTCGTGCACGAGCTTGCCCGGCTTGTGGAGAGGCCCAGCCTCGACGAGCTCCTCGAGCGGATCGAAGGGCGGAGAGGAGGGCGGGTCGGGTTCGAGCAGGCCGCCCGCGATCTTGCCGATGAGCGCCTTCGCCAGTGATCGTTGTTGACGCATCGGTCCTGGCGAACGTGATCGGCGACGACGGTGGCGATGGTCGACGGGCTCGAGCCGAGCTGCGGGCCACGGTGGATCCCTGTGCCCCCGATCTCGTCGACGTCGAAACCGTTTCCGTCCTGAGGAAGCGGTGGCTCGCGGGCGGCATCACGCAGCAGAGGTTCTCGACCGCCGTCGACGACCTTGAGGCGATCGAACTGGAGCGGTACCCGACGCTGCCCCTCATGCGCCGGGCCTACGCGCTGCGAGCCAACGTCACGGCGTACGACGCGGCCTACATCGCGCTCGCCGAGATACTTGGGTGCGAACTCCTCACGGGAGATCGACGGCTGGCAGCCGCACAAGGACCGCGGTGTGCCATCCGGATCCTCACCTGACGCCGTCGTACACGAGGCAAGTCCTCTGGCGCTCGGTTCGGGCGACCAGGTCGCGGTAGACCTCGGCGTGGGCCTGCCCGGCCCGCTTGACCAGGTTGGCCCGGGCGTCGGAGCCGAGCACGAAGCGGACGCCGTCTGCATCCCAGCGGTCGAGCTCGCCGGTCAGGGAGAAGTCGGTGTCGCCCCGCAGGAGAACCTCGCCGAAGCCGGCCCGGCCGGCATAGGGCGATGGCCCGCTCGTAGAGGGGGACGACGCCCTCGTGGGAGGGCCGGGTGGCACCGTGGAGTGCCAGGTAGAGGGGCTCGGCGGTGTTGGCCAGCGAGACCATCAGCGCCGAGCAGCCCCACGTGCCGTTGTAGGCGATGTCCGTGTCCGCCTTCCACTCCGTCGGTGCCGGCGATGTGGCGTCGGCGTCACCGCGGCCGTCTGGCCGACGAAGGAGGCGGGGCTGGCGGGCCCACACCCCCCGGTTTTCGTTTTCGGCAGCGCTCGTGCGCTGCGCAACGCGCTCGGAGAACTTGAGGAGCTCTCACTGCGCATCGCGCAGCGGGAAGCGGGCTGGAGTGAACTGTCCGGCCCGGGTTCACCGTTCCTGAACCGATCGCGGCGGGCGCCACCCCGCCACGAAGACCGTTGGAAACCAGGCCTCTCTGGCAAGCTCAAGGGGCGGAGCCGCGTTCATGCGCTTGGTTCAGGAAAACTAAGGCTAGGTCGAGACGTTCAAGGCCCAGCCCCGCTGCGGCAGCGAGGGCCGTCCTGCGGAGGGCGATCCTGAGCGGCCCCGACCGCCGCCGGGTCCGTGGCGGTCGCAGTGTCCGTGGCGGTCGTAGTGTACGCAAGTGCCGTCCAGAGCGGTTGAGGCATGACGCTCCGTGCTCTGGTCCGGGCGTACGCGGCGGCCGGCGGGATCCTGCTCGCCGCGCTCGTCGGGCTCAGCCTTGTCGCCGTGTCGACGATCGAGGGGGCGTCCCAGGCGGAAACCCGCCGATCTCATTCGCTCCGGCTGTCCCAAGAGCTCCGCCAGACATCGGACGACCTGACGCGCATGGCTCGCAGTTACGCCGCCACAGGCGACCGGCGGTTCAAGGACTACTTCGAGGAGATCCTCGCCATCCGCGACGGACGGGCGCCGCGACCGACCCAATACGACGGCATCTATTGGGACGAGGTGACCTCGACGGGGCGACGGCCCGGTTCGATGGGCGCGGCGGCGCCCTACGACCTGCTGGCGGCGCAGGCCGGGTTCAGCTCGGCCGAGCTCGAGCTCCTGGCCGAGGCCCGCCGGCGTTCGGACGCCCTGGCCGTCTTCGAGAAGGACGCGTTCGCTGCGGTCGAGACCGCCGGCGTCTCCGGCTCCGCCGCCGGCAGGGAACGAGCGCTCCAGCTCCTCTACGGGCAGGGGTACCACGACGCCAAGGCGCGGATCATGGAGCCGATCGGCGACGTGTTCGACCTGGTCGACACCAGGACCAGGCGGGAGACAGGGGGCGCCGTGGCCCGGGCTCGGCGGTATGCCCTTGGCGCTGGAGCCGTGGCGCTCGTCCTGCTCTCGGGCATGGTGTTCGTCGCCGTGGGCGCCCGCCGCGCCGTGCTCCGTCCCGTCGCCGCCCTCGATGCGGCCACCGAGCGCATCGCCGGGGGCGACCTCGACGTCCGGGCTTCCGCGGGCGGGGTCAAGGAGATCGACGCCCTGGCCCGCCGGTTCAACGCGATGACCGAGGCGTTGCGGGAGGAGGCCGCCACCGTGACCCGGCGCACGAGCGAGCTCGCTGCGGCCAAGGAAGCGGCGGAGGAGGCGAGCACCGCCAAGAGCGCGTTCCTGGCGACAATGAGCCACGAGATCCGCACGCCGATGAATGCGGTGATCGGCATGACCAACCTGCTGCTCGACACCGGCCTGGACGCCGATCAGCGTCGCTTCGCGTCGATCGTCCACGGGAGCGGCGAGGCACTCCTGGCGATCATCAACGACATCCTCGACTTCTCGAAGATCGAGGCCGGGCGCATGGAGCTCGAGCACCATCCGTTCGACCTGGTGGAATGCGTCGAGTCCGCGCTGGAGCTGGTCGCCCCGCGCGCCGCAGCCAAGGATCCGCCCCTGGACCTGGCCTACATGCTCGAGCCGAGCGTCCCCTCCGGGGTGATCGGCGATGTCACCCGGCTGCGGCAGGTGCTGCTCAACCTGCTGAACAATGCAGTGAAGTTCACCTCGATCGGTGACGTCGTGGTGCGGGTGGGGAGCCAGCCGCTGGCAGTGAACGACGGGAACGTACCGCCTCGCCACCAACTGACGTTCTCGGTGTGCGACACGGGCATCGGCATCCGGCCGGAGCAGATCGCTAGCCTGTTCGAGTCGTTTACCCAGGCCGATGCGTCGACCACCCGCCGGTACGGTGGGACCGGCCTGGGCCTCGCCATCTGCAAGCGCCTCACCGAGCTCATGGGCGGGGAGATCTGGGCCGAGAGCACGCCCGGGGTCGGTTCGACTTTCTCCTTTACGGTGGTCGTCGACCTCGCGCCCCACATCGTGCACGCCCACCGTTCGCATTCGCCGGCCGGCCTGGACGGGCGGCGCGTCCTGGTCGTCGACGACAACGCGACCAACCGGGAAATCCTGGTCCGCCAGTCGGCCCGCTGGGGCATGGTCGCCGAGGCGACGGAATGGCCGGGCGAGGCATTGGAGTGGATCCGCCGGGGCGATCGCTTCGACGTGGTGCTTCTCGACATGCAGATGCCGGACATGGACGGCGCCACGCTGGCGGCCGAGCTCCGCCGGACCGAGGCGGGCCGGGCGCTGCCGCTCGTGGTGCTCAGCTCGCTGGGCCGCCGCCGGGAGGACGTGACCCCGGATGTCGAGTACGCCGCCTACCTGACCAAGCCGATTCGGCCTTCGCAGCTGCTCGACACCCTCCTCACCGTCTTCGCCGCCCAACCGGCTCGCGTCGAGGCGCCGGCCCCCGTCACGGCCGATCCAGCCATGGCCGAGCGGTATCCGCTGCGCATCCTGCTGGCCGAGGACAACGCAGTGAACCAGCAGCTCGCCCTGGCCATGCTGGCCAAGCTGGGGTACCGCGCCGACGTGGCGGGCAACGGGCTCGAAGCGCTCGACGCGCTCGCCCTCCGGCGCTACGACGTGATCCTCATGGACGTGCAGATGCCGGAGATGGACGGCCTCGAGGCCACTCGCGCCATCCGGTCGCTGCCCCCAGACGGGCAGCCGGGCTCGATCGTCGCTCTCACCGCCAATGCCATGGCGGGCGACCGGGAGGCGTATCTGAGCGCGGGGATGGACGACTATCTGGCCAAGCCGATCCGCATGGACGAGTTGATCCTGGCGCTGGCCCGTTGCCAGTCAGGTGAACGGCGCGGAGCCGCCGTCCCATCACCGGCGCCCGACGAGCCCGCCGCCACCGCAGACGAGGAGGTGGTCGACCCAGCCGTGCACCGCCAGCTACTGGAGACGTTCGGCACGGATGGGCCCGGCTTCGTCGACGAGCTCATCGGCGTGTTCCTCGAGGACACCCCTCAGCTCCTCGACCAGCTCCGGGTGTCGACGGACGGAGGCGATGCTGCGGGGCTGCGCCGCGCCGCCCACACCCTCAAGTCCAACGGAGCCAACTTCGGCGCCCGGCGGTTCACGTCGCTGTGCCAGGAGCTGGAGGCGCTCGGCGCCAGCGGCCTGCTCGCCGACGCCCCCCGACTGGTCGAGGCAATCGACGCAGAGCACAGGCGCGTCACCGAAGCGCTCCAGTCCCTTCGGAGCACGCGGTGAGTATGGCGTCGCCCGGGGGAGCGGTGCTGGTCGTCGACGACGACCGCATGAACCGGCTGGTGCTGGCGAGAAGCCTGGAGCAGGACGGCTACACCACGGCCAGCGCCGAGAACGGTGAGCGCGCCCTCGAGATGCTGCAGCCGAGCCCTACGACGTGGTGCTCCTCGACGTGCTCATGCCGGGGATGGACGGCTTCGAGGTGCTCGAGCGCATGAAGGCCGACGATGCCCTCCGTCACATCCCGGTGATCCTGATCTCTGCCCTGGACGATCTCCAGGGGATCGTCCGCGGCATCCAAAAGGGGGCGGAGGACTACCTGCCCAAGCCCTTCGATCCGCTTCTCTTGCGGGCCCGGCTCAATGCCAGCCTGGCTCGCAAGCGCCTGCACGACCTGGAATCGGAGTACGGGGAGACGATGCGTGGGCACGCCGCACAGCTCGAACGGCTCAACGCCGAGCTCACGTCACGTGTGGAGGAGCAGGTGGGCCAGCTTCAGCGCCTGGGCCGGCTGCGGCGCTTCCTCTCCGCGCCCCTCGCCGAGCTCATGGTCTCCGCCGGCGAGGAGTCGATGCTCCAACCCCACCGGCGGCAGATCTCCGTGCTGTTCTGCGACCTCCGAGGGTTCACCGCCTTCTCCGAGATCTCGGACCCCGAGCAGGTCATGACCGTATTGGGGGAGTTCCACCAGATCTTCGGCTCCCTCGTCCGCCGATTCGAAGCCACCGTGGGGGCCTTCGCTGGCGACGGCGTGATGATCTTCTTCAATGACCCCGTCCCGTGCCCAACCCCCGCAGTACGGGCCGTGCAGTTCGCCATGGCCCTCCGCGACGACATGGCCCCGTCCTTGGCCGGGTGGCGGCGGCAGGACTTCGACCTGGACTTCGGCGTGGGCGTTTCGCTCGGCTACGCCACCCTCGGCCAGGTGGGCTTCGAGGGTCGCTACGACTACACCGCCATCGGGCCGGTGGTGAACGCCGCGGCCCGGCTCTGCGACCAGGCCAGGGGCGGGGGCGACGTGCTGGTCGACCAGGCCGCCTATGCCACCGTCGAGCACCTGGTCAAGGCGGAGCCGCTCGGACAGATGGCGCTGAAGGGGTTCTCCCGTCCCCGCACCGTCCACCGCATCCTGGGGCTGCTCGACGTCGAGGCCGAGCCGGCGACGGGATCCGGCTGACCGTCCCAGGCCCCCCATCCCCCCTGGGCGGCCCCGACCTTGAGGGCCCGTTGGTGGCGGGGCGATGCCGCGACGACGGTCAGGCCCGGGCGCCCGGAGCTCGGCTACGGCGTGCCCTCCAGAAGCCTGCGGCATGAGGTCATCGCGGCGCTACACGACTGATTCTCCTCATAGCGAGATGGTGAGCCCCTCGGCGGCCACCGTCACTTCCAGCCCGGGGCTCATGGGGTCCGCGGCGCGTTGGGCGGCGACCGCCAGGCGGTCGAGCTGCTCGTCTGTGCGGCCCGGGTCGTGGTGGAACAGGCACAGCCGGCGTACGCCCGTCTCTGCTGCCACCCGTAGCGCGTGGGCCGGCGTGCAATGGCCCCAGCCGGCCCGGCTCCTCAGCTCCTCGTCGGTGTACTGGGCCTCGTGAATGAGGAGGTCGGCGCCCTGGCACAGCTCCCGCACACCAGCGGGCACGGCCCCGGCGCCGGGCGGTTGCTGGTGGTCGCTGATATAGGCCACGACGGCGCCCTCCCACTCGACCCGGTACCCGACCGTCGGCCCCACGTGCGGCACGGGCCGGGCGAGCACGGTGGCCGCACCGACCTCGAAGCTGGCCTCTCCGACCTCGTGGAGGCGCACCGTGGCCGGCAGGTCGGCGAGGGTGAAGGGGAAGAACGGCGGGCGCACCAGCTCGGCGAACGCCTCCTCCAGCGTCGCGCTCGCCGGCGCCGGGGCGTAGATGTTGAGCATGGTGCCCGCCTGCTGCAGCGGGGCGAAGAAGGGGAGGCCCTGGATGTGGTCGAGGTGGAGGTGGGTGACCAGGGCGGTGACCTCCAGCGCGATACCCGGGCGGGCGGCCACGCCGTGGACGCCGGTCCCCAGGTCGAGCAGCAGCGGCGGCTCCCTGGTGGCCCGCACCTCCACCGACGCCGTGTTCCCACCGTAGCGCCGGTTGGAGGGGAGTGGGCAGGGGAACGAGCCCCGCACACCGTGGAAAGTGACGTCGACGGCCACCGGACCTGTCGGCTCGTTGCGGGCTCAGGAGAGGAAGTCGATCTCCGCCTGCATGTCGTTGGGCAGCCACCAGAGCTGTACGGCCTTGCCCTTCTCGTCGAACACGAAGCACCCGGCGTAGATCACGTCCAACTCCCGCCCGTCCGACCGCCGACCTGTGACCCGGTTGACGATCACGACGTGGGTGTCGTCCGCCAGCACATCGAGGATCTCGCCCTGCAGGGTCCCCTCGGTGACCTCCTTGCACTTGGCGATGACCGCCATGACCTCCTGGCGCCCGGTGTGGGTGCCACCGAGCACCGACCGGCCCGAGCCGGGCCAGTGAATCTGGGCGTCGTCGGTGACCAGCCGGCCCAGGGCCTCGTCGTCACCCTCCACCAGCGTGGCGTAGAGCTGCATGCCGCGGGCCGCAGTGGGATGCGTCGCTTTGCTCGAGCCGTCGCTCATCGTGCCCTCACCCTCCTCTAGGACCAGAACCGGTCGAGCTGGTCCTGGTCGGTGGCGGCCGACCAGTACTCGCTCCAGCGCCCGTCGGAATCGACCTTGAACACCTGGGACATGGTCACGTCAACCCTCCGGTCACCGCGCTCGCCGCGTACCCGGGTGAACATGGCGGTGTGGCGGTCGGAGGCGAGAATGGTCTGGGCCTCGAGGGTGAGGCTGCCCGCCGTCATCTCCTGCACCTTGCGGAAGTACTCGAAGAGGGCTTCTTTGCCCCGGTAGTCCCCGCTCAGGGGATGGTTGCCTCCGACGTGCCACAGCACGTCGTCGGAGTAGAAGTCCCGCAGCGATTCCAGGTCGCCGGTCGCGAACTGGGCGAGGTACTGCTTGGCCCGAGTGACGCCCGGATGCTCCGACACTCCGTCTCCTTCCTCTCCGGCGGCGGGCAGCGAGCGTAGCGCGTCGGTGCCGTCGACTGAGGGTCGCCCGTCATCTCCGGCCGGGGGTGGTGGGAGCCACGGGCACGAGCGATCGGCGGGCTCGCGTTCCGCGTCACCACGCTACCGAGCGGCGATCCGACTCCAGCGCCGCCGAGGCACGCCTTCAGGTTGGGGAGGGAGCGGACGCTTCGCCGGGCATGCTCGAGCGCACCGGCATCACCTCGGTTCGTTCCCGTCGCTGGTCGCCAACAGGTCGTAGGCCCGCCTGACCAGTTCTCCGAACGGAGCCCCGGCGACGGTCACGTCCAAGGCATCGAGCCCATCGAGCACCGCGTCGGGGTGGTCGGGATCGGCCGGTTGAACATCCCGCGTTGACGGGGGGAGGTCGGCCCACTGCGTCATCGTCGCAGCGAACGGCCACCACGGCGCCACCTCGTCCGCAGCCTCGTCGGCATCATCGCCGGCCGACCCTCGAAGTGCCTCGAGGATCTGTTCACGGGTGCGGCCCCGCCAGGCAAGAAGGAGCCAGGGGTTGGCATCGAGCTGGTCGGCGAAGATGTAGAGAACGGCGGCGATGTGCTTGCACGGGTTCTCCCAGTCGGGGCAGTTGCAATGGGCGCGCAGCTCCTTCCAGGTCGGGGGGAACAACGAGGCGCCTGCGACGCGGAAGACGTCCTCGAGGTCAGCGGGCACCTCGCCGGCGAGGAGCCGGGCAACGAACCCGACCTTCGACTTCATGGCGGTGTCGATGGCGGTCCACTGCAGCGGGGTCGGCTCGGGGAGCGAGACGGTGATGAGGTAGGGCGTGCGGCGCGATCCCTGCACCTGGGAGGCGATTGTCGCGGTCCGGACGTCGAGGCTCAGCACCTGCCCGGTGCGGGCATAGCGACGGCCGCGCTGCATCCGCGCCCCGAGCCCGTAGGACTCGAGTACCTCTACGAACCGCCGGGACCACCAGGTCGCGGCCATGGCACCTCGCTGGCGCGAAGTCGTCAGCCCGCCCTCGACCGGCATCGGGACCGACGCCGGGTAGCGCTGCCAGGGGTCATCCCATCGCCTTCCGGGCATCAGGCCTCGGCCACCGCTCGCAGGGACACGAGGTCGCGAAGCTCTTCAGTCGACAGCTCGGTGAGCCAGTCCTCGCCGGAACCGACCACCCGCTGGGCCAGTTCTCGCTTGCGCCTGATCATCTCGTCGATGCGCTCCTCCACGGTGCCGATGGTGACGAGCTTGTGCACCTGGACCGTCCGGTGCTGGCCGATGCGGTACGCACGATCGGTGGCCTGGTCCTCGACGGCCGGGTTCCACCACCGGTCCAGATGGATGACGTGGGACGCGGCCGTGAGGTTGAGCCCCGTCCCGCCCGCCTTGAGCGAGATGAGGAACAACCGCGGGCCGTCGGGATCCTGGAACCGCCGCACCATCTCATCGCGGGCGGGACGGCGCACGCCGCCGTGCAGCCAGAGTGCATCGGTGCCGAACTGGCGCTGCAGGTACGGCGCGAGCAGCTCGCCCCACGCCTTGAACTGGGTGAAGCACAGCACCTTGTCGCCCTCGCCGAGGATCTCCTCGAGCAGCTCCTCGGTACGCGTGAGCTTGCCTGAGCGGCCCCGCAGCGGGGACCCGTCGGGCTGGTAGTGGGCGGGGTGGTTGCACACCTGCTTGAGCCGCAGCAGCCCGGCCAGGACGATCCCGCGGCGGTTGATGCCCTCGGCCTCCTCCGCACTGGCCAGAAGCTCGTCAACCACAGCCTGGTAGAGCGTCGCCTGCTCGCGGGTGAGCGGGCAATGGTCGACCGTCTCGATCTTGTCCGGCAGGTCGGAGATGATGGAGCGGTCCGTCTTCAGGCGGCGCAGGACGAACGGCCCTGTGGCCCGCCGGAGCACAGCGGCGGCCTCGCTGTCGTTGTCCCGTTCGATGGGCAGGGCGAACCGCTCCCGGAACGAGCGCGCCGAGCCGAGCAGCCCCGGGTTGAGCACGTGCATGATCGACCAAAGCTCGCTGAGCCGGTTTTCCACAGGCGTCCCGGTGAGCGCGATCCGTCGACGGGCACGGAGCTTTCCCACGGCCTTCGTCTGGGCCGCCCCGGGGTTCTTGATCTGCTGGGCCTCGTCGAGGACCATCCGGCCCCATCCGACGGCGCCGAGCTCGGCCAGGTCGCGCGTTACCAGCGAGTAGGTGGTGAGGACGACATCGTGACTGACCGCCAGCCTGGCGAAGGCCGTCCGATCGATGCCGTGGCGATCGGGGCCGTGGTGGACGTGGACGGCAAGCGCTGGGGCGAACCGGGCCAGCTCGCGCTCCCAGTTTGCGAGAACCGACACCGGGCAGACCACGAGGGTCGGGCCCTCGACCGGGTCGGCGAGCATGGTGGCGATGAGCTGGGCGGTCTTGCCCAGGCCCATGTCGTCGGCCAGGCACGCGCCCAGTCCCAACCGGCCCAGAAAGGTGAGCCAGCCGGTGCCGCGTTCCTGGTAGGGACGGAGCATCCCAACGAAGCCCGGCGGCGTCGGCACCGCTTCGACCGTTGCGTGCAGGGCGCCGTCGAGCAGTTCGGCGAGCCACGGGACGGCCGATGCATCGGCCCCCACGACCTCGACGTCCTCGGCCATCCCGAGCTGGTCGAGGCCCATGCCGGCGCGCAGGAGGTCTTGGGCTGTCACCTGTCCGGCAGTCCCGATGGACTGGAGGAGCCTGCCAACACGGAGCGGGTCGATCTCCACCCACTGGCCCCGTAGCCGCACGAGCGACCGCTTGGCGTCAACGGCGCGAGCGAGGGCGGCGAGGTCGGCCTTGGTCAGCCGGTGCTCCCCCAGCGCGGCCTCCCATCGAAAGTCGACGATGGCGTCGATGCCGAGCCCGCCCGCCGCTCCTGCGGGCGACGACGAGGATCTCGTGGCCCGGGCCCGTAGCCCGAGCCGGGGCCGGTGGGACCACCACGACGGGAGAAGGACCCCGATGCCCGCGTCGTCGAGTGGGCCGACTCGATCCGACAGCAGCCGTAGAACGGCGGCGCCGTCGAGGGCTATCTCGCTCGGGGCCGCCACGTCGAGGAGGGGGCCCAGCTCGGGCGCCAGACGCACCATCCGACCGAGTGCCGTGAGCACATCCTCCACGACTGATGGGCCGAAGGGCGACCGCCCCGCCCAGACGTCAGCCAGTGGGAGCACGAGGCTCGGCTCGTCTCGGTCCTGGGCGAGCAGCTCGATGATCCACACGTCGCCACGCGCCGGTTCTCGCACCCGTAGGCACATCCGCACCCGGCCTTCGATGACGGCCCCGGTGCGAACCCACGTGGCCACCGCCTCGGCGAGGGCGCCCACCTTCGCCGGGTCGAGTGTTGGTGGCAACCAGGGATCGGGCGAGACGAGCGACCGGGCCCACGCGTGGGCCACGGCCGACCGGCCACCGCGCTTGGTCGCGAGCAGGATCCCCGCCGTGGCGAGCCGCCCTCGGACCATGGCGTCGACCGCCTCCGCCAGCCGGGCCGCCGCTCGCCGCTGGCCATCGGGCGAGGGATCGACCACCAGGGTGGCCACCAGTGACCGGTGCGACGCGGCGGGCAGCGGCCACCACCAGGAACGGCTCCGCCCGTCGGCCTCGACGCTCAGGCCCGGCACGACCCGGCCTGCCGCCACCAGGGCCCGAGCCACCCCTTCGACCGCGTCTGCATCGGGCTCCCGGGCCTTGGTCGCGGTTCGATGGACCACCCTCCCATCATGACCGGCGCGGGGCACCGATCGGCGGTATGGGCCCGGATGACGAGGTTGATCGAGGCCGGAGGGGGTTGTGCTTGACGCGAGGATCTGAGAATGGCCTGATGGTCGCAGCGAGCGGACACCGCACGCTGCCAGCCCGAGACGATCCCGGGCGCCGTCGGGCTCCAGTCGGTCGACCTCGCCCTGCCGGGTATCATCGTCGTCTTCACCAAGTCGGGGTACGTGGGGATGGTCCGCCGGCTGCGGGCCGAGACCGGCGTGGCCCGGGGCCAGGCCGTGACCGTGGCCCGGGACAAGTACGGGCGGCTGCCGTGAGCGCGAGAGGAGGCACCGCGATGGACAAGGTGCCGCTGGAGACCCGGCCGCTCCCCCAGCCCGGGCTGCGCTGGGCCGGCCCCGACGAGGGGCCGCCCGCCCGCCGGCAGGAGCGCCACCGGGGCCGGCCGCGGCGGGCGGCGATCGACGAGGCCGCGCTGTGGCAGGAGAAGCTGATCGGCCCCAGCAACCTCCGGCCCGTCTCGTTCCTGGCCCGCGGCATCGCCCTGTCCAGGGCTGTGGCCCACATCACGCTGCCCGGGGTGGGCGCCGGCACCGGGTTCCTGGTGGCCGATGACCTCCTGCTCACCAACGGCCACGTGTTTCCCGACGAGGCCACCGCCGGCGAGGCCATCGTCCGCTTCAACTACGAGGACACGCTGTCGGGCCGGCCCAAGAAGGTCGACACCTACCGCTGCCGCCCCGCCGAGGGCTTCCACACCAGCCCGTACTTGGAGGAGGGTGTGGCGGCCGCCGCCCTCGACTACAGCGTCGTGCGGCTCGACGGCAAGGCCGGCTCCAGGTGGGGGCGGATAGTGCTGGCTCCCCGCGAGGTGGGCGTCCCCCAGGACGTCGTGATCATCCAGCACCCCGGCGGCGA
>Ga0187892_10009707_pt1 | contig 12534 bp, 10 predicted proteins | sample MA1701073metaG_FD_139345 | JGI IMG/M metagenome (GOLD analysis project Ga0187892, IMG submission 139345) | Bio-ooze microbial communities from a basaltic lava cave in the Kipuka Kanohina Cave System on the Island of Hawaii, USA - MA170107-3 metaG ...
AGTGCGCTGCGAGCTCCTCAATGGTGAGCGCCTGTCCCGGTCGTGCCTGCACGACGGCAGCAACGCGGTTGCCCCAACGCTCGTCGGGGACGCCGACGACGAGGGCGTCGAAGACTGCAGGGTGCGACTTGAGGGCGCCTTCGACTTCCTCGGGAAAGATCTTCTCGCCGCCGGAATTGATGCTGACGGAACCGCGGCCGAGCACGCGGATCGTGCCGTCGGCTTCGACGGTGGCGAAGTCGCCCGGAATCGACCAGCGCCGTCCGCCCACTTCGACGAACGTCTCGGCACTCTTTTTCGGGTCCTTGTAGTAGCCCAGTGGGACGTTACCACCACGAGCCAGCCGGCCGACGACGCCAGAACCTGCGGCTACGGGCTCGAAGTTGTCGTCGAAGACGACCACGTCGCGACCCGGGTTGACACGCAAGCCGACGCCGCCCGGGGTGCTCTGGGCCAAGCTTTCCTTCGTGACCATGCTCATCCCCGTGAAGCCCTGCTCCGATGCGCCCGTGGCGTCCATCAACATGATGTTGGGAAACCGATCAAGATACTGCGCCTTCACGGAAGGAGAGAACACCGCTGCGGTGCTCGAGATGACGATCAAGGACGACAGGTCGTAATCGACGCCGGGCTCGGCGAGCGCCTCGATGAGCGGCCGGGCCATCGCGTCGCCGGTGAGCATCATGCTGTTGACGCGCTCGCGCTCGATCATGCGCCAGACGGTGTGCGGATCGAAGCTGCCGGTCCACAAGACGATGGTGTTGCCGATGAACATCTGCCCGAGCACACCCCACTGCGCCGCGCCATGCATGAGCGGCGCGAGCGGTGCCATGACCATGAAGTGATCGGTGATCTTGTCCGTCAGCGTGAGCGGGCCCGCCGCCGGCTCGCGGGTGACATGATCGATGCCGCCACCGAGGGTGAAGATCACGTCGTGCTGACGCCACAATACGCCCTTGGGCATGCCGGTGGTCCCGCCGGTGTACAGGACGTAGAGGTCATCGCCGGACCGCGGTTCGAAGTCGCGCGTCGGTGCACCTTGGGCCAAGGCCTCCTCGTAGGGGACGGCGCCAATGCCGCGCGCGTCGATACCGCTGCCATCGTCCATGACGATCAGGTGTTGCAGCTTCGGCAGACGATCGCGGACGTTTCCGACACGCTCCGTGAACTGGGCATCGAACACCAGTGCGACGAAATCGGCGTTGTCGAAGAGGTAGAAGAGCTCGGACTCGACGTAGCGATAGTTGACGTTGATGGGCACCGCGCGAATCTTGTACGCCGCCAGCATCGCTTCCACCCACCGGGCGCTGTTGAAGCCGTAGATGCCGAGGTGTTGACCGGGGCCGATGCCCCGCGACTGGAAGTAGTGGGCAAGGCGATTGGCGCGTTCGTCGAGCTGCGCGAAGGTCCGACGATCAGCGCCGCACACCAGAATCTCGCGATCGGGCACCCGATCGGCTGCGGCTTCGAAGAGATCAGCGACGTTGAATTCCATCGTGTGGTTCGTCCTCAGGTATCCTCACTCAAGATTCTGCGAGTTGACAGTTGAGAGTTCAGAGTTGAGAGAAGCAGGAGCTCGAGCAAATACGATCAGCTGATGGCTGAAAGCTGATGACTGACGGCTATCGTCCTTTGAAGTTTGGTTTCCGCTTCTCCTTGAAAGCGCGCGGACCTTCCTTCGCGTCGTCGCTCTGGAAGACGGCCCAGCCGTAGTCGAACTCGTGCGCCAGCGCGTCAGCTTCGGTCATGCCGTCGGTCTCATGCAACGTGCGCAGCACGGCGGCCACCGCGAGCGGGCCATTTGCACAGACGACGTCGGCGATCTCGCGCGCCTTCTGCAGTGCGTGTCCGTCGGGAACGACATGTCCGATGAGGCCGATCGCCAATGCCTCACGCGCCGTGAGGTGCTTACCGGTCAGCAGAATCTCGGCGGCCTGCGTGTACGGAATTTGCCGCCGCAAGCGGACCGCGGATCCCGCCATCGGGTAGAGCGACCACCGCACTTCCGACACGCCGAAGCGCGCACTCTCGCCCGCGACCCGGATCTCGGTTGCTTGCAGAATCTCCGTACCGCCGGCGATCGCCACACCTTCGACGGCAGCAATGATTGGCTTGGTTGGACGGTAGCTGCGCAGCAGCGCTTTCCAGTGCAGCTCCGGATCCGCCGCCATACGCGCGGTCACGTCGATCTCCGGATCCGAGCCGCCGCCATCTCCTGCCATCGCCTTCAGATCGGCACCGGAGCAGAAATTCCCGCCCGCGCCCGTGAGCAGGATGCAACGAATATCAGGATTGGTGGACGCTTCGACGAACGCATCGTACATGCGTACCAACATGGCGCCTGACAGGGCGTTCATCCGCTCCGGGCGGTTGAGTGTAATGGTCAAGAGATGATCGTCGCGTTCGATTATCGCATCCGGCATGCGTGCACCCTAGAATGTTCGGCGCGACTCGCGCAACCCTGAGCAGTTGCCAATTGCTACCGCGGACCGTACGCTCAGGTACAGGAGAGCCGACAGGCCGATACCGCCCCGCTTTTACGCTCCCAGCGCATGCTCGTAAGGCCACAGGAACGGCGTGCCCCCGCCGACGGTCTGGCGCGTCCCGAGATCGCGGCAATCTTTCTCACCTTGGCCGCAGCTATTGCGGCGATCATTGGCGCGATGTGGTTCATTCGCTGGTTCGTGTACCCCGCGGTGCCGGCGGGGCTCTACACGATCCTGGGAGCGATCGTGGTCGTCCCCACACTGATCATCGCGTGGTGGCCGAGCGCGCCCCGCTGGACGATCCGCGGTACGTTTGCGGGGTACATCACCGTCGTGACCGTGGGTATCCATTTCGGCGGCGGAGTCGACAATGTCAGTGGCCCGCTCTTGTACGCACTGGTCATCGGCCTGGCTGGCCTGACGGCGTCCGAACGCGCCGCATACCTGGCCGCCGGTGGGAGCGTCGTCCTCTACGGTGTCATGGTGACCGCCGAGCGCCATGGCTTCTTGGCGCATCATCTGCCGTACTCGAAGTCCGGCGACGACGCGATTGCTACGGTGATATCCGTCGGCGTCTACCTGTTTCTGCTGGCGTGGGTCGTCTCGACGATTGTGCGTGAAATTCACTCGATGCAGCGTCGCATCGAGCAGTTGCGGACGGAGGCGGTAAGTGCACTCTCGCACGACCTCAAGAATCCGCTGGGCATCATTCAAAGCTCCGCCGAGTTGGCCGAGAAGGCGCCGCCTCCTGAGGTCAACGAGCATCTCCGCCGTATCCTGCGTGCCGTCCGCCAGGCGCTCGATCTGGTGAACAATGTCGTCGATGCTGCGGCACTCGATGCCCGATTGCTGACGCCGGCGCTCGGCACGGTGGATATCAGACGGTTGCTCGCGGACGTGGTCGAGCTATACGAGGCAACCGCCACGTCGAAGCAGATCCGGCTGTCGAGCGACTTGGCGCCCGACCTGCCGGGGTTGCATGCTGACGCACAACTGCTCAGCCGTGCCTTCGGTAATCTGCTGTCCAACGCGCTCAAGTTTACGGATGAAGGTGGGAGCGTCGCGCTCACGGCCACCTACGCTGCCGGCACGGTGCGGGTCTCGGTGCGCGACTCGGGCCGCGGCATCCCGGCGAACGAGCAAGCCGGGTTGTTTCGGCAGTACGCACGGGCCAGCTCCGCAGGCCGACAGAGTGGCAGCGGCCTCGGTCTCTACATCGTGCGCTCGATCGTCGAGGCGCATGGGGGACACATCGGGGTGCGCAGTGAGCCGCCGCGCGGCAGCGAGTTCGTGGTGGAGCTGCCGGTTTAAGGCAGGGTGTTCGTGTTAGGGTGTTAGCTGTTAGGGGTGCGCTAACAGCTAACACCGAAACAGCCTAACAGCCTGCTCTGAACGCTGGCAGCACGTCGGCGCGTCGGCTACATTCGCCCTCCGCCGAGGAGGACCCATGCCCGACGTCATTGTTGATCAGCCCCGCCCCCATATCACCGTCATCCGGCTGAACCGGCCCGAGCGTCTGAACGCGATGTCGATCGGGTTGTGTCTGGAGCTGAAACACGCGCTCGAGCGAGTGACACAGGACAATCAGTGCTGGGTGGTTGTCCTCACCGGTGCCGGCCGGGCGTTCTGCTCGGGGCTGGACCTCAAAGATCCTTCGGTCATTCCCAACATCGACGGCCTGACGATTCCACGCATCGCGCCGCGTGCGATGCGCATCTACTCACAGATCATTCCTCTCATGCGGCAAGTGCTGCAGCCGATCATTGCCGCCATCAACGGTGCGGCGTACGGCGGCGGCATGTGCCTGGCTCTGGGTGCTGACCTCCGCATTGCTTCGGCGTCCGCCGTGTTCAATGCGACCGGTATCGTCAACGGCCTCACCAGCACCGAGCTCGGCGCCAGCTGGCTCTTGCCACGGCTGATTGGCGCCGCTAACAGCAACGACATTCTCCTGACCGGGCGGCGTGTCGACGCGTCGGAGGCGCAGCGCATGGGTCTGGTGTCGCGCGTCGTGCCCGACGATGCCATCGAGGACGCGGCCCTCGAGATGGCCGACACCATGTGCGCCTACAGTCCCTACGGCCTGCAAATGACCAAGCAGGTCCTTTGGGCGAATCTCGAGAATACCAGTCTGGTTACCGCTATCGAGCTCGAAGACCGCAATCAGCTGATGCTCGGCATGACGGACAACCTGCCGGAAGCCATCACCGCGTTCGATCAGAAGCGCAAACCCGTCTACACCGACGAGCCACGACGAGGCATCTGAGAACAGGCTGTTAGGCTGTTAGGCTGTTAGCTGTTACGCTGTTAGGGAAATCCTATTGGGAACTAACAGGGCAGTTGTTGCGCTGTTAGGTGAAATCCTGGACTAACAGCTAACAGCGTAACAGCCTAACAGCCTGTCCCTTGTGGTCCTGTGAACCGGTGCCGGGCGTCGAACCACCAATACGCGGCCAGGAACACGCCCAGTAGGATGATCGACCAGCCCGCGAGCTCGTTCGGCGGAATGGAGAACAACACGGTGATGGCCGCGACCCAGAGTACGGCGATGGCGTTGAGCACGATGCCCCAACGTCCCAGGTTCCATGGCGCCGTGACCGCGGTAGTGTACTCGCCCTGGTGTCGGAGCTTGTTGCGCAAGTTGAGGTAGATGGGGATGGCGTACGCCAGATACAGCGCGGTCGTGCTGAGGGCGACGACAACCGAGTACAGTGCCGCATAGACCGTGAGGACAATGGCCAAGGTGCAGGTGATGAGAATCGCCCACACGGGGGTGCGCAGGCGAGGGTGGACTCGCCGGATCACCGTGTGCAGCGGCATGCCGCCGTCGCGCGCGAAGGCGAACCACATGCGGCTCATGCTGGTGATCGATGATAAACCGCATAGCCACATGGCGACACCGATGACGATGGCGACGACGTGGGCCAAGCCGGCGCTGAGGTTGGTATAGGCAATATACAAGACTGCGGGGGCGTTGGCTGGGTCGACCGTCGCGGCGATGTCAGGCACATGCAGTGTCAGGACGAGCAGGACCCCGTAGCCGACGACTGCCGATACGGCGACCGAGAGAAACACACCCCAGGCGCTGTTGAGGCGCGCCATGACTGTCTCTTCCGCCACGTGCGCCGACGCGTCGTAGCCGGTATACGTCCACTGCGCTTGCAGCAGGCCGAGCACGAACCCGAGCGCGATACCACCTGACGCGTAGAGCTCGCGTACGCCTGGTACCCGCAAGATGAGCGAGTCCACGCTCAACGGACCAATGCTGAACGACGCCGCCTGATCAAGAGGATGCACCGTCTCCACGGCGTGCAAGAGGAACGCGAGCGGTTGCGTGTGCGTCCCAAAGAGCATCAAAACAGCGGCGATGACGATCACCCCCCCGATGTGCCACCACACGCTGAAGTCATTGAGCAGCGCCGTGAGCCGGATCCCGAAGATGTTGATCAGCATCTGGGGGATCATGAGCAGCACCATGGCGATGATCGTCGCGCCCTGGTGCGTCGGGAGATGTGCCTCGAAAATCCGGTTGAGCGCCCCGACGATGTAGACCGCTGCGGCATAATCGATCCCGGCGGTGATCGTGACCTGGCCAATCATGTTGAACCACGCGGTGACCCAGGCCCATCGATGACCGCCCAGACGAAACGCCCAGAAATACAGCCCGCCCGCGGTCGGATACGCCGAGGCCAGCTCGGCCATTGACGCGGCGACGCACAACACGAAGACGCTTACCAGCGGCCAGCCGACGGTGTTGATGACCGGTCCGGCAAATTGCAATCCGTAGCCGAAAAGCTGGATCGCTCCCGTGAGGATCGAGATGATCGAGAAGGAGATGGCGAAGTTCGCGAACCCCCCCATCTCGCGATAGAGTTGCTGCGCGTATCCGAGCCGTTGCAGATCGCGGATGTCCTGGCGAATCAGCTCCTCACGCGTTGGTCGCTGCCGTCCGGATGGCATGGCGCGCCAGTCGAGCATCAAAAGCCGGTCACGTCGAGGCCACCGCCGCCCCCGCCCGACAAATACGAATTGACACCTCTCATTGCGATCTGCGAAGTTGATGCGCAGAAACAACATCGAAGGAGGTCTCTGTGCGTTCCACATCGCGATTAGTGAGTGGGTTCTTGGGTAGCGTCGTGTTCGTCGGCATGCTGGCGCCGGTTTCGGCGCAGGTGAACTGCGGCGATACCATCACGGGGTCGGCGGTGATGACCGCAGATCTGGTGTGTGCGGCGCACAATCCGGCCGTGACGGTGAACGGCGGCGACCTCGACATGGCGGGACACCGCATTTCGGGCTGTCTCGGCGATGGCATCCTGGTCACCGGGAGCGGCGCGAGCGTGGAAAACGGTACCGTCGACGGCTGTGACATCGGGGTGCGGATCGAGGGTGCCGGGGGGCATGAGATTGAGGATGTCGTCTCGAGCGACAACGACGTCGACGGCTTTGCGGTCACCAGCGGGAACAACAAGCTCTTGCACACCAGTGCCGTCGGCAACATGGCGCGTGGCTACACCATCCTGTCGGGCGGCAACAAGCTGACCGGTAACGCGGCCTCGAACAACTTCACCGACGGTTTCTCGGTGACGGGCAACGGTAACAAGCTCGGCGAGAACACCGCGTCGAGCAACGGCGGTGTCGGCATTGGGATCATCGGTGCGGGAAACTCACTCATTCGCAACACCACCGAGAGCAACAGCGGCAACAACATCGCGGTCAGCGGCAACGACAACAAGCTCATCCAAAACGCCGCCATTCGCAGCGTCTTTGGACGCGGCGTCGACGTCATCGGCAATGGCAACAAGCTGACTCGCAACACGGTCGGCAACAACGGCAACGGCAACGACGCGGGCGTCGCGGTCAGCGGCAATGACAACGGGATGATCAAGAACCAATCGTTCTTCAACACCGATCATGGATTCGACATCACCGGGAACGACAATCTGGTGACCGGGTGCAAGGCGATCGACAACGCCGGCTCTGGTTACGATGTGGCCAGCGGCACAGGCAACAGCATCAAGAAGAGCCGCGCCGCCAAGAATACCGGCTCGGGTGTGCGCCTGCGGTCCACTGCGTTGAGCAACGACATCAGCATGAACATTGCCCTCGAGAATGCCGGGTTCGACCTCGAAGACGACAACGTCGACTGCGATCAGAACACCTGGAAGGACAACGTGTCGACGACGGCCGACCCGACGACCTGCGTCGACTAGGTGAGCGGCGGCTCCGGCGTCAGAATGACGACCGGGATCTGGCGAGTCGTGCGCTGCTGATAGTTGGCGTAGTCGCCGTACATGGTGACGAGCTTGGGCCACAGCACGGCCTTCTCTGCCTCATTGGCCTGGCGCGCGCGTACGGGGAATTTCTGGCGACCGACCTCGATCTCGACCTGTGGGTTCGCCATCAGGTTCTTGAACCAATCCGGGTGGTGCGACATGCCACCCTTGGACGCGACCACCACATAGGTGTCGCCTTCGCGGAGGTACAGTAACGGTGCGGTGCGGCGTTGCTTCGACTTGCGCCCGACCGTCGTGAGCAATAGTACCGGCGCACCGCGCCTGAAGCGCCCTCCGATGCGGCCGCCGCTGGCGCGGTAGATCCACGTGTTCAGGGCCGACATCACGCGGATCACCGCAGTCCCGATGCGTTCTTCCGTGGGGGTAAACGGTCTCGTCATCGCCGGAGCTTATTCCACGCCGACGGGGGATTTGCGAGCGAACTGCATATGCCCAATTGAAATGCGTCGCGTATCGGTTGCCGGCGTGCACAATGAGAGCATGCGTCGGCTTTTGCGCATGATCATCCTGAGCTCGAGTCTTGCCGCCTGCGGTGATGGTTCCCTCCTCATCATCTTCAACTCGGGCACGGTGGCTTCGACTCCACGTTGCGATGCCGGCGGCGGCGAGTTCGACCTTCGGGATGAAGGCGGATTGGTGGTCCTCGTCGTGATCGACGCCGACACGCGCATCATCCTCGTCAGCGGTCAATTCGGCAACTGCAGGGACCTCGTCGCGGACGATGCCGTTGAGGTGAGTGGGATCGACGCCGGCGGGCGCATCAACGCTCGGGAAGTCCGGGTGACGAATACCGAGTAGCGAATAGCGAGTAGCGAATAGCGTCCTCTGACTATTCGCTACTCGCCATTCGCTGCTCGCTATCCAGGATGGCTATGCCAGCAGCACGAGAATGGTCACGATGGTGAGATCTGTCATCACGTGAGCGAACCACGGCGCGAGCATGCCGCCGGCGTGCTCGCGCACCAGTCCCATCATCAGGCCGTAGATGATTGCGAGGCCGACACCCACCGTGCCGCGAGGGAAGCCGTTGATGTGTAGGGTTCCGAAGGCAACCGCTTGCAACCCCAGAGCCACCGCACCCGCCCCGAGTGCCGACCGCAGGGCAAACATGATGACGCCTCGATACGCGATTTCCTCGACGGCGGCGTTGACCATCGAAAACCCGACGGCGCCGATAAGCAGCAACCAGGGGGAAACATCCGGAAAGAACGTCGCGAGAATGTCGTCCACGTTTGGACGCAGAGCGACAAACCAAACGAGCAACGACGCGCCTGCGACGGCGGCACAAACGAGGCAGAGCAGCAGCTGGTGACGGCCAAAGTCACCCCACCGCGCCCACTCGGCAGTGCCACGTAGCCAGGATACAGATTGGACCACCGTCGCGTACGCGATGATTGCCACCCCGAGCCAGAGCTGCGAGAGGACCACCCCGGTCGCCAGCATTGCGAAGCACAACGTCGCAAACAGGCCGACGTGCACGGCTGCGACGGCGCGTTGGCGCCAGGCGACGATGGTCAGCGCGTTCGTGGCGAGAGCGATCGCCACGACCACCGGGCGCGGCACGAGTGGGAAGGCTGCGAACAGCAGGACGATGGCAACGACCAGCCGCGGCGTCGTGGTCAAAGCTTGGCGATGAGCGTGCCGACCTCTTCGAGTCCCTTGGTAATGCCGTCCGGATCGAAGGCCGGCGGCGGCAGGACGAAGCGTCCGACGCCGAGATCTTGCAGCCGTTTGACGCTGTCGGGTGTCGGTGCGGCGCGGCCCGACGTCACCTCGATGGTGGCGGCGTCGCGACCGATTTTCTTGCATTCGTCGCGCATGACACCGAGCAGCCAGATGAGCTTCTCATCATCGGCCACGCCGGGGAAGAAACCATCACCGTAGCGTGCGGCGCGCCGCGCTGCCATCTCAGTGTGGCCGCCGACGACGATGGGTATGCCGGGCTTCTGCACCGGCTTGGGGTGCGACTCGAGCTTGCCCCAGCGGTAGAACTTCCCGGCGAACGGCTCGGCTTCGTCCTTCCACAGCGAACGCATCGCGCGGACCGCTTCGGCGGTGCGTGCCGCGCGCTCCGCGAAGGGAATGCCGAGCGCTTCGAACTCCTCTTCGAGCCAGCCCACACCGATTCCGAGAATGAGGCGGCCGTTGGACAGCACGTCGACTGTTGCCGCTTCCTTGGCGACGTAGAGCGGATGCCGCTGCGGCAGGATCAAGATGCCCGTCGCCAGTCGGATCTTCGTGGTGATGGCCGCGGCGTAGCCCAGAGCGACCAGTGGATCGGGGATCGGCAACTGGTCCGGGGCAGGGATCTTTCCCGACGGATCGTACGGATACGTCGATTTGTAGCCCACCGGGATCACGACGTGCTCGACCGTCCACATCGACTCGATGCCGACGCGTTCTGCGGTAGTGGCCAAGTGCGTCAGCATCGTCGGATAGGTGAAGGGGCCGGCGTTGGCGTACATGAGTCCGAATTTCATGCGCTCCGAGTACTACGGAAGACGTGCGTGTGTCGATGGGGAGGCGCCGTTGCGTCCCCGGATGAACTGCGTTGACGGGAGAAGTGCGACTCGACTAAAGGTGGAGTACCGCTAGGAGGTCGATCACATGGGGGAACGGCGCGTACGCAGAAGGCGACCGGTAGCATTCGTGGCTGCGGCTACGTGGCTCAGCGTCTCGCTCTGTGCTTCGCCGGCAGGCGCCAGCTGCGTCGGCGATTGTGGTAATGACGGTGCCGTCACGATCGAGGAGATTCTCACGCTGGTGAGCATTGGGCTCGGCACGGCTGCCGTCACGCTGTGCGAGGCCGGTGATCTCAACGGCGACGGCCAGATCACCGTCGAAGAGATTCTCTCCGCAGTCGCCGATGCCTTGGCCGGGTGCACGCCCGTATCGAGCGAGTGGGTGCAAGTAGATCCCACCATCGCTCTGCAAGACATCTGGGGTGCGTCGCTCACCGACATCTACGTCGTCGGCGCTGCCGGCAGGGTGTTGCACTTCGACGGCAACACTTGGATGCCCATGCAGTCGGGAACAGAGTTGACGTTGTTGGCGGTCTGGGGCTTTGCTCCCGATGATGTGTATGCGGTGGGCTTCAACCCCCAGTCGTTCGGCAATCCGGCGGCCCAGAAGGGCATCATCCTCCACTACGACGGTGTCGCTTGGTCGGAGGTGCAGCACGGGCAAACGGACACGTTCTTTCGCGACGTCTGGGGGTCGGGCCCGCGTGACGTCTTTGTAGTCGGCGGTATCGAGGGTTTCGGCACGCCCGGTGTGATTCTCCACTTCGACGGCGCCAATTGGACGCGACAACTGTTGGTCAACGACAGCCAACCGCACAATCAGTTGCGCGGCGTGTGGGGGTTCGCCCCCGACGACGTCTACGCGGTCGGCAGTGGTCAGGCGCCGATCGCAGGCAACCCCGGGATGCAGGCTCTCGCCTTCCACTACGACGGCAACGCCTGGCTGCGCAGCGGAGCATTCAATGGAGTGCTGAACACCGTGTGGGGATCGGCCCCGAACGACGTGTACGCGAGCGGTGGGCCGACGGGTGTGGCGCACTTCGAAGGCCAACAATGGTCCGCGGTCACCACGGACCAGTTTGTCGAGGGCATTTCGATGCCGATCTGGGGGTTCGGCCCGCAAGACATCTATTTCGGTCTGTTCCACTACGACGGCGCCAACTTCGTGCTCACCCGCGACCCGGAGTCGTTGCTGTTCGATGTTGCGGGCCTTTGGGGTCCTCCGGATGGGACGGTGCTGTATGCCGCGGCCCGTAACGGCGTGTGGCAGCTGCAGCGGTAGTCGAAGAGAACCCAGAACCCAGAGCCCAGAACACAGAACCCAGACCTCAGGCAACGATGGCAGTCGAGGTGTCTGGGCTCTGTGTTCTGGGTTCTGTGTTGCGCCGCTCAGCCCAACGCGCCAGCACGCCGCAGGCTATTGATGCGCTCCGCGTCGTAGCCCAATACCTCAGATAGCACCGCGTGCGTATCGCAGCCCGCTTCGCGTGCGGCGCGGGTTGGGATCGGCAGCTCGCCTTCGAGCAGCTTGATGGGCGAGGGCATGAGATCAGTCCCATGCTCCTCCCAGCGGCGAAACGGCAGGCGTGCCTGGAACTGCGGGTCGCTTGTGATCGACTTGGTGTCATGCGCGGGCGCAATCGGTGTGTTGACCTCGAGGCCGAATCGAATCCACTCCGCGCTGGTACGCGTGGCGAAGATCTCCGCGAGCTCGCGGCGGAGGGCGACGTCACCGCGGGCGTGGTCGGCGTACTTGGAGCCCGGGTTGCGTTCGTAGAGCTCCGGTCGGCCCACGCCGTGACAAAAGTTCTTCCAGAACTCGCGCTCTGAGGCCATGAACAAGACGATGCCGTCCTGCGACCGGTAGTACTGATAGCGGACCGATTCGGTCATGCTGTTGTCGCCGACCGGCCGGCGTGGACCTGTCCCGTCGCCGTCGTTGCCGGTGACCTCGTCTTCGGGGCGCTCGTACGCCTTGTTCCCCTCGATACCGTTCCAATTGAATGCCGCGGCGGCGTCGCTCTGTGCGACCTCGAACCGGCACCCAACGCCGCTGGCGCGCGCCCGGATGAGCGCGGCGAGGATGCCAAGCGCGGCATACAATGGCCCGGAGTTGATGCCGACGGCTGTATAGCTCGGGAGGGTTGGCGTGCCGTTGGCGTCGAACGTCGGGCGTGCCGCGCCGGCCCAAGCGTCGTAGGCAATGCCATGGCTCGGGAGGTCTTTGTA
>Ga0187892_10009708_pt1 | contig 12533 bp, 11 predicted proteins | sample MA1701073metaG_FD_139345 | JGI IMG/M metagenome (GOLD analysis project Ga0187892, IMG submission 139345) | Bio-ooze microbial communities from a basaltic lava cave in the Kipuka Kanohina Cave System on the Island of Hawaii, USA - MA170107-3 metaG ...
CGTGGCGCCGAGGAAATCTTCAAGGAGATCGAGCAGGTCGGTGGTGTGGTGCAGGGGATCGAGCAGGGTTGGTTCCAGCGCCGCATCGCGGAGTCCGCCGCTCGGCAGCAATGGGAAATCGAGCAGCGCAGACGCCTGGTCGTCGGCGTCAACGAGTTCATCACCGACGAGCCCGAGCTGGCGATTCCTGTGCTCAAGGTCGGAGAGGACGCTGATCGCGAGCAGCGCGAGCGCCTCGCGAAGCTGCGCGCCACTCGCGATAACGCCCTAGTTAGGCAACGCCTCGATGCGCTCACAGGCGCCGCGGCGACAAACACCAACCTGATTCCGTACATCCTCGACTGCGCGCGAGCATACTGCACGCTGTACGAGATCCGTCACGCGATGGAGGCCGTCTTCGGCGCCTATCGCGAACCTGTGTTTTTCTAGGAGCCCCACTGGTCGAGCGCAGTGTGCTGCGCTCGCTTGCTAAACGGGCTATGGAATGGCCCGCACGCCGGCTACAGACTGCCAATCAACATCGCGTCGAACTCCCGACCAGACAGCAACGGAGCCAATACGTATACGCGTTCTGTGCGAGTATGCATGAATGATCACGTACACTGAATCTCCAAGCGGAATCTGTCGATCGATGATCGAAATTGCGCGACCGTTCACCGCGAGCCCACAGCGCCCGTCTTCGAGAACCTGCACACGAGCGCGGACCCACTCGCCGTTTGATGTGTTCACTGGTACGGGTACAGCACGACTCGCCCCGGCTAGAAACTCGAGAAGATCGTGACGAGCATTGTAAGGGTAGAGAATAGAGCAACTCTGCCACAGGTCGTCCCCTAACGGAAGGTGACCTGTGCGATGGTCCCAACCGCTGAAGTGAGCCAACTCGCTGGCCACGACCTTCACGTTGATTAACTGCCACGAGCGATTGTTAATCGGTGACGAGAAGTCGACTTCGAGGCCGACCCCCGCTCGCGCCGGAACGGCGCGCCACAAGTATACGCCGCTAGTGAACGTGCTGTCGCCGTTAGGCACGAGTACATTTTGGCCGCCATCCCGGGTCACAATCGGCGTGGGAATACCGAACAAAGCCCATCTTTTCTCATAGTCTTCCGTCCAGCGTTCTTCCACCAGAGTTTCGCTCTTCGCTGGTACGATAGTCACGAACGCGGAGTCTGATCGCCACCCGCCGGCAGTGGCCCAGATCACTAGACGGCCTGGCTTTCGCGGGCGCACTACGCCGCGTTGACTGACAACAGCTACGGTCGTGTCGCGAGACGTCCAGCGTACTTCCAGCGGCTGAAGTCGTCTTCCTTGCACGTCATAGCCTTCCAAGCGAAGCTGGTATTCTCCATCTGCAGGAAGTGCTTTAGTTGCGCCGCTTATCTGCAATCGATTCAAGTACGTCGTGTTGGGATGTGATGCGAACAGCGTGAGACTCGGCGGGGGATTGCCTGGTTCGAGCGCCACCGCCAACTCGGGTCGCTCCACAGACATAACGAGTGGTTGGAATGGCTCGGCCTTGCTGCGCCGGCACACGCAGGTGATCCACTCTGGCACGTGCGATTGAAATTGTGCGTTCGAGCCTTCCGCGAGTACGCGATGCTCGCCGGATTCCGTATCCACCGAGAGCACGCGCGCGATGCCGATAGAGTCTGTGAAGGTCCCAATCAGTTCAACTGCGCTGCCCCATCCTATCGGATAGAATGCTGAGTATCCAGCGATGCGCAGGCACCGTTCCACTGCCCCATCGAACGATGCAACGCAAATCGCCCATTCCTCGTTAGGCGTCCTCGCATACTCGACGCGCAGAAACGCGATCCTCGTACCATCCGGCGACCACAGTGGCCAGAGGTCTCTTGCTGTCGGACTGTTTGTGAGATGCGTGACGACGGCGCCTCCGCTGTCAGGTTTCACGATAGCCAGATCACTCAGACCTTTGATGCTCCAGCGATCTGTTTGGATGACGAGATACCGGCCATCGGGCGACCAGTCACCCACGACGTCGTCACCCGTCTGTGTCGTCACACGCGAGACTGCCGGTCCAGTTGCCAGAACGGCTTCCTCGCCGCCGGCATCCGAGTAGCTCAACGTTGTCGCGAAGGTGCTCGAAGCTCCTGGCCTTACCGCGCCTTTCACGCGATCGGGAGCGACAATGTCGCTTTTCGTCAGCGAAGCAATTTCAATACTACCGCGCGCGATATCGCTGCGTGTGAGCTGTCGCTTGTACATCCTCCAGCGGCCCCCCTCGCTCTTCCACGTGCCCACCATTACGTCAGGCTCGTCAGGCACCAACGGGCGTAGTGCGAACAACCCTGCGGCTGACAGCAGCGCCGCAGCGAAACCAATGGTCGCGAGCGAACGACCGCGTCGAAGCCGAAGCCGCCAGGGGAGCGCGCGGACAACCTGTAGCACACGCGGATCTTCAGCGTGCGAGGCGAGCAGCTCGGCAACAATCTGCTGAACGTGCCGCGTATCGCCCGACGTTCTTGCTTTCTGAACCCATCGCTTCACGATCGCCGCTAGCTCGTCGTGGACGCCAGCTGCGGCGAAGTGCCTGGCGGCGCGCCGAAAGTCCGGTTGCGTCGGATTGCTCGTGAACACGCGGCCGAGCAGTTCGTGGGCTAGGCTCAGCTCTTGCTCTGTTGCGCGCTGAACCGCGGACTCGGCGATGGCATCGTGTGCAACACTGCAGCCAGCTGCGCTGCGTACGACAAATCCCCGACGCTCGAGCCTTGCCATGGAATCGGTAAAGTCCGCGACATCGGGCCGGAAGCCGGCGGTGACCGTTTCGACGCTCAAAGGGCTGCCAGCTACTGCGAGAAGCAGCAGCGCCCGGAGCTCGCTGTCATCGAGTCGCGCGATGCGACGTGACAGCGCACTCCCGTCCACGAGCAGTTGTTGTAAGTCGGCCGGTTTCGGGCAATGCCAGCGCCCATCATCCAACGTTAGGCATCCCGCGTCGAGCGCAAGCCTGATAGTTTCCAGAATCAGCAGCGGTGAGCCGTCCGTTGTCGAACGAAGGCGCTCACCGATATCGCTCGTCCACGGTTCCGCGGGCAGTTCGCCCAGGCTTGCAAGAAATGCTTCCACGTCATTCGCACCGAGCGCTTCCAGTCGGATGACCAGTAGCTCGTTCGTAAGCCCGGCGCCGGTCCCGGCACGACACGCGATTACGACCAGGACAGACACGCTATGCAGTCTCGCGAGTGCGCGGTCGATGGCATCGCGCGACGCCGCATCCGCCCAGTGCAGGTCGTCGAGCAGCAGTGCGAGCGGCTGCTCCTCACTCACCGTTCGAATGAGCTCGTCGAGAGCCGCCACGCGATGCCGCAACGCGTCGTCACCAGTGCTTGTATCACGGCCGACGTCGGCCCAGCGGCCCGAGAGCGACGGATCCAGCCCTGTGAGCGTTGCCGCTGCCGCGGGAGATACACCAAGAGCGCCTGGAAGTACAGACAGCTGCCTAACGACTTCAGCCGCGTAACACCACGCGAGATCGCGGTCGCCAGGAATCGCACGAACGTAAGCGCAGGCATTGCCGTGTTCAGTGCAATGCCGCGCGAAGTCGAGCAACAACCGACTCTTCCCAAGGCCCGCGGGCGCGACGATCTCGACGAGTTGCGAATTGCCGCGACGTGCGCCTTTGAGGGCCGCCGCGAGAGTGCTGAATTCTGCCTCGCGTCCTACGAGATCCGCCACGATGTCCGCGGGGTCGCTATCAGAGTGGCTCCCGCGTTCCGCTTTCGCTCGTGCGATAACGGCTCGCGTCGCTGGCTCCGGTTTGCAGCCGTCGCCCCGAGCGCGTCCTCCAGCTGCCTCGCTTCAGCGAGCGCGGTCACTCGATCGCCCATGGCAAGCAGCGCCTCAAGAAGCAGACGCCAGGCCGTCTCGTCGAGTGAATCGGCGTCGCGCATCTGCGCTGCAAGCTTGCATGCTGAGCGCAGCTTTCCATCGCTTAGCATCGCACGCGTGACCGATTCGGCGGAGCGCAGGAACAGTAGCCTGTAACGTTGGCGCTCCGTTTCCGCCCAGTGCTCAAATCCGAGCGCGCCCGGCAGCACGCAACCAGGCTAGAAACTCACCTCGATACAGCGCGACCGCGTTTGCGAGGCGCGCATTCTCCACATTCTGAAGGAATTCCTCGAAGTCGCTTTGGATCGCGACACCTAACGCGACGGTCCCGACGCCGACGTCGAACGCGTCGTCTCCTAAGTGGCGGCGCAGGTGCCAGATCGTCTGTCGCAATGCATGCCGTGCGCGCGACTCATTGACATCCCCCCACAGCACATGGAGCAAATGGTCCCGCAAAGTGGCGCGGCCCGGGAGCGCATGGAGATATGTAACGAGAGCCAGCGGCTTGCTGGGTCCAAGTAACACGCGTCCGTCTGCGCCTTGAAGTGCGAACGCTCCGAAGGTCCGCAGCGTCAGCTGCGGAGGTCTGCCATCTAGTCGCGTTGTCGTAGCGACCTCGCTGCCGGACGGCATCCACGGCTGGCTGCTGATGGTCTGCAATCCAGAGAGCTGGCTCGAACAGGACGTCGTTCCGGGTCACACGGCACCCGAGATCTGCACGGAGCCTCGCTGGAATCTTGGCGGTCCGCCGAGCGTCGCCGAGGGGGAGTTCATGACGTTGAAAATCGCGGCCGTTGGAGAGCGGCTGCAGCTGTTCGTGAAGCACGGAGGTCAACTTGACTACGCACTCGCTCATGAGGTCCTGTTCAACTCGGCCGGCCTGAGCGTTAGGCGCGTCGGAGCAAGCCAGCCGTGGGATGCTGGCGTCGAAATTGTTCGCTTGCGCGGCAGATAATCCACTTGCGGCTGGAGGAGGGAACATGAGAAAAACGATACTATCGCGCCTTCTTCTTTACGCTTGCGCGCTGGTGGCATTTCTACCACTTCGCGCGGCTTGCGCGCAGTTGCTGCCCGTCTATGGCAATTATGGTATGCCAGGCCATCGAGGCGGCGGTACTCCAACGGGCGAGTTTCCGAAAGACTTCGCCGCGCCTGCGATCGATAGCCTCGACGAACTCTTCAAGCAACATGACCAGGCTTACTGGGCGGCCGAGCTTGTGGGCGGCGCAAAAGAGAGGGAGTTCAAGTGCGAAGGAGATAGACGACTAATCGATGGCCTGAGTGGACTGCTGCAAATCAGTGTAAGCGAATGGGAGCACAGGCCGCCTAACGCGGCAAAAGCACTGGCCTTCGCAACAGGAGCCCTCGCTGGGTTCCGGGCGAAAGTCCGCTCCCTATGCGGACGGGAAGGCGCACGCTGATCTAACGTCGTATACGGACATTTTGAACATGCACACTACTTGTGACTCAGCACGGAAGCGGCGCACCGGGCGCGTTTGGATCGCCTCAGCTTGTTCGGCATTTGCCGTGGGTTGTGCACTTCTCGAGCCATGCAGCAGCGCCCTCGAGAGTACTTGGCGCGTGTCCCCGGATTACGCAGGCGAATCGGAATGGTGCAGAGGACTGTGTGACCACGCCGATAAGAGTTTCGACAAAGTGATCCGATCCGACGTCCCTGGAGGTGTGCTGCTGTCCTGCTACTGCTGCAAGTGATCGTTCAATCGATCCCCTCGACATGAAGTTTCACCTAGTCGGGGGTGATCTCGAGATCTAATCCGGCGCTCTCTTCGCGAAGCTCGCAGGGCAAAACTAGGTCGCCTCCCTTCCAAGATCCGTTCGGCGGGCAGTTCTTGTCGTTAGGCGTGCACTTAAGTAGGCATACGCACCACTGATGAGACGCAACGTCAATGAAACCATGAGCACACAAACGCGTGGAGTCGTGGAAGGCAGACGTTCACCTCTGTGCTACGTTCTTCTGACGACCTTGTCTGCTGCGCTGGCCTGCGTGGATCAAACGAGCGATTCCACCGCGCCTGAGGAAGGACCCCAAGACGTTATTCTAGCTGTGTCGTACGTCGGCACGGCTAACCCGGATCCGCTCGAGGAGTACGAAGTAAAGGTTCACTTGATCGATAGGCAGACGCGTGAGGGAGGCATCCACTCTTTCAGAACGCGACTGGATCGCCTTCGATCAGGTCGTGAGTTCACCATTTCGCGGAGAAAGCCCGGCTTATACTACGTGGAGGCCCAGCTTGATTGGACCAAAGACGGCAGTTGGGATGAGTTCGAGCCGTCTAGTGAACCGGCTGAGCTAAACATCGATAGGTCTAAGCCAGCACACATGAGCATAGTGCTACACGACCGAACGTCACCAAATGATCGCGGCTGGCTCGTAGGTACCGCTACGTACCAAGGGTTGGGCGCGAGCGGCACTCATCAGCTCTACTTTGTGGTCCAGCGACCAGCCGACTTCAGCACGGTAGTGCAGGTGCGTGCGCCGAGTCTTTTCGGCAGCGGGATTTCATTCGGCACGAACGACGTTTTCTTCACGACGGAGAAGCGCGTGCCCGCTGGAACGTACCGTGTGGTAGCCTATTGGGATGTCAATGGAAATGGAGCTTACGATCGCTCGGAGCCTGTTGGGGATAGGGTGCCTGTCTTCGTGTCACCTGGCCTGCCATCAGTCGGCGTTGACATTGCTCTACGATAGAACTAAGCGCCGCGTTAGGCACTTGGCGCGACGCAGTGGATTGCAGATCCGGAGAAGTCGCGGCTGTAGGCATGGACCGCGCCACGGCCAAGGATGTGCTGGCAGAATTCATCGCGGCGAAACACTTGCAGCGAATCAGCTGGAGTTCATAAACCTCATCGTTGATCATCTCACTGAGCACGGCGTTAACGAGCCGGCGCGTCTCTACGAGTCACCACACCGACCTATCGCCGCGGCGGCCCGGACGGACTCTTTCCACGTGCGGAGCTGGAAGCGCTGATACGGGCGCTCGACGCCGTGCGTGCGACTGCCGTGGCCGCATGATAAGAGCGCTGGGGGCGCCGAGCACAGAAGGGGCGACTGAACGCTCCTCATGGCAAAATTGCCATGAGCGCCCGACAGGGACGCCGCCCGTGCTGGCAGGTGCGCGACGGCGTCAAAACGGTGATGCTGATGGGAGGCCGGCACGCTACCATGAGCCGTGCTTCAAGCCAACGACCCGATACCGGCGCTTAAACGTCAGCTCGCCCGCGAAATCTGCGCTGTCCTGGGTGACACCAATCAGCACGTGGCAGCGCGCCGACTCGGCGTCGATCAGCCTCGCATGTCAGATTTGCTACACGACAAGCTGGCTCGGTTCTCCCTCGAGAAGCTGATCCGCCTGCTGCGCAACATCGACCGCCGCGTCGACCTCCGTGTCATCAACGAAGGGCCCCCAGTGATCCGACTTTTTCGCTTCCCGCCACGGTCGACTCCCCGCTAGTTTTTGCCTCGCATGTCTCGCCCTATACGCGTGTTAGTCGCCAAACCGGGTCTCGATGGCCATGACCGGGGCGCCAAGGTCGTCGCCGCCGCCTTACGCGACGCCGGTATGGAAGTGATCTACACCGGCCTTCACCAAACCCCCGAGATGATCGCTACAGCGGCCGTCCAGGAAGACGTCGACGTCGTCGGCCTGTCGATCCTGAGCGGCGCGCACATGACCCTTTTTCCACGGGTCAAAAAGCTCCTCGACGAAGCGGGACGTGACGACATCCTCGTCACTGGCGGCGGCATCATCCCCAAAGAAGACATGGACGCTCTGCAAGCGCAGGGGATGGGCAGGCTGTTTGGTCCAGGTACGTCGACGGCGGAGCTGATTGCGTACATCAAGGACTGGTTCGCCGAGCGAGAGCGTCAGCCGACGTGACATCACGACTACAAACACTTGCCGACGCCGTCCGTGAGCTTGAAGCGAAACTCCGGTTAGGCGGCGGACCGGACAAGATCGCTCGCGAGCACAAGAAAGGAAAACTCACCGCGCGCGAACGCATAACGCGGCTCTGCGATCCAGGCGCGCGCTTTCTCGAGGTCGGTCTGCTCGTTGCGTACGATCAGTACGATGGCCAGGCGCCGGGTGTCGGTGTGGTTACCGGCATTGGCCACGTGCAACAGCGCGAAGTTGTGATCGTTGCCAACGACGCGACCGTCAAAGCTGGCTCGTGGTGGCCCGAGACGATCAAGAAGATCCTGCGCGCGCAGGAAATCGCGATGCGCTGTCGCGTTCCGATCATCTACCTCGTCGACTCCGCGGGCGTAAACCTACCGTACCAGGGCGGAGTCTTTCCGGGCCAATATGGAGCCGCCCGCATCTTCTACTACAACTCGATCATGCGACGCTATCTGCGCATTCCGCAGATTGCGGCGGTCATGGGCCCGTGCGTCGCAGGCGGTGCGTACCTCCCCGCGCTATCCGACGTGATCCTGATGGTCGAAGGCACGTCCTTCATGGGACTTGGCGGCCCGAACCTGGTGAAAGGCGCGACGGGCCAATCCGTCGACGGCGAGTCGTTAGGTGGCGCCTCGGCGCACACGATGGTGAGTGGCGTCGCGCACTACGCGGTGCCTGACGATCACGCCTGTCTCGCCAAGATCCGCGATCTCGTCTCTCGCTTGCCGTCGTACCACCGGGAAACAGGAGCGCATATCGAGCCACCGGTCGCCGAGGCAACCACGTTGTACGATGTCTTGCCGAGCGACCACCGCATGTCGTACGACATGCACGACGTCTTGAACGCCATCGTGGACGGGGAGGGACTCGATGAGTTCCAGCCGGATCTGGCGAAGGAGATGATCTGCGGTGACGCGTCCATCGACGGCGTCCCGTTAGGTATTATCGCGAATCAGCGCGGGCTTATCAAAGCCCGCTCCGGCGAGAAGCCGAGATTCGGCGGCATCATATATACGGAAAGCGCCGAGAAAGTCGCGTTCTACATAGAGCGCTGTGAGCGCGAGGGATTACCGATCCTGTTCGTGCAGGACGTCTCCGGCTTCATGGTGGGCCCCGAGGCCGAACATTCGGGGATCATCCGCGCCGGAGCGCATTTCGTTGAGGCGATGTCCTGCGCGCGCGTCCCCAAGATCGTGCTCACCGTCAATCACGCGTCAGGCGCCGGGTACTACGCCATGGCAGGGCAGGGCTTCGACCCTGACTTCATTTTCACGTGGCCCACTGGACGAATGGGTGTGATGGAAGGCGATTCCGCGATCCAGGCTGTGCACGGGACCGCGCTCGAGGCTGCGAAGAAGGCTGGGAAGCAGCCACCTAACGAGGTGACGGAATCCATCGAAGAGATGCGCGAGGACTACGAGCACCAGCTGGACGCGCGCTTCGCCGCCGCGCGCGGATACGTCGACGCGATTCTCTATCCAGAGGACACGCGCGAGGTGCTCGCCATGGCGCTGCGCACCGCGCTGCATAACCGCGGACCACACATCGGTGCGTTCGTTCTTCCGCCGCAACCGGAGCCAGTGTCTTGAAAGACGTCGTTAGGGTAGCCGCAGGACAGGGCTTTTGGGGGGATTGGCTCGAGGCGCCGCGTCGTCAGGTGGAAGGGGGACCGGTCGATTACCTCATGCTCGACTATCTCGCGGAAGTCACGATGTCCATTCTGCAGAAGCAGAAGGCGCGTGACCCGGCCTTCGGTTATGCACGAGACTTCATCGGCGCGGTTGACTCGGTCCTTCCCGCTGTCACCGAGCGCGGCGTGCGCATCGTGGCGAACGCCGGCGGTGTGAACCCAACGGCCTGCGCGCGCGCGATTCTCAAACTCGCCGATCAGCGCGGTGCTCGCGGCAAGCTCACACTCGGCGTCGTGACGGGTGACGATCTCCTAACGAGACTCGATGCGCTCATCGCCGACGGACACGAGCTGCGCAACATGGATACTGACGAACCATTGAGCACCGTGCGCGACAGAGTGCTCTCTGCCAATGCGTATTTGGGCTCGGAGCCGATCGTCGAAGCGTTAGGCCAGGGGGCGCAGATCGTCATAACAGGCCGTTCCACCGACACAGCGCTCACGATGGCCCCTTTGCGCTTCGAGTTCGGCTGGGCGAACGACGCCTGGAACTTGCTCGCCGCCGGCATTGTCGCCGGACACATTATCGAATGCGGCGCACAATGCTCGGGGGGCAACTGCCTATACGACTGGGAGAACGTCCCCGATCTCGCCAGCGTCGGTTACCCGATCGTCGAAGGACGCACCGACGGAACGTTCGACATCGTGAAGCATCCCGAGACAGGAGGACGCATCTCGGTGCAGTCAGTGACTGAGCAGCTCGTGTACGAGATGGGCGATCCGCGCTCGTACATCACGCCTGATGTCGTCGCCGACTTTACAACCATTCGACTAGAGCAAGCGGGGACCGATCGCGTTAGGGTGAGCGGTATCGAGGGGCGCCCACCGACAGACAAGCTCAAGGTGTCGATCGCTTATCGAGCTGGGTTCAAGGCAATCGGAACGCTGGTCTATGCCTGGCCAGATGCACTCGCCAAAGCCCAAATGGCCGACCATGTTCTCCGTGAGCGGCTCGATCGTTTGGGGCTAACGCTGCAGAGCGTTCTCACAGAGTACGTGGGTGCGTCGGCGTGTCATGGCCCGCTGGTGGAACCGCGTAGCGATCATCCCGAGGTGCAACTGCGCATCGCCGTGCGTTCGGAAGACGAAAACTCCGTCGAGCGGTTCACGCGCGAGCTGGCACCGTTGGTGCTCAACGGTCCGCCGAGCGTCACGGGCTTTGCGGGAGGTCGGCCGAAGGTCGAAGAGATCGTGGCCTACTGGCCGGCGCTGATCGACAAGACACTCGTTAGGCCGGCCGTGGAGATCATGACGTGAAGGTGCAGCTCCGTCGTCTCGCACACGCGCGCTCGGGAGACAAGGGCGACACCGCCAACGTCGGTATCATCGCGCTCAGGTCGGAGTGGTATCCGCTGCTCGTTCGCGAGCTCACGGTGGAGCGCGTGACGCAGCATTTCAGCGGGATGATCACCGGTCCGGTGGAGCGCTTCGAGCTGCCTAACTTGAACGCGCTCAACTTCCTGTTGCACGGCGCGCTGGATGGCGGTGGGACGCTGTCGCTGAAGACAGACGCACAAGGAAAAGTCTTTTCCACAGCGATGCTCCGACTCGAGCTGGACGTTTCAGACGCCGAAGTAGAGGGGTAGGGGTAGGGGTAGGGGTAGGCACGTTGTTTCTACCCCTATCCCTATCCCTATTCCTACTCCTACCTCCCAAGCCAGTGACTGACTTTGACCAGGAAGACATGATCCCCGCGCGCCTCGCCCAGCTCCCGCGCCGCCGCCCCAGCGCACGTCTCCCGCGATCTTGGTGAGACGCAGCTCTGTCGCGATGCCATTGAGCGACGTGAGCGAGCTGTCGACCTCGAGCCGCGTCGCGTCGGGACGCTGGAAATAGTGCACGCTGTTGCGCTGTGTGGCGGTGATAGCCTCCGGCGTCCCATGCACAGTGCTGCCTAACAAGTATCCGGCCACCTGATAGCGACGCTGCCCGAAGCGATGTCGAAAGTCGATGCCGCCGACCGTCGCCGACTGACGAAGCAAGGGTGCACTCGCAGCGCGCTGCACGGACGTCGCGACGGCGGCCAGATGACTCTGCCCTTGGCCAATGTCCTTTTGCACTCGCGCCATCGAATACTGCGTGAGCGGCTCTACCACGGCACGGTCACGCGTTCCGTCGCCGAAGTCCACGCTGGCGCGCATTTGGTCGGTGAGTGCGCTCAACACACCCAACGCCCAGCCCGACTGCGTCTTCCCTGTCACCTTGAGAGCGCCTAACAGATCGGTCGCGAGCGGACGGTTCACATAACGAGCGCCGTCAGGATCGGCCATCTGAGGTGCGCGTCCAATCCGCCGCGAATAGAACAGCTGCTCCTGGCCGAAGATCCAGCCAGATGCCGACAAGTTGACATTGAACAGCTCGGCGCCTTCCAGGAAAAACGGCCGCTGCTCGCGAAAGAATGACTCCGAGCCGGTGAGGTTCACCTCGGACGGGTCGGACTCAACCTGGCCAAAATCCGGGTTCAGCGTCGCCGTGAGCGTGAAATCGGGGGTCAAACCCCACTTGAGGTCTGCGCCTAACGTGGCGCGTGGTTCTCGGGGGCGAGCCAACGGATCCAGCGGGTCGACTGTCCGAGTGGTCATCTTGGCGAGCGTGTAAGGCAGCAGCTCGAATCGGCGCGCCGGCTCCTTGATCGTGATGTCCGTCAATCGCCCAAACTGCGATACGAACCCGGGGCGATCCTGAAGGACAGGAGACCAGTACGACCGCTCGTTGCGGCGCGCCAAATGGCGCCCGAATTGGATTCCCCAGCTCGACGCCGTATTCTCGACGTTCGAGAAGCGCAGTTGCGAGAGTGGAATGCGAAACTCCGCCGTCCACCCTAACGAATCACGCGACGTTTCCGCCTGCCACACCGCGTTCCAGCCGAAGTCCTGCATCCACTCCTCGTCATTGGTGATTTGCGCATCGCGCTGCACACCGCGCGGATTCACGGCAAACTGAAAGGCCGTGCGCCTGTCGTTATAGCTGTCGATGAGGACAACGGCCCAGTCCGAGTAGACGTCCGCATCGCGACGCGCGATGGGAGCGACAATCGAGTCGGCGGCGCTATCCATCAGTCGCAGGCCGACATA
>Ga0187892_10009709_pt1 | contig 12533 bp, 10 predicted proteins | sample MA1701073metaG_FD_139345 | JGI IMG/M metagenome (GOLD analysis project Ga0187892, IMG submission 139345) | Bio-ooze microbial communities from a basaltic lava cave in the Kipuka Kanohina Cave System on the Island of Hawaii, USA - MA170107-3 metaG ...
GATGCCGATGCCGCGTACGGCGCGCGCCCGGACGACGCCCGCCGCGTCGTCGAGCTCGAACACGGCCGCGCTCTGCGCGCCGATCAACGTGGTGGCGCTCTCCGCGATCGTCTCGAGCACCTTTTGGAGGTCGAGCGTCGAGGTGAGCGATTCGCCGATCGCCGACAGCGCCTCGACCTCACCGGCCCGCTGCTGCGCGGCTCGATAGTGGCGCGTCGTCTCCTCGAGGCTCTTCGCCTTGCCGATCGCCAGCGCCGCCTGCTGGGAGAGGCTGACCAGCGTCGCCTCCTGGCGGTCCGTGAACGAGGTGGGCGTGCGATTGAACGCCCACAGCAGGGCGATGATCTCCCCCGACGGCGCCATGACGGGCGCGCCGATCAGCGTGACCAGGCCTTCGGCGCGCGCCCAGTTCTGGAGGGCCGGCGTCAGCCGGAAGCGGGGATCGGCCAGATAGTCGTCCGAGCGCACGGCGCGGCGCTGCTGGAGCACCAGGCTGGCCAGCCCGACGCCTGGACCGAGCCTCAACCCGGGCGTGGGATCCACGTGGGAGTTCTCGGTCATCACCACCTCGAGCCTCCCGGAGCCCGCGTCCACCAGGGAGCAGGCGGCGCCGTCGGCGCCGAGCAGATGGCGCGTTTCGCGAACGACGATGCGCAGCGCGGTCTCGACATCCGGGGAGGACAGCGTCTCGGCGGCCACGCGCTGGAAGGACTGGATATGCGCGAGCCGATCGAGCGCATCCGCATACAGCGCCGCGTTCCGGACCGCCGCCGCCGCCGGCGCGGTCAGCACCTCGGCGACCTTCACGTCCGAGTCGGTGAACTCGCGCGACGAGCGTCGCATGCACACGATGACGCCGATCGGGCGATCATCGAGGATGATCGGCACCCCGAGCAGCGAGACCAGCTTCTCGGCTTCGAGCCACTCGCGATTCGTGAGCCGGGCATCCTGCACGACGTCCTGGACCACGATCGGGGTGCGGTGACTGAAGAGCCAGCCGATCAGGGAATCTTGACGGCCGAGCCGGTCCTTGGCGGGCACGTCGTGGCGGGTGGTGCCCGTCTGCGCGCGCAACGCGAGCGCGTCACCGGACTCGTCGAGGAGCCAGATCCGCACGACGTCGACCTCCAGGCGGGATCGCGCGATGTCCGCCAGGCGATCGAGGACGTCGCCCAGGTCGAGCGTGACCATCAGCAGCCGGCTCGACTCGGCAAGCACCTCGAGCTCGCGCGGGCTCCGGTCTGTCATTTGCCGGCGAATATAGCGCATGCGGGCAGCCAGATCGCCATTTCCGGCGGGCCATCCCCCTCCCCCGCACCCTGGACCAAAAGGGCAATTGACAACGGCGCCAAGTGAGCCCAGCCTGCCCCTGGCCAGAGCGGCACCGGGCGACCGGTCCCGATCGGCCCCTTCGGCCGCGGAGCGTCGATCCGCACTCGATCCGAGACGCGGCGGAAGCCGTTTCGCCTTGACAGGGTTCGATATCCCGGCTAGGTTGAAGGCCCCTTTTCGGGGGAAGGCGTGCGGAGCGTTGGGGGGCGTCTCGCACGGCCGCTGGAGGTGTGGGGTTGATGACCCCTGCTGACTGCTCGACGTCCTCGGTTTGCTCCCGGTCGGTCCTCCTGGATTGCCAGGCAGCGGCACCGCAGTCCGTCTCGACGAGGCGATGCCCAGCTCCGATGTGCCGGCATCGTCGCGACCGAGGCCTGTTCGAGTAGGCGCGCACGATACCGGCGGGCCGAAGGACCATCCACGCATCGATTGCCAGTGCGGCAGGCACGGCCTCGGCCAGCGACTCTCCTGCACGCTGCAAGTCGTTGCGCCCGATCGTCACCGCACCGTGCATCTCGGCCGCGGTTTCTTGTTCGGCGCGGCGGTCCAGTCCAATACGTCGAAGGAGGAGCATTGGAATGAAGAAGGTGATGGTGGCGTTTGGCATCAGCGTGGCGCTCCTGGTCGCGACGGCGGCCGCCGCCCTGGCCGCGGCGGACCTGGGGCTGATCACGGGAGGCGACAAGGGGACCTACTACCAGTTCGGCCTGAACCTGCAAACGCTGGTCAAGCCACACGGCTTCGACCTGACGGTGTACCCGTCGAAGGGCTCGGTCGAGAACATCTACGCCGTGTATCAGCGCCCCGGCGTGCAGATGGGCATCGTTCAAGCCGACGTGCTCGCCTTCGTCGGCCGCATCCATTCGGATCCCGTCCTGAGGCGCGTGGCCAGCAAGACCAAGATGGTGTTCCCGCTGTACAACGAGGAGATCCATCTGCTGGCGCGCAAGGACATCGGTGAATTCGACGACCTGAACGACAAGCGCGTGGCCATCGGGCGCGAGGGGAGCGGCACGTACCTCACGACCAGGCTTCTCTTCAAGGTGTCCGACGTCACGCCCAGGCAGATGGTGCCCATCGACACCGATGAGGCGCTGGCGGAGCTCAAGGCCGGTCGTATCGACGCGATGTTCTACGTGGCGGGCTATCCGGTGAAGCTGCTGAGTGAGAGGGTCACTCCCGACGACGGGCTGGCGCTGGTGCCGATCCAGAACAAGAACATCCTGGAGTTCTATCCGAGCGCGGAAGTGCCGGCCAACACCTACAGCTGGCAGCCGACGTCGCTGAAGACGGTCGCGGTGAAGGCGGTGTTGGTCTCGTTCGATTTCCGCCGTGGCGACTGTGAGCACATCGGCCGGTTCGCGCAGGTGGTGGCGAGCAACACCGACTGGCTCGCCAAGAACGGCCATCCGAAGTGGAAATCCGTCGATCTTGACGCGCCGCTGAAAGGGTGGGAGCAATACGACTGCGTGGCGAAATACGTGCGCAAGGCCAGCCGGACCACGGCGGCCAAGCCCGCCGGCACCAATCCCGTGCTCGAGGCGATCAAGGAGATCCTGGGGCAATGAGCTCCGGCCCGGCCGACGGCACGCCCGACGGCGCGGGCGCGTCGTCGCGGCGCACTGATCCGCATCGGTATCTCTCGTTCTACGGGCTGAAGTCGCCGCCGTTTCGCGTCAGCACCGACCCGCAGTACCTCTGGCCCGGCAAGACGCGGACCGAGATGCTCGAGACGCTGACGGCGGCGATCCGGCACGGCGAGGGCATCGTCCTGCTCACCGGCGACATCGGAACCGGGAAGACCACGCTCGTGAACAGCCTGGTCGACCGGCTCACCGCCGATGGGCCGGTCGTCGGGCGGATGTTCAACTTCGGCTTCGAGCCCTCGGAGCTCCTGCGGGCGGCCGCCCAGGCCTTCGGCATCAAGGACGACTTCGAGACCAGAGCCGAGTTCTTCGCGCGTCTGCAACAGCTCCTGGCCGGCGAGAGCTCGCCGCCCAGGAAGGCGCTGCTGATCATCGACGACGCGCAGGATCTGAGTCACGAGCTGCTGGACGAGATCCGCGACCTGTCGATGGCCGGCGCGGCGCACGGAGACCGGCTCGCCATCCTGCTCGTCGGGCACAAGAAGCTGAATGCGATGGTGTCGCTGGACCGACACGCGGCGCTCCGGCAACGCATCACCGCCGGCGCCGACGTGGATCCGCTGACGCCGGAGGAGGTCGGCGAGTACATCCGCTACGTCCTGCGGAGAGCAGGATCGGAGGAGGAGATCTTCACGCCGCAGGCCGTGCTCGAGCTGGCCGCGCTGTCGGGCGGCGTGCCCCGCGTCATCAACATGCTCGGCGACCTGGCCTTGCTGACCGGGCTGGCGCGCCGGGCCCGCACGATCGACCGCGAGATCATCGAGGAGGCGCGCAAGAAGCTGGGATCCCCGCGCCAGATCGTCGCCCGACGGGTACGTGACGGACGTCGGGGCGGTCAGGCCGCGCCGCGTAGAATCGTTGACAGCAACGCGCGTCTGGTGCGAAAGCGCCGCGGCGCCGGACGCGCGGCGCCCCTGTACAGCGGCGTGCTCGCCGCGCTCGTCCTCATGGTCGCCACCTACGTCGTGTATCACGGATGGCGCGCCGGCCGACCGGACGGGGTGACGGACACCGCGCGCGACGCCGCGATCTCCGACAAGAAGACCCGCGCGATCTCCGATGCCGCGCCGACGCCGCCGCATCCGGCCGTGGACGCGGCACCGGCCGCCGCCACAGTCGGACCCGGGGAACTGCTGATCGAGCGCGCCACGCATGAGGAGCCGACACCGCTCCCGCCCAAGTCGAAACCCGCCGTGGCCGTGAAAGAAGCGAAGCCCGTCGATCCCAAGGAGGTCAAGGATCCCCAGCCGCGGCCCAGCGCCGTGCGCGTGCGCGAGAAGAAGACGCCCGCACCGTCCATCGAGACGACGTCGCGTGCCGGCGCCACCGAGACGATGATCGCGCCCGATCCCGTGCCGCAGCGCCGTGACGGCGACGACCCCGGCGCCGTCATCGACTGGCTCCTGAAAGAGCGACGCTGACCGTTCGGGGTCTGACCGTTCGGGTGACCGTTCGGGGTCAGGCTTTGACTTTGACTTCGGAAGTCAAAGTCAAAGCCTGACCCCGGTTCCTGCCTCGCTTGACCGTGTCTGGCTTTGGCCGTAGCATGTCAGTCACCACTGCGCGGGAGCTCGGGGAACCGGGCTGAGAGGGCAGCGAAGCGGCTGTCGACCGCCAATAACCTGAACTGGGTAATGCCAGCGAAGGGAGGACAGCATGAAGGTCTATCTCCCCGGTTCGTCTCCTGCGATTCGCGTGCCGGCCAAGGAGCTCACGCTCACCAACGCCGAGCGCATCCGGCTCTACGACACCAGCGGGCCGTACACCGATCCGGACTTCACGCCGGACGTCAAGCAAGGCCTGCCTCCGCTCCGGCGGCCGTGGATCCTCGACCGGCACGATGTCGAGCCCGGGGCCGGCGGTCGGTGGGGACTCAGGGCCCGGCCGGGCCGGCGCGTGACCCAGATGCACTATGCGCGCCGCGGCGACATCACGCCCGAGATGGAGTTCGTGGCGCTGCGCGAGGGCCTGCCGCCCGAGATGGTGCGGGATGAAGTGGCGCGCGGGCGCGCGATCATCCCCGCGAACATCAACCACCCGGAGACGGAGCCGATGATCATCGGCCGCCGCTTCCTGGTGAAGATCAACGCCAACATCGGCAACTCCGCGGTGGCCTCGTCCATCGAGGACGAGGTCGAGAAGATGCGCTGGGCGACCCACTGGGGCGCCGACACGATCATGGACCTGTCCACCGGAAAGAACATCCACGAGACGCGGGAGTGGATCCTGCGCAACTCGCCGGTGCCGGTGGGCACCGTCCCCATCTACCAGGCGCTCGAGAAGGTGAAAGGCAAGGCCGAGGAGCTCGCCTGGGAGGTCTACCGCGACACGCTGATCGAGCAGGCGGAGCAGGGCGTGGACTACTTCACGATCCACGCCGGCGTGCTCCTGCGCTACGTCCCGCTCACCGCCCAGCGCGTGACGGGGATCGTCTCGCGCGGCGGCTCGATCATGGCCAAGTGGTGTCTGGCCCACCACCAGGAGAGCTTCCTCTACACGCATTTCCGCGAGATCTGCGAGATCATGGCCGCCTACGACGTCGCGTTCTCGCTCGGCGACGGCCTCCGCCCCGGCTGCCAGGCCGACGCCAACGACGAGGCCCAGTTCGCCGAGCTCGACACGCTCGGCGAGCTCACCCGCATCGCGTGGGCGCAGGATTGCCAGGTCATGATCGAGGGGCCGGGTCACGTGCCCATGCACCTGATCAAGGAGAACATGGACCGGCAGCTCGAGATCTGCCACGAGGCGCCTTTCTACACGCTCGGCCCACTGACGACGGACGTGGCGCCCGGCTACGATCACATCACCTCCGCCATCGGCGCGGCCATGATCGGCTGGTACGGCACCGCGATGCTCTGCTACGTCACGCCGAAGGAGCACCTGGGGCTGCCGGACAAGCAGGACGTGAAGGACGGCGTCATCGCCTACAAGATCGCCGCCCATGCCGCCGACATCGCCAAGGGGCATCCACGCGCCCGCGAGTGGGACGACGCGCTGTCGCGCGCGCGCTTCGAGTTCCGCTGGGAGGACCAGTTCAACCTCTCGCTGGATCCGGAGACGGCCCGGAGATTCCACGATGAGACGCTGCCCGCCGAGGGCGCCAAGGTCGCCCACTTCTGCTCCATGTGCGGGCCCCACTTCTGCTCGATGAAGATCACGCAGGACGTGCGGGACTACGCGAAGGCGCACGGCGTGGGCGATGACGCGGCCGCGGTCGCCCAGGGCCTGCGCGAGAAGGCCGAAGAGTTCCGGCAGCGCGGCGGCGAGCTCTACCTTCCCGCGAAGGAGTAGCCCGCGATCCTCAGATCAGCAGCAGCGGGGAATCCGTCGGCAGGCCGAGCTCGATGCGGCCGAACCGTTCCATCGCCGGCTCGAGCTGCAGCGCCGCATGCGCCGACATGGCGTGCAGATCGCGGCACGCGCGCTGGAGGGGGCAGTCATCGAAGAGCGCGCCGGCGCCACTGACCGCGACCTGGCGATCCAGCGCGCGGGTGCAGCTCGCCACCACGAACGCCGCATCGAGCAGTACCGGGCGCGAGAGGCCGGGCTGAGCCGCTCGCCGGAGCGGGCGCGCCACGCCAGGTCCTCCACGTCGCGTTGCAGGAACAAGGCCGCCGCGTCGATCGTGGCCAGCGCGGCCGCCAGCGCCACCTGGCCGATCTGGCTCGGCGACGACGCACGCTGGCTCGCACGCGCTCGAGCCCGCTCGCGGAAGCTCTCGGTCGCGGCCTGGGCCAGGCCCAGCGCGGCTCCGGCCGCGACCAGCGCCAGCAAGGGAACCACCGGCAGCCGGAAGAGCGGCGACGGGTTCAGCGCCAGCCCCGGGGCCGTGCCCCGGGACAGATCGAGGAACGAGAGCGCGCGGTGGGCGGGCACGAACGCCTCCTCGACGACGACGTCCTTGCTCCCGGTGCCCCGCAAGCCCGAGACGAACCACGTGTCGTCGATCCGAAACTCGCCGGCCGGAACCAGCAAGCACCGGATGTCCGGGATCGGACCTTCCGGTTGCCGAGGAACCCGCGCGGCGAGCGCCACCCATCCCGCGTGATCGCAGCCGCTCGCAAACTGCCAGCGGCCGCTCAACCGGAACCCCTTCGATCCCGCCTCGACCGCCATGGCGGTGGCGCCGGGAGCGTACACGGCGGCGAGCGGCGCCTCGACGTCGGTGTCGAACACCTCGCGCTGAGCCTGCTCGCCGAACAGCCCCACCAGGCGATTGTGAGTGGCGAACAGCGCCAGACACCAGGCGCTCGAGCCACAGGCGCGCCCCACTTCCCGCACGATCTCGATCAGGCTGGCGAGCCCCACTTCGTAGCCGCCGAACCGGGCCGGGCGAAGCAGGCGCAGGAGGCCGGCGTCGCGGAAGGCGGCGATCGTCTCGGGAGGCAGGGAGCGCCGCTCCTCGCACTCCCGCGCGCGCTTGCTCAGCTCGGGCGCGAGATCGCGGGCGCGCATGACGAGCTCTTCGGGGGCGATGGCGGACGATCGCACGATCCGACTCTAATACAGGCTCGCGCTGTCGGGAAGCAATGATGGACGGGTTCGTGCCGCCGGCCGTCCGCTTCGAGGACGAGCTCTTCTCGTCGGAGGCGCTGACGGTTGCCGCGGTCGGGTGGCTCGACTTCGTTCGCGATCGCGTCGCGCCGACCGCGGACTCGGTCGCGATCGCGCTGGGCAATCATCCGTACGCCCTCGCTCTGTTCTTCGCGCTCTCGAGCCTGCCCCTGCCGATCATCGTGCTGCCCGCCGATCCGAGAGCCTGGCCCAGCGCGCCGCCCATTCCCGCCGGCACGCCGCTCTTCCTCCCCCCCACTCTCCGGGAGCTCGCCAGTCACGCGGAAGCCCTGGGCCTGCGGGCGCTCCGCGTGCCCGATCCGTCGGCGTCGGCTTCCCCCGCGGCGAGCCCGACATTCCTGAGCACGCCGGGCGTGGTGGCGTTCACCTCGGGCTCGACCGGCGCTCCCAAGCCCGTGTACATCCTGACCGAGAGCTTTCTCCTCCAGGCCCGGTCCATGGTCGAGGCCTATCGGCTGCCCGCGGGCTGCGGGATCGTCGGCGCCCTGCCACTCGCCAGTCACTTCGGCCTCGGGCACGCGCTGATCCTGCCCACGGTCCTTGGATCCCACCTGGGCATGGTCGAGCACTTCGACCACCGGGCCGTGCTCCGGCTCCTCGCCTCCGGCGATTATCTCTACTGGGCGGGCACGCCGGTGATGGCCGACATGCTCGCCCGCGCGCCGCTGCCCGAGCCCCATCCCCCGTCGCCCGCGATCTGCCACATCAGCGCCGGCAGCCTGTCCGACGCCGTGTTCCGGGCCTATGCCAAACGCTTCGGGGTCCCGCTCCGCCCGAGCTATGGCCGGACGGAAAACGGGTTCATCACGGCGGAGACGGCTCCGGCCTCCGAGGTCCGATCGGACGCCGTCGGCCAGCCGGCGCCCGGCATCGAGCTCCGTATCGGGGATGATCCCCGCGATCCCGTGCCGGCCGGAACGATCGGCCGGGTGTGGTTCAGCAGTCCCTGGTACATGCAGGGCTACGGCTTCCCCCCGCACCTCGCGCCGCGCGAGGGGAGCGACGGCTGGTGGCCGACCGAGGACATGGGCGTGCTGAGCCTGGACGGATACCTCACGCTCGTCGGGCGCAGAGATGACTGCTTCAAGACCCCGTCGGGATATCTCGTCAATCCGGCCGAGGTCGCGCGGGTCATGGGCCGCCACCCGGGCGTCGGCGAGGTCGTCGTGGTCCCGGTGCCCGCCCCTTCGGGCTCCGTGATCGGCGTCGTGATCGAGGCCACCAGCGCGCTCGAGGCCGGCGACCTCCGCGCCGGAGCGGCCCGGCTCCTGCCGCCGTGGCTTCAGCCGGAGGTCGTGCTGGTGACCCGCGAGCTCCCGCGCTTGCCGGGTGACAAGGTCGACCGCCAGGCCTGCATCGCGCTGCTGGACCGAGCCCGCGCGGGAACGGAGGACCTGCCCCCGGCGGAGCGAGGATCCTAGCCGAGCGCGCCCCAGTCGCACGCCCTCGCGAAATGCAAGGTGCGCGCCGACGAGCAAGCTGCTATTCTCCTCCGGCGCCGATGACGCGGAGGGTGGGACGCGTGCGACGGTTGGGGCCGGGGTCTGTCCGTTTCGAGCGTGAGGTCCGCTCGATTCGGGATGGACGGATGCGGACGTCTCTGGAGAGGCCGTAGCGCGTGGACGCCGCGCCCTCTCAGGATCGGCTGTGCGATCGAGTGCGGGACATCGTCACCCGCATCGCCGGCCCGCACCGCACGCCCGCGAATGCCGGCCCGACCACGCCGCTGGCGGAAGGCGGCTTCTGGCTCGACTCCATCGCGCTCCTGGAAGTGATCGTCGCGTGCGAGACGGAGTTCGGCGTCATCTTCGATTCCGTCAGCGATCTCACCAGCGATACCTTGAAGAGCATCAAGAGCCTGGCCGCGGTGATCCGGGGCAGGCTCTGAGCGTGCGCGCTTCACGCCTCCGCAGAACTGCGTTATCCTCACGCCCATGAGTGGATTCGCCGACTACGAGCAGTACGACGCGCTCGGACTCGCCGAGCTCGTGCGACGCCGAACGGTCACGCCCGCCCAGCTGCTGGAGGCCGCCATCGAGCGCGTCGAGGCCCGCAACGGCGCGGTGAACGCCGTCGTCATGAAGCTCTACGACTACGGCAAGCAGGCGATCGCCGACGGGCTTCCCGACGGGCCGTTTCGCGGGGTGCCGTTCTTGCTGAAGGACCTGGGCGCCCACGTGGCCGGCCTCCGAATGACGCGGGGCTCGAAGTTCTTCGCGGATACCCCGCCCGCGACCACGGACACCGAGCAGGTGAAGCGCCTCAAGCGCGCGGGGCTCGTCATCTTCGGCCGCACCAGCTCGTGCGAGCTCGGCCTGTCGCTCACCTGCGAGCCGCAGCTCTACGGGCCGACCCGGAGTCCCTGGGATCTCTCCCGCATCTCGGGCGGATCGAGCGGTGGGGCGGCGGCGGCCGTCGGTGCGCGCATGCTGCCGATGGCGCACGCCAGCGACGGCTTCGGCTCGATCCGCGCGCCGGCCGCGTGCTGCGGGCTGGTCGGGCTCAAGCCCACGCGGGCACGGAACACCTACGCGCCATATTCAGGCGAAGGTCTCGGCGGTTGCTCGACCGAGCACGCGGTGACGCTCTCGGTCCGCGACAGCGCGGCCCTGCTCGACGCCACCGCGGGGCCGGGTCCCGGCGATCCGTACGTCGCGCCGCCGCCCGGCGCATCGTATCTCGATGCGACGCGTCCCGATCCGCGCCCGCTCCGCATCGCGTACACGCGGGTCACGCCGAACGGCGCCAGCCTAGAGGCCGAGAGCCGCCGCGTCCTCGACGAGACGGTCGGCCTCTGCCGCGAGCTGGGCCACCGCGTCGAGGAAGCCGATCCCGACGTCGAACGCGCGGCGATCGTGCCCACGTTCTTGACCCTGGCCGCCGCGAACACGGTCGTGAACCTGGCCAGCCATCCCACGGCCGGACGGCCGCCGCGGCCGGACGAGGTGGAACGCGTGACCTGGGCGACCGGGCAGATGGGCGAGCGCGTGAGCGGGGCCGAGTACGTGCGCGCCACCCAGGCCGCGCATCGACTCGGGCGCCAGATGGCCGCGTTTCACGCCGGCTACGACGTGCTGCTCACTCCCGGTCTGGCGACGCTTCCGGTGAAGCTCGGCTGGATCGACATGATGATGGACGACGTGGATGAGTACTGGCGCCGCGTGTTCGCGTTCTCGCCGTTCACCGTCTGGTTCAACCTGACGGGCCAGCCCGCGATGATGCTCCCGCTGGGCCGCACGAACACGGGCTTCCCGGTCGCCGTCCAGCTGGTGGCGCGCTACGGCGACGAGGCCACCATCTTCCGCCTCGCCGCGCAGCTCGAGACCGCCCGCCCCTGGTTCGACCGCAAGCCCCCGATGGTGACCAGCTGAGCGGTCGCGAGCCGTTCCCTCTCCCCTCCGGGGAGAGGGCAGCATGCCTCAGGCCCGCCCTTCCAGCGCGCGGCGGAGCTGTGCCAGGTGATTGTCGTCGTGCCAGGCCATCACGGTGAGAAATCCGTCGATGGTCCGGCGGCCTCGCGCGTCCGAGTGGAACCCCGCGCGCTTCCAGTCGTCCGAGTCGAGTCCTCGAAAGAAGGCCAGGCTCTCGGCGCGCGAGCGCGCGAAGGCCTCGATGGCGAGCCTCGCGTCGTTCTTCAGATACTGGCGATCCTCGGCCCAGCGGTCCTGGCTCGTCGTGACGAAGCGCGGCTCGTGCATCAGCATGATCTGCTGCAGGCGGATCAAGAACCACTCCTCGTTGCCTCGCAGGTGACAGATCACCTCGACCGGCGCCCAGTTCTTCGCATCGGGGCGCCGCGCGAGCGTCGCCTCGCCGCGGCCTTCGATCGCGCGCGCGAGCTCGCCCGGCGCGTGCGCGATGCGGGCCAGGCGCTCCTCGCGACTGAGCTGCTTGTAGTGCTCGATGGGAGGAGCGGTCGTGGGGTCAGACATGCATGTTGCCCCTCGCCATGTTGCCCCTCGCCATGCTGCCCCTCGCCATGTTGCCCCTCGCCATGTTGCCCCTCGCCATGTTGCCCCTCGCCATGTTGCCCCTCGCCCTACCCTCTCCCCAGACGGGAGAGGGAGCAAGACTACACGGTGGCGTAGAAGCGGGCGGGGGCGCCTTCGGTGCCGGCGATCTTGTAGAACGGAGCGGAAAAGTCGACGCGGCGCCGCGGCAGCGCGCCGAGGTTCGTCAGCCCTTCCATGATCACCACCCCCGCGCCCAGGATCACGCGGTGCATCGGGAAGTCCTCCGAACTGAAGTCGGGCAGCCGCGCACAATACTCCTCGAAGAAGTCGAAGCCGATGTTCTTGGGGCCGCGGTCCACCAGCCACTGCGCCGACTCCGGTGGGAAGAACGGCGACTGCGTGAAGTAGTCGGGCCACTTCCCGTACATCGCGTCGGTCCAGCCGGTCCTCAGCAGCACGATGTCCCCGCGCCGAACATCGTCGGCCCCCGCGCGCTTGAGATCGTCGATCGTGATGCCGTGGTTCGCGCCGACGAACGAGAGATCCACGACCAGCGCTTCGCCGATCACCCGGTCGAGCGAGATCTCCGCCGTCGTGATGCCGTTCTTGAACACGTGCAGCGGTGAGTCGATGTGGGCGCCGGTGTGCAGACTCTGCCGCACGCTCGAGACCTGCCAGAATCCGGGCCCGCGCCGGTGCGGCGTCACCTCCAGGCGCATGTTCGTGGACGGGGGACTGAGCGTGCTGTCGTCTACCGCGACCGAGAGGTCGATGTGTGCCATGGACCTGCATCGTATCACTTCGGGCGATACCAGCTCATGCGAGTTGTTCGGCCGCGACACGCTGGTCGCCGGAACGTCGATCGCCGCAACGAACGACAAGGATTCGACAACAAACTACTAGTGGGTTCCCTTCATCACATCGAGAACTGCGAAGCCTTCATCACATCGAGAACTGTCACTGGCCCCACTCATCGAGGACACCCGTGATGACAACCAGCTTCTGCGACGAGCAACTGAGGCGAGCC
>Ga0187892_10009711_pt1 | contig 12531 bp, 1 predicted proteins | sample MA1701073metaG_FD_139345 | JGI IMG/M metagenome (GOLD analysis project Ga0187892, IMG submission 139345) | Bio-ooze microbial communities from a basaltic lava cave in the Kipuka Kanohina Cave System on the Island of Hawaii, USA - MA170107-3 metaG ...
GTGACCACATTCGAAAATGTCAATCAACTTACTGCAGTGATTCCCGCTTCCGCCCTGGCAACCGCGGGGAGTGCCACTATCACGGTCTTCACAGCTCCACCAGGCGGTGGTCTTTCTAATGCGATAGGCTTTTCCATCAACAACCCGGCCCCAGTGTTGGCGTCACTATCGCCGGCTCTAATGTTGGTTGGAAATGGGGGAGCCACTTTAACAATTAATGGCACCGGCTTCATTAATGGTTCAATAGTGCAAGTAGGTGGCAGTCCGCGCGCTACAACCTTTGTCAACGCTACGCAACTGACAGCCCAACTCGAAGCTGAAGATTTGGCAAGCGCCGGCCTCCGGAACATCACCGTCCAGAATGAGGGACCTGGCGGCGGTACCAGCAATGCCCTTAACCTCACGGTGAACAATCCGGTTCCGAGTATTGGCGACGTCAGTCCGTCAGCTGTTACGGCCGGGACAAATGCCTTTACCTTAACCGTCAATGGCAGCAACTTTGTCACTAGTTCAGTGGTGAAACTGAACGGCAGCAATCGACCGACCAATTTTGTCAACAGTAGCCAGCTGACCGCAGACATCCCGGCCGCAGACATTGCCAGCGCCGGTAGCCTAAGTATTTCTGTTGAGAGTCCGGCTCCGGGCGGCGGAGCTTCCAACGCCGTCGATCTGGCGGTTAATAATCCGGCTCCTGTGATGGGCGGAATCTCACCAGCAACGATTACAGTTGGTGGTACCAGCTTCACGCTGACCGTGAATGGAAGTGGCTTTATCGACGGCTCGGTGGTGCAGATCGGCAACAGCGGGCGAGATACCTCGTTCATCAATAGCACTCAACTTACGGCTACCATTACGGTTGCCGACATCCAGAGCACTGGCAGTTTTGCGATTACGGTGTTCAATCTCGGTCCAGGTGGTGGCACTTCAGCACCAATAAATTTAAGCGTTGAGAATCCTTCCCCAGCACTGACGTCGATCTCGCCCTCAAGCAAGACGGTGGGTGATGCTGACTTCATTCTCAGTGTTAGCGGCAGCAATTTTGTTGACGGAGCCGAAGTCCGTCTAAACGGTGCCGCACGGTCAACCACCTTCGTTAGCTCCACTAGCTTGACTGCGCAGGTGACTGCGGCGGACCTGGCAACCGCAGGTATTTTGGAGGTTACAGTTGTCAATCCAACACCGGGTGGCGGCACCTCAAATGCCTTGAACCTGGGTGTCAACAATCCTTTGCCGGCCATGAGCTCAATTTCTCCGGAATCAATGATTGCCGGCAGCGGCGGCGGTACCGTAACCATTAACGGTAGCGGTTTTGTCAATGGTTCAGAAGTTCGGGTGGGCGGCAGTCCGCGCGCAACAAACTTCGTTAGCAGTTCTCAACTTACTGCTGAAATCCTGGCCGCAGATGTAGCCAGTGCCGGCACCCTCACCATCGGTGTGCACACCGCTGAACCGGGTGGAGGCACCAGTAACACAGTCAATCTGACGGTCAACAATCCGCTGCCCAGTATTGCCGGGCTCACTCCAGCCGGCGTTACTGCAGGCACAGACGCCTTTATCCTGACGGTCGATGGCAGCAACTTTGTCGCTACTTCGGTGGTGAAAGTGAATGGCAGCGATCGACCGACCAGTTTCATCAACAACAGCCAGCTGGCTGCGAACATTTCCGCAACAGACATTGCCAGCGCCGGCAGCCTGTCTATAACCGTAGACAGCCCAGCTCCGGGTGGTGGTTCCTCCAATGCTGTAGAGCTTACGGTAAACAATCCTGTACCGGTGATAAGCGAGATCTCACCGGCTGCGGTCACCGTTGCCGGCGGAGACTTTTTGCTCACCGTAAATGGCAGCGGCTTCATCAATGGCTCGATGGTAAGAGTAAATGGCAGCGACCGCAGCACCAGCTTTATCAGCCCCACACAATTGACGGCTCAGATCCTGGCCGCCGACATTGCTACTGCCGGGTCTCAACCGATTACTGTGTTTAATGCCGCACCGGGTGGTGGCTCTGCTGCCGCGCTCAATCTGGCAGTGAATAATCCCGCTCCGATAATTACCAGTCTGTCACCAGCTGAGTTACCGGTGGGCAGTGACGGCTTCGCCCTGACCGTGGCTGGCAGCAATTTTGTCAGCGGTGCTGTAGTCCAGGTCAACGGCAGTGACCGCAGCACAACCTTCGTCAACGGGAATCAGCTGACCGCCGAGATTCCAGCTTCTGACCTGACAGCTGTCGGTTCATTGCCTGTCACCGTGACCAACCCGGCTCCCGGTGGCGGTACCAGCTCGGCACTCAATCTCAATATCGGCAAGGCCAACCAGACCATAGCGTTTGCGGCCCTGGCCAACAAGGGCTTCGGCGATCCCGATTTTGATCTCAGCGCCAGCTCCAGCTCCAGTCTGCCCGTCAGCTTTGCCGCCGCGGGCAACTGCTCGGTCACCGGCGCCACAGTTCATCTAAATGGCGCCGGCTCGTGTACCATCACTGCGTCGCAGGCGGGTAATGACACCTACAATGCTGCGCCTGACGTGCTGCAAAGCTTCAACATCGGCAAGGCCAGCCAAACGATCACGTTAGCACCCCTGGCCGACAGGAGCTTCGGCGATCCTGATTTTGATCTCAGCGCCAGCGCCAGCTCCGGTCTGCCCATCAGCTATGCCGCCGCAGGCAACTGCACGGTAACGGGTGCGTCAGTTCATCTCACCGGCGCCGGCTCCTGCACCATCACCGCCTCGCAGGCAGGTGATGACAATTACAATGCAGCATCCGATGCGCTGCAAAGCTTCAATATCGGCAAGGGCGGTCAGGAAATCAGCTTTGCACCTCTGCCCGACCGGAATCTTAACGATCCCGATTTTGATGTCAGCGCCAGCGCCAGCTCTGGTCTGGCCGTGAGTTTTGCCGCCACGGGCAACTGCACCGTGACCGGCGCCACAGTTCATCTCACCGCCGCCGGCTCCTGCACGATCACCGCTTCACAGGCTGGTGATGAGAACTACAATGCAGCCTCCGATGTGGCCCAAAGCTTTACAGTTCACAATCCAGCTCCGAGCATTAGCGCCCTTTCGCCCAACTCAGCTGGTGTCGGCACTGCTGGCTTTACTCTAACGATTACCGGAAGCAATATTCTCAGCGGCGCCGTGGTCCGGGTCAACGGTACCGACCGCAGCACGAGCTTTGTCGACGGCACACAATTGACGGCTGAAATTCCCGCTTCCGACCTCGCAACCGCCGGTATCTTGGTCATCACAGTGACCAATCCCGGTGCCAGCGGCGGCACTTCAAATGCCCTGAATCTCACGGTCAACAACCCCGTTCCGGCGGTAAGCGATCTTTCACCGGAGAACGTCGAAGCGGGTGGAACGGCTTTCATGCTGACAGTCAACGGCTCCAATTTCGTCAGCAGCTCGGTTGTAAAATTCAATGGCGGCAATTGCCCCACGACATTTGTCAGCAGCACTCAATTAACCGCCGCCTTCTCGGCCGCAGATATTGGCCAGGCTGGAACATACCCGGTCTCGGTCGATAATCCAGCGCCCGGTGGTGGTGCGTCCAACTCCATGATGCTGACTGTCAATAATCCGGCTCCTGCAGTGGCTGGGATTTCACCTGCAACAGTTCTTGTCGGTGGCGGAAGTTTCAATCTGAACGTTAACGGAAGCGGTTTCGTCGAGGGCTCGGTCGTGCATATTGGCGGTAGCGCGCGTAACACTTCATTTGTAAGTGGTACGCAACTCATGGCCGAAATCACGGCTGCAGACATCCAAAGTACGGGTAGTTTTGCCGTCACGGTCCATAATGGGGCCCCTGGTGGTGGAACTTCAGCCGCGATGAATCTTAGCGTTGAGAATCCCGGACCAAGCGTAACCCTACTTTCGCCAGCAGCGAAGTTGGTTGGTGAAGGTGATTTTGTTCTCACCATCACCGGTACTAATTTCGTCGATGGCGCCATGGTTAAACTCAATGGAAATGATCGGCCCACTACTTTTGTCGACAATACGGGCTTGACAGCGCAAGTCAGTGCTTCTGATCTACAGACAGCTGGTGTGCTGGTTATCACTGTCGTCAATCCCGCACCCGGCGGCGGCGAATCGAACGGCATGAATCTCGAAGTAAATAACCCCGCACCAGCCATGACCAACCTATCACCCGATGCGGTGGCTGTTGGGAGTAATACTTTCACCTTAACCATCAATGGCAGCGGCTTTAACGGTGATTCAACGGTAATGGTGGACGGTAATGGACGTACCACTACCTTTGTGAGCAGCAGCCAACTGTCGGTCGAAATCAGCGCTGCTGAAGTAGCTAACGCTGCAATTCTGTCCATCGCGGTGCAGACAGCCGCACCCGGTGGAGGTACCAGCAATGCCCTCAATTTGACCGTCAATAATCCCGTCCCCAGTATGGGAACTATCAGCCCTGACACCGTCATGACCGGTAGTGGGGCGGTAACTTTAACTATCAACGGTAGCAACTTTGTGAATGGCTCAGTGGTGAAACTCAATGGCAGCAGTCGACCCACCACCTTTGTCAATAGTGGGCAGCTGATGGCAGAGCTCACAGCTGCAGACACAGCAGGGGCTGGTAGCTTAGCGGTCACGGTTATGAATACAGCGCCTGGCGGTGGAACGTCTAATACACTCCACCTGGCGGTCGATAACCCTGAGCCCAGCTTAACCGGGTTGTCACCAGCCAGCGCCTCCGCCGGTGGTCCATCGTTTACCTTGAACGTGCTGGGCTCGAATTTCGTCGGCGGTGCGATGGTGAGCGTAAACGGCAACAGTCGCCCGACCGCGTTTGTTAACTCGTCACACCTGACGGTCCAGATCAGCAGTCTGGATATCCTCTCAGTGGGAACGTTAAGCATCCTGGTGGCTAACCCTGGACCGGGTGGAGGCATGTCCAGCGCGATGAACCTGACTGTTACCCTACCAACCAATGATGCCCGGGCCATCAGAGTTTTGGACGTCACCGCGGCTGCAGGAGAAAATGTCACTGTGTTAGTTGAGATGGTGGCAAAAGGTGACGAGAATTCCTGGGGCTTCAGTCTCCAGTACGATCCCAACGTCATGACTTTTGTTTCGGCTGGTAACGGAATTGATGTACCCAGTGGTTCGCTCCTGGTTAACAGCACCGAAGCAGCGGGTCATGTGGGCATTGCCGGCGCCTTACCTGCAGGAGCGGTTTTGAGCGCTGGAGTACGTCAGATCCTTACGCTGGAGTTTGCAGTGCCCGCTAACGGCACAGCCACTGCAACCGACCTCAAGTTTGTTGATTTTCCAATTGCCCGAGAGGTAGTTAACGTCAACGCCGCTCCACTCTCAACCGCTTATGCGCCGGGAGTGGTTACCATCGCGTACGGCTTTGAAGCCGACGTGGCACCGCGGCCAAACGGCACTGGAGATGGTACGGTAACAATCCAGGATTGGAACCAGGTAGGCCGCTTTATGGCCTTGTTGGATCAAGTCAGCATGGGTAGCGAGTTTCAGCGCGCCGACTGCTCTCCAAGGGAGACCCGAGGCGACGGTCGACTCTCGGTGGCTGACTGGACGCAGGCTGGACGTTATGCCGCGATCCTTGATCCGGTAGCATTCGCCGGAGGACCCTCAGCACCCGTAGCCTCAGCTGGAGCTTCGGCTGCCAGGCTTATTACCAGCGAAGCGATCGCGGCCAAGAGCGTGGTCCGCATGGATGCGCTCGGCATCAACAGCGGAAGCATAAGCATCACGCTGGATGCCCAGGGCAGCGAAAACGCAGTTGGCTTTAGTCTCACTTTTGATGCGAACAAGGTGAAGTTCCTCGGCGCTGAGAAGGGCATTCACGCTGCTCAAGCAATAATGCAGATTAACCTGACCAGCGTTAAGAAGGGACGGGTTGGCTTCGCCATTGCCCTACCGTCAAACGAGGGCTTCCCGGCCGGCAAGTTCGAGTTGATGAGGATTCGCTTTGCTCCGTTAGAAGAGGGCCTGGACGCCAGTGCCGTTAACTTTGCAGACCTGCCAATCGACCGCGAGGTAGCCGACCTCAATGCGACTCCGGTTAAGGCAGCGTTTGTGGTGGAGGGCGCCGCCACTAAGAACCCAATCGATGAAGCGGAGTTCTTTGTACGCCAACAGTACCTGGATTTCCTTGGCCGCACGCCTGATCTGGGCGGTCTGGAGTACTGGACCAGCCAAATCGCCGATTGCGGTGCCGACGCTAATTGTGCCCAGCAAAGGCGCATTGGCGTAAGCGCAGCCTTCTTTATCGATCAGGAGTTCCAGCAAACTGGCTTCTTTGTCCACCGGATGTTTAAGGTGCTGCTTGGCCGGCAACCTCTCTATGCCGAATTCAATGCGGAACGAGGCAACTTGAATGCTGGGGCACGTTTGGAACGAGACAAGTCCACTCTCATCCAGGCCTGGTTAGGACGGCAGGAAATTCTGGCTCGATACCCCACCACGATGGATGCCGAGGCTTTTGTTGACTCTCTACTTCAGACCATCAACCGCGGGTCGGGTGTGGATCTTTCAGCCGAGCGACATCGGCTGGTAGCTCTGGCCACCGAGCAGGGTCGCGCCAGTGTGGTCCGCAACCTGGTCGACAACGCCACTCTGTCGGAAGCCGAATACAATGCAGCGTTTGTCCTAGCTGAATACTTCGGTTACCTGCGCCGGGATCCGGATCCAAAAGGCTTCGAGTTCTGGCTGAACACTCTCAACAACCGGGTTCCCAACAACTATCGGGCTATGGTTTGTGCCTTTATTACTTCGCCGGAGTACCAGCGTCGCTTTGGAACAGCCATCAGTCGCTCTAATTCCGAATGCGGACCCTGAGATTTTACCCGCAGGGTTTCAGAAAAGCTAAACCAACTTACCCAATGGGACGAGGTAATTATCTCGTCCCATTGGGCTTATAGTTCAGCCTCACCGACCGCGAGGCAAAGCCTCGCGCGATGTCTACTAGGTGCCGGAAAGCCGTAGAAAGTCAAAACCTTGGACTGCTCAACCAGGTTTTACGCCACTCCCAGCTCCTGCCCCATACTCGTCTTACTTCCAACCCATACTCCTCTTACTTCCAAGTTAAATCACGATTTTTCAGAAGTTTACGAAGCGCGCGAAGTCAGTGAAATAGACGAAAGACACTGATCAGCCGGTCATCTAGCATCGCGGCGTAATCGAGTACTGGCTTTCGGGGCCAGTGCACTCGTTCGAGCTAATTTCCCTTTTGCCGAATTAACAGGCTCACGACGGACACCAATGCGGGCCCATCAAAAATTTCTGAGTAGTGCCACCAATTGTTTTGCTCGCAAAAATCCGACCTGTCTGATCCAGTTGAGTTCCGAGCCCTTTCTAAAAAGGAAGCAATAACATGTTTGCGACTAAGAGAAATCTATCTCATTTTCTCCTATTAATTGCGGTCGTCACCCTCGGTCTGCTGGCTTTGCCAACGCGCAGCACCGAAGCTAAGCGTAATGCGCTTCGCTCTGCAGTCTCGATAAGCAACTCCAGCCCTGCCTCGCCTGGAATTGCTGAGAGGCTTAACGGGGCCCGACCAAACGCTGCAATTGCTTCATTGGCTCGCGACACCAGACCTCTATATAAGTCTCTTTTTCCGCAGCTATCGGGGTCACCCCTCGTCCTTTCAAACATCGTCGCCACTCGAATAGTTCGTGTGGTACCAACTACTCTCCAGGCCAATTCTGCCGGCACAGTGGCAATCGAACTGGATGCGCAAGGAGACGAGAATGCTCTGGGCTTCAGCCTGACTTTTGACCAAACAAAACTTACCTACGTTTCTGCCGTAAAGGGCGTCGACGCCAACAATGCCGGCGCAACAATGAATATCAACAGCAGCGCAGTTGCTAGCGGCCGTTTGGGAATAGCCCTCGGGCTACCGGCCGGTGCACAGCTTCCGGCAGGCACGCGCCAAATGGTTGTAGTCACCTTCAATGTACCGGCGAGCAGCAACGGTTCAACCAACATCGGCTTTGGTGACTCGCCCATCTTCCGCGAAATTGTCGATGTGAATGCTTTTGAGCTGTCGGCCCAATACGATGCCGGGGCGATAAGTATCACGCCGGTCTCGAGCCCGGTCCCCACGCTAACCAGCCTGAGCCCGACATCAGCGCTCGCTGGCGGCGCAGGTTTTTCGCTCACCGTTAACGGTAGCGGTTTTGTAGGCAATTCGGTGGTCCGCTTTAACGGTTCCGACCGTGTCACCTCCTTTGTCAGCAGCACACAGCTAACTGCTCAGATTACTGCCGCAGACATCCAGAGCTCCGGCTCCTTCCCGGTCACGGTGTTTACCCCGGCACCCGGCGGCGGAACCTCAAGTTCCATCAATCTTGCGGTTAACAATCCGGTTCCGGCTGTGGCCTCTCTTTCGCCCTCGAGCGCAGTGGCTGGTGGAACAAACTTTGTGTTGACGGTCAACGGCTCGGGGTTTGTCAACGGCGCCCAGGTTCTCTATAACGGCAGCAGTCGGACGACGACTTTTGTGAGCAGCTCGCAACTGACTGCGCAGATCACGGCCGCAGACATCAGCACGGCAGGTTCTGCAAATGTTAGCGTCTCAAATCCTGCCCCGGGCGGCGGGGTTTCAAACACACTCAGCTTTTCAATCACTACCAACCCCGCTTTCCGAATACTTCGGGTCGTTGGAGGCACCATCAATGCCGGCCAGAACAACTTTGTCAATGTTGAGCTGGACTCGCAAGGTGATGAGAATGCTCTGGGTTTTAGTCTGAATTTTGACCCCGCAAAGTTGACTTTTATCTCGGCGGTAAAAGGCAGCGGCGTGCCAAATGCCACGATCAATGTGAACCCTTCCAGCGCCGCCAGTGGACGAGTCGGAATCGCCGTGGCCAACCCGGCGGGACAAAATCTTCCCGCAGGCACACGCCAAATTGCAGTGTTGACTTTCAACGTCCCCGACAACGGCAACGGTTCAACCGATGTGACCTTTGGTGATTCACCAGTTGCTCGGGAAATCGTCGATGTGAACGCTGTTAGTCTCTCCGCAACCTATAACTCGGGCACGCTTAACATTACGCCCCTGCCGAGCCCAGTCCCGGCGATTACCAGCTTGAATCCGGCCAGCGTGATTGTTGGTGGACCAGCTTTCACTCTTACCTTGAATGGCAGTGGCTTTGTCAGTTCTTCCGTGGCCCGATACAACGGTGCGGACCGCGCCACCACTTTCATAAGCAGCTCGCAACTGGCGATTGAAATGAGTGCCGCCGATATTCAGTCGACCGGTTCGTTTCCTGTCACTGTTTTCAATCCCGCCCCGGGTGGTGGGACTTCCAACGCCATTAATCTGGCCGTCAACAATCCTACTCCCACGCTCACATCAATTTCACCTACCAGCACCGTCGCCGGGAGTCCGGCGTTTACCCTGACAGTTAATGGGTCGGGTTTTATTGCCAGTTCGACCGTGGCTGTAAATGGAAGCAGTCGCACGACCACATTTGTCAGCGCCTCTCAGCTCACAGCGCAAGTGACGGCCGCAGACATTAGCACCGCCGGCACCAGAAGCATCACAGTCGTCAACCCAACCCCTGGGGGCGGAACTTCGAATAGCCAGAACTTCAACATAAACACCAATCCAGCGTTTCGATTCGTGAGAATCGTTGGGGCAACCATTAATGCTGGACAAAACAACGGGATTACTATCGAACTCGACGCCCAGGGCGACGAGAATGCGCTCGGCTTCAGCCTCAACTTCGATCCGACTAAGTTAACCTACGTCTCGGCGGCCAAGGGCACGGGTGCTCCGAATGCCACCCTCAACGTAAATTCTTCCAGTGCTGCCAGTGGTCGGGTTGGCTTAGCAATCGCAAATCCAACCAATGAGACTTTCGCAGCCGGCACTCGCCAAATAGTAGTTGTAACCTTCAATGTACCGGACAATGGTGGTGGCACAACCGATATTACTTTTGGCGATAACCCAGTACCGAGGGAAACTGTAAACGTAAACGCAGCCGACCTTGGAACGTCTTACACGCCGGGCTCGTTCACCATAACGCCGCTACCCAGGCCGGTTCCCGCGCTCACCAGTATCAGCCCCAACAGCACCATCGTGGGATCAGCAGGCTTCACGCTGACGTTAAATGGCAGTGGCTTTGTAAACTCCTCCATCGCCCGCTTCAACGGGTCAGATAGGGCCACGACTTTCGTCAGCAGCGCGCAGCTAGCGATTGAAGTTAGCGCCGCCGATATCGCTTCCGCAGGATTATTCCCCATTACAGTGTTCAATCCAGCGCCTGGCGGTGGCACGTCGAACGCAATCGATTTGGCAGTAAATAATCCAACGCCAACGCTCTCATCCCTCTCACCCACTAGCGCAGTGGCCGGCACTGGGCCATTCACGCTGACTGTAAATGGAACAAATTTCAAGAATGGTTCGGTGGTTCGGATAAATGGAAGCAATCGCACCACATCATTTGTTGGCAGTTCGGTATTAACAGCCCAAATTACGGCCGCGGACATAAACACGGCTGGAACAGCAGTGATTACTGTCTTTACTCCAACGCCAGGGGGCGGTGTGTCGAATGGCTTAAACTTCACCATCAATACCAATCCTGCATTTCGCATTCTTCGAGTTGTAACCTCGACGGTTGAGGCTGGTCAGAATATAACTGTGCCTGTGGATATAGATTCGCAGGGCGACGAAAACGCTTTAGGGTTCAGTCTCAGCTTCGACCCGACAAAACTAACCTATGTCTCCACCGTAAGGGGCGATGGCGCACCGGAAGCCACCCTGAACGTTAATACGGCTGGCGCGGCGACCGGGCATTTGGGTTTTGCCCTGGGAAATCCGGCGGGTGAAGCCTTACAAGCTGGTACCCGTCGACTCCTGGTGGTTACATTCAGCGTGCCGTTGCCGGTGAGTGGTCCCACCAACATAAGCTTCTCCGATAGTCCAATCGGCCGCGAGATTGTTAATACGAATGCCGCGCTCTTGGCAGCAACTTATTCTTCGGGAACTCTTGACATCAACCATCCGGCTCCGATTCTCACCAGCGTCGTTCCAGCAGCTTTAATACCGGGGCCGCAGGGTCCACCGTGTCACTCAATGGGAGCAAGTTCGTGAGTGAATCCGTGGTCCGAATCAATGGCGCCGATCGGGCGACCACGTTTGTGAATAGTGGCCAGCTGACAGTTCAAGTGACAGCAGCTGATCTTCAGTCGGCAGGAACCCTTACATTCGCAGTATTCACGCCTGCGCCTGGAGGTGGTACATCCGCGTCAATCGATGCACCCGTCAACAATCCCACTCCCGCAATAAGTTCAATTTCTCCAGACAATGTGCTGGCCGGTGGAGCAGCATTTACCCTGCTGGTCAATGGCAGCAACTTTGTCTCAAACTCTTTGGTCAGGTTGAACGGCGCGGATCGCTCCACCACGGTCGTAAGCAGCACCCAGCTGTCGATTGAGATTTCTGCGGCTGACATTCAAACGGCTGGGATCGCCAACATTTCAGTGTTTACCCCGGCTCCGGTGGGCGGCTCTTCCAGTGCCCTCAGTCTGACTATCAATAATCCGGTCCCAGCGCTGGTCAGCATCTCTCCCACCAGCGCCCTGGTTGGGGCGGCGGGTTCGACTTTATCACTCTCGGGCACTGACTTTGTGCAGGGCACTGTGGTCCGCTTCAATGGCGCTGACCGGCCCACCAACTTTATCAGTGGTTCGCAGTTGACGGTCGAGCTTCCTGCGAGTGACCTGAGCAGCACCGGCACCTTCGCCATTAGCGTGTTCAGTCCGGCTCCTGGAGGTGGCACGTCCAGCGCCCTCAACTTCGAAGTTTTGAACCCCACTCCGGTTTTACTCAGTCTGGCGCCAGACACTGCCATAGTGAATGGTGCTCCATTTACGCTAACGGTCAATGGTCTTGACTTTGTCAATGGCGCAGTGGTCCAGGTCAACGGCAGTGACCGCAGCACCAGCTTCATTAATGGCTCCCAGCTGACCGCCGAGATTCTCGCTTCCGACTTGGCAGCCGCCGGCTCGGTGGCCATCACGGTCATTAACCCCGCTCCTGGTGGTGGCACTTCCGCCGCGCTCAATCTGGCGGTTAATAATCCGGCTCCGGCGATTACTAATCTCTCCCCGGCGGAAGCTGTGGTCTTAAGTAACGGCTTCACCCTGACGGTGATGGGCAGCAATTTCATCAGTGGCGCAGTGGTCCAGGTCAATGGCAGTGACCGCAACACCAGCTTCGTCAGCGGCAATCAATTGACGGCTGAGATTCCAGCGTCTGACCTGGCAGCTACTGGCTCGTTGGCTATCACAGTAACCAACCCGGCTCCCGGGGGCGGCGCCAGCTCTGCAGTGAACTTTACGATCATCAAGGCCAACCAGACGATTACGTTTGCCGCTCTGGCTGACAAGAGCTTCGGCGATCCCGATTTCGATCTCAGCGCCACTTCCAGCTCCGGTTTGTCCGTCAGCTTTGCCGCTGCGGGCAACTGCTCGGTCACAGGCGCCACAGTTCATCTGACCGGCGCTGGCTCCTGCACCATCACCGCCTCCCAGGCTGGTGATGCCAACTACAAC
>Ga0187892_10009712_pt1 | contig 12530 bp, 10 predicted proteins | sample MA1701073metaG_FD_139345 | JGI IMG/M metagenome (GOLD analysis project Ga0187892, IMG submission 139345) | Bio-ooze microbial communities from a basaltic lava cave in the Kipuka Kanohina Cave System on the Island of Hawaii, USA - MA170107-3 metaG ...
CACGGTCGCCTTGATGCCGAACGTGAGCGTCTCCATCGACGACAACCGGTAGTCCGCCGAGTAGCTGTCCGGGATCGGAGTCGGATTGTCGGGGTCCGATGGATCGCCGGGCAAACGCACATGATAGAAGTCCGCCGCCGTCTGATCGTAGAACCGAAACATCGGCGAGAGAACCACGTGTTTGCCGATCTTCTGGTACCAGGCGAGCGTCACAGTTTGGCTCCAGATGCCAAACGAGTCGTGATAGAACCGGTACGAGGCTTCCGCGCTGCCGTTCAGTTCGCCGATGAAATGTGTCAGCCCGAGATACACGATCTCCCTGGCCTTGTGATCGGGCCGCTGCTCGGGAAACACCGCCGTCGGGTCGGGGTAATCGTCGAACCGAATTCGCTTGTACGGATCGGCGAGGTAGCCCCACGAGTAGCCGAAAGTGAAATTGGCGGTGAAGATGGTCTTCGGACTGAGAAGTTGATTCACGCCGATCAAAATGTCCGTGCTGTCCTTGTGCCTCGGTGCGCTCCAGAACAGCGGCTGGATCCGGTCGAGAGTTTGCGCGATGCCCAGAACGAGCGTCGTGTTCTTCTCGTTGAAATCGATCGCGTCGGTGGCCGAGAACCCGAACGACTCGTAATCACTCTCGACGCTGTAGGCGAACTGCGGTGAAAACGTGTGGTCGCCGAAGCGCCAATCCAGGACGATGTTGCCGGCGTCGCGCACGTCTTCCATATCAGCAGTCGGTACCTTCGCCGATCCCGGCGGCGGAGGGCCGCCCGTCGGCGTGGCGCCCGAGATCACATCGTGGACGTATTCGACTTGGAGCGCGAGTTTGGAGCCGAGGGATTTCTCGGCGAATGCGGAATGGGTCTCGACTTCGATGCGGCCGTTCTCCTCGGCATAGTATTCGAACTTGTAGTCGAGATGGTCTTCGGTCCGCCCGCGCGCTGCCGGCAAGACGTGCAAGGCGATCACGATTGCCAGAATCGCCACGGTTTTTCGTGCTGATCTTTCTGCAATCACAGACGAGCGCACGCAGTTTCGAGCCACAGTTTGCTGGAGAGCATTGCTCGGCGAGACCTTGGTAAGCCGCCATGTTCTACGTGCGCCACAGGGAATGGCTGCAATGGCCGTGCCACAAGCGCCGCACGGGGGGTTGCGGTTTTCGCCGAATCTTCGTAAACTGGGGCAACGCAATGCGACGCGGATAATTTGTCTGGAAACCGGATTGGTTCTGCTGGCAAAAATCCTTGCCTTGGATCTCATTCGCCGGCGCCTCAGTTGTCCGAGATGTCCTGGTAACAACGTCGAATCGAAGTGAACGCTCGTCGCAACCTCCGGCTCGTGATCGTCGAGCTGGTTCTGTTGTTGGCACTCCTGGCCATCGGCTGGGCGGGGTATCGTGCGTTTCGCGTGGTCCGCGAGGTGGACCGCGTGCCGGGTATGTTCCGCGAGGCCCAGCAACAATACACGCGGATCGCCGATCACCTTGAACCGGCCGTGGACGAACTCAACCGGTGCCTTTTCCGCTACAGCACCTATCGCGACCGGCGCGACTGGCAAACCTTCCAAAGCAAAAGCCAGGACCTGCGCGCGTGGATCCACGAGCAGAGGGCTTCCACCTCGCGGTCCAAATTCGTCCTCGTGCGCCCCGTCGGCGCCACTGCCGACGTCGCCTCGCTGCTCGATGCCATCGAACGTGAATTCGACAACTACCAGGCCGCCGCGTACCGCTTGACGGTGGACGCTGCCGGCCCCAGCGAGACGCAGGCCACACTGGCGCGGCTGGAATGGGTCGCCCGCAGCGAGGAGGCGCTGGATGCCATCGGTGGGCGCGCGCGGGCGCACGGCGAGGCGCTGCAGTTGTTTCTGGGCGGATCGAAGGACTGGTTTATCTGGCTGCGGCGCACGATGTGGGCTTCGTTGCTGGCGTTGGTCGGGCTCGGGGCGTGGCTGGGAATCATGTTGTACCGGCGGGTCGTGACGCCGTTGCACCGCCAACTCATCGAGAGCCGCACGATCATCGAGCGGCAGCAGAAGCTGGCCCACTTCGGGGAACTGGCCGCGGGGGTCGCCCACGAAATTCGGAACCCGCTTACGGCGATCAGCGCGCGGCTGTTCACGATCCAGAAGTCGCTCGCGCAGGGCACGACCGCCCACGACGACGCCACGGTGATCCGTGAAGAGATTGGCCGGCTCAATCGCATCGTCCGGGATTTCCTGGAATTGGCGCGTCCCTCGGAACCTCGCCGGGTCCCGCTCGCGGCCGGAACGGTCCTGCACGAAGTGCGCGACCTCCTCGCGCCCGAGTACGAGAAACAAGGGATCGACTTGAATCTGGAAGCTGCGGTGGCGACGCCCTTCCAGGCGGACCGGCAGCAACTCAAACAAGTCCTGATCAATCTCGTCCAGAACGCCGCCGAGAGCATGAAGGACGGCGGCGCCATCCGCTTGCGCGCGCGGGGCGACGTGCGCCGGCTCAACGGCGATAAGAAGGATGTCGTCGTCATCGAGGTCGAAGACCACGGTCCCGGAATCCCGGCCACGGTGCAGAGACGATTGTTCGATCCGTTCTTCAGCACCAAACCGGGAGGCACGGGCCTCGGCCTGCCGATTGCCGGGCGGATCATCGAAGCGCACGGCGGCTGGATCGAGTTCGAAACCGAGCCCGGACGCGGGACGACCTTCTGCATCATTCTACCCACGAGCGGGGAGGTCGCATGAAGTCTTTGCCCCAAGTTTTGATCATTGAAGATAACGAACCGCTTGCCGAGTCGCTCCAACGCGTGCTGCAAGTGGAGGGGTACGCCGTCCAAACCACCGCCGCGGCAGACACCGGACTGGCGCTGGCCCGCGGCGACCAGTTCGATGTCGTCGTGACCGATCTGCAACTGCCCGGGGGCCGTCCACAGGACTCCCGCGCGGGACTCGATCTGATCCGCCAACTGCACGCCGCTCGCCCGCAATTGCCGATCATTCTGATGACCGCGCATCACACGACGGAAATCGCCATCGAGGCGACCAAGCTCGGCGCGTACGACTATCTGCTCAAGCCGTTCGACCCGGCGGAATTTCTGGAGTTGATCGAGAAAGCCGTCGTGAGCAGCCGGCTGGTCTCCTCGGAAGTCGAAGTCGGCCCGATTGCCTCGACCGGCGACGCGATCATCGGCCAGAGCCGCGCGATGCAGGGCGTCTATAAGGACATCGGGCTCTACGCCGGCAAGCCGGTCACGGTCCTGGTCCGCGGAGAAACCGGCACGGGAAAGGAACTCGTCGCCCGCGCGCTCTATCAGCACAGCGAACGCGCTCACCAGCCGTTCATCGTCGTCAACTGCGTCGCGATCCCCGAAACATTGCTGGAGAGCGAATTGTTCGGACACGAACAGGGCGCGTTCACCGGCGCCTCGACGCGACGGATCGGCCGGTTCGAGCAGGCGGACAAAGGCACGATCTTCCTGGACGAGATCGGCGACATGACGATGGGCACACAAGCGAAGCTGTTGCGCGTCCTTCAGGAGAGGACCATTCAGCGCGTCGGCAGCAAGGACACGGTCTCCGTGGACGTTCGCGTCATCGCTGCGACGCATCGCGATCTCGAACAGGCGATCCGCGACAAACAATTCCGCGAGGACCTCTTCTACCGTCTCAATGTCGCCGTGATCCAGCTTCCTCCGTTGCGCGATCGCCGCGAGGACATCCCCGGGTTGGTCCGTTATTTCTTGCAGCGTTACGGACAGGAACTCGGCGCCCCCAACGCCGCCATCGGCAACGACGCGCTGCAATTCCTCCAGCAGCAGCCGTGGCCGGGCAATGTCCGCGAACTCGAGAACGTCGTCCGCAAGGCCATGCTTCTGGCGCGTGGATTCACCATCAACCCGGAGATCGTCCGGACGGCGCTTGCCCAATCGCGCCCGCCGCGTCCCGCCGCCGACCAGACGCTGGCCAGTTACGTTGCCGACTTGCTCGGTCGCGCCTCAAGGGGCGAGTTGGAGAACGTTCACGCCGCGCTCACCGAGGCCACCGAGCGCGAGCTGTACGCGCAAGCCATTCAACTCGCGCAAGGCAACCAGGCCAAGGCCGCGAAGTGGCTCGGCATCTCACGACCGACGATGCGGGAGAAATTGATCCAACACGGATTGCATCCGTCGCGCGGAGAAGACGAAGCCTGAGTTGGCCGCCTTCCTGACTCGCGGTCGCAGGTTCATGGAGGGCCTCGACAGCCACTTGTGAGCAACGAAGCAGTCGGACAGGAATGTCCGACCTCCTCTGGGCGCGACTCAATCCTCGTCGAACTTCCGCTCGATGAGGATCTCGATCTCTCGAATCGCCTTGGAGGCGTCGTCCCCCGAAATGGTTACCGTGAGCTTGGAACCCTGGCCGGCGGCCAGCATCATTAACCCCATGATGCTCTTGCCGTTGATCTCCTGGCCGTCCTTTTCGACCAGGATCTCCGACCGGTACTTGTTGGCAACCTTGACGAACATGGCCGCCGGTCGCGCGTGGATGCCCAGCTTGTTCTTGACCACCAGTTCCTTGCTGACGGCGTTGCCGGGACTGGACTTCCTGCTGCCATTGCTCATCGCTGTCCTTCCTCCTGGCCGGAACGAGTGGCAGCGGGCGCGTGCATCGCCCGGATGAGCCGTTCGTTAAATTCCTGTGCTGCGTTGTGTCCCATACTTTTCAACTTCTGATCCAGCGCCGCCACTTCGACCAGGCGCGCGATGTCGCGCCCGGGCCGCACGGGGATCGTCACCAGCGGCAGGCGGATTCCCAAGACCTTGTACCACTCCTGATCGAGCCCGATGCGGTCGATCTCGCTGACCTCGTGCCAGTCTTTCAATTGCACGACCAGGTCGATCCGCTTTTCCTTGCGGATGCTGCCCACGCCGAAAATCGCGCCCACGTCGATGATCCCCAGCCCGCGCACTTCCATGTGATGCCGGGTCGTTTCGGGCGCCGTGCCCATCAATTCCCGGCCATCGAGCAGGTAGCAGCGCGTCACGTCGTCGGCCACCAGCGAATGCCCGCGCTCGATCAGCGCCAGGGCGCACTCGCTTTTGCCGACGCCGCTCGCCCCTTTGATTAGCACACCGATGCCCAAAATATCAATCGTCGTCCCGTGCTCGATGCATTTGGGCGCGAACTCGACGTCCAGAAACAGCGTGGCCTTGTTGATCAATTGCATCGTGATGAGCGGACAACGAAACACCGGCGTGTCGGCTTCCTCGGCTTCTTCGAGTGCGACCCGGGGCGGGCTGATGTTGCGGGAAAAAATCAGGCACGGGATGTCGCGCTCGAACAGGCCCCGAAGGCGCGAGCGCAGCGTTTTCTTCGGCAACGACTTGAGGTAGGTGATCTCCGCCGAGCCGATGACCTGGATGCGTTTGTGCGCGAAGTACTGGAAAAATCCCGTGAGCGCGAGGCCGGGGCGGTTGACGGTGACTTCGCGGATGCGGCGGTTGAGTCCCGACGCGCCGGCGACGAGCTTCAGTTGCAGCGCGGTCGCGTGGTGCGTGTAGAACTGCTCGACGGTAACGATGCTGTTGTTGTCCTGCGACAATTTCCCTGCCTTCCGTGGAATTGCATACACACCAACGCAGACGGATGCAAGTGGGTAGTGGGGGCGGTCGATGCATGGTATGCATGGTGGCGCGAGCGTCCCGCTTGTCGCACTCCAATAGCCAGCCGGGCGCGACAAGCGGGACGCTCGCGCCACCATGCATTCCCTCGCTCAAAAAGTGAGATGCCCGTTGTCCACGACCTGTCTTCATCGGGGTTGACGGTGGGCGCATCGAGGGGTTAGGAAATGTGCACGCATTGGCGAGTCCGCAAATGAAGATCAAACACATCGAAGCGATCCCCCTCGTGCGGAAGCTGGAGGAGGTGTTCCAGGGCGGGACGTACAAGATCACCAGCCGCAACACCATCGTCACCTGGGTCGAACTCGAGAATGGCATTGGCGGCCTGACGTTCGGCGGCGACGAGGACCAGTATCAACTCGACGTCTGTCGCATCGTGAACCAAATCTTCCGCCCCCTGCTCGTCGGCGGCGACGTGCGCGACGTGGAGGCGCATTGGGAACGGATGTGGCACGCCCGGATCGATCTGAACAATCGCGGCATCCACACGCTCGACCTCGCCAAACATTGTGTCCAGACGCAGGCCATCGCGGCGGTGGATATCGCGCTTTGGGACGCGCTGGGCAAATCGCTGCGCCAACCCGTCTATAAGCTGCTCGGCGGCAGCCGCAACAAGGTGCCGGTGATCGCCATCGGCGGTTACGTGATGAAGGGCAAGACCATCGCCGACCTGGACACGGAGATTCAGCATTACCTCGATCAGGGGATCCAGGGGATGAAGCTCAAGGTCGGGAAATTGTCCGTCGAGGAGGACATCGAACGCGCCCGGCGCGCGCGAAAAATCGGCGGGCCAAAGTTCCATCTCTGCACCGACTCGAACCAATCCTGGACGGTCGAGGACGCGATGAAGTTCGCCCGGGGAGTGCGCGATTTGAATCTCGCCTGGCTGGAAGAACCGTGCCGCTGGTACGATCAGATCGAAGGCAATGCCCGGCTCCGCACGATCGGCATTCCCGTCAACGCCGGCCAGGGCGAAATCTCTCGGCATGGCTGCCGGGACCTTGTTGTGCGAGGCGCCGTGGACATTCTGAACGTCGATGCGACCATCGCAGCCGGCGTCACCGAATGGCGTCGCATCGCCGGCATGGCGCACAGCTTCGGGGTGACGATGGCGCATCACGAGGAGCCACAGGTCGCCTTGCATCTGCTCGCGGGCGCGCCCAACGGTCTTTGCGTGGAGATTTTCCCGAACTACAACCGCGATCCGATGTGGTTTGATCTGCCGGAGAAACAGCCGGCGATCCGCGATGGGTTCATGCATCTGCCGGACGGAGCGGGATTCGGCATTCCGCTCCGGCAAGACACGATCGAAAAGTGGCGGGCAGCCTAAGCTAAGCGCCGTGTGACATGGTGGCGACGAGCGTCCCGCTTGTCGCGTTCCAGAGATCGCGGCGCGACAAGTGGGACGCTCGTCGCCACCATCGGGTCGGGGAAGTTAGCCGAAGACCTCTTCGTGAATCCGGGAAGGCGCCACCACCATCGCCTCGCCTCGGACGCTCTTCGCCGTCGTGCGCTTCGGAAGCAATTCCGTGGCTTCGGGGTACTCGAAGAGCCTGCCCTCGTAGTTCCGAATCAAGACGCGGTCGTCGTTCATGTGCAGGACATAGTTCGGGTTGATCGGGACTTTGCCGCCTCCGCCGGGGGCGTCGATGACGAATTGCGGCACCGCGTAGCCCGTCGTGTGACCGCGCAGGGCTTCGATGATCTCGATCCCCTTGCGCACCGAAGAACGCAGATGCGCCGAGCCGGCGATGAGGTCGCATTGATAAATGTAGTACGGCCGCACGCGCGCCCGGAGAAGCCTGTGCACGAGCGCCTTCATCACCGCGGGGTCGTCGTTCACGCCGCGCAAGAGGACGGATTGGTTGCCGAGCGGCACGCCGGCATCGGCGAGGCGTCCCAACGCGGCATGGGCCTCGGCGGTGATTTCGCGCGGATGGTTCGCGTGGATGCTGATCCAGAGCGGATGATACTTGCGGAGCATCGCACAAAACTCGGCCGTGATCCGCTGCGGCAAGAAGATGGGGATGCGCGTGCCGATGCGGAGGAACTCGATGTGCGGGATCGCCCGTAGCCGGGAGAGCAGGAATTCCAGCTTCTCGTCTGCGAACAGCAGCGGGTCACCACCGGAGAGTAACACGTCCCGAACTTCCTGATGTTGGCGAAGATAATCGAAGGCCGCCTCGTAGTTCGTATCCAGGCGCTGATCGCCCACGCCGCTGACCACCCGGCTGCGCGTGCAGTACCGGCAATACGCCGCGCAACGGTCGGTCACCAGAAACAGCACGCGATCCGGGTAGCGATGCACGAGTCCGGGCACCGGCATGCTCGAGTCTTCGCCGCACGGATCGTCCATTTCCCACGGCGAACGTTTCATCTCCTCGACGCGGGGAATGACCTGCCGGCGAATGGGACCGTCGGGATTGTCGCGCTCCACCAAGCCGAAAAAGTACGGCGTGATGGACATGGCGAGCTTGGAATTCGACAGGATGACTCCGGCGCGCTCTTCGGCGGTGAGCGGCAACAACGGCTCCAGTTGTTCGCGTCGGGTGATGCGGTTTTGTAACTGCCAGAGCCAGTTGTTCCACTGTTGGTCCGGCACGTCCTGCCAGGCAGGATGGCGGGGTGTAGATTCCGAGTCCGCAGGTCCCGATTTGTTGTCTGACATGAATTCTCCGTGCTCCCGTTTGAAGTCGAGGCCGACTATAAGTTTGTGACTTTCGCTGTCAAGTCGGGCATTGGATGCGTTCTTGGTGGATGCGGTTGCAGATTCTCGCGCAGCACTTTACTGGCGAGGGGCTTGGAGGCCTTGGAGCGCCGCTGCAAGATCGGCAACTGCGTTCGAATCCACGGTGGGGGGGCCGCCGTCCCCGGCGGCTTCGGGCGGTTTTCTTCGGCACCCGAGGACGGGCGCCACCACACCGCCGATCTTGCATCGCCGTTGGAAGCCTTGAAAAACAAGGTTTTCGTGCTTGCTATTCGGGCATCGAGGTTGCTACTCTATGTTCCCCAGACGGACGGAAAGGAGCGGGCCTTGATCCGAATCAACTACGCGGCATTGCGGAAGGACGAGTCGGAGAGCATTCAAATCAGTGACGAGCTGTTGAAGAAGGCCAAGCGCCGGTTTGGCTTCAGCGCGCGGAAGGAGTTGCTCGGCTTGCTTTCGTCGCAGCTTCGCCTGCAAGCCATGGAGGTCGCAGCACGCCAGATGAACCCGCAATTGCTGTACGATGCCGGAATGCAGGGCGTGCTCAATGCGCTAAAGGTGTACGACATCGGGCAGACCGACGTTGCCTTCAAGGACTTCGCGATGCCCTTCGTTCGGACCGCCATGCAAAGCGCCAAGGCCAGTCGCTGAAAGGGCCGGCCGCAGCCCTCCTCACTCGACGCGGGAAGGGCGTTTGCGGTTGTGGCGGCCAGCCTCTTCGACCCAACTGACCGCTCTCTGCACTAATCCGGCCGGAGTCGTGATGTGGAGCTTGCGCTTGATTCGCGCCCGGTAGCATTCGACCGTCTTGATGCTCAAACGGAGCGAGTGCGCAATCTCCCGTGTCCCCTGTCCCCGTCCAATCCGTCGAAAGATTTCCAGCTCCCGGTCGCTGAGCGTGTCGAGCGGCAAGGCCACCGGGGCGGCCCCGATTTTGTTGAGAAGCTGGGCCGACATGCGATCGCTCAGATACACATCGCCGTCGAGCACGCGCCGAATGGCCACCGTGACCTTATGCGTGGCTTCCTGTTTGGTGATGTAGCCACGGGCGCCGGCACGGAGGACGCGCTCGGCGTAAAGCGATTCGTCGTGCATCGACAGGACCAGAATGGGGAGTTTGGGATGCAACGCCTTGATGGATTTGATCAAATCCATTCCGTCGGTGGTGGCTAACGAGAGGTCCAGGATGACGAGGTTGGGCGCCTCAGCCTCGACCGTCTGCAGGGCAATCGGTCCGTCGTCTGCCTGGCCGCACACCGTCAGGTCCGGCTCGCGCTTGATCAAGTGGATGAGTTGTTCCCGGACGATCGGATGATCGTCCACGACGAGAATTCTCGTCTTGCTGACCGTCTTGATGGGCCTATCTCGTTTTGTCATCTTGCGCCTTTGGTCCTCGCTCGCTCGGGTGCCGGAAAATACACGTGACCACCGTGCCCCGCCGGGCCCGCTGCACGGCGACGGTGGCGGCGATGATCCTCGCCCGGTAGTTCATGATGCTCAAACCCATCCCGGCTTTCGGTGGCAGTTTCTTGGGAAAGCCGACGCCGTCGTCCGCGATTTTCAGCGTGGTCAGCCCGCCCGCGCGACCGAGCGAAAGTTTCAGATGCCGGGCTCTGCCATGTTTGATGGAATTGTTGATCGCTTCCTGGGCGATTCGGTACAGATGAGTTGCCACGACGTGGTCCCGAATCTGGACGTTGGGATCGAACCTGCATTTGCAGGAGACGTGAAACAGGTCTTCGACGTTGGCGGCCAATTGTTCCAAAGCCGGCACCAGCCCCCCGAATTCAAGCTGCACGGGGTAAAGCCCGCGCGCGAGTTGCCGCGCCTCGGTGATGGCCTGTTCGATGAGGTCGCCAATCTCCCGCGCGTCCTTCGCTTCGATCCGGGACTTCTCCACGAGCTTTTCGTGCAACAACTTCGCGGCGAATGCCGTGCCGGTCAGGTGTTGGCACAATCCATCGTGCAAGTCCTGCCCGATGCGCCGTTGTTCGCGGTCGCTGATCTCCAGGATTTCTCTTTCCATCCGTTTGCGTTCCGTCACGTCGCGCAGGATCGCCACGGCCTCCTCGCCTTCGCTGGCTACGACGCGAGCTTCAAAATCCCGCAGCATGCCGTTGACCTGCACCTGGTAGTCGAAAATCTCCGTCTCGCCCGACCGGGCCGCGCGCCGCCCGCAATGCACGAGGTGCTTGGCGAGGTCCGAGACGCCGCTGTAGGCGGCGCCCGGCGTCAGGCCGCGCGCAGGCTTGAAATTGATGATCGGTCCGTCCAGACGGAAGCGGAGGATCGAGTCGGGGATGGCGTTCAAGACTGCCCGGTGCTTGGTTTCGCTGTCGAACAACGCGTCCTCGGCCCGTTTGCGCTCGGTGATGTCGAAGGCGGTGCCGAGCACGGCTGGCTTGCCCTGAAACTCGATCCGGCCGGCCGTGAATTCGACCCAGCGCGACTCGCCCTGACTCGTCCGCAGCCTGACTTCGCGGTGCGGGAGAGCCGCCTGGCCGACCGCGTGGAAACCTCCCCATTCCCTTGCGACATTTTGGAATTCGGGTTCCACCAGATCGCTGAACTTCATGCACAACAGTTCCTCCCGGGAGAACCCGGTCATCCGTTGCGCCGCGGCATTCGCGTCCACCAACGCGTCGCCATCGATGATGAACGCTGCCGCCGCCACGGTCTCGGCGAGCGTCCGAAATTTCGCCTCGCTCTTTTGCAGCGCCTCGTTGGCGGCGGTCAGTTCCCGCGTCCGTTCGCCGACCTGGCGTTCCATCTCGTCGTGCGCTTTCCGCAGTGCTTCCTCGACGCGTTTCTGGTCGGTGATATCCTGGATCGTCCCGACCATGCGAACGGCGTTGCCCTTCGCGTCGAAGAGGAACTCGCCATCGGCCCAGACCGTCCGCTCGGCGCCGTCGGGACGGACGATGCGATATTCGAGCGGTTGGGGGACCTTGGTCGCGAGGGCGCGTTCGGTTGCGGCGCGCAGCCGGGCGCGGTCGTCGGGGTGCACGCCGGTGTGCATCAGAACATACTCCAGCGACCCGCCGAACTCCTTCGGGTCGATGCCGAAGATGCGCAGAAGTTCGTCAGACCAGACGACGCGGTTGGTCGCCAGGTCCCATTCCCAACTGCCCATGTGCGCGATCTCCTGGGCCTTGGCCAGCATGGCCTGACTCTCCCGCAACGCCTGTTCCGCCCGTTTGCGTTCGGTGATGTCCAGCGCCGTGCCGACGCAACCGGTGATCCGTCCCTCCCGGTCGCGCAACGGTTCGACGTGGGAATGAAAGACCCGGCCCGCCCATTCCTGCTCGTAGGTGGTGGATTCGCCGCGCAGCCCGCGAAGGTGGGCGGCGACCACCGGCAACTCGGGGTCGTTCGTGCCAAAGAAATCATGGAGACGCTGGCCGATGATCTGGTTCGGGCGCATGTCGAGCGCGGCCAACCCCGCGCCGTGGAACGAGGTGAACCTCAACTCCGTATCGACCGTCCAGACCGCCGCCGGCATCTGCTGGATCAGCGCCTGCAGCCATAGCGCGCCCTCGGGGGAAGCGGGCTGGCCGGTTGCGGTCGGCATTGGCTCAGGAGAGGTCAGCGGCAAGTGAAACTCCTTCTCGCGGCGAAGACGTGTTCCGGCCTACAGGTTCGCCTGTAATTCCTCCGGCAGGTTGCGCTCGATCGTCTCGACGAGCGTGCGTAGCGCGACCGGCTTGGCCAGGAACAGCATTCCGCCGCGCATCTGTCCCCCCGCACCGGCCTCCGCTTTGCCGACGATCGCGGTGATGAATACGATGGGCACGTTCTTGAGGCGGGGTTGCTTTCGGATCTGCTGCGCCACGTCTCCACCGTCCAACTCCGGCATGACCACGTCGAGCAGGATCAGATGCGGCCGGAACGCCCGGGCCGTGGCCACGGCGCGGATGGCGCTGTTTTCCTCCTTCACCTCGTAGAGGCCGGTCTTTTCCAGGTTGAGCCGCACCATGCGCGTGAAGCTCGGCTCGTCGTCCACGATCAAGATTCTACGTTTGTCCATGCGCGCCTCCTTCGGGTTTGAAGGTCAACGTGACCCGCACCCCGCCTTCGGGGCGGTTTTCGATCTGAATCGATCCCCCATGCAACTCGACGATCTGCCGCGCCACGGTCAATCCGAGGCCCGTCCCTTGCCCGACCGGCTTGGTCGTGAAAAACGGGTCGAA
>Ga0187892_10009713_pt1 | contig 12527 bp, 14 predicted proteins | sample MA1701073metaG_FD_139345 | JGI IMG/M metagenome (GOLD analysis project Ga0187892, IMG submission 139345) | Bio-ooze microbial communities from a basaltic lava cave in the Kipuka Kanohina Cave System on the Island of Hawaii, USA - MA170107-3 metaG ...
GAGCTTGATCGATGCACACTATGAAACCATCCGGCAGGACATGTTCACTCTTTTCGAAGACCTGCGCATTGCGGCCTGAAACCGACAAAGTTTTGTCGATCTTGTTTCGGTAAGCACCTATACGCATACGCTGTCTCTTCCTATTTAGGCAATAAGATCAGTGCATTGTGCGCATCGTCGATGGTGACATTGAACCTTTCGAGAAAGCTCATCCCGAGGAGCATGGTGTTGCCCAGACGGTCGTCCGATATGAAAGTAACCTTGACGTCGTTCACCGAACTCTGTCCTACTCGAACTGACTTCAGGACCCCGAGCTTGGCCGCTACCCGGTCGCTTGCCGTCTGCGCAACCCCGTCTTCGAGATCCCCAGGTTGGAAGCCGAGTTGCAGACTCATGGAGGCCGGTAGCACAACGGTCGAGGCCCCCGTATCGACCAATAAAGCCACATCGCGACCCTGGTTGTTCGGTCCGATGATGAAGGCCTGTACCTGGTGATGAGCACCTACACGCGTGCTCGCTACATAAGGGCTGATGTAGCGCTTGTCAGGTGGCTGTTTGAGGCTGATGATGATGACCTTCTCGATCTGCCCGGATGACAGCTCGACCACCATATAGTTGTAGTCCTCCAGCAGCGACTTGAGCCGTTCTTCCACGGTCCCTTTCACAGATCGGTACGGAGCGCCGGTGGAGATATGGTCGAGTCCAGAAATGACGACACCGGAGCTAGCCGCCAAGGATTCCAGTTGCGCCCGGAGCGTAGTCTCGGTGCCATCCGCTGGCGACGCTGATAATATCGGTAGCGACGCAATCGACACCGTGGTGACCAAAAACAGGATCGCGGAGAATCGTTTCGGTAGCTGCCGGAACACCCGCCTATTTTACGATTATAATGAACGGCCGAAACTAGCGTGACCAGATCGTGACGTAGTGCAGTCATCTCCAGTCATCTTAGCGCGGGCCGGCGCATGCAACTTATTGATTTTACAGGTACCGTTTCAGCGGCCTCTGTCCTCATAATGCTGAGGTCGGGGTAGACGCAGACCCTCCCTGGTCAGCGCCCTGCGGGCAGCCTTCGGCCGTCCCGCTGTGTTCCGGTCAAAGCGGTCGAGTCCATCCATAGCCATCATAATTCGCTAGCTTACAATCACTTTTGTCCTGCGGGACTTAAGCTCGCGCAGAACCCCTCAAAAGCACCCTTGGCCTTGTGTGAGGCGATCATAAACTCGCTCCACAGCGTCAACGAGTTCCTGAAGCTCCGGCGCGGAGTAGTGAGTCGTGATGTCTCCGTTCTTGTGTCCAACGAGAGCACTCCGGGTCTCAAGGGATCCCGATCGGAGTCTGCGTCTAAACTTGTGTTTGAGATCATGCACACGGATGTCGAAAGGCAATCGGGGCCACTCTTGACGATGAGCATGCTCGGGTGGGCGACTCATATTCGCAGCATTTCGAGGTTGATGAGATCGGGCGTTACTTCGCCGTGCGCAAAATCATCTGAGCCTTCTTGGCGAAGAGCTGCCTGATTTGTATGGGGACTTCGTTGATCTGCCGACGATTCCTGAAGTTCAAATGTCGATGTCGAGCTGCTTTTCCCGTTTTGCCCATGAGCGTACGACAATTGTCGAGTTCCGTTTTCATATCTGAAAACGCCTCAGCAATAGCCTCTACGCGCTGGCGAAATTCAATACCCGTGAGGTAGTGAAGAAGCACGTCCGCTTTATCATTTTTACTTGCAACCATCCGTCGTTATCTACTCCATGGCCACGTCGCGGCCCGAAGATGCACCGCGGGGCATGGAGTTTCTGTACAGCCTCAATCGGCTGAACGTTGCTACGTCACGCGCCAGATGCGCCGCCATCCTGGTTGCCAGTCCACTCCTCTTTGAACCAGAGTGCCGAACGCCGCGGCAGATGAAGTTGGCCAACGCACTGTGTCGCTATCGAGAACTGGCGCAAGCGGTAAAGTTATTTAAGGGACACTACACTAGGTGTCAGGACCGTATCGAAAGGCACCTAGAGATGTCTGAGCAGGCCGAAGTCTGAAACCATTAAAGCCGGCGGCTGCCGCCTCGTGCGGTCGCTTGCTGGTGAGAAGGCGACGTTCTGAAGAGCGGCCATCGGGCAAGGTTCCCTGGTATAACGAGAGATCGTCTAAGGAAACTCTGAATAAGTGTTATGAGCACGCCCAGCTGCGCGAAGCCGCGCAGCGAGACGCGAGACATATCATGTAGATAGGTGAGCGGCGAGCGAGGACGCGAAAAAGCAGATGGGCGGCGCAGTAGCTTATTCAGAGTTTCCCTAAGCGAGGCGGCCATGATACCCACACCCAAGTTGGCATTTATCACCATAGTGGCGACTCTTGCCTATCTCGGGCTCGCCATCCTTGGCTGGGGCGGATTTACCGCCTTCTTCTCGCACCCGGCCCTGATTGCCCTTGCGATCGCGCTCTTCGTGCTGTCCGGCGTAGCGCTCTTCAGTGGCGGAAACCTGAGCCCAGGCGAGCGCGAGGATCGTTCCAACCGTTGGGTCCTCGTACCCTTCGCGCTGATCGGGCTGCTCGACGCCTATCTACCGGCCTACGCAGACCGGATTGGGTTCTGGACCCTCGACGGCGATGCCATTCGGTGGCTTGGCGTCGTGCTCTTCGCCGGCGGTGGTGTGTTGAGGCTCTGGCCAGTCTTTGTGCTCGGCCGTCGGTTCAGCGGGTTAGTAGCCATCCAACCCGGGCACACGCTGGTCACGAGCGGTGTCTATGGAGTCATCCGCCACCCCAGCTATCTGGGATTGCTCGTCAACTCGCTGGGGTGGGGCCTCGCTTTTCGTTCGGGGGTCGGCGTGCTGCTGACGGCGCTCCTTATCCCGCCACTCCTCGCGCGCATCCGCGCGGAAGAGAGGCTGCTACGCACCCAGTTCGGTGCCGAGTACGATGCTTACTGCGCCCGGACGTCACGACTGATTCCCAGGCTCTATTGAGGCGAGCGGCCGCCGAAGGTCCGGTATGGCTCTATTCTGTTGAAAAACTCACTTTTTGGTTGCTTGTTCTGCGAGGTGGATAGTGCACCGAGAGGTGTGGGGTGATCTTTTTTTCTAGTGCTCGGTGGATTTTCCTGTTCGTCCGTTGCTTTCGCCAATGACCTCGCTTGTGTGCGTAGAGCCCATCATTGGGGGTGATCCAATTGAGGAAGTGCCGAAGCATCGTTAATGAGATGTCGCCAACGAGGGAAGCGACGAACTCATCCTCCGGAGATCCAAGCGGCTTCGCAAGCTCGTTAAGCATCTGCGGCTGAGCCCCGTTGTCAAGTTCGATGCATCGATCTACGATTGCTAGGAGCTGCGTGAAAATCTCCCTCGACCAAGTTCCGGGCGGGGGGCCTTGTGGCCCTTGGACCGGAGTTGTGCGGAGCGCAGCGCAGAACTTGCGATCATCTCATACAGTGTTGCGCCGGGGATAAGGGGCACTCGCGTGGACCTGCAAGAGTTTAGACAAAGCCTGGGTCAATTCGCACCGCCGCGGGGAATACAGCCCCCGCTTAAAGCCCTATGGCATGAGGCGAAGGACGAGTGGGACCAGGCGCATAACATCGTGCAGCAAGAAGACGACGCCGCGAGCGCCTGGGTACATGCCTACTTGCATCGCAAGGAAGGCGACGACGGCAACGCCGACTATTGGTACCGGCGTGCGAAACGGCCCCCTGCCAGCGGAGCGCTCGCGCAAGAATGGGAAAGCATCGCGCTGGCGCTGCTCTGCGAGCATAAACCGTAGCCTGAAGAGACCCCAAGCTCAGAAACCCGCGACGTTGGCAGACTCGGTCAGTGACACAATTACGCTCGCAGACGGGCGCCGGTTAGGGTGGGCGGAATTCGGCGATCCCCAAGGTCTACCGCTGTTCTACTTTCACGGCTTCCCCGCCTCCCGCTTGGAGGGTAAGCTGATCGAGGGCGCTGCCTTACGCAATGGAATACGCGTCATCGCGTCGGACCGTCCAGGGTACGGGATCTCCGATTTCCAACCCGGAAGGCGCCTGCTCGATTGGCCTTGCGATGTCAAGGCACTGGCCGATCGCCTGAGCATCGATCGGTTCATGGTCTTGGGCGTGTCGGGGGGAGGCCCTTACGCTTTAGCCTGTGCCCATGCGATGGCGCCCAGGCTGCGGGCGGTGGGTGTGGTTTGTGGGCTCGGCCCGGTCTTCGAGCCTTGGGCCAGGAGTTCCTTGCCCTGGCCGGCACGCCTTGGTTTCGGATTGGCACGCCGCTCAAAGCGTTTGCTGCAGTTTGTCTACGGCGGCGCGACAGCCTGGGTGATCAAACACCGCCCCGAAGCCCTGCGCCGCTTGCTGACAAGCTCAGCACCGGAGGCCGACAGCTCGGTGCTGCGCCAGCCGGAGATCAACCAGATCCTGTTCGATTCTGCACGGGAGTCGCTGCGCCAAGGACCCGAGGGGGCGCTTTGGGATTTTATCGCCTACGCGCATCCCTGGGGATTTAGACCGCAGGACATCCGCCCCCGCGTGCAGCTATGGCACGGTGAGGCCGATGCTTTAGTGCCGCCAGCGCACGGGCGCTACTTCGCCACCGCCCTGCCCAACGCAGCCGCCAAGTTCCTCCCCGGCGAAGGGCACTTCTCTCTGCCCGTCAAGCATATGGATATGATATTGCGCGCCTTAGCATCGGACCGTGCCGAAAGCTGAGTGGGATAGGAAGGACAGACTGCATCCGAGGTCTATTACATTCTCCGGGGACTCGGACGGGCGCACGTCGGACACGAGATCGCCGAGGTGGGTGCAGGTGACGCTGTACTAATCCCCGCAGGGGAATCTCCGTGGATCGAAAACATCAGCGATGGCGATCTTGTGTTTGCCGCTGTCGTCAGCCCGCCTTGGTGTGCCGAAGATGATATCCGCCTTTAACGCACGCCGCGGTTGATTACGCACAGCAGCTGAGTTTCTCAGGTTATCGACACAGCGGAGCCAAGTTGGCGTTTGTTGATTTCGCAGCCGCGTTGGGGCGTGACGGTTAGCCGAGTCCCGACGGCTACCGCTTCCCTTTGCGCTGTCCGGACTGCGCCTGCATCTCCGGAAACCCGGCAGCGGATTTCTTTACATCTTCCGGGAAGTCCGAGAACTCCTGCACCTGGCGAATCTCGATCACTTCGTTGTTCGAAGCGGGGCAGCGCTTGGCCCATTCGACCGCCTCTTCCTTGGACCTCACCTGGATCATCCAGTAGCCGCCGAGCACCTCCTTGGTCTCGATGAAGGGTCCGTCGGTTACTTTGGGCTTCCCTCCGGCGAACGAGACGCGCGCGCCCATTGAGACGGGGTGGAGGCCATCGAGCCCGAGCAGCACGCCGGCGTTCTGCAGCTCTTCGTTGTACTTCATCATCGCCGCAACGGCCTTTGCGTCCGGCATGGTGCCCGGCACCGCCTTCTCGTACCCCTTGGGGATCATCAGCATCATGAATCTCATCGTCATATCTCCATAAGTATTTTCTCTGCCCTTGCAGGGCTGACGGCCCTGCGGGGGTTTCGGAGCCGGGAGGCCGGATGGATCCGGCAAACCCGTATCTCTGCTTGTTAGTCGAACCGGAGGCAGCGAAATCGACACTTCGAGAATTTTTTGTCAAGCGGGCACTGACAAGTTAAATCACAAACACTGCGTGATATTTGCAGTCTCATCTCGTAGGACTCAAACTCTGATATTCTTTCATCTCTGAATCTTTTCTCTTCGCGGAGATCGGAGATTCAACCGACCGTAGTACAGGTCAAACCACGGTGAGTCCCTCGGCAAAGCCGGGGGCTTACCTCACTGAGTTAAGCCTGAGTGAGGGGAGGGCTAATATTAAATGATAACAGTCGGAAAGCACCACACGGACGATCGAGTACCACCGTTGACGAATACGTACCGGCGGGGAGCGGGCTGCCTATTCGTGGCACAGTCGCTTAATCCGGCATATCCGTCGCGGCCGCTCACACCGCTCGAACCCATGCCCCCAAATCCAACCTTGGCCGACTTCTTTGCGTTCCGGTTTGCGCCGGGGATAGTCAATCATGTCTTGCAAAGCGCGACCCGAGCCATGAAGCAGGGGTGCCCAGAAGAAACAGTTTTAGCGTGTTTGCTGCACGATATAGGCATGAATATCATGATGGTCAATCACGGGTGGTGGAGCGCACAGCTTGTCGAGCCCTACGTCTCGGAGAAAGTGAGTTGGGCGATCCGCTACCATCAAGCGCTCCGTTTCTACCCGGACTCTTCGGTTGGATACGAGTACCCCGAGATGTACCGCCGTATCTTCGGGGAACACTACGTGCCTCCGCCGTACATCGAGGCGGCGTACATGCATGCGCGGAGTCATCCCTGGTATATGGAAGCGCGCCTAATTACGCTGCATGACGATTACAGCTTCGATCCCACTGCGAAGGTGTCGATCGAGCCGTTTACAGACATCATTGGCCGGCATTTCAAACAGCCAAAAGAAGGGCTCGGCTACGACACTAGCCCCGCTGCTCATATGTGGCGCAGTGTTATCTATGCCGATGATCCGCTTTAGGGCGATACACTCTTCTGAATTTAGCCATCTTTCGTACCACCGGGCCATCGTCGGCCTTGTCTGGAACCTGTCGCTGGATGGGGCCTAATAAGCTCCTCGTCATCGCAGCTGGGATGTAGCGCGCCAGATTCGGCAAGCAGCCCGGCCGTTTTCTCGCCGGCAGTCACTTTCAACTAGCATAGCATCGCGTGATATCATCGTCCATCGGAACGTTTGCCGAAGCCCCGTCATTCCCAAAAATTCATACATACCTATTTGGGCTACGACCACTATCACGCGGGTTGGCCACGAGGTCGGTGAGATGATTCTGGGATCTCAAAGTAGAGGAGGGCGGGGGAGCTCGCCAATGGTGTGAATGGGATTGCCCTTGAGCGTGATATTGGCCATGGTTCGTCTTCGCTGCCCTCTGCAGCGCAAGTCGGCCGTGGGCTACTATGGTGCCATGCGCTGGATTCTCCCCGTCGTCCAGCTCACGGCATGCGCTGGAGTCTCCGCACTCCCGACCGCGGACCCACCGGCCACCGACGACCTCAGCGGCCTCATCGGCCAGCCCGCGCCCGCCTGGAAGCTCGAGCACTGGTTCAACTCCCCGCCGATCGCGCTAGAGGACTTGCGCGGCAAAGTGGTGCTGGTGCGCTGGCTCATGGCTCCGAGCTGCCCGTTTTGCAGCGCCACCGCGCCGGCCCTGAACCGTTTCGACGAGGAGTACCGCGGCCGCGGCCTGGTTGTGATCGGCGCGTACCACCACAAGGACCCCGAGCCGCTCGATCTCGAGACCGTGCGCGGCTATGTCGAGCAGTACCAGTTTCGCTTCCCCGTGGCCGTGGACCCCGACTGGCAGACCTTGAAGCGCTGGTGGCTCGACGGCCACGAGCGGTCGTGGACGAGCGTCAGCTTCCTCATCGATCGGCGCGGCGTGATCCGTCACGTGCACCTGGGCGGGAAACTCGCGCCCGATACCGACGACTTCCGCGCCATGCGCGCGAAGATCGAGGCGTTGCTCGCCGATGATCCCTAGCCGTGCGCGATAGGTGGCACTTGGAAGGGCGACGGTTCTGCCGGCCGTCGACGGTGAGGCCGTGAGGCCGCAGGCCTAACGCTCCGCACTGCGGTGAGCCGAGCTTAATTTGAGCGATCGCATAAACACGGTGTACTTTTGAGTGCCGCGATGCTATGCGCAGGCGATTGGGTTCTAGCTTGTTACTGAGCTTCCTCGTTGTGACCGGCGTGCTGGTCGTTGCCTGGGCGCTGGTGACCCAGCCGCAATTGCCGCGCGCGCCGAAAACTGCAACCGTCAATAGCGATCCTGCCAGACTGGAAGCACATGTACGTATGTTGTCCGAGACGCTGGTGCCGCGCGACGAGAGTCACCCACACATGCTGGATCGGGCTGCTGCATACATTCGCCGCGAACTTGAACAGGCGGGCGGCACGGTTTCCGATCAGCCCTACGATTTGGATGGAAAGACCTACCGCAACGTCATCGCGCTATTCGGACCGCATACCGCCGAACGCATCGTGGTCGGCGCGCACTACGACTCTGTGGCTGCAGACGTGCCCGCCGCCGACGACAATGCTAGCGGTGTCGCCGGGCTAGTCGAACTCGCCTATTGGCTAGGCGCGACATCGCCACCCATGCAGATAGAACTCGTCGCGTACACGCTGGAAGAGGGGCAGCATTTTCGCACGCAGCGTATGGGAAGCTTTGTGCACGCGCGTTCGCTCAAACAGCGAGGTGTTCCAGTGCGCGCGATGATCTCGCTGGAAATGCTGGGCTTTTTTTCTGACGCGCCCAATAGCCAGCGTTATCCGCATCCGCTAATGAACCTCTTCTATCCCGCGCAAGGTAATTTCATCGCCGTGGTCGGCAAGCTGAATCAGCCTACGGTCGTGCGGCGCGTGAAGGCGGCCATGCAAGCTGCCTCTCTGCTGCCGGTGTACTCCATCAATGCCCCGCGCTCGGTGCCGGGGATCGACTTCTCGGATCACCGCAACTACTGGGAAATGGGTTACGACGCGGTGATGATCACCGACACGGCGTTCTACCGGAACCCGAACTATCACACACCCCGAGACACAGCGGAGACGCTGGACTACCAGCGCATGGCCGGGGTGGTGCAGGGTGTGTACGCTGCAATGTTGGCCCTGGCGCAGTAGCAGCTGCACCTCTTGCCATTGAGTCATTGTTCCACCACCTGGCTTAGAGCCGAGGTTAGTACCTTCATCGTTTGGAGGCCGTTCTCCGCTCGGCTACAGCTACTTCGGCGGAACCACCTTTAGCGTTCCGGTTTACGCGGGCTAACAGATTTTCCGTTGCCTCCTCGCCTATAGCTACCGCTCAGAGCTTCATGGGTTTTAGCTCGCACTATCCGAAGCCACTTTCGCGCCCAGGCAAACTCCACAGCGAGGATTGCCAGGCCTGCGGGGATCACTAGCACTGCAGGACCGGGAAGCACAAGCATCACAACTCCCAGAAGCAATACGGTCGTTCCGATGACGAAAATCGCGACGCGACACGCCAGCTTTAAGGTCATGTGGATCATCGAGAAACGGCCCATTTGAGAGTTTTCACTTAGACGCTTGCCAGTGTCGGTTCATCGGCTCAGGCACGCGAGTTTCGCCGACACGGTTCCTTTGATGGTACCTCATAAATATCCCGGAAGTCCCCAATCCTGGACCCAGGACACGCGTGATTGACACCCCGCAGGTTAAGCAGTACCTTCACTTTTGAGAAAAAAAGGAGGATTAAAAATTCGCAAGAAGAGAGTGATACCTCCTGTGGCGTCTCGGCGTTCCGATACCCATCCTTGTCATTCCTCCTGCGCATCTGCGATTGAACCTAAGCTTTAAATGGTCGTCCACCTTGAGAGGAACGGCGGCAAGCACCTGGAACTAACGTTTGTGTCCAGCATCGACGCACGAACACAAACCAGAACAATAGGACAACATTATGTTGCTGACCTTACTACTGATCGGCATCGGCGCGGGGTTGATGTATTTCCTCGATCCGGGCTCAGGCGCACGGCGCCGGCTGTGGCTGCGCGAAAAATGGGCGAGGCCCACCAAGAAGGAACAGGCCTCCTTGGCTGGGGCGGAGGCGAGTAGTGATCGTGTCGCCGGAGCGGGCGCCGATGATATCTCATTGACGGTTCCGAACGATGTAGCGACCGATGACGAGCTGGCGAGGCGGGTACGGTTGGCGCTGGAACGGGCCCTCCCCCAGCCGCTCGCGGTTGAGGTGATTGCCCACCACGGGCTGGTTATACTGAGCGGGGAAGTGTCGGCGGAGGAGCAAGACACAGTGCTCGCATGTGTCCGCGCGGTACCCGGGGTGATAGACGTGGAGAACCGGGTCGAAGTGCGTACCGCCGCGAGTAACGCCTAAGCTCTCATCAATCGAAAACGCGCTGCACGGGACACGTCCCTCCCGCGCGGCGCAGCCTAAATCCACGGAAAGCGACTCGGGATCGATGCGCGGAGACGGGGGAATCCCGGAATTCCGGCGTGCTTAGCTCTGCTACGGCTACGCCCATCGCGATCATCATCAATGACTCCGCGGGATCGGACACGACCGCGGAGGCGCGGGCGCGCATCGCGGAAGCGTTCCACAATCTCGGCGCCGAGGCGCGTTTCTTGATTGCGCGCAGCGGAGAGGAGATTGTGGATCTGGCACACCGTGCGGCCGCAGGGGACGCCGGCCCCGTGGTCGCCGGAGGCGGGGATGGGACGATCAACGCCGTGGCGTCCGTCCTTATCGAGACCGATCGCACGCTCGGGGTGCTGCCTCTCGGGACACTTAATCACTTCGCCAAGGATCTCAATATTCCACTCGCCCTGGAGGAGTCCGTGCGCACGATCCTCGGGGGTACGGTGGCGCAAGTAGACGTCGGGGAGGTCAACGGCCGGTTCTTTCTCAACAATTCGGGTCTCGGACTCTATCCGATGATCGTACGCCATCGCGAGAAGTTGCAAGATCGCCTGGGGCACGGCAAGTGGCCTGCGTTCCTGTGGGCGGCGCTCTCCGTGCTGCGCCGCTACCCCTTCCTCGTGGTGCGTGTGAACGCAGGCGATCACGAATCGGTGCGGCGCACCCCGTTCATCTTCATCGGCAACAACGAATACGAGATCGCGGGTTTCGAGATCGGCACCCGCAAACGCCTCGATGCGGGACGACTATGTCTCTACATGGCGCGCCGTACCGGGCGCCTTGGGCTCCTGCGCTTCGCCCTGCGCGCCCTCGCCGGCAAGCTGCAAAATGAGAAGGATTTCGATGCGCTCTGTACCGACGAGGTCTACATCGAGACGAAGCGCACGCGGGTGCACGTCGCCATCGACGGGGAGGTCACCGTGATGCCTACCCCACTCCATTATCGGGTTCGCCCCGGAGCGCTGCGGGTGCTCGTGCCCGCGGCGGAAACGGCCGAGCAGTGAAAGCTGCTAGACTGATCGCGGTCACTCCCGATCGCAGCATAGAGTAACGCCCGTGCGCACCGTCATCCATCTCTCCGATCTGCATTTTGGGCAGATCGATGAGGCGATCCTCGCCCCGCTAATCGCCTTTATCCACGGGATCAGGCCGAATCTCGTGGCCGTCTCGGGCGATTTGACCCAGCGCGCGCGCAGCTCTCAGTTCGAACAGGCGCGGGCATTTCTAGAAACGATTCGGGCGCCGCGGATCGTCGTGCCGGGTAACCACGACGTGCCGATGCGCAATCTCTTCGCGCGCTTTTTTCGCCCGCTCGCCAAGTATCGCCGCTACATCACGGAGGACCTCGCGCCGTTTTATCGTGACGAGGAGATCATGGTGCTCGGCATTAACACCGCGCGGTCACTGACGATCAAGGGTGGGCGCATCAACGAAACGCAGATCGAAATGCTCCGCGAGCGGCTAGGCGATGGGGGAGGGGAGAGGATCAAGATCCTGGTCACGCACCATCCTTTTCACGTGCCCGAAGGCGGAGACGAGGATGATCTGGTTCGCTGTCGGCCACAGGCACTGGACAAGCTCAGCCAATGCCGCCTCGACATCCTGCTCGCTGGCCATCTGCATCGCAGCCATACCGGGCCCCTTGCCGAACGTTTTAGAATCGGCGGCTACAGCGCGCTGGCGGTCAGCGCGGGCACCGCGATCTCGACGCGCGTGCGCGAGGAGCGCAATTCCTTCAATGTGCTGCGCATCGAACGCCCGCACATCGACGTCAGCCGCTGCTCCTGGGACCCCGAGCGGTTGGCGTTCGCCCCGGGGACCCCTGAGCACTTCCTGCACACGCCCACCGGCTGGGCGCGGTCGATCAGCGCGCAGATGTACGATGGCCAGTTTCTCTAACATCGATACGGCGCTCTTGTCATTCGCCGCGGCGCATCGCTCCGAGATCCTCGATCAGTTGTTTCGTGGAATAACCTGGCTCGGCTCACTCTATGTTCTCATCCCGGCTGGGCTCGGATTGGTCAGCCTGTTGGCCCATCGCCGAAATCGATTCGAGGCCTGGCTTCTGGGGATGGGCCTCTGCGGTGCCGCGCTCATGGCCCACACCATTAAGCGGATTATAGCGCGGCCTCGGCCCGCGCTTTACCCGCTCTTGATCGAGCTACCCGTCTCGGATTCGTTCCCGAGCGCGCATGCCGCTCATGCGACTGCGTTTTTCCTGTGCCTAGTTCTTATCGTGCGCCGCCAAGCCCCCGAGTCGGCATGGTGGGTCGCCTGCGCGGCACTGATGGTGGTGGCCTGCGTGGCCGCCTCTCGGATCTACCTGCAGGTGCACTTTCCATCGGATACGCTGGGCGGGATGGTTTTAGGGGTGTTGTGGGTGACTGTGCTTTATAAGCTCATGCTTCGGAGGGAGCGGCAAGCGTAGCAATCACCCAGTAGCCGGAAGCCCCAGAGCGAACGCGATCTGCCTTATAGCCGAGCGCTCCTCGTCGGACACGAGCTCACCCCCAAAACCCAGCACGCTCCCTTCTTTCGCAGCCTTGGCTACGCGCTCGGC
>Ga0187892_10009714_pt1 | contig 12526 bp, 15 predicted proteins | sample MA1701073metaG_FD_139345 | JGI IMG/M metagenome (GOLD analysis project Ga0187892, IMG submission 139345) | Bio-ooze microbial communities from a basaltic lava cave in the Kipuka Kanohina Cave System on the Island of Hawaii, USA - MA170107-3 metaG ...
ACCGGCCGGCGGGCGCGGCCCGGCGGCCTTCCCGAAGCGGCCCAGTACCAGGCCGTCGACTTCGTTTCGGCCGAGCCGGCCGAGTTGAAGGAGCTGGTGGCGGGCGTCACCCACGTGTTCCACCTGGCCGGTGCGTCGAGCTCGAGGTCCTCCGAAGAGGAGATGTTCCGCGACAACGTGGACGCCACCGAGCGGCTGTTCGAGGCGGTGGTGGCGGGCGGGACGGTCGAGCGGGCGCTCTACATGAGCAGCACCTCGGTCTACGGCGAGGAGCAACAACTGCCGGTGCCCGTGCCCGAGGACGTGTCGCCGACCCCGAGCCGCAGCTACGGAAAGGCCAAGTGGGCGACCGAGCAGGTCGTGTGGCGCCACAGCGCCGGCGGGCTGCCCGTGGTCGTGCTGCGGCCCGTCTCGGTACACGGGCCGGGCACGATCAAGCTGCTCGCCTCGGTGATCCTCGACGTGGCCATCGAGAGGTTCATGGGGTTGACGCGCCTCGCCGTCTACCAGCCCGCGGTCGAGCAGCGGCTGGTGCACATCGACGACCTGGTGCGGGCGTCGATCCACCTGGCCGCGCACCCGGCGGCGGCTGGGCGGGCGTTCAACGTGGTCTCGGGCGTGTACCCCACGAGCCACGACGTGGCTGCGATCCTGGCCGACCACTTCGGGATGGAGATCGAGCTCACCGACGATCCCGACGGCGGCCCGTCCTACGAGGAGCGCCAGGCCGCGTGGTCGTCGATGCGGGAAGGGGGCATGCGCGATGAGATCATCTTCACCAAGGAACGGCTCCGGTTCATGCGCAAGGCCAACCTCAACAACCGGCTGAGCCTCGACGCCCTGCTGGGCACCGGCTTCGAGCTGCGCCACCCCGACCCTCGCACCGAGATCGTGGCCGACGCCGAGTGGTGCCTCGCCAACCGCTGGATCGCGTAACCGGCGGTCAGCCCGGCTTCGGCGGGTCGGGGGCAGCCTGGGGGACGGGGGCCTTGGCGATCGCCGCCGAGTGCTGGCCGGCCAGGGCCTTGAGGTCGCGCACGAGGTCGCGGGTGGCGTCCTCCAGGTCGGTGCCGATGGTCTCGGGGTCGGACAGGTAGGCGAGGCGGGTCCAGTACGAGTTGACGGCAGCCGCCAGCCACTGCGAGTAGATGCTGTTGCGTTCGAGGGACTCGAGCGGGCGGGCCAGGAAGAACGAGAAGAACGAGGCCGCCGACAGCCCGCCGACGACCGCCGCGCCCGCCGCCTCCGCGCCGGTGTCGGCGCCGATCCCTTTGACCACCGCCGCCGCCGCCGCGAACAGCCCGACCAGGAACATCCCGACGTACATGACGGTGAGCAGCTGGCGGCTCTGACGCACCGCCTTGTTGGCCGCCTCGGCGTTCCTGGTGCCCTCGGAGATCACCCTGCGGGCGAAGGCCCGCACCTCGTCGACCGCCCCGGACGAGCCAGCATCGCCGTCGTCGGGCAGTTGCGGCAGGAACATGGGCTGGCCGGCCACCGACGCCGAGTCTACGAGCTGCGCCTCCGTTTGCCCCGGGGGACGGTCTTGACCTGCGTCGGGTCGACGGTCGCCCCCTCGGGGCGGTCGCCGGTCAGCTCGCCCACGCTGTTCACGTTGCCCAGCGTGTCTGACGGGGCGACGTCGCCCGAGTCGGCGTCGTAGAGCTCGAACCACGGGTAGCCGTGCTCGGTGTACACCCGGGCCGTGATCGGGCTCGGCGGCGGGTCCTGGCCCGTCAACGCCCGGAACTCCTCGCTGTTGACGACGCGCACGTCGACGTCGCCGGCCTGGTCGGCGTCCCACGTGTCCACGCCGTGGGGGTCGGGGTAGATCCGCTGGCGCATCCGTCCCCCGGCCGCCACCCCCATCGGCGCACCCGCAGGCGCACCCATCCCCATGGCCATGGGGAGGAACGTGTCGGCGAACTCGGGTTCGGGCGGCGGCTCGTCGGGGAACCGGCCCGCCTTGGCCTCGAACACGCGCAGTTGGATCCCGCCGCGCGTCTCCTCCCCGGTGACCTGGCCCTCGACGGTGACGCCCGACCCGAGGGGCGCGGCGACGAACTGGCGCACCACCCCGTCCCCGGTCTTGATCCCGTCGAGCCACGGCTGCTCGGGCACCACGAGGTAGTTCTGGGGCTTGCCCAACAGCGTGCCGCCCCCGCCCCCGAACGCCTCGCCCGTCACCGCGTTCACCCCTCCCACGCCGACCTGCACGGCGTTGGGGTGCCAGTCCTCCCCGCCGAAGGCCAGCCACAGGGCCTCGCCCTGACGCAGCGGGATGACGGGCTGGCCGTCCACCTCCACGATCGGCAGCCGGCCGAGGCCGGGCGGCAGCGGGTAGTCGCGGTCGTCGTCGGGGATGCGCAGCGTGCGCTGGAAGGCGACCGAGAACCGGGGGCCGACCCGGATCTCGTCGCCCTCGACGGTGACGGTCAGCGGCGGCGCGTCAGCCGCCCTTCGGGTAGTTCTCGGCAATGAACGACTTGTCCTGGGCCGACAGGGTGTTGTTCTGCTCGGTGCCCACGCCGTCGGTGAAAAACGAGCCCGGGAAGTGGTAGAGCATGATCGACTCGGCGTCGTAGGCGCTGGCGTTCATGTTGGCCATCGAGTAGCGGCGCAGGATGTTGTGGTCGATCTGCTCCCTGGTCCAGTAGTTGGGCGGGCCGGAGAAGACGCGGAAGACCTCGGCCTTGTTCCACTTGAGCTTGGCCTTGGGGTTCTGGTGCTCGTGGATCAGGCCCAGGGCGTGGCCGAACTCGTGGAGGACGACCCGGTTGTACTCGGCGTCGCCGGTGTCGTCCTCGAGCCAGCCGTAGTTCATGGTCGGCAGGTAGCGGGGGAAATAGCTCTCGATCAGGGCGTCGGTGCCGAGCGCCGACCACGAGCCCTCGTCGGCCATGAACGAGATGCGGATGTGCTCGTCGGGGGTCGTCACGAACTTGAACGTGACCCCGGCGTGCTGCTCCCACTGGTGGGCCTTGGCCTCGACCTTCTTCTTCTGCTTGGCCGACCCGTCGAGGAACCGGCATTTCAGCTCTGCGTTGTCCTCCCACATCTTGCTGAGCACGATCGCCGCTCTCGGGCGCAGCAACAGGTTGGGATCGAACTCCAGCCGCCGCGCCAGCCCCCGCATCGTCGCCGCCCGCGCCGGGTTGTACTCATCGGGGACCACCCGGTCGATGCAGATCCGCACCCGTTGATCAGCCACGCCACATCCTTCCGAAGCCGCCCGGCCCGGTACCGGACGATGGTACCGAGCGGATCAGGGGCTCGGCGCTGCCATGGCCTTGATGTACGGGTTGGTCAGCCGTTCCTGCCCGATGGTCGTCGCGTCGCCGTGGCCGGGCAGGACCCGCACCTCGTCGGGCAGCGGCAGGATCTTCTCGATCATCGACTCGACGAGCTGCTCCATGGAGCCCCCGGGCTGGTCGGTGCGGCCGATCGAGCCCGCGAACAGGTGGTCGCCGCTGAACAGGATCGGCGCCTCCCCGTCGACCTCCAGGAGGAAGCAGGTCGAGCCGGGGGTGTGGCCGGGTGTGTGCACGGCCGTGAACATCATCCCCGCCCCCGACACCCGCTCGCCGTCGTCGAGCCCGAGGATGAGCTCGGGCGGGGACAGGTCGATGTCGGAGTAGGCGAGCAGCTCACTGAGGGTGCCACCCGCCGCGACGGGGTCGAGGAGCATGTGGCGGTCGTGGTCGTGGATGCGGACGGGCACCGGCCCGCCGCCGGGCAGGCCGGGGACACTGCCCACCACCTCGGCCACCCCGCCCACGTGGTCGACGTGGCCGTGGGTGGCGAACAGGGCGACCAGCCGCAGGCCCTTGTCCCGCAGGTGGCTGAGGATCCGCTCGGGGTCGGGCGGCGCGTCGATGACGACGCACTCGCCGCCGGGCCCCGACGGCGCCACGATCCAGGCGTTGGTGTTGGCCACCCACAGGCGCAGGCCTTCAATGAGCATGGCTGTCGAAACTAGTGGCCGCCGTCATTCAGCAGCCCGGCGACCCGGCGGGCCAGGGGGTCGGACTCGATTGCCTCCAACGGCTCGGGCAGGGCGATCGACCAGTTCGGCCACTCGTCGGTGGTGCCAGGAACGTTCGGCCGTTCCTCCACGCACAGGGCGTCGTCGAGCGTCGCCGCCAGGAGCAGGCACGGCGTGCGGGCCAGGGCGTTGTAGGCGCCCGCCGCGGCGTCTTCGGCCGAGGCGCCGTGGTCGACGCCGGTGACGTCGCAGAGATGGTCACGGGTGACGGCGACGGCCTCCTCGTTGACATCGACGTCCATGGCCCGCTGCGCCTCGACGTCGGCTCCCGTCCACAGGCCGGCCACGGTGGGGAGGTCGTGGGTCGTGACCGCCGCCATCGCCTTCTCCGGCCATCGCTCGGGCGGTTGGGACTCGAACCACAGCAGCCGGTAGGACAGCACGTTGCGAGCCGCCAGCTCGGCGCGCACGTGCTCCTCGACCGTGCCCAGGTCCTCCCCCACCACGAAGGCGCCTGCCCGGTGGCTTTCCAGGGCCACGATGTCGAGCAGGTCGCCGGCCGGGTAGTGCACGTAGGTGCCGTCCGCCGGCGACGAGCCCCGCGGGATCCAGTAGAGGCGGAACAGGCCCATGACGTGGTCCATGCGCATGCCACCGCCGTGGCGCACGGTCGAGCGCACTGTCTCGATGAACGGCCCGTAGCCGCCGGCCCGCAGCTTCCACGGGTCCCACGGCGGGACGCCCCAGTCCTGCCCCCGGCGGTTGAACTCGTCAGGTGGGGCGCCCACGGCCATCTGCTCGACGATGATGTCCTGCCACAGCCACACGTCGGCCCCGGCCGGGTCGACCCCCACGGCCACGTCGTGGAGGACGGCGAGGGAGCCCGACGCCCCGTCGAGCTGGCGGTCGATCAGCCACTGCAGCCACATGTGGAACCGCACCCGGCGGCGGTGCTCGTCGCGGTAGCGGGCCGCGCCGCCCCCGTCGGGATGGCGGAACCGGGTGGGCCAATCGGCCCACGGGCGGCCGAACTCCTCGGCCAGCGCACAGAACGTGCCGTAGTCCTCCAGCGACGAGCCCTCGTCGGCGCAGTACGCCGCGAATCCGGCGTCGTCCTCCGGGAAACGCTCCCACAGCCGCTCCAGGGCGTCGAGCTTGAGGCGGTAGACGGCGTCGCGGTCGATGCGGCGCTCGCCGTTGAGTGCCCGGCCGGCGGCGGCCGCCTCCGAGAGATCGAGGTCGGCGGCGCCCGGTACCTCCTCCACCCGTAGGTAGAGCGGGTTGCGGAACCGGCGGCTGCTCGGGAAATAGGGGCTGGCCGTCTGCGGCACCCCGGGCAGGGCGGCGTGCAGCGGGTTGAGGAGCACGTACCCGGCGCCCAGCTGGCGGGCCGACCAGTCGTTGAGCCGCGCCAGGTCGGCCAGGTCGCCCATGCCCCAGCTTGCACCCGAACGGGCGGCGTAGAGCTGGAGCGCCCACCCCCACATGCGCCGAGGCGGCAGCACGCACTGGCCGGGGCTCACGATCACAGGCGTGCGGTAGCCGTCCTCGTGGCGCACCACGGAGTGGTAGCCGAGCGGGAGGTCGGGCGGGAACGCGTCGCCGGCGGCCAACTCGACCGTGCCCCCATCCTCCACCGTGAGAAGAGACGGCGCCGCCACGCGCCGCTCCTCGCCGGGATGAAAGATCACCGGCCGGTCGGCGGTGGGCGGCCCGCCCTCGGTGGCTCCCAGCGCCGAGAGGATGGCCTCGAGGGTCTCGGGCGGCGCGTGGTGCCACTGCCCGTCCACGCGGTGGTAGCCCTCGGCCACACCCCAGTCCCCCGGTGCCCGCGTCATCGTCGGCGGAAGCTACCCAACCACGCCCCCGCCTACCCCGGCGCGGCCGTGACTACGAGGCGGCTGGTGCGGGCGTGGTGGTGGTGCCAGGCCCGGCGCCCCGGTGGCGCAGCCGCCACACGCCCCAGCCCAGGAGGCCGAGCACGGCGACCGGGGCCAGGTAGCCGATCACCACGACCATGCCGCCGATCACGGCGACCGAGCCGTCGACGGCCCGCTGGAAGCTGTCGGCCAGGCCGGTGGCGGGCTCGGGATCGGGCCGGCTGACCAGCGACGCCCCCGGCTCGTAGAGGGACACCTGCACGGTGGCGAGGCTGGCGGCCTGGTCGAGCTGGCCCCGCTGGGCCTGGAGCTGCTCGATCTGCTGGCGCACCGAGAACAGCGTGTTCTGCACCTGCATGATCTCGCCCACGTTGGTCGCCCTGCCGACGAGCGTGCGGAGGGAGTCCTCCTGGGCCTGCAGTGTCCGGATGCGGGCGTCGTAGTCGACGATCTGGCCGCTGACGTCCTGGCCCCGGATGTTCTGGTTCTCAACGGTGCCGAGCTGGCCGAGGGCGGTGCGCACGTCCTCGAACCGGTCGGACGGAACCCGAACGGTCAGCTGGCCCGACGTCGGCCGGTTGTCCTCGCTGCCGCTGGCCGTGCTCGACGACGTGATGTAGCCGCCGTGGGACGTGGCGATGGCGTTCACGCGGTCGAAGGCCCCGCCGAACCTGCCCTTGCCCACCTCGATGCCGATGTCGGCGGTGCGGACGATCCGGGGCCCGGCCGGGTCGATCGTCGAACCCGCGCCGCGCGCCGCCAATTCGCCGGAGGGAACCGAGAGCTTGGCGTCCCCGTCGGCCACGGCTGGCGCGCCGACCGCGTAGTCAATCGCCGGCTCGGGCGCGCCCGAGGTCCCAACCACACCGGCCTCGTCTCGCGACGTCGTCGTCCCAGACATGGCGGCCACGATCGCCCCCGCCACCACCAGCAACAGGACCGCTGCGGCCCCGATCGTTCCCCTCCGGCGCATGGCCTTCGACCTCCGTGTCAGGGTTCGTACGCCGCTTGGACGGCCGGCGACGCCCGCCGGTTCCCGAGATTCCGATTCACCGATGCAGGGTCCCGGTCGCCGGATGCCCCGCCGATAGACTGGACGTTCCATGTCCCGGTGGTTGGTCGAGAAGCGGCTGTCCGAGTCCGCCGAGCGGCTCAAGCACCTGCGCGCCGAGTTGAAGGTCGTCGACGAGCAGCTGCTGTCCCTTGCCGAAGCGGCCGACGAGGCCCGGCTGCGGGCCCTCGTGTCGGAGACGCCGCTGGCCGAGAAGGAGCACCGCGAGGCCCAGAAGCACGCCGACGCCATGAGCCGCCGCCGGGCGGAGATCGTGGCGTCCACCCAGGAACTCGAGCGCACCCAGGACGAACTCCTTGACAAGCTCGTCGCCGAAGCTCGTTGAGGGTGGTCGGGAGCAGCCGTTGAGCGTGCGCGTCGTGATCGCCGAAGACGAGGCCATCATCCGCCTCGACCTGAAGGAGACCCTCGAACAGGAGGGCTACGAGGTCGTGGGCGAGACCGGCCGTGGCGACGAGGCCATCAGCATGGTGCGCGACCTCCAGCCCGACCTCGCCATCCTCGACATCAAGATGCCGGTGATGGACGGCATCGCCGCGGCCCGGGAGATCGCCAGCAACCGCCTGGCCGCGGTCCTGATCCTCACCGCCTTCAGCCAGCGCGACCTCGTGCAGCAGGCCACCGAGGCGGGCGCCATGAGCTACCTGGTCAAGCCGTTCCAGACCAGCGCGCTGATCCCCGCCATCGAGATGGCGTTGGCCCGGTTCGCCGAGGTCAAGGCCCTCGAGCAACAGTCCGACGACCTGCGCGAGCAACTGGAGACCCGCCGGCTCGTGCACCGGGCCCAGGGCGTGCTGCAGGACAAGCACGGGATGAACGAGGCCGACGCCTTCACGTTCATCCAGCGGACCGCCATGAGCCAGCGGGCGCGCATGAAGGCCATCGCCGAGCAGATCCTGGCGGGGACGATCCGGCCCTAGCGCCGTGGACGCGGCGAAGCCCGCCCTGCTACTCGCTGCTGGACAGCTTCAATGCCATCATCATCTCCTCCTCGGAGGGCACTGACCACAAGACCGCGCTCTGCTGGCGGGCGCTGGAGCTTCTGGGGGTCAACGACCCGAGCGACACCGTTCTCATCGACAACTCTCCAAGACGTCGGCGGAGACTGGGGTCGTCCGTCGAAGGTCCCCCCGTACAAGGCAAGTTGTACCGTTCGCCTTGTAGACTCAAGCCATGAGACAGGTGAGCTCCGCGTGTCCCAACGCGGCCAGATGAGCCTGCCGGCCTCGACGAGGCGCCGGTGGGGTCTCGACGAGGGTGGCGAGGTCGGGTACCTCGATCTCGGGGACGCGGTCCTACTCATCCCGGGGGGTGTGGCCACCCTGCGTCGCCACCTGTTGGATGCCGTGACTGAGGACGACTGGGCGAACGCCCGGGCCGGGTTCGGCGACGACGACCTCGCCACGGAGTGACGCTTCTCGTCGATGACCAGCTCCTGAGTGTGGTCCTCCGGGGGGAGGCGCTTCCCGCCTCGCTGGGCCCGGACCCCACGATCGCAACGACTGGACACTGGTACGTCCGCCTCTGCCAGGCCGTACTGGGCGCGGTCGACAGGACCCGGACGATCTCGGGGCCGTTCACCGCGTTGCCGAGCGGCCGCCGTGAACAGGCGCTTGCCGCCGTCCTGAGCTGCCTGACGAGATCGGACTGGTCAGCTTGCGCGAGCTCGGGCCGGTGATCGGTCGCCTTCGGGCTCGGCATCAGCTGAACATCCTCAGTGTCGAGGCCCCGGAACCGGCGTTCCGTGACAGGTCGCGACTGCCGCTCGTACTGTCATCGTGGGACTCCCGCCCAAGAGGCGCGGATGGTATGGTGAGTGGTATGGCAACCAAGAAGGTGACGGTGACCCTCGACGAGGCCCAACTCGATCGGATTCGGGCGCTCGTCGACGCGGGGTCCGCGCCGAGTGTTTCGGGGTTCGTTCAGCATTCGGTCGAGGTCGCACTCGACGACGTCGCCGGATGGGGCGCGCTCTTGGCCGAGGCCCTTCGCCAGACAGGCGGCATCCTGTCAGAGGAGGAGCGGGCCTGGGCCGATGGGATCCTGGGCCATACATCGGCAACCAGCTCGGCGGCCTGATGCCGGGCGTGACCCTGGACGCTGGCGCTCTCATCGCGCTTGAACGAGACGACCGCAAGATCCTTGTCTTGCTGGCCCGGGCCTGTGAGACGGGGGCCGGCGTCACGGTCCCGGCGACGGCGCTCGCTCAGGTTGTCCGAGCGCCGGCCCGACAGGCGCGCCTCGCCCGCCTAGTCCGCCAACCGACCACCGATGTCGTCCCCCTTGGCAGGGTTGACGCGACGAGTGTCGGCCGACTCCTCGCGGCAAGCGGCACCACAGACATCGTGGACGCGCATGTCGTGATTTGCGCTCGACGAGCCGATCAGCCCGTAGCCACGGCTGACCCCGACGATCTTCGGGCGCTCGATCGGAACGTCCGCGTGGTTCGCGTGTGACACATGGCGACGGGCAGCACGCCTCGCCCTAACTAAGCCGGCGTTGTGGGCGCCCCGATGGGCCAGCATCCCCCGTGATACTGGGGCACCTTGTCGACTGCCAAAGGCGGCGGCACCGGAGTCTTTGTGTGCGCAGCTGCTTCAACTCGCCGCCGTCGGCCGACAGCAGGAGGGCGCCCTAGGCCCTCGTCAATGACTGCGCCAGCAACTCCTCGACCCGGTCGTGCATTCCATCGAGGTCCACGGGTGTCCGACCGCCCACCTGGATGGGAATGAACTGCTGCCACCCGTCGGAGTACATCGTCAGCTCATGAATGTCCCACCACCCCTCCATGCGACGGCCAGCCTCGGCCTCGTATGCCTCTCGAAAGCGCTCTGCCAAGTCGACGGAGAAGAGGACGGCGAGGTTGAGGCGGCAGTGTCCGACGTCTCGGTCCTGGGCGCCTCGACCCGACCAGGTCCAGTCCACGATCCCCGACAGGCGGTCGCGTCGCCACAGCAGATTGAAGTGCTGGAAATCGCTGTGGATGAAGCTGTCTCCGCCCGGGGCCTCGCCCCGCAGCACCGCCATCGCCTCCCGCCACAACTCCGGCCGTCGCGACCACGCCGGTACTCCGCGTTCGAGCAGCGGCCGCCACGAGGTGACGAGAGGCAGATCGAGCGGCAGGCAGTGAACTCGCGGAAGCGCAGCCGCCATCTGGCCGATCCAGGCCGCGGGATCAGCGGGGGTGAGGTCCATACGCCCGGGAACCCTGGTCATGAGTAGCGACGGGCACCCGTCCGTCTCCGCCCCGTCCGGGGAGGTGGCGACGAGCTGTGGCGCCGGGAGGCCGGTGTCGGCCAGTGCGTCAAGCACCGCCGCCTCCCGCTCGACCTTCTTGGTGGCGTCGCCGACCTCGGTGCCGACCCAGCGTCGCAGTACGACATGCTGGCGGGACCCTCGAGTGTCGATCGTGAGGCGATGCATCGAGGACGTGATCCCGCCGATCAGGCGTCGATGGCCGACGACCGTCGCCCCGGGGGCGATCGCCCTCGCCGCCCATGCAAGCGCGGCCGGCGACGGCCGCCGCCGCATCGGGTCGATCACCCGACGAGCCTCGCGCACGACATCGTGCCTGTGGCGACGGCTAGGTTCCGCGAGCACGCAGGCGGTCCGGATTCGCGGCAGGTGGCCCCTCGGGGACATGGTGCGGAGTATCTGGCCGACATCCTTGAGCGCCTACTCCGATCGACATGACCAAGACGACCGAGCCAAGCGCGATCGGACCACGGTGCGCACGCAGCCGGCGATGAGGGTCTGCGACTCGGAGTGGCCGGGACTTGGGGATGCGTCACACCGTCGTCGAACGGACGCGCAGATCTCCCGATCGTCGCATGATGGAGCGGTGCTGTCGGACTACGACTTCCATCCAGACGAGGCGACGGTCAGAGTCTTTCGGACGCCGACTTCGGGCGTTCTCCGGATCGAGAACCAGATCACGGTCACGGAGGCCATCTACGACGATGTAGTCCTGCGCCACTACTCCTTCGCCGAGCATTGGTTCAAGATCAACGTCACCACCGACCTCGCCGGCAACCTGGTCGAGACCGGCGATGCCGATGTCCCATTCGCCTTCAACTGCGACATCGCCACGCCGATGGAGCGCGAGAACGACAGCACCTACGGAGTCGACCTCTTCATCGACGTCCTGGTGCGGGCGGACGCCCGGTCTTACGTCGTCGGCGATGAGGCCGAGTTCGAGGAGATGCTGGATCGCGGCCTCGTCTCCCGCTCCGAGGAGCGGGGCGCGAGACGGGGGCTTCGCGAGCTCCTGGATCTCGTGGAGTCAGGGCGCCTCCTGCCGTGGCTTCACGAGAGGGCCCCATTCACGCCGAGCCAGCCGCCGCTCGCGCCTGCGATGGAGAGAGGCCCGATACCTGAGCGGCTGCAGCCTCGGACGCGGCGCACGTGGTGAGGTTGTCTCCTTGCCGTCTGTCTGGAAGAAAGGATCCGCACACGGTGCCGGCGATCGGAGACGGTCCGTCGAAGTCGCCGTCTATGCCGTTAGGGGACAGCGCCCCGACCGGAACAATTTCACACGGGCACGATGCGGACGTTGGGGTGATCGACAGCGAGCATCTCAAGATCACCAGGATCGTGGGTGAGGACGAGTCCGCCCCCGAGTCGAATCGCGGTCGCGACCACCAGGGCGTCGATCGCGTGCTCGCTGTCCCGTCCCGTCGCTGCCAGAAGGTGGCCGGCGATCCGGGCGATCCGTACTCCGGTGGTCACGACCCGGGCGAACCCCCGCCCGAGCACCCAATCGATGGCCTCGTCTGTTCCCGCGCCCCGGTAGAGCTCGACAAGGACCGCCGAGGGCACGCGCACCGGCTCGTCTCGCCGCTCGGCGCTTCGCATCGCGGCCCTGACCCGCTCGTGCCGCTGGGGAACGTTCCGCGGCCGGGCGAGCGCGGAGAGGGCCTCGGCGTCGAGGATCAGGACGGCCACAGAGCGTCGTAGTGCTCGATGAGCTCGTCGGGCACCGGGCCGTGGGCCTCGTCGAGGTCGTCGAGGTAGCGGGCGAGGGCGTCCCGTTCAAGTTCGTGCTCCACGGCCCGTGCCACGAAGCCGCTCAGGCCTCGGTAACCGACATGCTCCTCGACCCGAGCAGCGAGCTCCTCCTCAACGCTGACGGACCACTTCCGGACGGCCATGCACGAATCCTACCAAGGTAGGAACCGAGCGGGCGGTCGGGCATCGCTCGCGAGGGTCGCCCACGCCCGGCGATCAGGGACTCTCCGGCCTTTAGCTCCCCGTCGTCCTTATGGGACAGGGCGCCAGACGTAACGGGCGTCCGGGGGAGCGCTCCTGGTTACGCCTCCCGTCCGTGCGCGAGGTTGCCCCGGTCGTCTGCGAAACGCCGTCAGCACCGGCTACTGGTGCTCTTACTCGCCAGAGCGGCCGACCACCTGGACCGTCGACACCGTGATCACGACCACGTCCGAAGATCAGCCTCCGCTCGACGACGAACGATGGGCGCTCACCGCCCGCGACAGATCGTCGGTAAGTTTCGCGATACGATATTGCGCACGTGGAGATCTTCAGCTCCGCCCGTAGACACGGGATCGCCGATGACGACATCCGGCACGCCGT
>Ga0187892_10009715_pt1 | contig 12526 bp, 4 predicted proteins | sample MA1701073metaG_FD_139345 | JGI IMG/M metagenome (GOLD analysis project Ga0187892, IMG submission 139345) | Bio-ooze microbial communities from a basaltic lava cave in the Kipuka Kanohina Cave System on the Island of Hawaii, USA - MA170107-3 metaG ...
CGCCCGGGTCCCGTGTGCCGAACGCCATCCAGCCGAGGAAGAACACCAGCGGGGCGGCCGCCCGGGTCCCGTGTGCCGAACGCCATCCAGCCGAGGAAGAACACCAGCGGGGCGGCCGCCCGGATGGTCGGGGGTTGTCTGCTCCCTGTGCCGAACACCATCGAGGCCATACGCCAGCTCCCCGCTCCGGAGGTGCCGCCGTCCGCGCGCACTCGGTTCTGTTCCGCGCCCGCGGGCTCCGGCGCTGCACCATGCCGCCGCTCGCGGTTGCCACCGCCGCGACATCCCCGTACACTTCCACAATCTCGGCGGGGGGCGTCGCGGTCGCCGGCGGACGGTAGGTCCGCTCGGGACGTGCGACGCGTCGCGGCGACGGAGGAGGGTCATGACCCGCAAGAGCACGCTCACCGCAGTCCGCCGTCGTCGTGTCGCAGGGTACGCACAGCCGACCCTCGTGGGCGCCGTCGCACTGGCGGCATTCGCGACCGCAGCCATGGCGCAGGCGCCGGACTGCACCGGCATTTCGACCGTGTTCAACGACGATCCGAACCTGGTCAACGAGCTGACGGCCGTCAGCGTCGCGAGCGGCCTCTCCCGTCCGGTCCTGGCGGTGGCGCCGCCGGGCGACGTGCACCGGCTGTTCATCGTCGAGCAGGACGGCAAGATCCGGATCCTGAAGGACGGCGCCGTCGTCGGGGCCTCGTTCCTCGACGTCGGGGCGCTGACCCAGTCGCCCTCCGACGGCTGCGGGACGAACTGCGAGCAGGGGCTGCTCGGGCTGGCCTTCGATCCCGGCTACGCGACCAATCGCATCTTCTACATCTACCACACCGACGCGGCGGGGGCGAACGAGGTCCTGGCGCGGTACGAGGCGAGCGCGGTCAACCCGGACCTCGCGCTCCCGGCGACGCGCACCGTGATCCTCACGCTGCCCACGCTCGCCGGCAATCACAACGGCGGCAGCATCGCCTTCTCGCCGGTCGACGGCCGGCTCTACATCGGGACCGGCGACGGCGGCGGTGCCTGCGACACCTTCTCCAACGGCCAGGACCTGAACGACCTGCTGGGCAAGATGCTGCGGATCGACGTCAGCAGCCTTCCCTATTCGACGGACGGAAACCCGTTCGACGGGCCGACCGCGGGCGCGGACGAGATCTGGTCGTGGGGGCTGCGCAACCCCTATCGCTGGTCGTTCGACCGCACCACCGGCGCGATCTACATCGGCGACGTCGGCCAGGGAGTGTGGGAGGAGATCGACTGCGAGCCGGCGGGGACCGGCTCGAAGAACTACGGCTGGGTCTACTTCGAGGGCGACCACTGCCCGAACCCGTCGTGCCCCTCCGCCCCGCAGATCTGCAGCCCGGCCAACTACACGCCGCCGATCGTCGAGTACAGCCAGGCCGGCGGCCCGTGCGCCGTCACCGGCGGCTACGTCTATCGCGGCTGCCGCATGCCGGCCCTGCACGGCACCTACTTCTACTCCGATTTCTGCGCGGGCAACGTCGAGTCGTTCCGTACGGACGCGACCTGCGCGGACACGACGGCGCTCACCCGCACGGCGGACCTCAACGACGCCGGTCAGGCGGTCGGCCTGGTCTCCGGCTACGGTGAGGACGCGCGAGGCGAGATCTACATCGTCGACCGCGGCAGCGGCGCGAGCAACGGCGAGCTGTTCAAGATCCTCCCGGAGCTGGACATCATGGAGGTGTCGGGAGCCAACGCCGACCAGTTCCTGCTGGGACCGAGCGACTGGTTCTGGGAGGACCTGCACGCCACGTCGGGCCACGTCATCACGAACTACCGCGTCTACCGCACGAGCCAGGCCAACGGCGCCTTCAGCTGCAAGCGCCAGCAGCCGGGGACCGTCTGGGTCGGCGGCGACCCGCAGACGCCGGCACCGGGCGACGTCTTCTTCTACGCCGTGTCCGCGCTCAACCCCTCGGGACGCACCACGATCGGCTACGGCTCCGACGGCACCGAACGGATGACCCTCCCCGGGCTCTGCATGTAGCCGGCGACCGACGGCGGGACCGCTGCGCCCGCGCTCCGAAGCCTCGACTGCAGCTCGACGACTCGGCTCTGGGGGAGCCGCGGCCAACGGCCTGGACGGGATCGCAACGGCGAGACTGCAGCTCGACGACCGCGACCGGCGGAAGATCGCCAGGCTCGCAGCCGTGAAGATTCGACACGCAGCGCCGGCGGACGGGCCGGCTTCCCCCGCTCGCGCGAGCGCGCCCCTCCTCCCCGGGTGCGAAGCGTTCCTCGGCCGGCCACGCTGTGCCCGTGCGCTCCACCCGCGCCGGATCGCGACAGCCCCGAAACCCTCTATCCTTGTCGGTCGATGACCGGATCCTCCGGCCGACGTCGACGAGGACGGGAACGATCGCCGCCGCGCGGTGTCGATTCCGCTCGAGCCACCCATCCACGAACGAGGACGTCCATGAACCGACGATCGCGCACCACCGTCGCCTTGCTCGGCCTGCCCTCCGCCCTGGCGCTCTTCCTGTTCGCGGTCCGCTCCGCCGACGTGGCCGAGGCGCGGACGGCGTTGGCCCCACCGGCGTCCTCCGCATCGGAGGCGATCGAGCGGGCGGAGCGCCACGCCGCCGAGGGCTCCTACCAGCTCGCGCGCGAGATCCTGCTCGAGCTGGACCGGAAAGACCTCGACGCCGACGCCGGACGCTGGATCGACTTCCGGCTGGCCGACACGCTGTGGCGCTCCGTCGCCGCGACGGACACTCCGGACGCGACCGAGCTGGACGGAGCGCGGGAAGCGCTCGAGGCGCTGGCCGCCGGGGTGCGGCGCGCAGCCGACCGCGACCGGGTGTGGGCCGAGGTCCAGGAATCGCTCGGCGACTGGTGGTGGGCCCGGCGCGAGTCGCGCAACTGGGGCCAGGGCTGGTCGCACTACCAGCTCGCCCTCGAATGGTGGGGCGGCTCGCGCGATCTGGACCTCGCCCGGAAGCGCTACCTCGAGATCGTGTGGAAGGCGGCGGAACCGCCGCAGCCCGAACCGTTCTACTCGTACGGCTACCACGGCAACCAGCTCCCCGAGGACGTGCTGCGCAACGTGCTGCGCATCACCGACGACCCCGCGCAGCGCTCGCGCGCCTGGTTCATGATCGCGATGGGGCTGCGCTGGCAGGGCGGACCGGAGGGACACCTGCGGCGCGTCTCGGAAGCGTTCGAGGCGGCGCTCGAGCCGGCCGGGACGGCGTGGTACGACGACGCCCTGTACCACTACGCCGAGTGGCTCACGCAGTCCGGCCGGATCGTCCGGCTCGACGGCGGCGGCTTCGCCCAGGAACCGGACTTCGTCCGGGCGCTCGAGCTGTTCCGGCGCTTGACCCGCGAGTTCGTCCGGGGCCAGACGCGCTACCACGACGACGCCCTGCGCCAGATCGAGGCGATCGCCGCCCCGCAGGTCGGCGTCGCCGTGCCCGAGTTCTTCCTGCCCGGCTCGGCCGTCCGCTACCAGGTCACGTGGCGGAACGTCCCGAGCGTCGACCTCGCGCTCTATTCCGCGGACCTGACCCGCGACCTCGACTGGCGGAACGACGACCGCGGCGGGGACTGGCTGGAGAGCATCCGCCTCGCGGGATCCCGGCCGGTGCGCGCCTGGACCTGGCAGACCAACGACCGCGGCGACCACCGTTCGGGACACGAGACGCTGGACCTCGGGAGCGAGCTGGCGCCGGGCGCCTACGTGCTCGAAGCCCGCGCCGGGGAGCGGAAGGCGCGCGACCTGCTGCTGGTCAGCGGGGCGTCCGTGGTGCTCGAGACCTCCGGCCGGCGGGGGATCGTCTACGTCTGCGACGCGACGACCGGCGCGCCTCGCGCGGGTGCCGCGATCTCGTTCTGGACCCGCACGGACGACGACCGAGGCCGCTGGCAGCAGTCCACGGCACGCACCGGCTCGGACGGCCTCGCGTCGTTCGACCTTCCGGGGGCGGATCGCCACGTCGAGGTCTTCGCCGCAGCGCGGCACGGCGACGACCAGGCCTTCGCCCTCTCCGCGCGCTGGATCGCCGGGCGCGCCCACGAGTCGTGGAAGCTCTACGTCTTCACCGACCGGCCGGCGTACCGGCCCGGGGAGCGGTCGAAGTGGAAGGTCGTGGCTCGCACGCACGACGGCTCGACGTACGCCACGCCCGTCGGACGCGAGATCGGCTACGAGATCGTCGACCCGCGCGGGGCGAAGGTCGCCGACGGCGCGCTGACGCTGAACCGCTTCGGCAGCGCCTGGGGCGAGCTCGACCTCGCGGCGGAGCAGCCCCTCGGGGAGTACCAGGTCCGATTCGTCGAGCTGCCCGGCCGGCGGTCGATCGGCAGCGCCGCGCTGCTGCGCCTCGAGGAGTACAAGCTGCCGGAGTTCCGCGTCGACGTACGCATGCCCGAGGAGAGCGGCCGCCCGCGCGCGTTGCGCGCCGAGGACCCGGTCGAGGCCGAGATCGTCGCCCGCTACTACTTCGGCGGCCCCGTCGCCGGCGCCGCGGTCGAGGTCCTCGTCCACCAGCGGCCGCTGTGGGTCCAGTGGGTCCCGCCGCGCGAGTTTCCCTGGTACCACGACGCGATGCCGGCCGAGCGCGGGTGGCGGCCGCCCGAGCAGACCGTGCACCGCGAGACCCTGACGACCGACGCCGAGGGGCGCGCCACCCTGCGCTTCGAGCCGGCGTACGACGCCTCGCAGGACCGCGAGTACGTCGTCGAGGCGCGGGTGACGGACGCCTCGCGCCGGGAAGTCGTGGGCCGCGGCTCCGTGCGCGCCAGTCGCCAGCGCTACTTCGCCTTCGTGCACGCGGAGCACAACCTCCATCGCCCGGGCGACACCGCACGGGTGATGGTCAAGACGGTCGACGCCGGCGAGCGGCCGTTCGCGGCGGAGGGCCGGGTGCGGGTGACGCGCGACCGCTGGATCGAGACCTGGATCGATCCGGACGGGCGCCGCGTCTCCGGCGAGCAACTCGAGCGTGCGCGCAAGCGGGAGCGGGGGTCTGCGCCTCCGCCCGCGACGCTCGGGGCGGCCGGCGCGGCGCACGCGCCCGGCTGGCGGCTCGCCTTCCGCGGATACGAGCACGAGGAGGTCGTCTCCCGCCGCGTCACGACGGGCGCGGGCGGCGAGGCCGAGGTGACGTTCGTGCCCGCGGACGCCGGCTATTACCGCGTCACGTGGAGCGGCGACGAGGAGCAAGCGTTCCCCGTGAGCGCCGAGGCCACGGTCTGGGTGGCCGACCCCGATTCCGCGCAGATCGGCTACCACTCGGGCGGCGTCGAGATCCTGGTCGACGCCGACACGCTGCATGCCGGCGGCACGACCCCGGTGATGCTGAGCGCGCCGCTCCCCGACAGCTGGGTGCTGTTCACCGTCCAGGCCGAGGAGATCCTCGACGTGCGGGTGGTCCACCTCACCGGCACGGTCAAGCTGCTCGAGCTGGAGATCGACCAGCGCCACGTGCCCAACGCCTTTCTCGACGCGGTGCTCGTCCGCGACGGGGAGCTGTCCTTCGCCAGCCGCGAGATCGTCGTCCCTCCGGTCGCGCACTTCCTCGAGGTCGAGGTCACGGCCGACCGCGAGGAGTACCGGCCGCGCGAGGCCGGCGTGCTGACGGTGACCACGCGCGACCATGCCGGGAACCCGGTGGCGGCCGAGGTGGCGCTGGGCCTGATCGACGAGTCGGTGCTCGCGATCCAGCAGGAGTACGCCGGCGACCCCCGGCCGTTCTTCTTCGGCACGAAGCGCCAGAAAGGGGTCGAGACGCAGAGCAGCTTCCACGTGCGGCCGTTCGCCCGGCTCGTGCGCGACGCCGAGGGCGGCTGGCGGGACCGGCTGCGCGCCGACGAGGGCGACACCGCCGGCGCCGGGCTGGAGGACAGCATGGAGCTCGGCGGCCTGCACGGAGCACGTGGCCGCGCTGCGCCGTCGAGCATGCGCATGGAGGCCGCGATGGCCAAGAGTTCCGCCGCGCCGATGGAGATGGCGGAGGACGAGCGGATCTCGGCCGACGCGCCGCCCCCGGCCGCGATCGCCCCCGGCCAGGAGCCGGCGGTCGAGGTGCGGAGCGATTTTCGGGCGACCGCGCTGTGGCGGCCCGACGTCGTCACCGGCGCGGACGGCACCGCCCGCGTCGACGTCTCGTTCCCCGACTCGCTGACGACGTGGCGGGCCACCGCCCGCGCCGCGACGACCGGAAGCGCCTTCGGCCACGCCAGGTCGAGCACGCGGACGAAGAAGCCGCTGATCGTCCGGCTGCAGGCGCCGCGGTTCTTCGTCGTCGGCGATCGTGCCGTCGTCTCCGCCATCGTGAACAACGACACCGAGGCCGCCCTCGACGTGAGCGTGTCGCTCGACGTGCGGGGGCTCGAGATTGCCGGCGTCGGCTCCAAGGGCGCCGCCGGGGACGATGGGCAGGTTCTCCTCGCGGCCGGGAGAGAACAGCGGGCCCGCGTCGGGGTCGGCGGCGCGCAGCTCGCCCACGTCGCGGGGCGGGCGCACGTCGAGGGCCGCGGCGAGCAGCTCGCCCACGTCGCGGGGCGGGCGCACGTCGAGGGCCGCGGCGAGCGGCACCTCGGCGCCGCCGGGGGCGAGCGGCGGGTCCGCGTCGCGGCCGGGGGCGAGCAGCGGGTCGAATGGGAGGTGGCCGCTCGCGACGCCGGCGAGGCGCGGTTGACGGCGACGGCGCGTGGGGCGGGGCTCGACGACGCGATGGCGCTGAGCTACCCGGTCCACGAGCACGGCGTCGAGAAGCTCGTCGCGCGCTCGGGCAAGGCCCGGGGCGACGAGGTGCGAGTGTCGATCGATCTCCCCGCGGCGCGGCGCGCGGGCTCGACGGCGATGACCGTCCAGGTCACGCCGAGCCTCGCGGTGACGATGCTCGACGCGCTGCCCTACCTGATCGACTACCCCTACGGCTGCACCGAGCAGACGGTGAGTCGCTTCCTGCCGGCCGCGATCACGGCGCGGACGCTCGAGAGCCTGGGGCTCGACCCGGAGCGGATCGCGGGCCGGATCTTCGGCGGTGTCGAGCCCGAGCACGCGGCCGCGACCCATCCCGCTGCCGCGGCCGGGATCGAGCGGCTCGACGGCGTCGTGCGCGCCGGGCTGCGGCGCCTCGCGGACTTCCAGCACGCGGACGGCGGATGGGGCTGGTGGAAGGAGGGCGAGAGCGACCCGCTCATGTCGGCCTACGTGGTGTGGGGCACGAGCCTCGCGCGCGATGCCGGCCTGCGCGTGGACGCGAGCGTCCTGCGGCGCGGCGTGGAGTTCCTGGAGCGCGAGCTGATCGAGGCCGAAGAGCAGCCGGACCTGCAGGCCTGGATGCTGCACGCCGTCTCCGCGGAGGCGGCCGGCGCCGGTCGGCGCCCCTCCGATTTCCAGCGTGCGGCGCTCGACAACCTGTGGGCACGCAGGGATCGACTCAATGCCTACAGCCGCGCGCTGCTGGCTCTTTCGGCGCACCAGCTCGGCGACGGCGAGCGCGCGCGAACCCTGGCGCGCAACCTCGCGAACGGGGTGCGGCGCGACCGCGCTCCCGACGCGTCGGTCGTGGTCTCGGGGTCGGGCGGAGGTGCGCCGGAGGTGCTGGGAACCGCCCACTGGGGCGCGGACGGGATCTGGTGGCGCTGGTCGGACGGGCCGGTCGAGTCCACCGCGTTCGCGCTGCGCGCGCTGCTCGCGATCGACCCGGACAGCGAGCTGATCGAGCCGGTGACGCACTGGCTCGTCCGCAACCGCCGCGGCGCGCAATGGAGCAACACGCGCGACACGGCGATCGCGCTGCTCGCCCTGGGCGAATCCCTGCGGCAGAGCGGCGAGCTGGGCTCGACCCTCGAGTTCGCGGTCGAGGTCAACGGCCGCGGCGTCGCCGCGCGGCGCATCGATCCCGACGGCGTGCTGGGTGCCCCCAGCCGCTTCGCGATCGACCCCTCCTGGCTGCGCGCGGGGCCGAACGAGGTCCGGATCCTGCGCCGCGCCGGCGACGGAGCGCTGTACTTCGCGGTCGAGGCCCGGTACTTCAGCCTGGAGGAGCCGGTGACGCCGGCCGGCAACGAGATCTTCGCGCAGCGCAGCTACGACCGGCTCGCCGTGCGGCCGACCCTGCTGCGCGGTCCCGTCGCCGAGCGCGAGCCGCTCGGTGACGACGGGCGGCTCGCCAGCGGCGACCGCGTCGAGGTCCGCGTCGTCATCGAGGCCAAGAACGACTACGAGTACCTGGTGCTCGAGGACCTGAAGCCCGCGGGTCTCGAGGCGGTCGCGCTCGTGAGCGGGGAGCCGCTCGCCGCCCGGGAGCTGACGGCGGCCGCGGCGGGACGGCGCCAGGCCGAGCCGGACTCGCGCGACTACACCGGGCGTGCGCGTCCGGTCTACCAGGAGCTGCGCGACCGCAAGGTGGCGCTGTTTCTCGACAAGCTGCCGCAGGGCGTGTGGGAGATCCGCTACGTCCTGCGCGCCGAGACGCCGGGCACGTTCCACGCGCTCCCGCTGCTGGGCCACGTGATGTACGTCCCCGAGATCCGCTGCAACAGCGCCGAGCTGCGCCTCGACGTTGCAGGATCGTAATTGATCGCACGGCCTCGCAACCTAGATTAGCCCGCAGCGGGCGCGGTTCGAGGGTGGCCGGCGCCCGCGGCAAGAGGCGAGCGTGGTCACCGGTCCGGGCGCGCGGATCCCGGCGAAGTCCGTCCGGGAGAAGCGACAGTCGATCGTCTGTCTGCGCGGTCTGCTGATCGTCGCCAGCGGAGCGCTGCTGTTCGAGACCGGCCCCGCCCGCGCCGGCGCCGCCAGCGTCGTGCTGCTCACGATCTGGACGCTGTCCGATCTGCTGCTGCTGTCGCTGCCGGTGCGTCTCGTCCGCTCGCTGCGCTTCGAGCTGATCGTGGGAGCGATCGACCTCCTCGGGGTGGGGGTGGCGGTCGCGCTCGCCCGGACCGAGGTCGGCCCCCTGCCGGTCTCCTGTCTGGTCCTGGCCCTGGTCCTGGCGCTCGCCCAGTCCCGCTCGCACGCCGCGGCCGGGACCCTGACCGTCGGCGCGCTCCACACCTGGTCGCTCCTGGCCGTCACCGGCGCCCATCCGCGTCTGATCGCGCCGCAGCTGCTGCTGTTGGCGGCACTGGCGCTGTACTACGGCTACCTCGCCGAGGGCATCCACAGCCTCCGCCGCAAGCAGAGCGCCGAGGAGTTCTCGCGGCACGAGCTGCGCTCGCTGCTCGAGATCCTCGACGCGGTGGCGTCCACGACCGACCTGAACTTCGTCGTGCGCGTCGTGGTCCAGAAGATCGCGGAGGTCGTGCCCGCCGTGCGCTGCTCGATGCTGTTCATCGACAACACGCGCTCCCGTTGCTTCGTCATGGCCTCGCACGACAACCCCGAGCTGCGCATGCTCGAGATCAGCCTCGCCAAGTACCCCGAGGTGCGGCGGGCGATCGAGTCGCGCAGCCCGGTGCTGGTCAAGGACGTCGAGCGCGATCCGCTGATGAGCGAAGTGCGCGAGGCGCTGCAGCGGCTCGAGCTGCACTCGGTGATGGTCGTGCCGATGATCTTCGGCGACGAGCTGCTGGGCACGCTGTGCATGAAGACAGCGCGCGCCAACCAGCCGTTCAGCGAGCGCGAGCTGAACTTCTGCACCGCGGTGGCCCGCGCCTCGGCCAGCGCGCTGAAGAACGCCTCGCTGCACCAGGAAGTGCTCGACGCCTCGATCCGCCACCGCGCCCTGGCCGACAAGCTGTCGCGGATCTTCGACCACTCGCCGGACCTGATCCTGACCACCGATCCCGAGGGCCGGATCACCGAGCTGAACCGGGCCACCGAGCGGCTGCTCGGCTGCCGGCGCGACGGAGTCCTCGGCCTGCGTTGCGACGACGTGTTCGGCGAGGAGGTCGCGGGCCTCGTCGAGCGCACGCTCGGCCAGGGTCCGGTCGCGAACCACGCCTGCCGGTTGCGCCGCCAGGACGGATCGCAGCTCGAGTTCGAGCTGAACGTCTCGCAGCTCAAGGACGCGAGCGGCGAGTCGGTCGGCACCGTCTGGCTCGGGCGCGACGTCAGCGAGCTGCGCGCGACGCACCGCCGCCTGCTGCAGGCCGGGAGGCTGTCCGCGATCGGCGAGGTCATCGCCGGCGTCGCGCACGAGCTGAACAACCCGCTGAGCGGCGTGCTCGGCTACTCGCAGCTGCTGCTGGGGCGTCACGCCGCAGGGCCGCTGCGGCGCGAGGTGGAGCGGGTCCACGAGTCGGCGCTGCGCTGCCAGAAGATCGTCGGCAACCTGCTGTCGTTCGCGCGGGGCCACCGCCCGGAGCGCCGGCTGCTGGGGCTCAACGGGATCGTGGAGAAGACGCTCGACATCAAGCGCTACCAGCTCCAGGTCAACAACATCGAGGTCGCGCGCGAGCTGGACGCCGAGCTGCCGCTGACGCTGATCGACTTCCACCAGATGCAGCAGGTGCTGCTCAACCTGTTCAACAACGCCGAGCGGGCGATGACGGCGGTGCGCGACCGCCCCGGGCGGCTGCGCGTGCGGACCAGCCACGACGCCGACCGGATCCTGCTCGAGGTGGAGGACAACGGCGAGGGGATGAGTCCGCAGACCCTGGAGCGGATCTTCGAGCCGTTCTTCACGACCCAGGAGTCGGGCGGCGGGACGGGGCTCGGTCTGTCCGTCTCCTACGGCATCGTTCACGAGCACGGCGGGCGGATCCACGCCCGCAGTCGCAAGGGCGAGGGTACGACCTTCGTGCTCGAGCTGCCGATCTGCGGCGGTGCGGCCGACGACGCCGACGGCCGCGCGGTCGCCCCGGCCGCCCATGCCGGCCGCGCCGCGGGCGAGCGGATCCTGGTCGTCGACGACGAGCCGTTGATCCTCGACCTCTTGGTCGAGCTGCTGTCGGAGCGCGGCTACCGCGTCGACACCGCGAGCGGCGGGGAGGAGGCCTGCCGCAAGATCGCGCTGCATGCCTTCGACCTGGTGCTGACGGACGTCCGCATGCCGCGCCTGGGCGGGATCGATCTCTACCGCAGGATCATCGCCTTTCGCCCGCAGCTCGCGGGGCGCGTCATCTTCTGCACCGGCGACCTGCTGGACCGCGAGACCCTCGAGTTCTTGGCCCAGATCGGGGCGCGCACGCTGGCCAAGCCGCTCGACGTCGACGCCACGCTGCGGGCCGTGACCGAGCTGCTGCAGGCCGAACCGGCGTAGCGCCGATCCCGGCCGCCGTTGCAGGGCGATCGCTGCGGGCCGCCTGTGCTCCGTGCCCCGCGGCTCTCGGCGCGTCGCCGGTGGAGATCACTTCGATCCCGCCGGCGTGTCCTCCTCAGGCAGGATGGTTTCCCGCGCCGCTGCGGTCGGCCGCCGCCCCCGCCCGGTGCGCAGCGCCGGCCGTGCGCCCGTCACCGCGAGGGGTCGACGATCACCTTGAGCGAGCCGCGCGCCTCGGCGACGAGGCGGAACCCCTGCGCGATCTCGGCCAGCGGCAGGCGGTGGGTGATCAGCGCCGCAACGTCGACGCGGCGCGTGGCGATCAGCTCCAGCGCGATCCGCATGTCGGCGGGTGGCCCGGCGTAGGAGTGGACGAGCGACGCACCGTTCATCCATAAGTCGTGCACCGGCAGCTCCGCGCGCTCTCCGGGAGGGGGCGGCGCGAAGAACAGCACGCTCCCGCCGCGATCCACCAGTCGCAGCGCCTGCTCTCGCGCCGCGGGCGCGGCGGTGCAAACGAGCACGCGATCCACGCCGGCGCCGGAGTTGGCCTCGCGGATCCGGGCCACGACCTCCGCGTCCGCGCGCAGCCCGAGGTCGGCTCCGAAAGCGCAGGCGGCGCGCACGCGACTGTCGCTGACGTCGCTGGCGAAGATTCTCCCCGCCCCCGAGGCTCGAGCCAGCAGCAGGTGCAGCAGGCCCGAGATCCCGCTGCCGAGGATCGCCACGCTGTCCCCGGCCCGCAGTCCCGCCAGGCGCTGGCCCCGCACGACGCACGCCAGCGGCTCGACGAACGAGCCGGCCTCGAGGCTGACCCCGTTGGGCAGGTGCAACGTGCCGCGGTCGACGTGGACGGCCGACAGCCGCACGAACTCGGCGAAGCCGCCGGGATCGAACCGCGTGGAGTGCAGCAGGTCGCAGGCGCCGGGACGATCCGTCAGGCAGTAGCGGCAGCGATTGCACGGCACGTGGTGCGTCGCCACGACCGGCTGTCCGGGGGCGAAACCCGCGACTCCCTCGCCGACCTCCTCGACGATCCCCGCCACCTCGTGGCCGAGCACGAGCGGGGCCTTCGGCCGGCGGTACCACTCCATCACGTCGGACCCGCAGATCCCGCTGGCCCGCACGCGCAGCAGGACCTCGCCCGGACCGATCCGCGGGCGCGGCCGTTCCTCGACGCGCACGTCGTTGTTGCTGTAGTAGACGGCGACTCGCATCGGCGCGCACCCCGTCATGATCGTGGTCGACCGCAGCCCGCAGCGGCGCGCACCCCGTCATGATCGTGGCCGACCGCGGCCCGCAGCGGCGCGCGCCCCGTCATGATCGTGGCCGACCGCGGC